>Ga0209777_10005510_pt1 | contig 14541 bp, 6 predicted proteins | sample FrelakmetHBP12HB_FD_187147 | JGI IMG/M metagenome (GOLD analysis project Ga0209777, IMG submission 187147) | Freshwater lake sediment microbial communities from the University of Notre Dame, USA, for methane emissions studies -HBP12 HB (SPAdes)... | ecosystem: Environmental > Aquatic >...
CGAAGGGAAAGTCAGAGGAATTATCGCAGACAAAGAAATCGGGAAAAACGGTTTTGGTTATGACCCGGTTTTCTATCATCCTGAATTGGGGAAGACATTTGCCCAACTTGCACAGGAGGAAAAAAACAGGGTAAGTCACCGAGGAATAGCTTTCAGAAAGGCGAAAGAGTTGATAAAAAAATTAATGACGGATAACATAGGATTCAAGGATTCAAGTGGAAAAATAAGGGATGATAAGCGAATGTAGCGCAAGGCCACAAGGTCTTGTCCACAGGATCCTGGCGAAGGCTTCAGCCTTCCATCACTTTTCGAAAGACGCGTAGGGGTGGAGCTTGACTCCACCCTTATTTTTCCGTTCTGTCAGGTCCTAGACCTGATAGAAAAAACTGGTGTCAGGAGTAGCTCCTGACACAACAGGAAAATCAATGATGGTAGAGTGGCACCCTCAAACTTGTTTGAGGGTGTTGCATACGTACCCCTTGCACTTTTTAAGAGATTGAGCCTTCCAATATCCATTTTGGGGTTGACGTAAATCAAAAAAGGGGTATATTTATACGGGTAGGAGGAGTTCTAAATTAAGAATCGGTGGAAAAGAGCCGATTTCTCTATTAAAAAAAGGAGAAGATTATGAAAAAGCTCAGCCTCGCCTTTTTTCTTATCCTTCTCTTGCTTTCCACCTCAATAGCCTGGACTACTGAGGTCAGTAAATCGAGTTATTATCAATCCCTTTTGGAAAGCAGGGCAAATCTGGAAAATTCAGGGTTTACTTCTCTTAACATTTTACGACAAAGATTGAATCAGGATGAATTCAGCTATAATTTCGCAGGGGCAGGTTTGAAACCTGTTTCTCCTTTGCTTCCTGCGGGAACCTCCAAAGCTGTTTCACTGCTCGGGGATTTCAGAGTTAATGAAGAGAACTATTCAGCCACTTTTTCTCAGAGAAGGCCGGATATAGCGTTGTTTAAAGACGGTAGCTTCGTCTCCGTTTGGCAGGATGAGAGAAACGGGGACTGGGACCTGTTCTGTCAGAAGATCAACTCCTCAGGCTCAACCGTTAGTTCCAACCTCAAAATAGTGGCAGATACTCGACACACAGACCAATTGGAGCCATCCATCACCAGAGCCCTCGATAGTAATCTCGTCCTGGTCTGGGTGGATGGGGCTGAGTTGAACATCTATGGTCAAAGATATTCTCCTGATTTTTCGACTGTGGGGGATACCTTCAGGATAAACGACAGCAGTATTCCTAACAGCGCCTTTGAGCCTAAGATCAAATCTTTTACTGATGGAAGCTTTGTGACTGCCTGGGTAGATATAAGCTCAGGAAATAATCTTTATGCCAGAAGATACAATTCATCTGGAAGTCCCCTAGGACCGAGCTTCAAGGTGAATAATCTATCAGGGATTGCTCCGCCCAAATCACCTACGGTTTCCTTTGATAAAGACGGCAGGTTCGCAATTGCCTGGGAGGATTATCGAAACCTGGATGCAGACATTTATTTCCAGAGGTACGATTCCTCAGGTGCTGCTGCAGGCGGTAATGTCTTAGCTAACATCGATTCTTTGAGCGAAGACCAGTATTCTCCTTCCTTAGCCAAAAGGTCGAATGGAGATTTTATGATAACCTGGGTGGATACCAGGGGAGGAAAGGTCAATATCTTTGCCCGCTTGTTCGACTTTGCGGGAAATCCCAGGACTTCTCCTTTTAAGGTCAACTCAGATACCGGGTCTGCTCAGCACTGGGAGCCGAAAATCGATTCGGACACTATGAAAAATTATGCTATAGTCTGGGGGGATTACAGAAATGAGCCTACGATTTACTTCCAGAAGTATGATTCAACAGCTACAGCCATCGGCTCCAATACCAAGCTGAGCGACAACGGGGTGCAGGGATTCAAAGACAATCCAGCCCTTTCAGTGAGAGAAAACGGTGATTTTGCCTCAGTCTGGAGCGATCACAGAAATAAAAGCTATGATATCTATTCTCAGAGGGTGATTTCTGGAACTCTTTCAGGCACGAATTTCAGACTTAATGACGATTCAACCGGGGCTATACAGAACGAGCCAGCAATCGCGAAGGACCTGGATAAGAACTTCATCCTTGCCTGGACTGATTACAGAAATGGGTATGGCGACATCTATCTAAAAAAATACTCCCGTTTCGGGGATCTGATCTTTTCTGACCGGAGAGTTGATACCAATAACTCTTCTGCCCCCTGCGCCCAGCCCGATTTAGCAACTGACGGCTCCAGGAACATACTGGCAGTCTGGCAGGATTCCAGAGCAGGTTTGAATATTTTTGCCCAGAGATTTGATCCGTCGGGAAATCCGGTGGATACCAATTTTCAGGTGAACAACTCCATGACCCTTAACAATTCCCCAGCCTGTGCCAAAGCATATGATGGAAAATCGATAATAGCGTGGTCTGCTACCCAATCCGGGATAAAGAATATTTATGCCCGTCTATACAACAGCGGCGGCGGCCCGGTCGATACCAGCTTTAAGGTGAATGATGATCTGCAAGCTGTTGACCACCTGAATCCAAAAGTGGGAATGGACAGTTCAGACAATTTTACAGTTGCCTGGTATGACAAAAGAAACTCGCTGGAAAAAATCTATTTGCAGAGGTATAATTCCTCAGGCGGAAAGACAGGCTCGAATTTCGCATCCTATGGTGATTCTTTGAACGCGATTCAAAGAGAGTTTGATTTTAGCGTGAACAGTAAGGGGAATATGGTTCTTGCCTGGATTCAGCTTGACGGAACAAAGAACGATCTTTATGCCCAGAGATATTCCAGCTCAGGAACTCCCTTGGGGAATAATTTTCTGGTCAACGATCCTGCAGGAATACCGGCAGAACCCTCGGTCTCAATTGATGATGATACCTTTTTCGTGGTGGTTTGGACTGACTACCGTTCGGGCAGTCCGCATATATATTCTCAGGTCTATTACTTCAATGAAGGGCTTCCTTCTGGAGGAAACTCTATAGTTGACAACGACCTGACTAATGCTCTTCATCTCAGCCCGGACGTGGCTTTGTCTCCACCCAATATTTACACTACCTGGGTAGATAACCGGACTCCCGGAGATGGGTTTGATATTTTCGCCAATACGATTAAATACAGACAAACCAGCGTTAAGGAGGAACAGGTAACTCGTCCAGTAACCTTTGATCTGGGACAGAATTATCCGAATCCCTTTAACCCCACAACCTCCATTGCCTTCAGTTTAAGGGTTCAAGGTTCAACGTTTAACGGACGACCTCACACCACCCTGACTATCTATAATATCAGGGGGGAAAGAGTCAAGACTCTAGTGGATGAAAATAGACTGCCGGGTAACTATAAGGTAATCTGGGATGGAAAGGACGATGCAGGTAAAAAGGTTGCCAGCGGAGTTTATTTCTATCGATTGAAAGTCGGGGATAATTCTGTTACAAAGAGGATGGTTCTTTTAAAGTAGAAGCGTATCCTGCCTTGAAGGCAAGGAGGGTATCCACGATGTCGCCATCGGTATACCCACGTTGCCCTCAACGTGGGGGTAATTTATGCCTCGAAGGCAAGGCGGGATTACTGGTTTTTATCCCCCCGTCATATAGATATTATTGAAATCATATTTTCACTTTAACTTGATCACAAATATTTTGCCCGTGTTTTCAGAATAACAAGCTACTTTGCTCCCGTCTGGCGACCATTCTGGATCCATTTCGATCTCATTCGGCGTATCAGTGACTTGCATTCTTCCACTTCCGTCAGCGCTGACAATATAGATATCACAGTTAACGACATCTTGTTTTCTCTCACTTTCAGTGTCCAACAAATACAGTATTTTCTTGTTGTCTGGAGACCAGCTTGCATTATACGTTACAATCATCGACCTCAAATCCTCGGATATTTTGATAACCCCGACTCCCAAGTTTGCCAATTCATTTCCATTTGTATCTAGGACGACAAGGTCAGAAGTTGCCAGGTTGTCTACCAGTATTTTCGTCCCGTCTGGTGAGAGGTGAGGAAAATCGTACTGTTTATCATAAGTCACTCTTTTCTTGTACGACTTATCCAGACTTTCAATCCAGATATCGGTGTCGTGAAATACCGGGCCTTTTATCCTTGAGTCGTAAACCGGCGGATAGTGTGAGACCACTCTCAACAATCGTGATGGCCTAATCTCCATATTCTTTCCGTGTCTTACAACTACTGGGTTTCCGCTAACGGCATCTCCTTCGAAAAAAGCAATTGCTCCATCATTCGATCTAATCAAGACCGACAGGTTATTTCCTTGCTTTACAGTGTTTTCTTGTCCGCTTAAAGTGATTATTCTCACCGATTCCTTCGTTTCTATTCTGGGATTTTTTCCTTTTTCTTCGATCTTGTTAGTTTTTCTCTGCCAGTAAACCAACTCTGAGTCACTTGCCCACATTAAGTCCTCTCCAAAAGTATCAAAAATCTTTCTGGGGAGTTCTGATCCATCTGATTTTGCCACATAAATGCCATCCTGTCCTCAAAAGGCAAGTTGAGTGCCATCTGGCGACCAGACAGGGCTTCTGAACTTTTTTGTTCCATCTCCGATCTGAACAGTTTGAAAAGACTGGCTATAAGCTTCAGATATAAAACAGAAAGCCAAAAACACTGAAGCCAGCAAGAGAATTCTGCTTTTCATAGGTGTTTCTCTCTTTTTAAATTTTTAGTGTAAAATCCTATTTTTACTATTTAAAGTCTAATACATTTATCTCTGTTGTCAAGCAAAAAAATGGACTTTTTGGGATGGAAATTGGCAGGGACAATTCATGAATTGCCCCTACAGTTTTTGTTCATTTCTTCCGAACTAATTGACTGAATCTTTTGGTTTAAGTTAGTACAAAAAAGTCTCTATTATCCAATAAGTTGTAAAATTATATGATTTTGCCTCTTGACTAATTTGGCTTTTAGGTTATTATAAAGTTGGAATCATAAGGAAAAGGAGTAGATTTGTTCAAATTATTGCACAGCAGATATATTTTTTTAACATTTAATCTCCTCTTATTTCTCTTTATTTCTAAATCTGTTTTTGCTGTGATACCTCTGGAGACCTCTCCTTCCTGGCGGTCTCTTGAGTCGCGTGAGCCTTCGATAGATTATTATTCTACTGGTGCGGTTTTTGGAGATATTGACGGGAACGGTTTTCTGGATCTGGTTATCTCCAACGGAAACGATATGTTCAAAGCGCCGAATTTCGTCTACTTCAATCACAACGGCAAACTGGATACCACTGCTGGCTGGGTCTCAGCTAATTCCGAATATTCAGGTCATTGTGCTTTAGGGGATATTGACAAAGACGGTTATCTGGAGCTGGCAGTTTCCAATTATATCAATACCGGCTGGGGGAAAACAGTGATTCAACTTTATGATAACGTGAACGGCTCGCTTTCCACCTCTCCAACCTGGTCATCTGCTGACTCGATGCACTCTTTTGCCTGCTCTTTCGGCGATGCCAACGGAGATGGTTATCTGGATTTGGCAGTTGCTTGTGGAGAGGCTTATAATGGTTTTTATGAGCACAATCGAATTTATTATAATCATAACGGAATCTTAGAGACCACCCCTTCCTGGGTTTCCGGAGATTCTGGCGCTTGTTATGACGTAGACTGGGCTGATGTCGACAATGATGGTGATCTGGATTTGGTCTTTGTGTGCTCCGGAGGACGGGTCAAGATTTATAAGAACTACGGAGATTCGATTGAACATTTCCCGTCCTGGGTTTCCAAAAATGTTGATAACAGAAATAGCTTAGCCCTGGGGGATGTAAATAATGATGGTTATCTGGATCTGGCTGTGGCAAATAATATCCAGTTAGGAGGAAACGGGTATTTCGAGGTTTACCTTAATCATTCAGGGGTTCTGGATACGCTTCCCGGATGGCTGTCTTCTGATAGAGGGTATGGCTCAGCAGTCTCCTTTTGCGATGTGAATAATGACGGATATATGGACCTGGCTGCAGGCAGATGGTGGGGTTACTCGGTGGTTTATGAGAACACAGGGGGAAATCTGGGCACTTCTCCTGCCTGGAGTTGTGTGCCCGCGTATGGGAGTGTAGTCGAGGAGATGGTCTGGGCAGATTTGGACGGAGATGGCCTGATCAGAATAAAAAACGAGACTCATCCGGCTGATGGCTCAAAAAAGGTTTTCTACTTGAGCCACTATCCGGCGCATAAATTAGAAAAGGTAGTGGCAGACGGTAATCTTCTCTCCTTAGCTGACTATTGCTACAGCTTAACATCCGGGTGGGTTTCACTCAAGGTTGCGCCGACAACCGAGGTATCATTCGATTATAAATACTCGCAAAAACAGGATCTGGCGGTCAGCAACTGGGATAGGGAGAATTACGTTTTCTTCAATCAAAACCAGTTATATGTTAAAGGAGACGTAAACCAGGATAATAAAGTTACAGTCGCAGATGTTGTGTTCCTGATTAATTACCTTTTCAAGGGAGGTCCCGAGCCTTATTATCTGGCTTGCGGGGACGTTAACCGGGATTGCCAGATCACTGTCAGCGATGTGGTCTATCTGGTGAGCTACCTTTTCAAGGGGGGACCTCTACCTTTGTCCGGATGTGCTAAATAATAAATAAAACGGAAAATGGAAGATGCAAAAAGGAAAATGAAAAAAATAAACAAAATATATGGTACCCTTAAACTCGTTTGAGGGTGAGGATGCGTTCAAACTCCAAATTCTAAGTTGGATGAACAATATGCTGAAGATAACCCGAACAATTATACTGTTTTGTCTTTGTTTAGTCTTAACTTCACAGTCTTTTTCGCAGTCAGGAGTTCCCGCACTTAAAACCGGCTGGCCTAAATCAGTTGGGGAGAGGGTTTTCTCCTCGCCGGTCGTAGGCAACATTGACGCAGACGGGAATCTGGAAATAGTTGTAGGCTCATACGACAATAAGGTATATGCATTTAAAGCTGATGGCAGTTTAGTCCCGGGCTGGCCAAAACAGTGCGGAGGGAAACTTTTTTCCTCTCCAGCTTTAGGAGATTTAGATGGGGATGGGGTTTCAGAAGTTGTGATTGGCTCCTGGGACATGAAAGTCTATGCCTGGAAAGGGAACGGGACTGCGGTTCCTGGTTTTCCCGTATCGTCTGAAAACATGTTTTATTCCACTCCAGCTTTGGGAGATATAGATCGGGATGGAAAAGATGAGGTGGTAATTGGTTCAGTGGACGGGAAAGTCTATGCCTGGAAAGGAAACGGGACCCTGGTGACTGGATTTCCGGTTCAAACTGAGGGAGCAATCTTTTCCTCTCCAGCTCTTGGAGATATCGATCAGGATTCTTCCAAAGAGATCATCATCCCATGTTCTGACCATAAGATTTATGCTTTCAAAAAAGATGGGACTCCGGTTTCGGGCTGGCCCTTTATCGGAACTGATGCTTTCTATTTATCTTCTCCAGCTTTAGCTGATCTGGATACCGATGGGAAATTGGAGATAGTGATAGGAGATCTGGCTGGGAAGCTTTACGTGTTAAAAAATAATGGGACTCTGCTTGCTGGCTTTCCACTGAGCTTAGTCGGATCGATCTTATCTTCTCCGGCAATCGGAGACCTGGACGGGGATGGATATAAAGACATCGTGGTGGGCACTGATTCTGGCAGAGTTTACGCGATTAAAAGAGACGGGACTTTTCTTTCGGGATGGCCAGTTCAAGTGACAGGACAAATTATCTCCTCACCCATAATCGCAGATATTAACAACGATAGTTCGGCTGAGGTTTTGGTCGGAACCTCAGAGGGGGGAATTTATGCCTGGGATAAAAACGGTGTTTTGCTTTCTGGCTGGCCAATTATTTTAAATAACTGGGTTAACTCCACTTTAGCTCTGGCTGACTTAGAAAGGAATGGCAAAGCAGAGTTAGTGGCTGGTGATGGTGATTCGCTGGTTTATGTATGGGAATTGGGAGACAGTTCTTTTAATCAAAACTTGCAGTACTGGCCTGTTTACCGGGGGAACTCAAAGAGAACCGGTCTATTCTCCGGTGAAAACACTGTCCGCGTTTATGGTGATGCGAATAACGACGGGAAGGTGACTGTAGCCGACGTGGTCTTCCTGATAAACTTTCTTTTCAAAGGAGGTCCCATGCCGTCTGACCTGACGTTAACTGACGTGAATGCGGATTGTAAGGTGACAGTTTCTGACGTGGTTTACCTGGTAGCATATCTTTTCAAGTCCGGTCCCGCACCTAAGGCTGGTTGCGCTTTTTAATAGTAAAGGCGAACACGTAGGTTCGCCCCTAAAAAATCTCCGTTGGTCTGGAGACCAACGGAGAGCAAGGCATTGACACGGTCAATGCACTCCAAACCGACTATTTTCCGCTCACTACCATCTCGGAGAACTTCAAAGTAGGAGCGGAGATACTGCCTCTGAAAGATAAATCATTTCCCGTCATCTCAATTCCGTTCAACATCTCCAGAATAGTTCCGGCTATGGTGACCTGGGAAACAGGGAAGGTGAGCACACCATTTTCTATCCACAGACCTTCTGCCATTTGAGAATAATCCCCGCTGATGATGTTCATTCCAAAACCGGCTAAATCGGTCACATAAAAACCTTTTTTAACGCTGCGGATTATCTCTGCAGGGTCGGTTTGTCCGTTTTCCAGATAGAAATTCAAAGCCGAGATCCTGGGGATCGAATCATAACCACGCGAGGCATTTCCAGTTGAGACGGTTTTCATTTTCCTGGCTGAATAGCTGTTATGCAAAAAGGTTTTCAAAACTCCGTTGTCAAATACCTTTTTCCTCTGGGTCGGAGTCCCTTCTCCGTCAAAAGGACGAGAGCCTAAACCCTTGGGCAAGGAACCATCGTCCCAGACGTTTAAAAGCTCAGAGCCGATTTTTTGATTAAGTTTTCCCGCCAGAAAAGTCGAGTTCTTCGAAGCCAAATCTCCATTGACTCCATAGGAAAGCCCGGCCAGGAATCCGGAGGAAGTAAAAGGGTCGAAGATTATCGGCACCTTTTGAGTGTCGATCTTCTTTGAGCCGAGCATCCTGACGGTTCTTTCTGTGGCAGTTCTGCCTATTTTCTCCGGGGGTTCCAGTTCTTCTAACAGAGACTTGGCATCCCAGAAATAGTTAGACCTTTTCTCTCCATCTTTTTCGGCTACCGGCGAGCAGGAGAGACTGATGTAAGTCCTTTGAAAATTCAAGTCAGAACCAGAGGAGTTTGACAAGTAGACCTGTGCATCATGATCGCGGTATTCTGCTCCGTCGGAATTAGTAATTTTCTTATCAGCAGCGAAAGAAGCATCTTCTGCCCTTTTTGCCAAATCTATCTTCATCTGCGTGGGGAAATTCTTCAACTGGCTATCATAAATTCTTAAATCCGTAATTGCAGGGGAGGATTCAATCTTTTCAGGCAGGCCGTTGAAATCATCCGCACTTGAGTTTTTGGCTAAGAAGACGGTTTTCTTGACTAACTCATCCAATGCACTCAAACTGAAATCTGAAGTATAGGTGAACCCCAATTTTTTCTTTACGAAAAGCCTGATTCCCAATCCCCTGGCTTGAGCTTCTTTCAAAATCTCTATTTCTCCTTTTCTAACCCGGATCAACAGCTCCTTGTTCTCCTCTAAATAAGCTTCTGCCTGCTCTGCCCCGGCTTTGAGTGACTTTTTGATTATCTCTGCGAGAATCTCTTTATATTCCATTTTTTCTCCTTTCACACTTCCAAGCATTTCCCAGCTACTTTAGTGGCGTCGATGAAGAAAACCAAACTGAAGTCCGTTTGAACCTGATTAAAAGTTAGTTTGAACAGTCAGTACCTTTATGTTTTCTCCTATATCACTGTTGGCTTAAAGGCGGTTCCTCCTATGGTTATTTCAGAGAACTTGATCGTGGGCTGGCCTACCCCGGCATAAACCCATTGACCATCTTTTCCACAAGTTCCAGTAGTCTGGCAGACAAACAGGTCATTTCCCACCATCTCGATTTTCTGAATCGCCTCTGGCCCGTTTCCAATTAAAACCGCACCTTTTATCGGCCTGGTTATTTTTCCTTCCTCGATCAGGTAAGCCTCTCTTACCAGGAAGTTGAAATTCCCGGAAGTGGTATCAACTGAGCCGCCTCCCATCTCCTTGGCATAAACTCCTTTTTTAACTGATTTGATAATATCCTGAGGGTCGGTCTTACCCTGGTCAATGAAAATATTGGTCATCCGGGGAATGGGATATTCCCGGTAAGAGGTTCTTCTTCCGTTTCCAGTCGATTTGGTTTTCATCAGCTTGGCATTCAGAAGGTCATACATATACTCCTGCAATATCCCGTCCTTCACCAGAACCTTTCTCTGACCCGGAGTGCCTTCGTCGTCTATGTTAAAAGAGCCGCGTCCATAAGGAATAGTCGCATCATCCACCACGTTGACTACCTCAGAGGCGACTTTTGTCCCGAGTTTATCTGCCATCAGAGAGGTTTTCTTTCGGATGACGTCCCCTTCAAGGGAATGTCCAAATGCCTCGTGAATCAAAACTCCTCCCCAGCCTGCAGCGACTACCACTGGATTCAAACCTGCAGGAGCATCCTCTGCCTCAAGCATTATGGTTGCCTGCCTGGCAGCCTCTTTACCAGCGATCTCAGGAGGACTTTGTTTAAAATAGTCCAGGTCAACTCTTCCACCTAAAGTAGCGTAACCTTCAAACCTCTTGCTCCCGTCCACTGCTAAAGGGTAAGCAGCTAATCTGGTTATGAACTGGTCATCTTTAGTTTTCAGTCCCTCGGAATTAACTATCATAATCTTTTTGGCCTCGTCCATATAATCGACTCTGACCTGCGCTATTCTCTTATCATAATCTCTGGCAGCCTGGTTTGCCCTTTTCAAAAGGTCTACTTTTTTTGATTCAGAGGCTAAAGCTACCGGTGAATTGAGCACGAAATATGGTTTGATTTTCTGAGCCGAAAGGTTAGCAGGTGTCTGAATACTGGCTGAACTGGCTATGAAGGCTGCCACATCGGCTGCCTCTTTCAACATAGGAAAGCTTAGATCGTCTGAGAAAGCATATCCGGTTTTTTCTCCAGAAATTACCCGGATACCCCCACCCTGGATTATGCCATAGTTGAACGATTTGATCTTATCCTCATCCAGCTGGATCTCGGTGCGGATAAGGTGCTGAAGGTAGATCTCTGCAAACTCACCCCCTCTGGATAAAGCTGTTTCAAGCAGCTTCTTTAATTCCCCATCTGATAGGGCTTGTTCCAGCATATCTTTGGTCTCCTCCGTGAATCCGAATGCGCTATTAAACCATAAAGGCGCGGTTAGCAAGGCTACTCCTCCTTTTAAAAAGCTCCTGCGGCTTACCGGATTTCGATTTTTTTCCATCATAGAAGGTCTCCTCGAAGAAAAAAAGTTCAGACTCCAATTTAACCAATTTTCCTTGGGTGTCAAGAGCAAAGAAAAAGAAGGATTCGAGGAGTCAAGGGTTCAAGTGAAGGTAGGGACGATCCGCCACAGGCGGACTCGCCCTCTCAACCTGGAACAGACGAGACGTCTGTTCCACCTAAGCGTATCCTTAAAAAAAGCCCCGCTCTTTTTAAAAGAGCGGGGCTTGGGGACAGAAAAATAATCAGGTTTTTAGCACTGCGGTTTTGGGCCGCCTTTAAATAGATAATTAATCAGATAAATTGCATCGGCAACGTTAACCTTTCCATCACACTGCATATCTCCGCACGATGTAATAGGCTGCGGAGTAGGTCCGCCTTTGAAAAGATAATTGATTAAATGAATAACATCCGTCACACTGATTTTTGCATCTCCATTTATATCGCCAGGGAGGCAAGAAGGTACAAAGAATTTGAATGTCTGGGTGGACCAGGTTCCCGCAGTGTTGGTATCTTTGGCTTTGACCTTCCACCAGTAGAAGATGCCAGGATTCAGCGAAGGCGTATCATATGAAGTGTCGTTAAGATTAGGTACTATTGCCGGTGCGCTGAATGTTTGAGAGGTATCATAATAGAGGTCATATTTGACAACGTCACCTGGATCCGGGTCAGTAGTTTTCTGCCAGAAAAGGGATGCGTTTAGACTTGAAAGAGTGTCTTCGTCAGTTGGCTGACGCAAACTGAATGCTCTGGGGGGCTGCGGCACAAAAGTGCTCACTTTAAAGATGGCAGTAGACCATCTGCCTGAGGTATTCGTATCCTTTGCCAGAACCTTCCAATAATAAGACTTATAATTATTCAACGTGACAGCCCGTGTAGTATCCTTCAGGTTAGATATCACCGTGGGATGGGTGAACCCTGAATTGTCATCATAATAGAGGTCATAGACTACCGAATCACCTGGATCCGGGTCGGTAGTTGACTGCCAGATGAAACTGATAACAGAATCGGAAAGAGTGGCATTGTTTAGCGGAGACAACAAGGTGAAGGTTCTGGGCGGCTCCGGGAAATAAACATGGAAATTCCAATACGGGTCTGTGCTCCAGCTTGTCGCACCATAGCTGTCTTTAGCCTTGACTTTCCAGTAATAGGTAGAATCATCATATAAGGTCGGCAGCACCTTGGAAGTATCAGTAGCCGTGGTAGAGTCGTACGTTGCGAAAGTGTTGTCCCGTGAATAATAGACTACATAAGTGATCGGGTCAAGCGGGTCAGGATCGTAAGGTTTATGCCATCTCAAAGTAGGAGTCAACACTGAAACAGTTCCCGAATTGGCTGGGGAGATCAAGGCAAACGAAGCAGGAGCAACGTTTAAAGCCCGGAAACTGCGGAATGGTTCAATGCACCAGGTCGTCAGGTTAAATTTGTCTTTAGCTCTTACTTTCCAATAATAGATAGTATCATTGATCAGTCCGGGCAAAGTGTAAGAAGTGTCAGTGGCTGTGACTGAGTCAGTGTAAGTTAGAGAATCCAAAGACCAGAAAACTTTGTATGTCAACTGATCACCTGGGTCAGGATCTGTCGCCTTATGCCAGACCAGCTTGGGATGCAGAATAACAGTGTCCTCATTTTCAGGGGAAACCAGAGCGAAAGGATTAGGTGCCTGTGGCACATATATATAAAACCGCCAGGTAGTCTGGGTGCTCCACCTGCCAGATGTATTGGTATCTTTTGCCAGGACTTTCCAATAATATGTGCTATCATCACTCCCGGTGAAAATATAGGTGGTATCTTTCAGATTAGATATAATAACTGGCTGGGGGAAACCTGATCGGGAATCGATATACAGGTCATATACTACCGAGTCTCCTGGATCAGGGTCGGTGGTGGAATGCCAGCGCAAAGTGACTGAGGACTGCCAGATCGTATCTCTATCCGCAGGGGAGACTAAGCTGAAGGTGTTGGGTTGCTGTGGATAATAGACCCGGAAATTCCAAGTCCCGGTACTCCAGGTCGATTTGCCCCATTTATCTACTGCTCTGACTTTCCAGTAATATACAGTGTCGTCCTGAATAGTCGGTAAAATCCGGGAAGTAGTGGTGATACTGGGGATGGAATCAAAAGCACTGAAATCGCTCTTACGGGTATAGTAGAGAATATACTTAACTGTATCCAGAGGGTCAGGATCAGTTGCTTGCTGCCAGGTAAGGGTGGGGGTCAAGGTGGAAACAGTGGAACCGTTTACGGGTGAAGAGAGATTAAAAGCCGAGGGAGCAGCATTAATCACTAAGGTTACAGTAGTAGTGTGGGTCTGACTTCCTACACCTTGTATAGTCAGTGTATAGGTTCCAGCAGGAGTGGAGCCGGTTGTATTCACATTCATCGTCGCAGAGGCGGTCGGTGGACTTACCGGGTTAGGGGCGAAGCTTGCACTAGCTCCTGTTGGAAGCCCGGATACAGACAAGGTAAGCGGGTGGGCAAAACCATATAAATAACCCAAATTCACTGTATAGCTGGTAGAAGCTCCTATATCTATTACTCTGGAGGAAGGAGTTCCTCCGATTGTGAAATCGGGTATCGAAAAGTTAGCATCGCTTGCATCTTTGGGGGAGCCATCTGCGGCATCTGAGACTCTAATCCGGTTGCTTGCAGATGGGCTGTTCGGAATTGTCCAGGGATATGTTCCAGTATTTCCAGTGCTGGCTATGATGGTCGACCAGGAGGTCCCGGAATTAGTAGATAATTCAAGCTTGACGTTGCCTGAAAATCCAACTGACCTCCAGAGTAGATTATGACTCTCGCCCACATACCAGAGCTCGCCCCCATTCGGAGCTAAGACCTGAAAAGCTGCACCCAAGCATCCGGGTGAAAACTTGGGCATAAATCCGTTCCCGGAAGAAGCATCAGTAAATTCCAGTTGATTGGTCGGTGGTACTAAGGTGGAATCGATTATTATTCCGATATCTGATTTAAAATTTGCTCCAGTGGTGAAATATATTGTGCAGAGCATAGCACTGCCAGTGTCAAAAGGTGTACTGTACCAGACTGCCCAGACATTAAGTTTATGATTCGTGGTATCAACGTAGTTGGGGTATCCAGGACCTCCTGCATAAGTCGATGCAACGTTGCTGGTGAACCTGGCCGCCCAGTGGATAGAGTCACAGGTAACGTCCAGATTGTCCGGGTTATAGAA
>Ga0209777_10005511_pt1 | contig 14541 bp, 12 predicted proteins | sample FrelakmetHBP12HB_FD_187147 | JGI IMG/M metagenome (GOLD analysis project Ga0209777, IMG submission 187147) | Freshwater lake sediment microbial communities from the University of Notre Dame, USA, for methane emissions studies -HBP12 HB (SPAdes)... | ecosystem: Environmental > Aquatic >...
AGGACAGCCTAGAAAGTGCCCCATAACAAAATGGCCAACCTCAACCTCAAAAAAGCGATTTTGGAAGGTAAAACCCTTATGATAAACTGGTCGTTAACAAAACCCTGTCCCGTTTAGGACAGCAGTGCTTTGATCTGCAATGTGAGAGACGCTTGTCATCCCGAAGATTGGACCCTCGATGGCGGTAAATGGCAGCATGTTGGCACGTTTGATCGCAAGAGACTATCCGAGCTCGAAGAGAATCCGCACAACCTCTGGTTGGAGGATCGCCAAGACAGGGCACCATGCAATCCGCAATTCTGCAAGAAGCGCCAGCAATCTCTTTATTTGGTCCGGCCGAAGAATCTTCGTGTCCGACTGTGGAAAGAACATGACAAGTGGAAGGGTTATGTTACGAAGAAGACGCGGGCAATGTTCAACTATGGAGGGCTGGAATACGATCTCGGGCTTACCGATGACTTCACAAAAGAACGGTACTGCCGAACGTTTCCCGATGTCGATGAACCAGCAAGTGAGGTCCGATTACCCTTCGGAGATGAATGCCTTCTATGCGTCAGTCTGACTCCAAAATTCAATGGATATCATTACAAAGTTGTTGCAGCCATGTTGAAATTGCAGCGGAGATTTTCCCTCATTCCTAAGATCCTTCGCAGAAACACATAGCAGTTGGTAGGGTGGGTGGAGCGAATGCGGAACCCACCACAATGGCGTAATGGTGCGTTCGGGATTGGTGGGTTCCGCATTCGCTTCACCCACCCTACGCACTGTGTGCTCTGTAACTCTGTGTGATGAGATAAAACGGTGGCGGCGAAAATGGGAGACGATGAAATGACGTACGATGAAATTGCAGGACTTTCGGAACAGTTGAGTTATCGAGACAAGTTTCGGCTGGCCCAGCTTCTTATTCAATTGGGAAGAAGAGAAGAAGAGGAGCAACATCCCGAAAAGCGAACGGTATCGGGAGCCGAAACGGTTGAGTACGTGGCCGAGCGCCTGCTGAGCCTTAGACCAAAGAAGAAGGCCACCATGCTTAACTCAATCGAAGCAATGTTTCAGTTTCAAGGGGGAATATCTGATGCCGACAAGGAACACATTATCGACGAATTGCAGAAACAACGACGAATCATCGTAGACGAAAAAGGCCACGTATCGTATCCAGAGACATCATAGCTCTGCGCTTCGTATTCTCTGTGGCTCTGTGCGAGATGAAACGGGGGCGGCGGGGAATGAGCGGTTTGGGAAAGCGTCGGGGGCAATTTGTGTTGGCGTTGGGCAATGGCATCCTGGAGGGATACAACGTGAATAGTCGTGGGTGCTAACCCACGGTACTGGTATCCGCAATCGACAACCCTGGAAGGGTTGAACAATCCCTATTGACCGATCTTGTCTCGCGTTCGACCCTTTCAGGGTCGTTTGTGGTTGGTGGTTGTTTCCGTGGGTTGGCACCCACGGCTATTGATGTTTTACCCCTTCGGGATATTCCACGGTTGTCTCGCAACGGAAGTTTCTGTCCTTCCTCTTGCGTCATTCCCGCGGACAGGTTCTTGCTCTGTACTTAACGAGGTGTGGGGATAGGGTCTACTCGACGATCCATCCGCCGCCGGATTCGATGACGGTGCCCGGCGTCCGCGAGCCTTTCTCGACCATCACGACGACGGCATGCTTGCCGCGCACGATGACATCGGTGATCTGTTTTTCCCGGGCTGCGGTATCGGGGATGAACTGTTTCACCTGTTCCATGAAGACGTCCTTGCCCATTTGCTCGATGGCCTGCCCCATCTTGCTGAAACGCTCCGGCGTGGCCAGTTTCTTGGCGTCCTCGATACGGCCTTCGCGGAGCGCCTTCTCGTAGGCGATTACGGCCTGCGCCTGCGGACTCTTGACGGCCTCGGCGCCTTTGAAACGCGCCGTGATCGGATCGTTGGTACGGATCGCCGCGGTGAATTCGATATGGTAGCCGTACTTGGGCATGTCCTCGGAAGGACTCTTCTCCGGCGCTTTCTCATCGAGGATCCCCGTGACTTTTCCGTCCTTGATCTCAAGCTTTTTCAGACAGGTGTCATCATCGGTCCGCGTGAATGACACCAACGGCGCTCGCGGATCGGACGGCGCATACAGCAACGTCCCGTTGATCTCCCGAGATTCCTTTTTCGGGTCAAACTTGAGGAGCAGTCCGCAGACGTCCTTCTTCTTAGCCGCCGCGTCGAGGTCCAACGAGAGCACCCCGCCCAGCAACGCCGGATCGATCTCGCGGTCCGTCACCGCGATCCGCAATTCCGGACCATCCAGAAAACCTTCTTCATTATCGTGCTGGAACGCATACGCATACTTGATCGGCACCGCCTTGCCATTGATTTCCAGCGTACCCGTGGCCGTGGACACCGGCTCAGCCGAAGCGCAGCACGCAACCACCCATCCCAGCAACGCGAACATGCACACAACTTTTTTCATCACAGACTCCTTCCGGGCGCTTATCACTCCATGGACAAGCTTCCCATTCCTCGAAGACAGTTGAACCGGCATTTCCCTTATGAATAGGACCGTGTTCGCGACCACCGCAGGCACGATGGCCCGATTATATACACACGTACGGCCGCTTTCCACACCATTCCCGCTATGATTTCTGCCATCACGACCGCTCATTGAAACCTTCTCCTGCTGAACACGGGCGGGATGGTCTGGATAAATGCATCGAATCATTGCCCTTTGATCTGTCTCATGCGTCATTCCCGCGAAAGCGGGAATCCACTAAATATCATGACCGACTGTAAATGCCCTGGATTCCCGCTTTCGCGGGAATGACGCGGTGGGTATATGATAGACGCGGTACGGGAAAGACTCGCGGAGGGGTACTTGCTCAATCCCCCTAGTCGCTGGCGGGATTTTAGGGTGAATGCCGGGGGCGATTGATCGCACCCCGATTAACCTTGCTGAGGGGGATTATTTATTTTCTGCCTATAGCGTATGAAACTTTTTTCTGCTTCGGGGTATCCCAATAATATCCGCTGTTCGAGGAGAAGGCTTGGGCCGTTCACCCGACGCGCGGATGCTGCGGAAGGATTGACCGTTTGGTAAGTTGAATACAAACGGACAACGGGGTAGTGAGCCATCGGGGAAGTGGGTGTGAGGATGGTTAACGCAACAATGGGCGGGCGCATTTCCTCTTTCACTTCTTGGCGTCTTTGTGTCTTTGCGCGACACCAAATCCATTTCACGCAAAGACGCAAAGGCGTAACGCTGGCAAGCCATCCAATGTTGAAGAGGTGGGACGGCGAATTTGAGGCTTGCATCCCTGGGGTTATTGTTTCCTGGGTCCCGTTGCGAGTCTTATATGTCCTTCTGTAGACCTGCAATGCCTCGTTGTAAGCCTGCAACGCCTTATTGTAAGCCTGCAATGCCTCATTGTAAGCCTGCAATGCCTCATTGTAAGCCTGCAATGCCTCGTTGTAAACCTGCAATGCCTCGTTGTAAACCTGCAATGCCTCGTTGTAAGCCTGCAATGCCTCGTTGTAAGCCTGCAACGCCTCATTGTAAACCTGCAATGCGTCGTTGCAGATAACGATATTCTGTTGTAAGTGGTTGTGGCTGCGGTGATTGTATTGTCTCAAACCAAAGGAGGGTACAGGAATGCCAGAATTTCCGAGAAGAGAAGATGCTGTGTTGGGTTTGGCGCTGGCGATACACGCCGGTTTCACCCAAAATCCGACGGTTTTCCCGAGCGCGAATCCTGTTGGGCTGCAAGCGTTGATCGACGCCTATAATGCGGCGAAGGAACTGCAGGAGCAGCGCCTGGCCCAGGCGTTGCTCGCGACTCAGCAAAAGGATACCGCGCTGGTTACGCTGACGGATTTCATGAAGGTGCAACTGAAACAGTCGGAAGTGGACGTGGCCGCGAACCTGGAACAGCTCGAGTTGATCGGCTGGGGCAAGAAGGCGGCGCCGCAACCCTCTGACCCGCCGGGTGCGCCGCGGTCGCTCGAGGCGGATATCCAGGGGTCGGGCATTGTGCATCTGGATTGGAAAACGCCTGGGCGGGGTACGGGCGGGACGGTGCGCACGTATCTCATCGAACGCCGCGAAGAACCTCAAGCTGGCGGCGAGTTCTCGGAATGGCATCAGGCGGGGATCGCGCTGGAAACGCAAATCCTGCTGCGCGATCAGCCGCGTAAGGTGCAGATGGAATACCGGGTGATTGGCGTGAACACGGGCGGGAATGGGGAACCGTCGGCGTCGGTTCCAGTCGTGCTGTAGTAATTAGGAATTAGGAATTACGAATTAGGAATTGGGAGTGACAACTATGGCTCAGTTTCCTTTGAGTGAGAGTGAGATTTTGAGTTTGGCGCATGCAATGTCTTCGGGATACCTAGCGAATCCTACTATATTTCCGAACTCCGACGAGTCCACGTTGGACACACTCATCGATGAGTATGGGTATCGGCATAACGGGCATTTGTGTTTGAACGCGGCGCTAAAGTTGGCGACCGAGGATAAGAATGATGCGTTAGATGCGTTGATCGCCTTCATGAAGGTGCAGTTGGTGCAGGCCGAGGTCGATACGGCGGCGCGACCGACGGCACTCGCGTTGATCGGATGGGGGCCGGACTCCGGAGGCGGACCTATCGCCTCGCCGGGCAAACCGCGTTCGTTCGAGACGGCACAAAGAGGACCGGCCGGCGCGGTAATTTTCGACTGGAAACCGCCCAGTGACGGCGGGCCTGTCCGCACCTATGTCGTCGAACGCCGCGATGAACCCGCCGAAGGCGGCGCGTTCGGACAATGGAAACAAATCGGCGCATCGCTGACGCCCGAATCCCACCTCTACAACCAACCGCAAGGCGTCACCATGGAATACCGAGTCTTCGCCATGAACAACTCCGGCGAAAGCGAATACTCGGCGACCATTCCGGTGGTGTTGTAGGTCATAATCCCCATAGCGCCGCTGGGTGGTTCCTTCCCCAATTGGTACGAGACGCTTCGTTTGCGATACAATTCCCGGGCGGGTGCAAAAGGAACGTGTCATGAAACGAGATCGCAACCTTCTGTTCGGCATATTGGCAGTTCAACTGCAAAAGATCTCCGCGTCGAAACTCACGGACGCCGCGGGCGAATGGGCCAGGAACCCGTCTCAGGATCTGGCACATCGGCTGGTCGAGATGGGCCTGTTATCCGAAAGCGACCGCGCCCTCGTAAACCACATGGTAGGTGCGGCCCTCAACGCTTGCCAAGGCGATGCCTCGGCGGCGCTTACCTCCTTCGGAGGAGACGAAGCCATACGCGAAAGCTTTGGCGGCAAGGTCATGCGCTCCGAAATGGGCATGGGATTCTTCGGATGGGGCAAGAAGAAGGTCGCGCCGGAAGATCCTCTGGTAGATCCTCTGGGAGACGTCCCGATAGACGTTCTGGAAGACGTTCTGGAAGAGCCCCAGGAACAGGTCCCCGGCGTACAAGAGGCGCTCGGACGTTACACCGATCACCGAGAATACGCAAAAGGTGGGATGGGCCACGTGTTGGTCGTGCATGACGGCTACCTCAATCGGGAGATCGCCCTTAAAGAACTTTTGCCCGAGGTTATGGGTATTCTCGAAAGCGAAACGGGGCAACGATCCCCGAGTTCGATCCGCATGGCTAAGCCCATTGTCGCCCGCTTCTTGCAAGAAGCCCGCATCACCGGCCAACTCGAACATCCCTCCATCGTGCCGGTTTACGAGTTGGGTTATCGCGAAGACGGCACGCTGTACTACACAATGAAACTTGTCCGGGGTAAGACGCTGGCCCAAGCGATCAAAGACGGCAAGAACCTCGAAGAGCGGCTGCTGCTGTTGCCCCGCTTCGTGGACCTGTGCCAAGCCATAGCCTATGCCCATAGCCGCCGCGTCATCCACCGCGACATCAAACCCTCCAACGTCATGGTAGGCGAATTCGGTGAAACCGTTGTCCTCGACTGGGGCATCGCCAAGATCAAAGGCATGAAAGACGTCCACGCAAACGGACTCGCCGAGTCGTTCAAAGCGATAAACTCCGGTAAGGAGAGCGACGGAACCAAGACCGTCTACGGCGAAGCCTTGGGAACCCCTGCCTACATGTCCCCGGAACAGGCTCAAGGTCAGCTTGACAAGATTGACGAACGCTCGGACGTCTACTCGCTCGGCGCGGTCCTCTATGAACTGCTCACAGGCCACGCCCCTTTCGAAGGGAAGAGGGTTGCCGATATCCTCCACAGCGTTCGTACCCAAGAGCCGTCTCCGATCGAATCCTACGAACCCAAAGTCCCCCCCGAACTCGCCGCGATTTGCATGCGCGCCCTCGCCAAGTCCCCCTATAAACGCTACCGCACTGTACACGCCCTCATCGAAGATATCGAACGATTCCAATCCGGCTCCCTCGTCCACAGCTACGAATACACCCGCACCGAACACGCTCGCCGGATCTTCGAACACCATAAAGCGCTCGTCATCACAACCACCACGATGCTGGTTGTCCTGGGCGCCCTTACCACGTTCTACTTCCGCAACATCCACTCGGCCAACAGCGAGATGCGCCAGACCCTCGCCCGCGAAACATCGCTGGCCAGCGCCGCCGATCAGGTCCGCTCGCAGTGGCTAAACGAGGTGGCCACGAAAACCTTGGACGTAAAATTCAACGGGACGGTTGAAACCCTGGCGCGGGCCCTTCAAGTATTTGCCAATTCCGTTACGCTGGAAGCGGCGGAAGACCACGCCGACGCACCCCTCGGCCTGTGGGTGGGCAAAGACGACGACGCGACCGCCCGCGAGACCTTGAAATGGCAGGTGGGCGATCGCATCATGCGCGTGAACGGCATCGAAGTGAAAACCATGCTGGAAATCGAGAAAGCCGCAACGCAACTCCGCGATACGTCAAAGAATGAACCCCTCGTGGTAGAGATGATGCGGGACAACCGCAAATACGTGCTGCGCTACGTTCTTCATCAAAGCACCTACTGAACATTACGGCGAAACGCTTTACCAAGACGGTTGAAGACAAAATTCTCAGAATCATAAACCCAGAAACGGCAGTTGAAATTTATCCGGCATAACGAAAATCATGGGGGTGATGGGAATGATGAGATATGTTTTTGCTTCACCTACAGGGTGAGTGGCCATAGTGTCCATAACGTCCATCTTGTCCATCCATTATGCAGATGCCACCAGAACCTGCGAGTTCCCGCTACCACTCCGCCGCGCATCATTCCTATCACTCCCATCTCTCCCATCACTCCCATCCCTTATACCTGCCACGTTACACGAAGAGACCAGAAACTTCGTTGGACATTCTGTCTACACTTGTTTAATAATGAACTCGTTCGAGTTTGATTCGATTGCCGCCAAGGCAGGGAAGAATCGCAAATGAAAAACTCAACGCAGGGAAACGCCATCTACATCATTGCCCACGCGATAGGACTGCTTATTCTACTGTCTGCATCGTCAGCCCTCGCCCAAAATTCCGTTCCCGATCCCAACGCATGGGTGACCGATGGCGCCGTCAACGCCATTGCCCGCTCGGCGGACACCACATATATCGGCGGCGATTTCACCTACGTGGGTCCGTATACAGGACACGGCGTACCGATGGACACCACCAGCGGTGCACCCGTCTCGACCTATCTCAAAGTGAACGGCGAGGTGGGTGCCACGGTGTCTGATGGCTCGGGAGGATGGTACATCGGCGGCGGTTTCACGCAGGTGGGGGGCGTAGCGAGAAAGAATATTGCCCACATCCTCTCCAACGGCTCGGTGGATGCCGCTTGGAATCCCAATCCAAATTACTGTGTCTATGCCTTGGCGGTCTCGGGGACGACAGTGTATGCGGGCGGGATGTTCACGAACATCGGTGGCCAAGCGCGCAACCACATTGCTGCGCTCGACGCCTCAGGCGCCGCCACCGCCTGGAACCCTAACGCGAGCGGCGGCTCATATCCAGATGTCTATGCCTTAGCAGTCTCGGGGACGACGGTGTATGCCGGTGGGTGGTTCACATATATTGGCGGCCAGACGCGCAACTATATTGCCGCGCTCGACGCCACACTAAATACGAACAACGCCACCGCCTGGAATCCCAATGCAAACAGCTACGTCGAAACCTTGGCGGTGTCGGGTACGACGGTGTACGTGGGCGGGGAGTTCACGAACATCGGCGGCCAGACGCGCAACTACATTGCAGCGCTGGACGCCACGCTAAACACGAACAATGCCACCGCCTGGAATCCCAACGCGAACAACGCGGTCCAGGCCTTGGCTGTGTCGGGTACGACGGTGTATGCGGGCGGGTGGTTCACGAGCATCGGCGGCCAGGCGCGTATCTACATTGCCGCGCTAGACGCCACACAAAACACGAATAACGCCACCGCCTGGGCTCCCAACGCCGATGGCGGTGGTGTCTATACCTTGGCGGTGTCGGGCACGACGGTGTATGCGGGCGGAGAATTCACAAGCATCGGCGGCCAGACCCGCAACTACATTGCCGCGCTCGACGCCACACTAAACACGAACAACGCCACCGCCTGGAACCCGGGCGCGAACAGTAACGTCTGGGCCCTGTCAGTCTCGGGTACGACGGTGTATGTGGGTGGAAGGTTCACGAGCATCGGCGGCCAAACGCGCAACCACATTGCCGCGCTCGATGCCTCGGGGACCGCTACCGCTTGGAACCCCAACGCGAACAAGTCGGTCAAGGCCTTGGCGGTGTCGGGTACGACGGTGTATGCGGGCGGGGCGTTCACGAGCATCGGTGGCCAGGTGCGTTACCGCATTGCCGCGCTCGACGCCACACAAAACACGAACAACGCCACAGCCTGGAATGCCTACGCGGGCGGCTTGGTCTATGCCTTGGCGGTCTCGGGTACGACGGTATATGCGGGCGGGGATTTCACGAGTATAGGCGGCCAGACGCGAATCAACATTGCCGCACTGGATCCCTCGGGGGCCGCTACCGCCTGGAACCCTCACGCAAATCATTACGTCCATACCTTGGCAGCCTCGGGTACGACGCTTTATGTCGGTGGTACTTTCAGGCAGATTGGGGCCGCGGCGAGAAACTACATTGCCGCGCTCGATGCCTCGGGGGCTGCCACCGCCTGGGATCCCAACGCAACAGGCGGCTCGCCTCCCGCCACCTACGTCTCTGCCTTGGTGGTATCGGGCACGACGGTGTATGCGGGCGGGAATTTTTCGAACATTGGCGGCCAGCCACGTTGCTGCCTTGCCGCACTGGACGCCTCCGGCGCCGCCACCGCCTGGAATGCGAACGTAGTGGGGTTTCCCGCCGGGGTTGAGGCCTTGTCGCTCTCAGGCACGAAGCTGTATGTGGGCGGGGGGTTCACAAACATCGGCGGCCAGCCGCGCAACTGCCTTGCCGCGCTCGACGCCTCAGCCGCCGCCACCGCCTGGAACCCCTTCCCGAACGGCGGTGTTTATGCTCTGGCGGTCTCAGGTACGAAGGTGTATGTGGGCGGGGAGTTCACGAGCATCGGTGGATTTCCTAGGCCATATTACGCACAGTTTTCCTTTCCGCTTTCGATCTCGCAGCAACCGACCGGCGGTTCGCGCTATGTTGGGGATTCCTACACGTTTACAGTTGCGGCGTCCGGCGAGTATCCACCGTTGGGCTACCAGTGGCGGCATAATGTAACCAACATCAACGACGCCACGAACACGGAACTCGCGCTGGGCTCATTGGCCCTGGACGATGCCGGGGATTACGACTGTATTGTCACCGACAGCAACGAGAATAGCGTGACGAGCAACACGGCCACGCTCACTGTCGCAGATCATCTTTCCATCACGAAACCGCCGCAAGGCGCTACCCTGCGGCGGGGCAACCCGTACACGTTATCCGTCGAGACCGAAGGCGGGATTCTTCCACTGCAATACCAATGGATCAAAGACGGATCCAATATCCCCGATGCGACCGCATCGAACCATGAAATCGTATCATTCACGGAATCCGACACCGGCATATATACCGTAATCATCCATGATAGCTTGACGGATGAAGAGATCTCGGCTCCCCCCGCCTCTTTGAATTTCAGCATGCCCATAACAAGCCTCGGCGGTTTGGCGTCACTCGTCTTGACAACGATCCTCCTCGGCGCATCTCGCCTCCAAAAATACATCCACCTAGAAAAATGCCATAGTCAACATGACCCCCGAGGTGTCACCCGGTAGCATGAAAATGATCAGACCCATCCGTCTGATCCGCAAGAAAACAAACAAGTCCCTTCAAGTAGGATTTTCCTGGCAGGGTATGGCACAATCAGCAAAAGCTATAGACATTGCACCTCAAGTTCAACAGCATTTTCTGAATTCAAAGAGCTTGATATGATAGATTCTTCAACAGCCGCGGTCCTTTTGGTGGATGACGATCCATCCATAGGACGCGAGATCATGGCGTTTCTCACGGACCGCCGCTATACAGTGGAATGGGTCGACAACGGTGAGAAGGCCTACAACCGCCTCGACAGCCGACTCTTCGACGCCGTCGTCGCCGAACTCAACGTCGCACGCCGCGGCGACGGACTCCGCGTCATGGCCGTAGCCAAAGAACGCAACCCCGAAGTCTGCGTCGTGTTCATCGCGGATCACCCCGACATCGAACTTGCCACCGAAGCCATGCGCCAGGGCGCTTACGATTTCCAAACCAAACCCATCAACCTCGGCAAACTCGAAGCCGTCATTAAACGCGGCATCGAGCACCAGCGCCTCGTCCTCGCCCAATACGAACTCACCCGCCGCCTCGACGAACAATATGGACTCAGCAGCCTCATCGGCAATTCCCGCCTCATGCACAACCTCTACAACGCCGTGCGGAAAATCGCCCCCGCCGAAACCCCCGTGCTAATCCAAGGCGAGTCCGGTTCCGGCAAAGACCTCATCGCCCAAGCCATCCACAACAACAGCCCCCGCCGCAACGAAGCCTTCGTGAAAATCCACTGCGCCGGCCTCGAAGATCCCGCCTTGGAAAACGCTGTCTTCGGCTGCGCCGCCGACGCCACTCTGTTCCTTGACGAAATTGGCGAACTCAGCCCCGAACTCCAGGCGCAACTCCTCAGCGTCCTCCAGAAAGGCCGCTGCCTCCGCTCGAGAGACAAGCGCCTTGTCCGCGTCAACGTCCGCATCATCGCGGCCACCCGCACCCCCCTCGAAACCAAGACATTCCACAAAGATCTTATTGCCCTATTCCGCCCCGGCCTGATCGAAATACCCCCGCTCCGCGAACACCGTGAAGACATCCCCCTCCTCGTGCGCCACTTCCTCCAAGAAACCAGCCGAAACGCCGGCGCCCCGGCCCCCGAGATCGCCCGCAACGCCATGGACCTCCTCATGCGCTACCCCTGGCCCGGCAACATCCGCGAATTGAGAAGCATCGTCGAAGGCATGGCCCTCATGACCCCCGCGTCCCGCCCGATAAGCGTAAACAGCATACCCGAAAACATACGCCGCGACGCCACCGACGTCACCGCCGAACTCCGAATCCCCGTCGGATCCTCGATGAAAGAAATTGAGCGCGCCGCAATCGAAGAAACGTTGAAAGCATGTGGATACAACAAAGAAAAATGCGCCGCCACCCTCGGAATCGGCCTTCGAACCCTCTATCGAAAACTCGCACTCTACGAAATCGGGTAACCGCGCCCCACGACCTGGAATAACGCTTTATGCGTCAGTCCCGCCATTTTCCTTGTCCTTGGGCTTCTCTTCTTCCTGAGGATTCACGCTCGCCTTGAACTCATTGATGGCGCTGCCCAATTGCTTACCCACCTGAGGAAGTTTGCCCGCGCCGAAGATGACCATTACGATGATCAAAATGACGATCAGATGTGTCGTGCTAAGCATAATAAACCTCCCTATTTATCCAAATCACTTGGCGTACAACGCGGAGAAATGCTTTATGCGTCAGTCCCGCCGTCTTCCTTATCCTTGGGCTTCTCTTCCTCTTTCTCTTTGGGATTGACGCTCTCCTTAAACTCATTGATGGCGCTACCCAGTTGTTTGCCCACTTCAGGAAGTTTACCCGCGCCGAAAATGACCAGCACGATGATCAGAATGATGATCAGATGCGTCGCGCTAAGACCAAACATGAAGAGACTCCTTGCATATCCGAATCAATCGGTGCACAAACCGTCATTATAGTCTATTCTCCCGACTTCCGCAAGTATCTTGACTTTGCCGGTGGCGGTCTCGTAGGCTCCCCTTAGTTCTTTCTCAAAATGCCTTCAACCAGCCGGAAAGAACAGACAAGAGGCTGTAACCCCTTGTCAGCAGGTATTCAGCATGGCCGGTGATTTCCCGGAAATCACCTGAGCGCCCGACGCGCCCCGTGTGCCACCCGTGTGCGCCGCAAGGAAAGGGAACCTTGGCGGGTCTGAAGATAGCCTTTTGCATCAACCACTTGGGCGCGGTCGAGCCTCAGTCGTTTCCGCTGGTGATGGCGCTCGCGCGCAACCAGGGCCACCAAGTGGATTTGGCCGAGTTCGGCCCCAATCCAAAAAAGGCCCGCCGGAAGTTGGCCGAGCGCGCACCGGACATTGTCGCCTACTCCGTCTGCTCGAACGAAATCCAGGAATACTTGGCGTTCAACCGCTCCTTGAAACAGGAACGGTCCTTTTTCTCCTTATTCGGCGGCCCTCATCCAACCTTCAGTCCCTCCATGATTCACGAACAAGGAGTCGACGCCATTTGCCGCGGCGAAGGCGACGCAACGTTTCCGCTCTTCCTCGAAACATTCGGCTCGCAAGCCATGTACGAGGTCCCCAATTTCTGCTTCAAGACGCCCGACGGCAGCGTCCGCGAAAACCCATTGACCGACCTCATCCCCGATCTGGACACGTTGCCCTTCCCCGCTCGGGATATCGTCTACGCCAAGAGCTATTTCATGGCCAACAACCCCATCAAGAGCTTCATGGCCGGCCGCGGATGCCCCAACAACTGCTCTTACTGTTTCAACCACAGCTACAACCGAATGTATCGCGGCAAAGGCCAAGTCATACGCGTCAAAAGTGTTTCACGGTTAATCGCCGAGATCGCCGACGTGGCCCGGAGTTACCCCTTGCGTTTCGTCCGTTTTCACGACGACGTGTTCGGTTCAAACAGCGAATGGCTGGCCGAGTTCGCCCAACGATTCCCAAAAGAAATCGCGATGCCCTTCTCCTGTTACATCCGGGCCAATATGGTCACCGAAGAATACGCCGCCCTGTTGAAAAAAGCCGGATGCTATTCCGTCTGCACCGCCATCGAATGCGCCAACGAACGCCTCCGCAACGACGTGTTGTGCCGGTATCTGTCCGACGAACAGATAACCACCGCGTGCGAACGGATCAAGAAACGGGGCATCCGCATTTTCTCCTTCAACATGCTGGGAGTCCCCGGAGAAACGGAACAGGATATCTTCGCCACCATCGACATGAATCGCCGCCTCGAAATCGACTTCGCGGACGCCTCGATCTTCCAGCCCTACCCCGGAACAAGGGCCTTCGAATACTGCAAAGAACACAGTTATCTAAGCGAAGACACCGACCGTTTCGAAAACGTCTACAGCTCGAGCATCCTCGATCTGCCCCCGGACTTCAAACAGCGCATATACATTCTGCACAAACTGTTCACATTCCTGGTGGACCATCCCGGCGCCATACCGTTCACCCGCTTCATCCCGAACACAAAATATCTCGACGTCATCCTAAATTTCTTCTGCCGCTTATACTACGGCTATTTCCTGCACCGCCGCATCTACAAATCGGTGATTCCGTTACGGCTCCGCGCACGCGGGGCCTTCGCCGTGCTCCTGTCGAAAAGCAGAATCTGAAAATGTATTACATGGTTAAACAACATAAACAGGGAACAAAATACAAGACGCGCGTGTTGACGCAACGCGCGATGCGGGTATACGCTTGACCACTCGAAACAGAAACCAAAAAAAATTCAAGGCTGGCAATGATTGGCACAAAAGCCGGCCCAATACGCACAGGGGTTGCATATCGTGAAAGTCGTATTGGTAATTCCGCCGTTCAGCGGCACTTCGACGGGCGGCGCCGAAAAAATCAAACACGGAAAACTCCGCCCGTTGCCACCACTGGGACTCGGGTACCTTGCCGCGGAACTCGAAGCCCACGGCCACACCGTATCCCTCGTCGATTCCCAAGCGCGCCAGTTCACCATCCGCCAGGCCGTCGACACCATTCTCGCGGGACAGCCCGGCGCGGTAGGATTATCGTGCTTCACGGTGTTCGACAAAATCGTCTATGCGATGGCCGCCGAGATCAAGGCCCGCGACCCCAAAACGACCGTCGTCATTGGCGGCCCCCATGCCACCTCGTTTCACGAATCCATTCTCGAAGAATGCCCCAGCGCCGATTTCGTCGTCCCCGGGGAAGCCGAAATACCCCTGGCCCAACTGGTGGATGCGCTTCGGGACGGCGTCTCGTACGCCGATATCCCCGGCGTGATCTACCGGAATGCCAACGGCAGCATTCATGTTACGCCGCCCGTCGAACCCCTACACGACCTCGACCAGATCCGACACCCCGCCCGCCAT
>Ga0209777_10005512_pt1 | contig 14540 bp, 14 predicted proteins | sample FrelakmetHBP12HB_FD_187147 | JGI IMG/M metagenome (GOLD analysis project Ga0209777, IMG submission 187147) | Freshwater lake sediment microbial communities from the University of Notre Dame, USA, for methane emissions studies -HBP12 HB (SPAdes)... | ecosystem: Environmental > Aquatic >...
GGCGGATAATATTAATGCAGAGACTGAAAAAAAGAAAAAGATTATTGCCGCTACGAAAAAGAAAATTGCTGCTAAAATGGCCCCTGGTAATATTCTAATGCAGGGTCGGCGTGGTATGATCCAGGCCGGAGCGACTGAAGATGAAATGACTAAAATGGGTTTCGGTAAGGATGAATAGTATGCTATATGACTGGAAATGTGACTGTGGAAAAGTCCTCCAGGAAACTTTCGGGCGTCAGTGGCCAGATATTCCGCGATGTAGTTGTGGTATGGATATGTATAGAGATTATAGATTTACTATAAATAATGACCCATATTCCAAACCTATACATTCTACATCATTGGCGATAAATCCCTGTCAAGTAGATGAACATAGACAGTTATATCCAGATGTGAAATTAGATAAAGAATGTCGTCCAGTTTTTGAGAATTTCAAACAGCAAGATGCTTATCTTCAAAAAACCGGATTTGATAAACTGAAGTGGTAAATGCAAGGGAATAAAAATGGTAGATGAAAAAAAAGATGCGACTAAATTAACTGCGGATAAGAACCCAGAAGATATTAGTATGGTCAAAGAAGAGACCATTTCTAAGTTGGAAGCGGGACTGAAGGCTGTTTATTCTACCCCTGATGAACCGGCAGAGGAATCTGAAACTGAAACAACTGAGAAACTGGCGGAGAAGAAAGATGACTCCACCCCAGCCAAGGTTGATAAGGTTGAAGGTGACACTACCCCGGAAAAGAAGGCAGAAGACAGTGAAATACAATTCCCGGATGCCCATTATCGTGCGATGATCCATCAAGGATGGACTGCGGATGAGATAAAGGACCTAGTTGAGACAAATCCCGATAAGGCACTAGCACTCGGCAAGAAAATGTATGATACGACAAATCAATTATCCGATCAGTTTGCGGCGGTTGGCCGTAAACCGACTGTTGTATCGGCGGTGCCAGTGAAAAGTAATGTACAATTTAAGGGACTTGACGTTAAGAAAATTGCCGAGTCTCTAGGTATCGAGGAAGAATCAGCTAGAGGTCTGGCTGGAGAGATAAATACTCTTCTTCAGGGCCAACATGAAGAATTGTCCCGAGTCCAGGATATGTTGAAAGAGGCCGAGACTAAGAGATCAGCCCCAGATTTAACCCCTGAAGATCGACAACTTGAAAAAGAAGTCGATCAATTTTTCGGTGATAAGGAATTCCTGTCGATGTATGGGGACTTCTATGGGACCGATGATAATCTTGACAACCTGACGCATATACAGGCCAAGCGTAGGGTTGAGGTTCTCGAACGGGCCGATGATATCTTGGCGGGTTCAATTTTAAGTAACCGTAAGATGTCAATTCAAGAGGCTCTCGGGTCTGCCCATCTTCGAGTATCCAGGGATATTGCTGAATCAATCATGCGTAAGGGCATCAAGGCGTCATTGCAAAAGCGAGAAAAGAGTATGACCCTGAAACCGGTAAGTGCGGCATCAGGGGATATTAAACCAAAGACGCCGAAGGAACGTGAAAAGGTATTGGAAGCTAAAGTAGGTGAAAGAATTAAATCAATAAGTTGGTAAGGAGATATACATATGTCCGTTAAGAATGCTGATCTAGCCGATTTGATTAGTATCACGTTGGCCGATCTTCCCGATCAGGAATTTGATGTTGCCTGGGATAACCAGGACTATGAGTTCACCCGGATTTATCAGACCGAGCGAATGGAGATTGACGGCGGTGAATCGATTGTTCGTAAGGTCCTGCTGGACACGACTGGCAACGCCAAGTATTGCAGGCCATTTGAGACTGATGAACCGACTGTGGGTGACGTGATGCATACCATCACTGTTCCCTGGACTCAGTTGAAGACCAGTTATTCCTGGGACAAGATTGAGTTGCTGCGAAATAAGAATAATGTCAAGGGTTTCATTAAGTTGATTAAGGTTCGCCGAATTGATGGACTTCTACCCCTGGCTAATCTGATTGAGTCTCGGGCTTGGATGGCCCCGACTTCGGCTACTGATGATCTCTATCCCTATGGTGTGCCTTATTACATCAACCATATGACTAAGGGTACGACCACGGATGGGTTCACCGGTTATACGATTCGCTATCAGGACGCGAGTACCGGTACAGTATGTGCCGGTATTGATGGTTCAGTCGAATCAAAGTGGCGGAATTATGCTGCTCTGTATTCGGCGATTGATGCTTCGATGCTCAAGAAGTTCCGTCTGGCCTTTATGTATACCCACTTTAAGGCTCCGTTGAATGTGACTGATCCGTCTAATCCCAGTGTTGCAGCTAAGCGTGTATATGCTGATTTTAACACTGTTGCTGAAATGCAGGAGTTGTGTGATGCCAAGGCGGACGATCACAGCGGTAAAGAAGTGCTGGGAAATATCACGATGGACGCGACCGGGTTGGTTTATCTGAACCGGCTTCCTGTTGTGCCAATTCCCCAATTGAATAGTTTCACCGACCCCGAGATCGGGACGGCGACCTGTCCGATCTACTGTGTAGACTTCCGTAAGTTTCAACCGTTTGTGCACGAGGGTTATTGGATGGTGGAAACCGAACCGATGACTGATCGTGGTCAGCATACGACCTTCACAATCTATCTGGACGGTGCTCATAATAATCTCCTGCTTAATCGACGTGAGGCTGGATTTGTGTTGCATAAGGCTATTCCGGCTGCGTAACTAAACATAACCTTCTTGTTAGGAGTTGTTACAATGAGTCAGGGTAAGAGTCGAGTGACTTACATGGGGCGAAGCGGTCAGGTTCAGACCCAGAATTCGCCCGATTGGGGATTTATTTATTCGGCGTCCACTACGGCAGACCCGGAGTGGCATGTTGGAGATCGAGTAGTTCTGCCGGATGGCCGCGTATTTCGTTATGCTAAGGCGAGTGGTGTATGTGTTGCCCAGATGGGTGCAGCGTATATTAAGAAGTGTAATGCTTGGGCTGTTGCTCCGGTCCAGGCCACGATGGCCGCTCCTGGGTTTCCGGCTACGGCTGCGGCTACAGTCGGTAAGGCTGGCAGTATCTACGTATCTTATACCTGTGCTTCGCCGTTTGGAGAGGCTGGTACTGGTGTAATTGCTGCTGATGAACTTCGTGGTGGATATGTTGTAATTGGTAATGGTGTGGCACAGACCCCCCAGGTCCGTGGAATCATTGGTAATGTGGCATTGGCTGCGGCTGGTATTCATACCATTAAACTTGATGCCCCGCTGACAGCGGATGTTACAGTTGCATCCACTGGAATTGAAGTTATAGGTAATCCTTATCTTGGATTGATAAATATCGGTAGTTCGGCCCCTTATCAGGGTTATGTGTCCTGGATGGGTGTTCCGGCTGTTACAGTTGCAGCCAGTCAGTATTTCTGGCTCCAGACTGCGGGACCTTGTTGGTTGACGAGTAATGGTAATACCTGTTATGCTGCTGACAGCCGCGATATTTTCTTTGTCGCTGACGGTTCGGTTCGTAGTGGTGATGCACTTACCTATGCGAGTCATGCTTATCAGCGTGCCGGATTCGGGATTGATATGAGTTCCTCTGCGGCAAGTAATTCTCCGTTCGTGATGTTACAAATCAGTAATTAATAATTTTGGTTTTGCTGGCTGTACCATAAACAACCAGTATTTTAAGGAGAACAACAATGAATCCACAAGATGCTTTGAAGATTCTTGATGTAGTGTGTAGTCAGGCTAATATGAATAGGCAACAGCATATTGAATGCCAGCAAGCCGTGATGATATTGGCCAATTTAGTAAATCCTAAACCGGTACAAGAATCAGATACGATTCCTTTTCCGGGTAAAAACTAGGTTGTTCCCCTTGCAGGGGGCCATGGAAGGCCCCTTATTTTGGAGTGATATATGAGTGACCCAATTGGGACCTTTACAACTTATGACCTTGTGACCCGAGTGGCCAAAGAAGCGGGATTGGGGTTCTACGGCCTGAACGGGACTGAACCGGCGATGATCCCGATTGATGCTCATGACCTGGACCTATGCCTTGGTATTGTCAATCGTGGTATCTTGATGTTTCAGTCCGATGCTCCGCCGAATGGTTGGCGGTGGCGATACCAATTGATGTATGTCCTTTTAGCACCTGCTATCACTGGCACGGCCACGGCTGGCACATCCACTTCATTGACCTGTGGGGCTAAAGCTGGAACATATGCTGATAACTATTTTAATACCTACACCTTATGGATTACAGACGGTACGGGTAAAGATCAGACCGCTGTTGTGACAGATTATACAGGATCAACGGGTAAATTTGACTTCTCTGGAGGGTTCTCAGGTGGTGCAACGCCGGATACTACCACGGTCTTTAGTATCAGTTGTTCAGCCTCGGTTGTTCATGGAGAGTCGAGTCGATATCTCATGCCCGCTGGATTCAACGGGTCGGCGGACGGTCGTATCGTGTATGATCGGAACACACGCCATTCCACTATCATCAACTGGGTGGACGAGAGTGAGATCCGTCAACGACGTTCGGTAGTTGAACTCCTGGGATATCCTCTTTGGGCGACATTGCGGCCCTTGAGTGCCAGCGATAGTACGACGTATCAGTTAAGTCGGCGTCAGTGGGAATTGGTTGTGAACCCCAGACCAGTGAAGGCTGATACATTGGTATTTCCATATACGGCCTATTTTGACCGACTTGATATCGTGTCAGGTAAGGCGACGGGTGGAAGTTCTACTACATTGGCTGATTCTACTAGAACAGAAGCAGATGATTACTTTAATGGGTGGATTATTCATGTTATCAGTGGAACCGGAAAATCAGACTACGCAATTGTTACGAATTATACGGGAGCAACAGGAACTTTTGAAGTTGCTGATTGGCTTGGCGGAGCGGCAGACCCAACCTCCAATTCAATATATTATGCCGAACCCCCAACTAACACCCATCCAGCGGGACTACAGCACGACAATGCCATATTGGCCGCCTGTTTGGGGCGAGTCAGTTTGGAAATAGAAAATTCCGATCAGAAGTGGATTGAAAAATATTATCAACGGGACCTAAAACAAGCGTATCTTGTAGATCAACGGACGGCCCCGAGAACTCTAGGACGGTTGTCGTATGGGCCGAAGCCCCACCCGTCCCGGACGTGGAAAGATGTTACCACGAAACACGACATTGATTTTTAGTGGCCCTTGACGGGTTGCGGCCCCTGTGAAAGCCGGGGGAGAAGAGGTAGTATGAATCCTGGAACTTTTTTGCGAAACACTGATCGAATGATTCCTGGTTTTGGGTACAAGAAGTCGGTGGACGTATTTCAAATGTTGACCGCTTCTGATGGTACGGCTCTTACGGGAACCCATACAAATATCGGTCGTGTGGCTCCTGAGACTGGATTTCTTGGAATCGTGGGTGATTCCAGTGGTACATTTGCGACCACCCTAGTTATGAAGGTGCCGTGGGATTATGACCAGAGCATTGACAAAATGAAGTTGCGGTTCCTGGCTTCAATGGCCGGTGCGACGAATGCAACGGTACAGTTGGATGCGGCCCTTTATCAAAAGAAGGTCAAGACACTAATTTCATCTGATCTGAACCCCACTATTTCCGGGTATGTCCCGGCCAGTGCAACGGCCAATGTAGCTAATTGGGTTGAGATCGTGGCTAGTGAGCTGGGTCTGGTAGCAGGATCAGGACTCTGTTGGGTTGTAACATGTTCGGCCCATACGACTGATGCCCTGTGGATCTATGACGCAGAGATTGAGTATTACAGCGACTTGGTCTATTTTGATAAGACTATCCGAAGGAGTTAACATTGGAAATTAAATTTCCGATACAAGGTTTGCACGCGGGGGTGGCCTATCAGGACCAACCCCCGCTGACCTCGTTTAGCTTGTCGAACGTCATGCCATTGAATGTCGGCGAACAACGACTTACTGGTGGTCAACGACCTGGCACGACAAAGTGGGATAGTACCCAAATTGGTGGGGGGGCCTATCCCGTGATGGGCATTTGTACAATCACCACAACTTATATAACTCCGAGTGCATAATGGCTGACCCATTGACTGTTTTTTCTAGTTTTAAACTTACACCTCTTAATGGATCAGTCGGTCTTACATTAGTGCCGACTGTTAGATTCAATTGTGACCTTACAAGTGCAATCCGCTCGAATTATGAAGAGGGTCGATATAATATGCGGATTGTTGTAAATTCAAAAGTGGTCTATATTTCTCCAGACGGATCAGGATACTATTGGTCAGGCAGTACAGGTGGGTCCCGTCACGCCTATCCATCGGAAGGAAATGATGTAAGAACGCCATATCATTCAGTAGCGATCTGGTATACATTAACTGCCGGTCAGGGCAGCCTTACTTATGCCACGACCTATCGAGCATCGGTAGAATTAAAATACTATACTAATTCAGACTGGACTGAAGTTGCCTACGTCAATTTTACAACATGGGTCCCAGTCCCCTATTCACAGACCAGTCCAGACCCAGGTGACACACAAGAGGATGTAGCGGCAGATGTGGGTGCATTGGCATGGGAAGATGGATATGCCGGGACTCCCAGTGAGGCTACATCCTGGGATGTTTATCTTTCCAAAGTGGGTCATACTTTGGTTAAGGTCGCAAACAAGATGACCGGTCCAACAACGGTAGTCATAAGCACCCTCGATTACAGTGCTGATTATCAATGGCGTGTTGATGCATTCAATGTTTATGGATCAGCAATCGGGAATGTATGGACATTCAGTGTTGAGGCACAACCGGCACCAATGCCTGAGAAGGCTGTATCACCAACACCAACCAATGGAGAGAGTGATATAAAGTTCACTCAAACAACCCTGGCTTGGCATGATGGAGGTACTGGGGAACATGCAGCCACGTCATTTGCCGTTTATATTGGATTACATAATGACGAATCAATGGTATGTGTAGCATCAGGGTCGGCCATTATTGTGCCAATTGACACTTTATTAATCCCGGCTTTGTACTATTGGCGGGTTGATAGTTCAAATAACAACGGTACAACCACAGGTGACACCTGGACTTTTACTGTTGACGACGACCCAATAGTGAATATCCAAGACGACGGAAATTGGAATGCTGGTGGAACCTACACTGTAGACATTTATACACCTGATACCAATGTAATAATATACCTGTCTGATAACAATGACAGCGATAGTACGGGTGAAATCTTAGGGTCTGAGATAAATGTCATGGCCCCAGTATCTAGCAAATGGACCCAGTATTCAATCAAAGTCCCAAGGGATTGCGAAATAGGAACATTGCGTATAAAGTGGAATTACAACGATGAGTGATATCTGGAAAGCAAAGTCTGTAAATGTGGAACAGACGCCCGAAATGAGCGGGGCCGGGAGTATCAATCGTCCAGTGGGATATGATTCATCACTATTCTGGGACCCAGTTACTGGGATGTGGTTGCCAGGCGTTAATCTTCAAGTCATTGGTGGAGGACGATATAATCAACAGGTAATTGTAATTGGGCGAAATAGTGCTGGGAAGGGTGTGGTGTATTATAAATGAGGTACGCAAAAATCACATTCTCCGGTGTAACCAATCGTTCTACCGTGGCCCCTGGGGGTACTATTTTACCCCCTGTGCCGAATCTTTTACACCCGATCTATTTACCAGAAACTTCGCCTAATGTATTTGTAACAGATGGTCGGGACCCTATCACAGGATTCGGACTATATGTCACTTATACACCTAGAATGACATTTCCAGAGGATCATACTGAATTGTTCTATGCAGGTGGGTCTGGCACCGATTGGATGTTATTTTGTTCAATATATACACACCATGATGAAACATCAATAACTAATAATACTAACCAATTTGGTGGTGGTGAACTATGCCCAAGTGGAACCGGGCACGCTTATATTGAAATCATAGAAGACCCCGGTATTACTATCTTGTCTTCTCGACCAGTATATTATGATAACAATCTAGTGTGGGGATTTGCCGATGGATATTGGCGGTGGATGACCCCCGGTGTAGATTCGGGTTTAGCTCCAGTCCTAGCTATAGGTGGTGGGCGATATAAGCAAAGTGTTGTGGCGATTGGTCACGGCAAGGTCTATTATGGGGACATCACATGAGTCTGGCATTATTGGGAAGTTCACAGGGGTTTACCGCTGGAGACCTAAGTACAGCGGGCTATACCGCGATGGTTCCCGCCTATCAGAAGGTCTATTTTGCCGATGGCCGAACAAAGGTTGCCGGAGGATTTCATAAACTCGACTTCATTAGTACCCGGTTGTACGGCACTCCATCAGGAGCATTTATACCCGGTGAGTCTCTGACCCAAGTCACGTCTGGAGCCGCTGGTATATTTATCGAAACCGTAACTACAAAACATTATGTTTATCGAACCACAACGGTAGAATTTGATACTTCTCACCAGATTACAGGTGGAACATCAGGTAAGACACTTACACCCAGTGCAATCTTGGCCCCACCACACTGGTTGACATGGGTAGAGGAAACCGGATATGAGGGCCTGCCAGATGGCGGGGCCAACATTGGAACCCTATGTTTTGGCCGCATCTTCATTAATGATATGTGGCACCCGAATCAATGGTATGCCTGTCGGATGGGTGGAACACAACCCGAGGATGCCGATCATGTAATTGAATCGACCCGCGATTGGTTAGTGGGTCAGGCCGATATTGGCAGTCCTGTTAGTAGCCAGAGTTCTAAGGCCGGTCTTGTAGGCGATGCAATCACTGCCATGATTTCTTATCAAGACGATTTTCTGATCTTTGGTTGTGCCAATTCCGTCTGGGTATTACGTGGAGATCCAGGAGCGGGTGGCATCCTTACCCGACTAACTGATTCTACTGGAATCTTTAGTCAGTCGGCTTGGTGCTGGGACGACAAGAATAATCTGTACTTTGTCGGGACGGATGGTATCTATTCATTGTCGTCCAATGCGATCATCAATAGTCAACCGCCATCCAATTTGACCAAGGCCAAGATCCCACAGTTGATTACTGGGATGAAACTTAACCGGAGAACTGATACAGTATGCCTTGGATTTGACCGCGATAGATACGGTATACAATTTTCGGCCACGTTGAATGATGGCACTTGGAATGATTCATTTTGGTTGTCATTGATAACTGGCGGCGTATTTCCGTTATCATTCTATGCCGGGCAGGTTCCTATGTGTATGTCTTATTTTAACAGTTACCAATCGGAGAGTCGAGGGTTGTTAATGGGTGATGCCGATGGATATATCAGAATCTTTGACCCAACGGCTAAGAGTGATGATGGGACTCATACAATATCCAGTTTTGCGCACATTGGTCCGGTATTGACCCCTGATGATATTACCAAAGAACCTAATCTTCATTCAGTCGATTTGAGTCTAGGGTCTGATTCAGATCCAGTTACAGTTAATATATATTCTACATGTTATACGGCTGAGCGATTAGTAAAAGGAATCCTAGATGGGTCTGAATATCCGAGATCAACTAAGGTTTTTAGTACATCAGCCAGACACCCGGTGATGCAACAAAATACTAGGAGAAAGGCTATTGCTTTTAAATTAGGTAATAGTACGGTTGATAAATCCTGGTATATTGAGAATTATAATATTAAGGCTGAAGGAAAATAAACATGGCTACTCCAGTTGATCTATATACTGGTGCTCTCGGACGATATGCTGCATCGAAAAAGCAAGCAATGGCAAAAATGACCCAAGCTGAAACTGGGTATGGTGATCTGGCAGCTATCTATGCCCCTGGCGGCTCATATGGTGCTGGTCAGACCGCAACAATTGAGAAGGAACGAGCCCGGGGAGTTTCTATTGCACAGGCCGGTATGACAGGGACGGGCATGAGTAGCTCGACCAATGCTCTTGGAATGGGGGCACAATTTACCAGAGAAGCCACACAGGCTAAACTTGGAGTAGAGGATACTCGGGCTGATAAATATGCTTCTGTCCTCCAGGGTCTTGCCAGTTTGCGTATGGCCGCTGCCGGTCAGATAGGTGGAATGGCTGCGAATGAGCCAAGCTATGCCCCGGCTGCGAGTCAATACGGTACTGATGTGAATGCCGCTACTCAGCGGTATTCAGCAGGACTGGGTTATGAAGGACAGATGAGGGCCTCACAAATGGCAACTCAGAATCAAATGGCAATAGCTCAATTGAATAATGCGACAGAAGTACAATTAGAACAAATGAAACTTGGGGCTAATGTTAGTGTTACAGCGGGGCAAACAGCATGGTAAATAGAAAACCGGCCTGGTCTTTAATACCCGGGGATTGGGTGACTCTCCAGCGAATTGTGAATGAATTGGGATATCGGGTATTGTCTAGTGATACTGCACTTTGGGGACCTTCTGGGGCTAATACACAACTTCTGTATGGCGGTCTGATACTCCCTGGTTTGTCAGCATCACAGGCCGTCATGACAGATGCCAGTAAAAAATTGGTGTCGGCTGATTACCTCGATCAAGCAGTGAAGGTGGCTAGCAGTCCAACATTTGTTAAAACTACTCTAACTGACGGAACTGCAGTATCAACTTATTACGGTAAAGCACTTCAAATTGATTGTACCCTATCAAGTGCTACTCTTACTAATGCTGTATTAATAAACACTACAACGAGTAATGCATATGATACGCATCAAAATTCTTTGTTAATACGATTGTTGGCCGGATATACTGGTAGTTCGTACGCAACTAATGCACTCGAATTTTTTAATTATGCCGGTGGAACAAAAAATTCTTTTGCGACTGACGCACTTTATGGTTGGCGTCCACAAGGTAATCGTGGTGTCGGTGGATATGCCTTGGGAACAAGTGGGATAAATATAGGGCATCTTGGGTTGGCAATAAATGGAACAATGTATAATTTTGGTGTGGTAGGTAGTGCCACAAAACCGGTTAATTCAACTATAAATATTGGAGTATTTGGAACAGGTAGAAATACAGGAACAAGCCCTACTCAAATTGGCGGGTACTTTGGATTATGGGATGCCAATTCAGTCCCTAGTTTGGTTTCTGCCGCTTTGATTGCCGATAACTCTGATGCTACTGATCCAATCTTTTTGGCCCGAGACAACGGTAACACAGTTTTTACAATTGCTGATGGTGGAAATATTACATCTACTGGAACCATTCAGGCCAGTAATATGATTAGTTCTGCTGCCATTGGGATAGCTAGTGTTATAGGAACTAGCGACTACGCAGTAATTAATCTATATTCATCTTATAATCCCGGTGGTGCGCACGGATGTTATTTTGTGGGTAATCGTTCTCGCGGAACACACGATAACCCTACACAAGTGGGAACCGGAGATTATACATTCCAACTCCAGGGAAATGGTTATATCGATGGGGTATATAGGCCAACTGCCCAAATAGGATTTTGGATCTCGGGTACACCCGGAGTTGGTAGTTATCCCGGAATGATGAACTTTATGACAGTGGCCGACGGTTCTACGACTATGACCACCCGGGCAATTTTGACCAATGCTGGTAAGTGGGGTGTCGGATTCACTTCTGAGGCTAATGTATTAGAACAAATTCATTCCTCGGCTAAAGTTAGGGCCGATACTTTTTTCAATCTAAATGGTACAGATGGTGTAACTCAGGTTGCTGGAAGTCCATCTTCAGTCACTACTGCGGGTGGAATTGTCACAGCAGTGACGGTCAATGGGACGCCGACCTTTGCTGGCGTGACTATGGCCAATCGGGCAATTCCAGAGATACGAAAAGAAGTGTGGCAACCCTGGGGTTTAACTGCTAATACAAGTATTGCTGGTATTGATCTGGGAAATCAAGCATCTGCAACTTATATTACGAGTATTACTCCACTGGGTTATGGACTTTGTATTGCTACAACTGGTGCAGGTGGGAAGATTCTTCGCTCTACAGATTGGGGAGCAACTTGGACTGCTACTGCCCAACAATATTCTCAAACATATCTCTATAGTTCAACATATTGTGGTAATGGAATATGTCTGGTAGGTTCTGCTCCAGATGGTAAGATTATACGATCTACAGATTATGGTACTACTTGGAGTGATCTTGGTACTCAGTATACTTCTACTACAATTAGAAGTTTAGTTTATCTTGGAAATGGTATATGTTTGGCCGGAACCGATCCAGGACATGTTCTTAGGTCAACAGATTATGGAGTAACATGGACTGATCTGGGACAACAATATAGTGAGTCTTCAATATTTGTTATTCACTATCTCGGGGGTGGAATTTGTTTGGCCGGAACTGGAAATCTGGGTCATATTCTTAGATCAACAGATTACGGTGCTACATGGTCTGATTTAGGACAACAGTATAGTGAAACAGGAATCTATAATTTATCATATCTTGGAAACGGTATTTGTCTAGCGGGTACTATAGCTCATGGACATATCCTTCGATCTACAGACTATGGTGCTACTTGGTCTGATCTGGGACAACAAGGATCAGAAACATATATCTATAGTTTTGCATATGCTGGTAATGGTAAATGTTTTGCTGGAACCAGACCAAATGGCCATATTTTTTATTCTATTAACTATGGGGCAACCTGGTCTGATTTAGGGCAACAGTCTGGATTAACTTATTTATGGAGTATGGGATATCTTGGTGAAGGCATATTACTTGTAGGGACCGCTTCAACCGGACATATACTGCGATATTGTTTTGGGACTGATCCAAATATTTCCAAACCTACTTTTGCCGGTCTTACAATAACTAGTGCTAGTCCTCCTGCTCTTAACCTCATAGCAGATGGATCATATTTTAGAACACAAATTGATGTTTATAGTGATACAACAGGTAATCCGCCCCAAATTTTTGCTAGACATGCTGGCGGAACTCTTACGACCCCTACAAAAACAACATTAAATATGTCTTTATTTGATGTAATAGCGTCGGGGCATAATGATGTATCCCTTCTTACATCGAGTAGAGCTAGATGGACAATAGTGGCCGCTGAAGATTGGTCGTCAATAGCTAATGGTACTTTTCATAAGTGGACTACTACACCAATCGGGTCTACAACACCAGGCACGCAAATGATATTGTCTAATAGTGGAAATCTTGGTGTTGGACTTACAACTGATGCAGCAGTCCTTGAAAAAATTCATTCTTCTGCTAAAGTCCGGGCGGATACTTTTTTCAACCTCAATGGTACTGACGGGGTAACAGGCAGTTTTGTAGCTGGGACTAAAACAGTAACAGTAATAGGTGGAATAATTACAGCTATCGTATAGGAGATAATATGCCAGGTGAAGATTTCACCCCGAATCCCGGAGCAGACGAGAATACTCAACAACCGGATTTAACCGGAGTAAATATAGGTATATCAGCCAGCGATTATGCTACCCAACAATTCAAGGGTGTCTATGAAGGGATTCATAAAGATTTTGATGATAAGTTATCTATCGTTCGGGCTACTATGGCTCCTAATAGTGAGGCGGTCGATCAAGAGCGGTCCGCTGAAATCGCCCAATTGAAGAAACTCTATGCGGCCAAACATTCCTCTATGATTGCCGGTGAACATGACCAGAAGGAATATAATAAAAAATTGGCAGCATTGAATATGTCATATAAAGCAGATGAATTTTCTGTTACTGCCAAGTATGATAAGATGCTGCGAGAACAGAATCGAGAATACGATAAACAGAAGATGCAATTAGATATTCAGAAGCAATCTACGCTCGATGCGGCTGATAAACAACACCTACATCAGATTGGTCAGATGAATGCCTATGATGAATTGGCTAAAGATGGGCTCATAACACAACAGGAAGTTGAACGTAGAAAATTTAAATTGTTTGGAGTTAATCTGCCAGAACCTAAGACATCGCAACAGGAATTAGACCAATTATTTAAACAATATAATGAAGTCGATCAGCGATTGAAGTCTTATATGGACATTCCAGCTAAATCTACATATTTTGGTTTTGGATCTGATACAACCCCCAAATTACAGGCCCGGTATTTAGACGAGTCTGGTACAATGCAGAATCGTGATGTAACAGATCCGCGAGAGTTGACGATGGTACGTAATCTTAAAGTTCTGCGTGGTAATCTGCAAGCTCAGGTTGCTAATAAATCCGCTGAAGTAATATCTGGATTACAATCTTATGCCGATGCTGCACAACGGGCACCCGGCGGGCCTAAGAGTTTGACTGCCACAAAGATCAAAACTACTGGTATGGAAACTAATATGAAACGCGGCCCGTCTCAGACTGTGATTCAAAAACAACAAGATACATTAAAACCTTATACCACAAAAGAACGTGAAGAAAAGGCTCAATATTATTATAATCTTGCTGGTAAAAATAAAGACATGGCACGGCAATTATTGGCCACTGATGAAGCAAGAAGGGGCAAGTAATGGGTGATATATTCGATGACATTGAAGCCAGAGAAAAATCTGCCCAAACTGGGAATCAGGGTCCCGATATATTTGACCGACTTGAAGCTAAAGATAAATCGAGTGAACCTATACTAACTAAAGCCTCAAACTTAGCTGCTCGATTTGGACATCAAGTTTGGAACAAAGGTGTTGTAGATACTCTTCAAT
>Ga0209777_10005513_pt1 | contig 14538 bp, 16 predicted proteins | sample FrelakmetHBP12HB_FD_187147 | JGI IMG/M metagenome (GOLD analysis project Ga0209777, IMG submission 187147) | Freshwater lake sediment microbial communities from the University of Notre Dame, USA, for methane emissions studies -HBP12 HB (SPAdes)... | ecosystem: Environmental > Aquatic >...
ATTCGCCGGAGACGATGTAATCTTATTCCTTAATGCCCTGTAAACACGGTTGGTATTTACATATCCCTCACGCGATGCCATCGCGGGGAATAAAAGTTGAGCGTTCGGAAGTTCGATTGTAAAATGCGGGTTAGATAGTGCGCTCTGGATTGTTACCGCGCCTGTTAATACTTTGGTAACTACCGAATCAATATCATCGAGTGTTTTTCTCGTATGATATGGATTGATTGACAAGCGCGGGTCACGGTCTTGCGTTGCATAATAAGCATTTCCGGTTGATGTACTCTGGTCGATGAAAGGATTAACCACACCTCCGAAGTCAAGAGAAAATTGCGATACCTCGACTTGCTTGATAGGTTGAGAATTGGAGCATGTAGTACCTGCGCCACCAATAGTAAAAGCATCACCCGGAACGAGCGCAGAACCTTTAATAGCTGTAAGTGCGCCGTCTTGAGTATCCGTTCCATCATCCGTATAAAAGCGAACATACGCGCCGAGTTTTTCGCCCGCAATGAGTGCGGCAAGATTAGCATAAAAAGCACAGTTTGCCTCCGGCGTTGTTGCTTGCGGAATAATATGCCCGTAAATAGAAGGAACAGAAACAAGATTATTCAGCATTGTTTCGGGGATGTTTGTTTCCGGCGCGGTAAGAACGCGGGCAACGCTTAATGGAATTTCCGTTGTCCCTACATATGCCGCACTATACTTCGCCGTAAGCATATAAACATCGCCGACTTTACTGGTAGAAATTGATGACCCATTCCCGCCATGCGCTCCTCGATACCGATAAATAGTCGAGGTCGGATTCATACCATTTTCAGGCATTATAATCCAGATGGTGGCGGTAATTTCATTCGCCCATGTATGCGGAAGATACCCTATACCCGCTTTCCCTAAATACGAAACAGTTCCGGATGGTGATACTTGTGTAACTTCAAAAGAGTCGTTCTGCTGAAGTGCAGAACCTTTTGCAGTAGCAAGTGCCCCATCGGTTGTATCCGTTCCATCTTTTGTAAAGAATTTACCTCCAAGATGCAAACTATACCCTGCGATAAGAGCGTCAAGGTCTGCATAAGCCGACCCGACATTTCCCTTACCGGGACTTGTTGGCGTCCCTATACCATACGTTTTTGCGAGATGACCCATTGACAGCATTAACTTCTCCCAAACAGGCCGAGTTGATACGCTTCCTGCCCATGCAAGTTTTTCGGTGAAGGTAATTTCACCTGACCGCGCACCCGGAATAGATTGGTCACGTCCTTCATCGCCGGTTGCAAAACGCTCTGCCTCATCATCAACATCAATTTTTGGAGCATCAGTTAATGTCTTGAATCGGCAATTAAAATCAGCTGATAAAATGACCTTTTCCTGACCCGGAGTAAGTATTCGAGAATTCTGTTCCTTACTATACGCATTAACCGTCCCGCCTCCCGTGCCATCTCCGGTAAATCCGAGCGTACCAGTTACGCTATAGCCTATACCATCCGTATTGAGAGCTATCACAAGTGAAGATATGTTTGTGACAGTTATCCATTCGGCGTTAGGTACTCCGTTTGCTCCAACTGTAAAAGTATCGTCCATAAGAAGATACCGATGCCCGACTACAAACGGCGCATATGACATATACGCATCCTTGACCGTTGCTACCTTATCCCCCGCCGCAATAGAGGCGGTAATCGCGCACTGCTCGAGTGCTAGAATGCCGGTCTTGTAGACTTGATTTAATGCTACTGAACTCATAACTGCTCCTTTGAAAGAGTAAAATTTTTATTCCTTATGGCAGAATTGTTGCCGTTCCCGATGCCGTAATATCAGTAACAGTTAGAAGGTCAATAGTGCCGTTTCCATCATCGGTAATGCAGAAAGAGCTTAAATATCTCTGCGCCGCATTCCCGCCCGCGATTGCATGCGCCGTTGGTGCTTCGCAAACTTTCATTGTAAAATTGGAAGCAACCGCGCCATTGCTTAACGTAATTGCATCGGTAGAAGTTGATTTTAAAGCCATCTTCATCCCGAAGCATTCGAGCAGGTCACCGGCATTAGCCGTAGTAAAGCTAATATTGGTAAATTTATGGTAGCCCTTTCCGTTGATGCGAACCACGATTGCCTTGCTCGTGGTAGTATGCGAAATTTTCAACCCGAGCCCGCTCCCTGCTACGGTAATATCTGATGTGCAATCCATGAAATAAACGATGGTTTTCTGATTAACCGCCGTGTTATTTATGGCGATATTGTCCTTATCGGCAGTAAGGTTATAGAAGGAAATATTTTTGAATACGACATTTGCATCTGCCGTTTGCCGCGCAATGTCGATTGAAACAAGTGCGCCTGACATGGCATAGGTTCGATTGGTAAATACCGCGCTCCTGTCGGCGAGAATGGTAATAGGTTTCGTGATAGCAAGGGTGCTTGTGAAATCAAAATAAGCGTCCGCAAGTTTTATAACCGCATTAGCCGGAGCATTCGCTACTGCCGAAACTAATTGGTCAAAGGTATAGACAGATATCAAGCCTGAATCTCCGGTAGCGGCGGCTTGCTGACCGATAAGTGTATCTATCGTCTGACATTGCGGGATAACATCCTGCGTTAGAAAAGCATCCTGCTTATAGGTAACTGATGCCGTGCCGACATCAACCTGATAAGCATCGTATGGAAGGGAAAGAGTAGATGCCCTGCCCTGCAAAACAAGAAGTCTTGCGGCGGCGAGTGCGCCATCTGTCGTGTCCGTTCCATTCACGGAATAAAAAACATCGCCCGCGACAAGACTTTTCGCGGTACATAATGCCGCAATATCTGCATATTGCGATGCCGTCATAACAACCGCCGTGTATTGTGTCGGCGGGACAACCAGATTTGCGCGATACCCGACATTATAACCACGATAGACTAACGTACCCATACCCGTTCCTTTGTTGAGGTGATTTCGTTTTAATTCCCTGCGTATAAGAAAGGATATTGCCTGTCCTGTGAATATACCACTTTCCACATTGTTCGCAACTGCGCTGGTCTTTGAACATCATTCCTTGTTAAACTCTCTATCTGCGAACCCATATACATTATGTTATCGCATTCCCCATCTAAATTCAAGTGAACCCCGAACAATCTTTTAAGGTCATCATGCGCTTTCCGTAGCAATGAGCGTATTGCGAATAATGGATTTGTATCGAATACCGGAAGCTCACCCTTTACGAGCAATGTAAAGGTTACTTCATTGGTATAATCCATTGAGCCAACCCCTGCCAAAGTATCTTGATTGCTTTCCTTATCCGCGAGCGAATCGGTAGGGTCTATAACGCATCGCGGGAAAGTACCAAGGCTTTCATCCTGTTCATTAACTATTCCCCAATTAAAGTTATACCCATTCGCTATAAGCATCCCGCCGACAAGTGAAGCTATTTTACTCTCTATCCGCTCGAGTATAGGCGGCGGGGTAAGGATTATCGGAACACTTTCGACATACCCTGTATTTGGAGACGAGTTATAAATCCTAAGCACATAATACCCGCCATCAGTTATTGCCGTGCTATTATTCAACAAGCCTTTTTTGCCATATGGGGCAACCGGCGGGTGAGTAGTTGAGCCTGTTTGAACCCAAGGAGTTTTCGGCGCGAATAACGCTCCGTTCTTATACCATTGCGTAACGGCGGCACTTCCATAAATTCCAGTCCATTCAACATAGAAAGAAATATGTTGCCCTGCTACTATCGGGAATGATGCACTCTGGCCGGTTATTACCGCTAAACTCATGTCAACCCCGCCGCCGCAAGTCCGTTTTTAATGGCCGATTCTAAATCTGCGCGTATTGTCGCTTCCCTTGATTCGAGTGCTTGATATAAAAATTGGTCTGGTTGCCAAACGTATGGAAACCCTTTAGTAACCGATTTATATGGCGCACCATGCCCTTGATGGACATAAACCGGATAATGAGCAATACCAGTTTCGAAATAAACTTGCCCTTCAAAATCATTATTCATCTTGCTCTGAATAGATGAGTTTAATGTTCCGGTTCTCGTTTTATGCCGATGCTTCCGCATCGCAATTTTTTGTATCTCTACAAGTTGGTGTTTTATCTCTGTCCGTACTGATTTTGCTAATACCTCCGGTATTTTGGCAATCTCAACTATAAAAGATTTTAAGTCTACTGTTATTTCAGTAATTGCCATAATCGCCTTAATAAATAATCCGAAAGGTATTTCCGGAGCGCGTTTGATTCTGTTGCATAGTTCCGGTTACTATTGTCTCATAGCGAATCTGACTCTGAACAGCTACTAATTCACTTGAATAATGCTTATACTTTATATAATAAACGTCATCATGTACTCCATCCATGACGTTATTTAAGCCCATGTTATTTTCGCATACGAGCATCTGCAAACAGTTAATCAGCCATTGAATAACGAGATAATGCGGTGGATTTGCCGCCCCGACTACGCGGCTTAAGGAGTTCAATACCGAAACGTCAATATTAAAGGAATTAACGAATGAAATGAATTTTGCGGCGGTAATGTCGTAATAATTTTTTGAAGCGTTAGGATGCGTTGTTAAATAGGTATCCCCTCGCTTTAGGATTAGCTCGTCCGTTAAATCGGCAAACGTAATCATCCACGAATAACTCATACGCGCCCCTTTCTTTGGGAGAAACAGGTAAGGCGGGTTCTGCCCGCCCTACCCTATAAGTCCTGCCAAAAGCAAGATTAGCCCCAAAGAATGCCAAGGTCTTGGGAGTTTGTAACCCCAACACCCCATACGAGCGCAACTTCGATAACGATTGTACGGCCACTCTGCCACATCGCGACCTGATAGGTCAAGCCGCTACGCGGGTCAGGAAGTGTCGTAAGGTCAAGCAACTGCCCGCTCGGTCCCGCATACGGAAGCAACGGTTGACGAGCAATCAGCGTAATTGCATCGCGGGTGAAAAACAGGTTCGGGCTTCCAGTTGTTGCATTGAAAACCAGAACAATGCCGGAATTATGCGCTTCCATAAAACCGGGATTATTGATGGTAACTACGCGCGTCCCCGCGTTGAATGATTTAACGACATACGTCTGTTTCGTGGCATCGCCATAGAAATAGAACGTATCGCCCGCAACCGGCGTACCAGTTCCCGAAGAGTCGAGAACAAAGGTCGTATCGCCTTTAGCAATCGAGCCGGTATTTTTATTGCCTACGGAATTACCGAAGGTCGAATACGGCTGAATCTGCGTATCCATGCCAACAGCGAAACCTTCAACCGAGCCGATAGTACCAGTGCGGAGCAGTCTATCCGTTCCCGCTTCGTTCGCACGGAATAGGGTAGCCTGTACGCCCTGAATATTGGCAACGGCGGTAGTATTGAGAATCATATGCCTATCCGCTCCGGGTGCGCCGTTATCATTCAGTACCTTGTTCGGCGCGGCAAAATCGGAGAGAACATTAATTGTCCCGAATGGGGGAGTTCCCGCCGCGCCTACTGCACGGCAAGCACCGAGAACAGCCGCCGATATGATGGAATCGGAAACGGCCTTGCGTATGGCACGAACTCTCTGCGCGAGTTGGTCGGCATAATAATTGGAATAAACGCCGCCCAATTGCAACTGCTGAATTTCTTCGCCGTTGTACTTGAAAAGTCCTGATTTGGAATAGGAGAGCGCGAGTGTTCCCGTACCCGGAGTTTCGCCGTTGGGGTCTGGCACACCGGCATACTGCGTATCGGTCAATGCCGCCGGAACTGCAATCGGGAATGTTATCGTCTGCCCGATGACAGCTTGCTCGAGTGCTACGTTCTGGTTGACCGCATCTATTGTGTCTGTCTGTTCCTGCTGAACTTTATTGAGTCCGGCAAAGAAGGTCGGCATCAATGCGGTTAGATTGTTGAGAGTCGACATAGTCATAATCCTTTGAATGGTGTTTTTGGTTACGTTTCTGTACTGCCCTTGCGACTATGTCGCCCAACCCTCTACTCGTATTACCCTTTTCCTACCCCTACTCTGATATGTTATCGGTAAGTTGGCCGATTTTCTGCATATATTCAACCTTTTTCGCGGGAGAAAACAGGTCAAACTCTGCCCTGCTTACCATTCCATCCTTTCCTGCGCCGCCATTTTTACCCGATGCCGCGCCACCCGCTCCGGTCTTTTGCTTTGTAATAACCAAGTCGGGATAGGTCTTTTTTATGAAATCAATCGCCGATACTTGTCCCTTTTCGGCGTTAAGTGGAAGGAACTCCTCGCCATTCTGGATACCCGCCACTCCATCCTTCAATACGATATTCCCCTTAAGCCGGAGAAGTTCCTTCACAATATGCGCTGATTTTCCGAACGCTTCCCCGAGTGCGGGGTCGAATAGGGTAGCCGCTTTTTCAACTTGCGCCTCTTTGCGCTCCCTTTCTGCCGCGCCCTTCCATTCCGCAACCTCACCCGAAAGTTTTTCGATTTTCTTCATCAGATTATCGAACTCTGCCGATGGTTTTAATCCCTTTTCCTTGTTGACCTTTTCGATGATGGTCGGAAATTGCTGTTCAAAGTCCTCATCCGGATTAAAGCCGAGTTTTTTCATCTTCTCGATGACCGAAGCATAATTGCCCTCGAGTGATTTTTTCTCGTCCTCGACTTTTTTCAGTTTTGTACGCCGGTCTGCCGCTTCAAATGTCCTTGCGGCCAATTCCTTTTCGATGTCATCAATCGCATCGAGAACTGCCGCATCCGTAATTTTCTGCTTCTGTTCTGCCGTCAACGCCATACTTGTCTCCCTTGTTAAACCCTTACCACCCTGTTACCATTATTACCCTGCGGTTACTGCCGCAATCAGCCGCCCATCATATTATGAGAACTTTCGACCTTCGGGTTATTGATGCCATCACCGGATTTCCCCGCGCCCTGCATTCGTTTATGCCGCTTGACCTGATTTTCTGCGGCTTTTGCATGAGCTTCTTCCTGCGATTGGTGCTTCTTGGTATACATGGAACCTCCTTTGAGGGTGATATAACAAATATATAGTTATTTCGCCGAAAAGTAAATAGTTTTTTTTATTCATCAATGGAATCTAATACTTCTGACGGTATCGGTTGCATAAAATCCCCCTCGTAATCATCCGGCGAAACGCTAAAATCGGGGTCGGTATCCGGCGGTAATTTATATACCGGAAGTAGTAAGCATCGACATCGCGGATGCACCGGAGTTAACGGAACTTCCTCTATCGGCCAGATGCCAGCACCCGCGCCATTATCTGTTTCCGCAAGTTCTATACACTCATCGCAATTATTCCCTGCCGGAGATAAAATTATCTCCATCGCTACACAATCCTCATCCTGAACAGCCCGTGTATATGCTCCAAGATTGATTGCCTTGTTTATTTCAGTAGTAGCGAGTCTAAAAGCATTAGACAACGCTTTCTTTTCAATGGCATTCTCAATTGCCCTATCAAGAGAATCCTCTCGTAACGCTTCTGCGGCATTGACTACCCGAAGATATGCCCTGCCAAGTTTTGATGGTTGATTAGTTTCAATCATTTCCAGAGCATCATCCCTTACGCTCCGCGTTAATCGTTGAAACGCCGCATATTCCGATGTTTCGCCACCGATGATACGTCTTGCCATGCCCTCTATTTCACGGATAGTCTTTGAAACATCCTGTTCTGTGGTATAATTCAAAAGTTCCCGAGTAAGGCGTACCAGATTCGCGCCGCCCGCCATATTCAACCGGATAGATTCCGCAACTGATTCCTGCCATTTCAGAGATGTTATAGACTTCGATAAATTAAGCGGGGAGTTAGGAAAATATTGATTTAGAAACCAATTTCTTGCTGTTAATGAACCTATTGTTCCCGTAGTAACTGCGATTGAGGCGGCAGATGCCTTATGTTTTTCAGCCATATTTTACCGCCTTGACCGCTGAATTAACGACAAGATGCCTTAAGTGTCCTCTGACATTCTTATCCCTGAAAACATTGTCAACGGCCTGATGCGCTGTTTTTCCCGCCTTGATTTCCCGCTTAATGGAAGATACCATAGGCGCGATAACTACTCGAAAACGCTTGACAAAATCTTCCTCGAGTGCTTTAACCGCCGCCCGCTTCCGTTCCTTTTCTGTCATCTGGCCTGAACCTCTGCGCTTTGATTTCCCACTTCGGGAAACCATTCGCAATTATATGTGTAACATTCCTGCCATATACGCATACTTCCGGTTTCTCCAAACGACCCTTAATTGTTATCTCACATATTCTATCCTCACAGGAGCATACAAAAGTCGCTTGATATTCATTCATTTGTTTACCCCTATATCGAACAGGCATATAAGAAGTCTTTTAAGACCATGCGCCGCGCTTTTAACCCTATCAGATGATACAGTATTATCCATTTGCGCCCTATGCCAACTGCAATCTTTTCCTGTAATTGGTATAATAAATGACATAGTACGAACCCCGCGCTCACGCCATTGCCACGCTTCATCTTCATCCATCGGGTCGCCGGTATATCTCCGTAAGTGAAAATTAAGCCCTTCCCAACCGAGAGTCTCTTTAATATCTACCAATTCCTCCGTTGAGAATCCCGACATGTTTTCTATAACGAAGTCACGGCCTCGATAATGTTTCCCATCAGCCACATCTACCGCTATGGCAATATCATCGTTTGAAAGTTTCGGCGGGTTTTTAAGAATTCCCCATTCTTCTGATTTACCATGCCATATAATAATCTTCCCGCGTTTTTCAAGGTCGCGGATATTTATATCATCATAGAGTACCAGATAGGTTGTAAGTATGCCGATGAAATTATCAAGCAATCCCTTATGTACTCCGTTATGATATTCAAGAGCATAGTCTTGAATTATCCGGTCAAGATGTGAGGATAGTAGGATTTTCACCAGATTCCTTTCTGAAAGTTTCCGGCTTAAAAGGGGTCTTTTTCTTAAAGCAATAGTGAGCGCAAGTCATGGGAACTCTTTTTAATTTACACTTATGAGAGATGACATCTATATTAGATTCATGTTTTCCCATGCATTCGCTATAATCGACATCACATATTGGAAGATTCATTTTCCCTGCCAATAACATTCATCAGCGCGTTTTCCGCATCATTTAAGGCGTCTGTCCGTATGCATATTTCCGTACCCTTGATTACTTCGGCAATATGCAATACTGCCTTTTTTGCCTGTTCAAGCGTATCACCGAGTCCAACTATTGAACCGATATCGCTTGTACCATATGCAATCGGTACAATCTGATTAACACCGTCTTTAAGCATATTCTTTTTGAGTTTTACAAATTGCGCGGCCTCTTTCGGGAAATAGATTGAGCAGTTATGCCTCTTTGCCCAATCGGATTCTATAAGAAGTTCAATACCGAACTTCGCAAGCGGTTTTGCCGGTATTATATCCCCATTTGCTCCCGCCCACATAAGCGCACCGAGATTCTCTATAAGTTCAAGATAAATCGCTCCCGGTGGACAAGGCATACGAGCAGTAAAATCGGTCATATATGACTTCTTCCCTGCAATGCGGTTTTCTAACGAGAAAAATCCGCGATACCCATATTCCTTGAACATGCCGGAAAACTTTTCATTGAACTCGGTAAGCACCTTTGGGAGTTCGGAGTATTTTCTCCATTGACCGATATATGCCTTGTCTTTCCATTCCGCGCCGGAAATCCATTCTGCCGGATATTTGCCATCAATGGTAAAACCATCATATCCCATTTCTACGGCCTCGATAGGTTCTTCACTGATAAACTCGATTTGTTCCGCATCAATACCCTTATTATATTCGATATCGTCAAGTTGCGGCTTAACAAGGTCGTATGTTTCGCTGAAAAATGTTTCTATCAATCCGCGCCATTTGTTCGGTTTAATCCATCGGTTTTCATTTTTAATCAGATGTTCACGGAGCGCGGTCATTCCATCTATCAATTCCCACTTCCCGACAGGCAATCCGAACTCTGACATCTGCTCCTTAATAAGATGGCGATATAATTCCAGTTCTTCTGCCGCGCCACTACCCCATGTGATTTCACCCTGCGAGCGTAGAAATTCTTGAAAAGCACCATAATAGGTATCAGGGAATATCCAGAAGTCTATCTCATCGTAGACATCAAACGGATTTTCAACAACAGTAATAGACTCTATTCCAAGCCCGATATTAGTTTTATTTGGGTTAGGGTATGAATCTACCCATGATGGTATGCAATAATAAACGGTCTTGAACTCCCTTGATAATCTTTCCGCAAGCGAGATATAATTACCGCTCGTATCTATGACTATTGCCGTTACCTCTTTTGTATCTTTCATGCCGCACCTCCGCTTTTCTTTGTCAAAGAGTAGCCACGGCGTGGTACTTTCTTTTTAACCGATTTTTTAGGCGGCGGCGTAGGCGAAGCGGTAGACTCATCTCCTTTGCCAATTCCGGCACCCCCAACGACCTTATCCGCTTCAACCGCCGCGTTTGCTAAGTCGTTTTTTTCCCGCGCCGCCTTTTCTTCGGGAGTTTCTTCCGGTATATCCTGCTTATCCTTAAGCGAACCAACTAAATCCTCGTCTATCTCATTGATGACTTCCGCTACATCTTTTTCATCAGCATCGTCAAATATTGAATGCGCGAGTTGCTTCATTGCCAATGCTTTTGCTTTCATACCCGGATTTAATGCGATATAATCGCCATACAATTTTACGTCCTCATCGGCTGTTTCTTCCGGCTTAAAATCCTCCTCATAGTGAGCAGTATATTCGAACTTCTCACTGATGACATAGAGTTGAAATAGCCTCGCAATTTCTTCCTCACAACACTTTGCCATCTTCGATGACTCTTTAAGCACAAAATTCTCAGCATGAAAATCATATGCTTTGCTTATTCCGCTCTGGCCTTTTATAGACGTTGCCCTGCCGGATATGCCGAGTTGCCCTGCCTGACGGAATAAGTCATCAATTAAGCTCTGGATATAATTATTAACTGCCTCGAAGCAATTAGTTGGATAGTCAAGGTATCTTGGTTGCGCCGGTGATACTCCATTCTCCGAAGGCGGGACATAAAGCCCTTGCTGAGGGCTCATTGCTTGAAGGTTTGATACTTCAGTTCCGGATGGTCGCGGAAGAGTAAGAACAGGATACATAGACGCGCATATAGTCCGCGCTTCGTATGAATCCCAATTATAAATAGCCCAATTACACCGGCATATATCATAAAAGGTAGGATGCGGAAGGACAGTATCATCCTCTGACTCGCTCGACATTACCGAAATAACGGGAACTTCCCCAATATTATGGTCGCGCCTCGTATCTGCTATCTCCACAAATTCATGGGAATCCTTATCGCGCCGAAGCTTTACGGAGTATTCCGTTGTCCACTTTCTCCAACGCGGTTCATTCTCCGCTACTCCGGTTTTCAGGTCAATGACCTTTTCGGGTGCTTCGCGGAATATGATTTCCTGTATCTTACAGAACTCATCAAGCAATATGCTTCTTTCTTCGACCTGTTGCGGTAAGCGCAAATAGATATAAGGATACTTTCTATCTTTAAGAGCATCCTTTGCAAGCATCGGCACTTCCGGAAAGTTATCAACTACGACATAGCATACTCCGAGTATTCTGGCGTTTTTAATCGCCCGCTTTGTAAACTGCGTAATGGTATGATGCCGATTATCCACGTTCTCTAAAAAGTCATGCCATAAAGGAGCGAGTGTTCCCTCATCATCAACTACATCATTAACCTTTGTAGAGCGAGTAGTTCCTTCGGAAAATACCGGCTTGTAAGTAGCATCAATTATCTGCTTGAAAAAATTGCGGTAGAAGGTAAGTGCGCGGCGTAATAGATACTGGTCATCTATCTCGACAAGCATCTTTCGGAGAACAGTTCCATCATAAAACCCGCCTGTTCCCCAATAGGCATTCCAACATAAATCGTATTTGTTCCATTTAAATATAGGTGGACCGGGTGGAGTATTCTTATCCGAACCGGACAGCATCTGTTGTGCTTGCTGAACTACCGCGCCGGTGATTGCGGCAATCGGAGAATTTATCTGGTCTTGTGCTGCTACAATCTGCACTCCCGAAGGCGCGATATACTGCATAGACGGCATTGCTCCGCTAAAATCATTATCTGACATATGCCCTCTGTTCTATTGTCTCCGAAAGGTTATACCGATGCCCTGCCTGTTATCCATTGTGCGCCGGTTGGCCGACACTTAGTAAAATATAACAATGCTTGACTCATCGCGTCTACTCTGTCTTTCCATTGACTACTTGGGAATGCGAGTATTTCCGGCCAATAATGATTGCGATTATAAGGAGTATCAATAAGGCATACATTTCCGGTTTCCCAAAGAGTCGCGACAATCTCTGCCCTAACCTCTTTGCCGCCGAAACGATTGACAGGAAAAGCATAAACAGGGAACTTCTTTTTGAATCGTTCAAGTAAATAATATCCGTTTGCCGCCGGTTCAATAACCAATATAGTTCCTGCGGGATAAATTTGTGCGAGACGTTCAATCGAGTTCCCCGTTTCTATTGCTCCTGCGCTTATTGTCATATCGTAAATCATGTAATAATTAGGCCGAGCCATGCCCCAAACCTGTATAGATGCGTGACTTGAACTATCGGCGGCAACAAATGATGCGTCTACAGATACGATAATCTGCTCCATAGTGGGTAATTGCTCCTGCCGTATCCATCGCGGCCAAGTATCGCGGAAAAAATTACCCCCTTCGGTTAAAGGAGTCATCATCATTTGTCCGGCAAAACCATTGTGTAATCGCTTCCGATAATCATCTATTACTTGTGCGGTTAATCGTGAAGGGAATAATAACCCATCCTTGTCATAATAAATGGCAAGTTCCGGCGGGTATATATCGCGGCTTTTCATTGCCGGAAGTATTATGAAATCCCAACCTTTCGGGTACTTATCACGGATATGGCCGGTAGTGTCCTGCTGATGGAGTCTTTGTTGAACGACTATTTTAAGTCCTACCTCCGGGTCGGCAAGTCTGGATGGCATTACCTCGTCAAACCATCTCATAGTCTCTGCTCGTTGCGCCGGAGAATAAACCTTTGATGCCGAATCGGGGTCATCAAAAATAAGAAAATCAGCATGAAATCCAGTTCCTACCGCGCTTCCGGGTGAGGTTATCATTCGCCGCCCACCCCCGTTTGTCTCGAAAAAAGTTTCTGCCGTTCCTTTTATCGAATAGACATCTCCGAACATTGATTGATACCAATGCGAAGTTATAAGTTTTCTGGTAGACTTTGCATGGTCGCCCGCAAGGTCGGGAGAATAGGAAGTAGTAAGGAATCGCCTTGTAGGGTCAATCGCCCAAACCCATGCATTCAAACAGATGGAAATTATGGTAGATTTAGATGTTCCGGGTGGCACATTTATTACTATATCGCTCTCGCGCTTTTCCCCTGCTATGACACGCTCTGCCGCCCGCTGAATCTTATCACAGATAAAACGAAAGTGCCAATTATCACGAAAGGGTGTATCACCCCATATTGACGGCCAAGCACATCGAACGAAGTCATAGAAGCTATTTCGGCATTTCCGGCGTTGCTTCTCCATCGCAAGCAATAGCATCTCTTCGCGCAATGTCCTCGAGTCTACGTTGCAATTCATCGTCGCTGATGTCATGTAACCCTACTGTCATATTGCCATTAAGTTCAAGACTCAATTCCTTACCATGTACTTGGCTATACGCCCAAGATTCTCCATTAAGCATCGCTACATGAAGACGTAACGCCTCTGCCATTTGAACTTGCATATCTTCCGGAGCATCCGGAAAATGCGCCCTTATTAGTTTTACTGTCTCTATCGGTGCTTTGTATTCGGCAACCTCGTTTAACAGCTTCTTGAAGTTCGCCCGATAGTTTTTCTGCCCTTTCGGATGCCCAAATGGGTTGCCGGTAGTTCCCTTCGCCCATTGCGGCGGCGGCGGGTTACGACCTCCCCAACCTCCGGGTGGCGGCGGGACTTGCGGCTTAATTGCCGCTTTCTGTCCCATATCCTGCCCTACGTTTGAGGATATCATACTACCCCCTGTCGCGGACTGCTTATAGTTTCAGTTGTCCATTCGGCCTTATCCGGCGGCAAAGATGACGCTTGTTTTCCGGTTGAATTGACTGTTTCATCCATATTCTATATTATACAACAGGTTAATGTTTCTCTTTTAATGAGTGGAATGTTCATATTTTTTTATCGGTTTAATGGTGATTCTTTTCATAATCTAACCTGACTTTTATCTGCCTATTTGTCTCCCATGCTTGCCTATATTTAACATCTTTGAATAACTTACTGAATCCGGTTATATGCTTTAATTTCAATATTTCCTCTGCCTCCATACCAAGATGCTCACAGATTTCGGCATCAGTCCAACCACCTTCAAGTAGCTTGAACACCATGTTCGACATCCCGCCTACTGAGTGCTCGCCTCGAGCGCGATTATGCCGGATTGTCGCGGCCATGCGCTCGTTGATATCTTTTTCTATTACTACTATCGGCAAGCACCCCCTGTTTCGCTCCTTAATGTCCTCTTGCGTCTTTGCTACAAAATATCGGTGAAACCCATCAACCACGATATATTTCTGTT
>Ga0209777_10005514_pt1 | contig 14538 bp, 7 predicted proteins | sample FrelakmetHBP12HB_FD_187147 | JGI IMG/M metagenome (GOLD analysis project Ga0209777, IMG submission 187147) | Freshwater lake sediment microbial communities from the University of Notre Dame, USA, for methane emissions studies -HBP12 HB (SPAdes)... | ecosystem: Environmental > Aquatic >...
TTCCGATCTCCCAGATGCGCTCGGCGGCGCCGTCGGCGTAGGTGACCTCGTACGTGGCGGCGGGCGCCTTGCCGCTCCCCGGCCGGCCGAGCGCGTGGAGGAAGTAGAGGCTTCGGGCCGTCACGCTCGCCAGAGGCACGGTGACGGTGGTGGGCGCCTTGGCGGGGTTGGCGTCGAGCCGCACCACGGCCCGGCCGGCGTTGGCGGCGGGCTTGATCACGTCGAACTCGATCGCCCCGAACTTCCGGCGGCCGGTGGGCAGGTGGCGCATGTCGTTCTTGCCCTCGCCCAGCCAGGCCTCCAGGCCCTTCCGGGCGCCGTGGCGCAGGCCGCGGTTCGCGAGGGTTCGCAGATCGACGAACTGGAAGCGGGCCTTGGGCAGCGTGGGGTGCTCGGGCAGCCGCTTGTAGGTGTCGTGGAGGTAGCCGCCGTCGCGCTGGGCAAGCTTCCAGAGCCGCTCCAGGATGTCGGCGCCGTAGGCCTCCATGCCGTGGTCGAACGCGCCCTTCGCGAGCTCGCCTGCCGCCAGCGGCGAGACGCCGCCGTTCATGTAGTCGCCTTCGCCGGAGGTGTGCACTCCGGCCATGGGCCACTGGGCGGGCGTATACATGGGGTCCATCGACCACCATTCGGCGAAGCTCTCGGCCTTGTGGGCCTTGCCGCGGCGCTGATACTCCTTGAGGATCTTGACGACCATGTCGTGCGTCGGCAGCTTGCGGTTGATCGTGTAGCCGGTCGAGAGGCTCATCCGCTCCCGCTCGTCGCCGACCAGGGCGTAGACCTCTTTTTCGTCCAGCGTCTCGGGGATCATGTGGCCGTAATGGTTCTCGAAGAACAGTTTGGCATTGGCCCGTTGACGGAAGGCCTCGCCCTCCTCCCTCAACTCGGCTGCCCGCTTGGCGTTGCCCAGGTGCTCGTACATCTCGGCCATGCGCCAGTAGGTGGCATACAGGCCCGACTGGTTGCCGTGGAACATGAACCGGGCGTCCTCGGGGTAGATCCGCCGCGCGTCGCCGGCGCAGTAGTGCGGGTTGGCGAAGTCCCACTCGTCCATCGTGAACGACCGCCGCATGAGGCCGTGCCGGGTGCTCCACCGCACCGGGTCGGTGGTCATGTACGTGAGGGCCCTCTCGAGCCGCGGGAGCTGCCTGGCCATCCAGGCGTCGTCGCCGCTGGCCTTCCAGGCCGACCACACGCCTTCGGTAAAGACGTACTCGGTGTCCGCCAGCACGGGCACCCGCCGCACCATGTACTTCATCCCGTCATCGTACGTGGACCACTCTTTCCCCAGGGCTTCCCCCAGCCAGGTTGGCGCCGGGCAGCACGTGTTCGCGTAGATGTTGTCCCAGAACATGCCACTGGCCAACTGGCTTTCCAGGTAGTAATCGAGGCCGCTCTTCACGTCCTCTATGAAGTACTTGGCGGCTTTCAGCGTGTAGACGTGGTCCCGGCTCCAGCAGATCAGGATCCGGTACGACCGCCCGTTGATCACCCAGGGCCGGGCGTCGGCGTCCGTTTCGATCATCTGCTGGACTTTCATCATCAGTTCGGCGTAGGGGCCGCGGTCGCACGTGAGGTCCGTCCTGGGGGCCAGGGTCAGCCATTGCTCTTCGAGCACGCTCCCGGCGGAGTCTTCCGCCGTCACGCGATGCTTGCCCGACTCGCCACGCACCTTGAACCGCGCGGGCTTGCCCGGGCTGATCGGCTGCTCGCCGTACGCGCGGCCGGCGCCGTCGCGCACCACGAGCCTGGCCGCGCCGGCGGCGCCGGTCGTGACGGCGACGGCTTCCAGCGGGCGGTAGTGCGACGTCGCGTTATTTGCCTTTGTGATCTGCATGCGTTGCTCCTTGCGATGAGGAGTTCTCCATGGCAACTGGCAAAGATTATGACACGCTGGCGCAGGGCTGCAAGGGATTGCCGGGACGCTGGAAATTGGCGTGAGGAAATGCCAACCCTTGGTAGAATCCACTCCCGCATGGAGGATCGCTCACGATGGACACGAAGCGCCTGCGGACGCTGCTCCGGAACCCGCCGACGGAGTTCCGCCCGCAACCGGTCTGGTCGCTCAACAGCCTGCTCGCGCGGTCGCGGCTCACCGAGATGCTCCGAAGCTTCAAAGCGCAGGGAATGGGCGGCGTATTCGTGCTGCCGCGCTGGGGCCTCGTGACCGGCTTCCTGACCGACGAGTGGTTTGCCCTATGGGGCCACGCCCTGCGCGAATGCAAACGGCTGGGCATGGAATGCCATATCTACGACGAGTTTGTCTGCCCGTCGGGCAGTGCGGGCGGCCACACCACCGCGGAGGCCCCGCACACGGCGGCGCGTTTCCTGGAGGCCACCCTCCACACCAGCCCGCCGCGCGGCGAAGGCGCGGTGGCGACGTTCGCACTGGACCGCGATCTTCAGAACCCGCGCCCCGTGGAACCCGAAGCGATCAAGGCCGCCTCTTCCGAGCGCCCCTTCCTCGCCCTGCGCTGGGCCGAGGCGCCGCGCCAAGCCGGCGCCGGCGGCTTCCCATTGCCGGACCTCACGCGTCACGATGCCACGGCCACGTTCCTGGAGGTCGGCTACGAGCCTTACGCCCGCCGCTTCCGACGCGAGTTCGGCAAGGCCATCCGCTACGTTTTCAGCGACGAATCCCATCTGCCCCGCAGCAACCGGGGGTTCCTCTGGTCCGAGCTTCTGGGACGCGAGTTCCACAAGGACCACGGCTACCGGCTCGAGGACCAGCTCGCGCCATTTTGCTTCGGCGGGGACGGCGCGACCGCCGTACGGTTTGACTACCTGGCGACCGTCAATCGCCTGTACTGCCGGAACTTCGCCAAGCAGATTCACGACTGGTGCGCTAAGCACGACCTCGCGTTCACCGGCCACTTCTACGAGGAGCACTGGGCCGACCCGAGCTACCACCCCAGCGTCATGGCCCTGCTGCGCTGGATGCACGCTCCCGGCAACGACTACCTCGCCTTTCAGGTCTTTCCGGACGATCTGGCCGCCAACCGCCTGCACCGCTTCAACCTGCGTGAAATGGCCAGCGTGGCCAACCAGCTCGGGCGCGCCAAGACGATGGTCGAATCCAGCGGCGCGGGCGGCTACGGCGTTTCGTTTGCCCTGTTCAAGCGGGCCGAGGACATGCTGCTGGCCCACGGCGTGAACGTCATGAACCCGCACCTCGGCCATGTCTCGCTCGCCGGCGCGCGGCAGTACGAATGGCCCCAGACGATCAGCGACCATTCGAGTTGGTATCCGTGGTATCGCCTGCATGCCGACCACGTGGCGCGGACCGCGGCGGTCCTGAGCCAGGGGAAAGAAGTCAACCGCGTGCTGCTCCTCCAGCCCACCACGAGCCTGTGGATGCGTTACGCGCCCCCGGTCCTACACCCCGGCGAGGGTCCGGCGAATCCGGAACTCCAGCGGATCGCCGACGGCCATCTGGAGGTCTTCCTGGCCATGGCCGATCGGCAGGTCGACTTCGATCTGGGCGACGAGACCATCCTGGAAGAGCTCGGCAAGGCGCGGGCCCGTAAACTGGCGGTCGGCCACCGTGCCTACGACCTCGTGGCCATGCCCCATGTCATGGAGAACTTGACCGCGGCTACGCTGCGCTTGCTGCGGCAGTACCTGGCCAAAGGTGGACGGATCGTCCAGGTCGGCAACGCCGCTCCCACGCACGTTGACGGGCGTCCCAGTGCGGAAGCCGCTCAACTCAAAGCGCAGCACGTCGGCCAATGGGAATCTGTGCCCACCGCCCAAGCCCTGGCAGACCGCGTTGCCGTGATGGTTCCGCCGCGCCTCACGACCGCCGAGGCCGGCCCGCTGCCGCAGGGCCTGATATGGCGCCGGGCCGAACTGCCCGGTGGCGACGCGGCGTGGTTCTTCTGCAACCCTTGGAATAAGCCGCTGCCGATGACGGTGCGGATCGCCGGCCGGCAACTGGTGGACCTGGATACCGCAACCGGCGCCATGCGAGCCCTTCCGGCCGAGCGCCTGAATGGCGAACTGGCCATGCCGCTGACACTCCACCCCCGCGGCCACGCCCTTTGGCTGAGCCGCGCGAAGGCCGAGGGGTCAGGAGCCCTGTCTGTTAAGGCTCCTGACCCCTTGAAGCTGGAACTGGGCGAGCCGGACGTCACGGCCCTGAGTCCGAACCAACTACTCCTGGATTACTGCGACCTCTCGAGCGGCGACGCGCACCTTGCCGGCACGACCACCTTCCGGGCCGACGACGCCAACTGGCGCGTGCAAGGCTTCCCAGGAAACCCCTGGCGGCTTGGCATCTCCCAGTTCAACCGCCACTTCATCGACCACGAGGTCGATCCCGATTCGGCCTTCCGCGTGACGTACCGTTTCGATGTAGCCGCGAACTATCCGTCCGCCCAGCGCGCCGCCTTGAGTCTCGCCGTGGAGCGCCCCTGGCTCTACACCATCAAGATCAACGACCGTGCCGTCTCCTTCGCCAAGGCCCGTCGCTGGTTCGATGAGCACATGCGCAGACTCCCGGTGGGCCGCCGGCTCCGCGCCGGCGAAAACACGGTCGAACTCTGCGCCCCGCGATTCCACATGCTCTGCGAGATCAAGCCGGTCTACATCCTCGGCGACTTCGCGCTCCAACCGGCCGCCAAGGGCTTCCGCATCGTCACTCCGCGACCGTTGTCGCTGGGCGACTGGACCGCCCAGGGCCTGCCCTTCTATCCGCACGGCGTTCGCTATACATGGCGCATCGCCCTGCCCCGGTCGGCAGATAAGCTCCGCCTGGAACTCGGATCCTGGGCCGGGGCGGTGGCCAATGTCCGGCTCGACGGCCGCCCGGTAGGAGCCATCCTGCATCCGCCGTACGCGGTGGAGATTTCCGGGCCGATCCGCAAAGGCCGCCACGAGTTGGCGGTGGAGGTCATCGGCAACATGCGGAACATGCTCGGTCCTCACTTCAGCGAAGGCCTGGCCGGTCCCTGGAGCTGGCAATGGGGCCCGCCCGCCTCCACCCCGCCCGGCGACGCCTACGCGCGCCAGGCCTCCGGCCTCTTGGAACCCCCCACGTTACGGATCTGATGGCAGGGCATTCCGGGATTTGGCCCGCGACTGGCGCGGGGCGTGCAAGTACGGCCCATTCCCCGGCGGCCACGGAATGGCCGGTTGCCACTGGTCAGGGACGGTGGGGTTTAGCCATTTTTCCGGGGCCAGAAACCCCTGGAAATGGGGCTTTTCTAATTCGTACAACTTGCCCAGCAGCGGTCGAGTTGCATGAAATACCCGCTTTCGGCCCTGCCCGGAGGGTTGCAGGCCGCAAAAATGGCTAAACCCCACCCTGTGGGAGGGGAGCGGGTAGGGTGAGGGTGCTCCTTATTGCCTTGCCGTGCCTTAATCCGAGCCGCGACAGTTATGGAGCGGTGCCCTTGTTGCGTGTGGCACTGGTGGCTTGTCCACCAGTGGCCTTGGGATGGCCTCGGGCGACGAAACGTCAGCGCACATGGTCAACGGCACGATAACAATCACTGGTGGTCAAGCCACCAGTGCCACACAGGGCCACGGCGCCAACGGCCTGGCCGGCGAGGGGGTCAGGAGCTCTATCCGTTAAGCTCCTGACCCCTTTGCCTTTCGTAGCCGCCAGGAACGAAGGGGTCAGGAGCTGTATCCGTTAAGCTCCTGACCCCTTTGCCTTTCGTAGCGGCCAGCCGCGAAGGGGTCAGGAGCTCTATCCGTTAAGCTCCTGACCCCTTTGCCTTTCGAGGAACGAAGGGGTCAGGAGCCTTACACATAGGGCTCCAGACCCCTTTGCATTGCCGCCGGCCACGCATACACCTTCGCTTTCACGCTTCGATAATTCTCATCCAATGCCGGCTGCATGAGCACAAGGGCGGTCAGCCGCCGCGCGATGCCCATCGCCTCGCGGGCCTCGTCGGACGTGAGCGGCCGGCCCAGAAGCTCCTCTTCCCGGTAGCTCAGCCACTTCTTCAGGACCTGGTACCCGCCGATAAAGTACTCCCATGCGGCCACGGGGACGTTCTTCCAGTAGGCCCGGTCGTTCAGGTACACGTCGCGGGTTTCCCCGCCCATGAGGGCCAGCGCCTCGTCCTGCCCCATGCTCATGCCTTCCCTTTCGTGGTGAACTCCTTGAGGCGGGTATTCCCTACGAGTTTGTCCAGCAAGTGTGGCGTGAAGACCTTTCCTCGGGTAGCCAAGAGCAGCTTCTTCATGTCCTCCTTGCGTACACCGAATCCGCGGCCCGATATGACGGCGACGACTTCAAATTTCGGTTCGCCGCCCACGGACTCCCTCATTCCGAGTTCTGCTAGATGCTGGACCCTTGTTATCTTGTCCCTCGCCGTCCCATCATCTTCCGAAATCTTCGCCTCGATGACTACGATGGGATTAAACTCGGAGGGCACGATGAAGTCGGGTGCTTGATCGAAGTGCGCTATGCGCTCGGCTCGCTTGGTCTTGCGGTAACTTATGCCCGCGTTGCTTAGAATGTTCTCAATCTTACATTCGAGAACATCCCCTATGATTTCGCTAACCGAATCCTTGTGGCCGGCGAACGGCCTGCCGAGAAACCTCTCGTAAAGAAGCACCGGATAAGGAAGGCCCAGCTTCGCCGCCGGTGCAAGGCTTGTCTGGCCCTCGACCGTGTCTGCCTTGCAGAGCCGGTGGATATCCTCTGGCCGTGTCCTCGGGCAGCCCTCCTTCAGGAGCTGGCAGGCCGCCGTTATCAGGGCAGCTATGCGTTTTCCCATCGTGGGGGTGAAGCTCATGGGCTCCAAGGGCTGCTGTCGTGCGCGCCTGTCAATGCTTCGCACGTAGCCTTGATCGATCTCGACCCCTGTGTGTTGTGTCGCCACGTAGGCCCACTCTGGCGGAGTAAAACCCAGCATAGAGCGGACCACGCAAAGCGAGACAGGCGTGGCCTTCACCACCTTCAGAACGACGGTCGGAGCGAGACTGGTAAAGCCTTTCGTGCCGCGCTTCAGCGCCTCGTAGGCTTTCTCGAAGGTCGCATAGTCAACAAAACCGTCGCCTTTAGGCATTGTCAGGAATTCCGACTCCAGGGAGCCGAAAATCGCCTTGACAAACTCGGCGATATTACCTTGAAGCTCCTCGAATGAGGCTTCAAAGGGGTATTTCATTTGTCTGCCTCTAGGGAGTCGAAAAGACTCGGGGTCTCTCGACCCGACGCGGTTGGTACAGCCATGCTGTCTAGCATGTCCTTGACACTTGCCGGATCGGGCAAGTGGGCAAGCTCATGTGTAACCAGCCCCAATCGGTCCTTGATCGGCAGGCTGTTGCTCCATGTGCGGCGAAGCGCCGAGACCGCTATCCGCGTAAGGTGACCGTTGATCACGCAAAGCGTATCACCGGCGGACGGCAGACGGCCTGCCACGGCCAATAGCGCCATGTCCCTGTGGACCAGTTCGGCGAGCGATTCAGCCGTCTTCGGCGTCGGCTGAAGGATGCTCGGCGCCGCTTCTGCGCGACACACGAAAACGCTATCCACGATTGACGACTTGGTGCCGCTAATATGGATCGAGGCGCTCATCTCTGCTGGACAAGGCAAGGTGGCCGTGCAGATCAGGCCTGCATCGAGAATGGCCAGGGCCACAGGCCCGTAGGCTGACAGGGAGTTGTGGTGGAATGTGAAAACAAGAGGGCCGCCGGGCTTCAAGGCCTTCGCCATCCGGCAAAAGACGCCCGACAGACCGGACGCAAAAGTTTCCAAGCCGCGTTCCAAGGTAACATTCCCCGTCAACTCCCCTTGGTCTCTGGTCGAAGGCTTATCGAACGCGGCGTCATCTCCATTAATGATCCTTCGCAGCCAAACATAGCAAAAGTCCATAAGTTCGGCATACTGGACATTGCCGAAGTACGGGGGATCGGTGAGAACCGCGTCAAGCGAATCCGCCGGGATGTCGACCGTGCCGGCGTCGGCGCAGCGAAGGTCCACCTTGCGGACCGGCCGGACCTTTCCGTTTCCATCAAGGGTATCGCCTATCCATTCCCCCTCAATCGGGATCACTTGTTTCCTGCCGCCGACATGGCGTATCTCGAAGGGGTGATCGGCATACTCCTTGGCCTTTGAGAACTTAGCTATGACGTTCGTCCAGCCGCCGCTGCCGACGTTCGTCCCGTTGTCGCCGGAAATGCCGATCAGATTGGACTCGCATTGAATGAGGCCTACGGGGAAACCGTGAACCGAGAAGATATCGAGAGACTTTAGAGCCATCGTGTCGTACCGGCACAGCATGTTCTGGTATCTCAGCAGGTCTGACAGATTCGTTGCCAGGGCGTTCCGTAGGCGCTTATCTTGCGTGGCCGATAAGAAGCGGCTGCCAAGCTCAAGCCCCAACAACTGCCTTGCATTGAACATCTCCCTGTAGCGGCGATACCCCCACTTGTGCAGTCTGTCGGTTTCGTCGCCGGCGGGTATTTCGTCGTCGGGCACGAAACGAGTTCGGGAGGCAGCCAGCCGGATTTCGGCTTCGTCGGCCCGCGCCACATCCGCTTCGTCGGCGGCCTTGAAGAAGCGGCCTTCGTGGCGCGGCCTACACGTCTCACAGTGGTACTCGATGCCAAACAACCTGTGCCGTGGGGGGCCGGCCGAACGCCTGGGGTAGCGGTTGACGTGTTCGCACTGTGGGCAGGCGCATTGGTTGCGTAAAGCCACCGGCGCATCGGTTAGTGGCTTGCGGCATAGGCCGCAGTTCCGCAAGGGCTCGCCATCCGCCCGCTCATTCAGCGCGCCGCACTTGGCGCAGACATAAACGTTCCGAGGGTGTCGCACGTTTTCGGCCAATAGGTAGCCGGGGAAAAGGTCGATCTGGCCGTTGCACTTCTCGCACTCCAGGGTCTTCACCCACAGGAAATACTTCACGGACACGTTCCGGCCACAATGAATGCACCGGGTACGGTAGAGGTGGCCAACCTCGCCTGCCAGGTGCTGCACGAGTGCTTCGGCCCGTCTCTTGTAGGCGGGCAAGTCCAGGTGCTCGATCTCTTGTTTCACGATCCAATAAGCCATCGGGTTAATATCGAAGCCGAGAACATCGCAACCGAGTCGATTGGCCTCGAGAAGCGGTGTTCCCCCCCCCATAAAGGGATCGGCAATCTTCAAGGCATGAAGGTCATTGGATTGATAGAACGCCGTCCGCAAAGGGCGTTTGCAGAACTCGGCCAGGATCAACCCACGGAACAGCGTGCCCGGCCTGCGAGCAAACCACTTGTGCACGGCGATGATCGGCCGGTAGTTCTGTTGAATCTGCTTCTCACGCAGGGCTAGGCGCGCCACGAAAGCGATGTCGAAATCAGTTTCTATGGGCATGTAGGAAAACCTCTGGCAGTACTGGCACCGTTACAGTCATCCTGACCAAGGCCACAGACTACTTTGCTTGTGGGGGCAAGTCAACTCGCTTCGGTGCGGGCACAAGAACTATCTGACCCTTGCCTCATGCCGCGGCCCAGAAGGCGGATTCGTCGGCGGCGAGGACGTACGATTCCATCGGCAAGGGGAACCCCTGGGCGTCGCGGCCGAGGAGAAGGAACTCGCGCAGGTTCGTGAGGAGCACGAGGCCGTACTTCGCGGAGTAGCGCTGGACCTGCTCGGAACGGGCGATCTTGCGGAGGTCCGCGGACGGGGGCTTCACCTCAACCACACCCCGCGCGGGAGACTGGCCTTCCTTGGGCGCGGCAGCCGAGGCCTTCTGGAACTGGTCCGGCGTGAAGAGGCCGCCGTCGGGCAGGCCGGCGCCGGCGTTGGCGAGGTTGATGATGCAGCGGACCTTGGGCCGGAGCGTGTGGCCGAGTTCGTTGAGGAGGTTCGCCAGGGGCGTATAGAAGGAGGTCTCGTCGGTGGCGGCCCCGGTGGCGTGGATGTCGCGTGCCTCGCGGAGGTACGTTTCGAGGGGATTCATGCAGACCTCTTACCACGGGGAAGGGCGAGGCGGCAAGGGAAAGAAAAGGCCCCCCGTTGTAGGGCCCCGCCGCGGCGGGGCCGGCCTTTGACGTGGCGTGGGCGCATAACCACAACGGCCGGCCACGATCCATCGTGGCCCTGCGACGGCACAACCACATCAAAGGCCGGGCGGACACAAGGGGCCGCCCCAACCGATGGGGGTTTGCTGCCGATGGAACACCGTTTGGTGCAAACGGCATGCCAAAAAGCGCCTCGACATTATAGTATATATTCTCGAGAACGAAAACGCAAAATTCGACCCTGAAAAATGAAAATCAGGCCCTGAAAAAATCCTAAAAGCCCAAAATCACCTACGGTATTTTGTGGAATTTTCCTGAAAAAAATTTTCAAACGGCCCTGGCGCGTCGCCAGAGGGGTTGAGGGGGTCCGAACGACCCCTTTTTCGCGCGCGGGCCGCGCCGAATATATCGCATAACATCGAATTTCCGTCGGCCGGGTCGATGGCGCAAGCCTGTCCGGCCGAGAAGACGGCCAGGCGCGGTTGGCCCCCCTGCTGGAAAACGAGGGGCGAGGCCTGCCCCGCGGCGTCCGGCACCGGGAATGGGCTTGTCGAAACGCCAAGACGAGGTAGCATCATGGCAACTGCCGCGCCCAGGAATCAAGGAACACGCAGTGCCCAAACCCCTGTTTGTCTGGTGCGACCGAACCGGCCTGGGAAGAAATGTCTTTGTGCTGTTTCGGCGGCGCTTCACCTTGGCGGGCGACCCGGCCAGGCAGGTCCGCCAGGCCAGGCTGCACCTCTTTGCCGACACCCGCTACCGCCTGTGGGTCAACGGCGAGGTGGTCGCGTACGGGCCGGCGCGCTTCATTCCCTCGCACCCCGAGTACGACAGCGTCGACCTGCGCCCCTGGCTCAGGAAAGGCCGCAACGCCCTGGTGGCCGAGGCCAACAGCTTCGGCGAGAGTTCCTTCGAAGCCATGCCCAGCGTGGGGGGCTTCATCGCCTGGGGCAAGGTGCGGACAACCAGGGGATTCGTCGATCTAAGCACCCCGGGCGATTGGAAGATGCAGCCCTCGGACGCCTGGGATGCCGACGCCCCGCTATACAGCTTCGCCCAGGGGCCAGCCGAGATCTTGGATCTGCGTAAGCTGCCCGAGGGCGTCCACGGGCCTGGATTCAATGATCGCTTCTGGCCCGCCCCTGTGGTCGTGGCGCGGCAGGACGCGTGGGGCCGACCTCAGCCACGCTCCGTTCCCATGTTGAGCATGGACCTTCACTCGTTCGAGAAGGTCCTGGTCAACGCGGCCCTGGCCGAGGACGAGCAGGTCGTGGGCTGTCGGACCTCTTCGGCGTCGTTCGCCGGAAGCCACGTCCAATGGCGCTGCTGCTATGGGACGAACCTCTTTTCGCCCATCGAGCAGGACGTGACGTTGGGCATCTTCTGGGGACCGCACTTCCTCAACGGCCGGTCCATCGAGCCGGTGAAGAACACGGCCCTGGGCAGTCGCGAGGACTACCCTGTCCGGCTCCGGAAGGGCTGGAACTTCCTCTACGGCGAGCCGGAACTGGTGGGCGGGGGGCAAGCCAGGCGTCAATGGGGAATCCTGATCGCCCTGCCCAAGGGCAAAGGCCTGGTAGCCTCGGCCGCGCAGGATGTGAACTGCCCGGACACGATGGTGTACTGCGAAGGCGTGCCGGCCGAGGTGCTCCAGGCGGCGCGCCCCGGCCGGCCGCCGACGGCCATGGAGCAACTGCCCAGGCTGGACGTCCCTTGGCGGCGCGCCCGCCGCGGCCAACCCGTTCCCCACCCGGCCCGGGTCATGGCGTGGGATACACCCCGGCCTGGCGCCATCGAACAACCTTATACCCTCACCGATATACACATCCCCCCAGGCCAAGACTGGGTGGTGCTGCTGGATTTCGGCCGCGAGTATCTGGGCCATGTGGTGCTGGACGTGGACGCCCCGGCCGGGACGGTCCTGGACGCGGCCTACGACGAACGTCTTCGCGCCGACGGCCTGCTGGGGCTCTACCGGTGCAATCCGTGCATCGATAACGCGGACCGCTTCATCGCCGCCGGCGGCCGCCGGCGCATCGAGGCCTTCCGCCCCCGCGGCGGGCGGTACGTGCAGATCGCCGTGCGCGGGGCCGCCGCCCCTGTGGTGCTGCACAGCGTCGAGGTGCGTTTGACCCTGTGCCCCGCCCAGGTCACCGGTCGATTCGAGTCCTCCGACCCGGTCCTCGACTGGACCTGGTCGGCGGGCGTACACACGCTGCTGACCTGCCTGGAGGACGTCTGGAACGCCGACGCCTGGCGCGAGCGTGGCCTGTACCTGGGCGACACCTACGTCATCCACAACGCCGCCACCACCTTCTGGTCCGACTTTTCCATGATCCGCCGGTGCCTGTGGCTATGGGCCGATTCCCAGTACCCCGACGGGCAGATCCGCGACGCAACACCGGCCTGGCTCAATCGCCCGCTCATCGACTACACCCTCATCTTTGTCCTGCTGTTGCACGACTACGTCCACCAGACGGCCGACCTGGAGCTCTTGCGGAAGATGTGGCCGACCGTGGAACGGATCTTCGACAGCCCGGTGTGGAAGGAAGGCCCCAACGGCCTGTGGCTTGGGGATGAAGGCGAGGTATTCATCGACTGGACCACCACCCAGGAGATGAAGCGCGGCGAGAACGGCGTGCTCAACGCCTTCCGGTACGCCGCCCTTCAGCAGGCCGCGCGGTTGGCATCGCTGCTGCACGAAAGCAGGGCCGCCTCCCGGTATACCGCCCAAGCCCGGCGCGTCAAGCGCGCCTTCCATGCCTTGTGGAACGACCGGGCCGGGCGCTTCGCCGCCGCCATGCATGAGGGCAAGCTCTCAGAAGTCTACTCGGCCCACACCAACGTCCTGGCCCTGCTTTACGGCCTAGCCGAAGGTGCCAGGGCCAAGGCCGCCATGGCCTACGTTGGAGAGTGCCTCGCCGACGAGAACTTCCTTTCCCCCACCCACGTCGAACTGTACTTTCACAAATACGTCCTGGAGATGCTCTATCAGCGCGGCCAGGTGGCATTGGCCGAGCACGTCATGCACCGGACCTGGGGCATGATGAAGGGCGGCGGGGCCTGGGCGCTGTGGGAGGCGATGGTCCGCGGGCTCAAGAACGAGGGCGACCTCTGTATCGCCTGGAGTTCGTCGCCGCTGATCGCCATGGGGCGGCGGATCCTGGGCGTCAGGCCCGCGCCCATGAGGCCGCGCGAGGTGCTCATCGCCCCCACCAGCGCCACCCTGAGCTTCGCGCGCGGGGCGGTGGCCCATCCCGACGGACCTATCGAAGTCGATTGGCATATCTGCGGCGCGGGCAAGAACCGCCATTTGGAATTGACCGTCAAGGCCCCCAGGAAGCTCAAGATTCGCCTTGCTCCCGAGGGGCCGCTGGCGGACATGCCGTTGCGGACGGGCCTCTCTAAGCGTTGAGTCCGGGTGCCGCCGTTCTTGATGAACGTCTGCGGCTTGGCGCACAGTGAGGGAGAGGACAGACATATATGAAACCTGATTTGCGAGTGGGAATTGTCGGGGGCGGAGCAAAGCTGCGGCGGGTGGCGGACCAAGAACGCGGCACCCGGTGCCTGGGCGAGCTTGGGGCATCGGCTTGCGCAACCACCTGACAGGCTGCCGGAACGCTAAGTGATGAACAGCCCCGGCGATGTGCTCCGTCGCCTTCTCGATGCGTTCCAGGGCATGGGGATCTCCGACCACCACCCGCTCGATCTGGACCGCGGGTAATAACCGCGCGGGGCACTTGCTCCAGCCGCGTCTGGTCGCCTGAGTGCAGGCGTAGTAGCGATAGTAGGGCCGCCCCGCGAGCCGAGACCAATCACTTCGTCTTTCCCGGGCGCTGGGCGGCATCGGCAGCAAACCGCAGGAGGAGTGCGTCAACCGCCTGGAGCCCGGCACTCTCCAGGGCCGCCTTGGCCGCGAGGGCCTCCATCAGGTCCACCTTGGCGGCTACGCCTTTTTCAGTGGTCACGACACTCTGGCCCGGAACGGGAATCAGGCGAAGCTCAACGCGGGCCCGGCAGTTGATCAAGCCGCTGACCTCGGCGGCGAAGGCGCTGACACCCTCTCCCTCGAGCAGGTAGGCGACCTTCTTGCCATCGAATTCGCCCGTCTTGAGCAGTTCGCTTAGCCAGTCGGGCTTGCGTTCCGCCGGCACAATGGCCTCCACGCCAAGGCTCCGCAGACGACCGGACACGTCCCCGCCGGGCCCCATGACCCACAGCCCCTTGTCCCGGGTGGCGATCCAGAGGCTGCGGCCGTCCCACTGCACATCGCAGACGAGGGCATCGTGATAGTCGAGCACCAGGCGTGCCGCCGCGTCGTGATCCAGCAGCATGAGCCCGCGCTCGTGCCACAGGGCGTCGGTCGATTCCCCGCACGCGGTCCCTTGCCTCCAGCCGAAGACGGAGCCGCGCATCTTGTGGTACGATTCCTGCATCTGGATCATGGCCGACCAGTCGAACTCATGCCCCTTCCTGTCGGCGAACTTCACGGGGATCCGCTCCAGGTCCAGCCGGCCGCACGAATCGGCTGCCGCCCCCTCCGCATGCTCGGCCACCAGGTACTTGTACGCGGAGGGG
>Ga0209777_10005515_pt1 | contig 14537 bp, 15 predicted proteins | sample FrelakmetHBP12HB_FD_187147 | JGI IMG/M metagenome (GOLD analysis project Ga0209777, IMG submission 187147) | Freshwater lake sediment microbial communities from the University of Notre Dame, USA, for methane emissions studies -HBP12 HB (SPAdes)... | ecosystem: Environmental > Aquatic >...
TGGTATCGGGCCGGAGGTGACCCTGAAGGCGCTCCGCCAGCTCGGCCGCGTCCCCGGCGTGCAATTCGTCCTCATTGGCACCCCGGCCGCCGTCGCGCCCCACCTCGGCCGCGGAGCTGCCCTGCCGCGCGGCTTGTTGCTGTGGGACCCCGTACCTAAGCTCGCGCCCCGCGGCCGGCCCGGCCGGATTACGGCGAACGCCGCGCGCGCCGCGGCTGCCTGGATTCTCTTTGCGGTACGCGGCTGCCAGGCCGGCCTGTTCGACGCGCTGGTCACCGCGCCCATCAGCAAGGAGGGCTTTCACCGGGCCGGCATCCGCTTCCCCGGCCATACCGAAATGCTGGCCGCGCTGACGGGCACCCGGCGGTTTGCCATGCTGCTGCTGGGCGGCCCACTGCGCGTCGTGCTCGTCACCCGCCACCTGCCGCTGGCCAGCGTGCCCGCCGCGCTGACCCGCGAAAACATCACCGCAGCCATCCGGCTGACCGACGAAGGCCTGCGTTGGCTCGGCGTCCGTCGGCGGCGGATCGCCGTCTGCGGACTCAATCCGCACGCCGGCGACGGTGGGCTGCTTGGCCGCGAGGAAGCGGAACTGATCGCACCCGCCATCCGCGCCGCGCGCCGGCCCGGCCTGACGCTGACCGGCCCCGTGCCGGCCGACGTCGTCTTTTACCAGGCCGTGCACGGGCAGCACGACGCGGTGGTCGCCATGTACCACGATCAGGGCCTGGGCCCGCTCAAGATGCTGGCCTTCGATACCGGCGTCAACCTGACCCTCGGCCTGCCGATCGTCCGCACCTCGCCCGACCACGGCCCCGCGTACGACATTGCCGGCCAGAACCGCGCCAATCCCGCCAGCATGGTCGCGGCCCTCCGCTGGGCCATCCGCCTCGCCCGCCGGCCCAATCCGTGGAAGAAGAAGAAATAACCACGGAACACACGGAAAAACACGGAAGAAGCAAACATGAACACATCGCTTGTTGATGTTCCGTGGGCTTCCGTGTGTTCCGTGGTTGCTCCATTCGGCGGCAGAAAAGAAATGAAATTGACGAAACCATCGGACGTTCGCGCGCTGCTGGCGGAGATGGACTTCCATCCCAGCCGCACGCTGGGCCAGAATTTCCTGATTGATTTCAACATTCTGACCATCCTGCTCGACGCCGCGGAATTGAACCACCGCGACGGCGTGCTGGAAATCGGTCCCGGCCTGGGCGTGTTGACGGAAGGGTTGATCAACCGCGCCGGCCGCGTCGTCGCCGTGGAGAAGGATGAACGGCTTTTTCACTGGCTCGAAAAGCGGTTCGAGGATTTCCCCCAACTGAGCTTGCACCACGCCGACGCGCTCGACCTGAACCTGGACGCGTTGCTCGCCCAGGGCCTGAACAAGGTGGTCGCCAACCTGCCGTACGGCATCGCCAGCCGGCTCCTGATGGACGTGCTGAACTGCGCACATCCGCCGGAGCGGATCGTCGTCACTGTGCAGTGGGAAGTCGCCCGGCGCTTTGCCGCGGCACCATCCAGCCGCGACTACGGTCTCGTCAGCGTTCCGGCGCAGCTCGCCTATGCGGTGGCGGTCCATAAGCGCATCAGCCCGACTTGCTTCTGGCCCTCGCCGGAGGTGACCTCGGCCATTCTGCTGATGATCCGGCGGCCCCAGCCGCTGGTGGCGCTGCCGGACCCGCAGGCCCTGCTCGACCTGCTGAAATTCTGTTTCAGTCACCGGCGCAAGCAGCTCGGCACGATCCTGCGCCACCTGCCGGCCGTCGGGGACCGGGCCGCGGACGTACTGGCCAGGCTCGGCCTAGCGCCGACGGACCGCCCGGAAAACCTCGCCCCCGCCGACTGGGCGCGGCTGGTCATCGCGCTGAAGGCGCAGAAATAGGATGAACCGCCAAGACACCAAGGACGCCAAGAAGGATTCGATGGGTACGCGCCGATGAAGGCTCGGAAATTCTCGTGGGCGGGGCATCCCTGCCCCGCGCGCTTCAATGATGCCGCGCCGATAAAGGCGCGGAAATTGTAGGCCGGGTCTCCGACCCGGCACGCTTACAGATTCGGGCCGGTGGAGGTTTGGAGCAGCGCTTCAAAGTCGGCCTCGGTCATCAGCTTCTTTTCCAGCACCAGTTCACGCAGGGTCCGGCCGGTGGCGCGCGCTTCCTTGACCAACCCGGCGACGCGATCGTACCCCAGGCGCGGGTTGAGGATGGTGGGCAGGCCGAGGCTGCTCTCCAGGTGGCGGCGGCATATTTCGCGGTTGGCGGTCAGGCCGGCGATGCACTTGGCGGCCAGCATCCGGCAGGTGCGGTCGAGCAGGTTCAGCATCGTCACCAGGTTGCAGCCGATCAGCGGCATGTGCGTGTTGAGTTCCAACTGGCCGGCGCCGCAGGCCAGGCTGACAGCGTGGTCATGGCCCATGATCTGCAGGCAGGCCATGTTGGCCGCTTCGCAGATGCTGGGATTGATCTTGCCCGGCATGATCGAGGAGCCCGGCTCGACCGTCGGCAGAACAATTTCGTTGAAGCCCGTGTTCGGACCCGACGCCAGCAGCCGCAGGTCGTTACAGATCTTGTTGATGTCCATCGCCGTCAGGCGCAGGGCCGACGAAAAGTCGGCGAAGTCGGTCATAAATTGCGTGACCTCGAGACTGTTGTCCGCCGGGCGATAGGCCTCACCGGTGATCGCGTTGAGCTCCCGCACGAGGGCGGTGCGGAAAGCCGGCGGCGTGTTGATACCCGTGCCGATGGCATTGCCGCCCGCGGCGAGCTCGCGGAGCCGCTCGCCCGCCGTCCGGATCCTGAGCACGTCCTTCTGCAGGGCCTGCGCCCAAGCGTCGCACTCCTGGCCCAGCGTCACCGGCACGGCGTCCTGCAGGTGCGTCCGGCCGCTCTTGAGCACGTCGGAGAATTCGGCGCCTTTCCGCTGCAGTTCGCGAATCAGTTCGCCGAGGCTCTCCAGCGCCGGCGCGGACAGTGCGAGGCAGGCCAGCTTGATTGCCGATGGAAAAAAATCGTTGGTGGACTGGCCCCGGTTGACGTCGTCATTCGGGTGCACCCCCTGTCGGTCACCGCGCGACCGCCCCAGTGCCTCATTGGCCAGGTTGGCCAGCACCTCGTTGACGTTCATGTTGGACGACGTCCCGGAGCCGGCCTGAAACGCATCCAGCGGGAACTGGGCATCCAGACCGCCGGCCAGCACCCGCCGGCAGGCGGCGACGATGGCGTCGGCCTTGTCCGCCGGCAGCAACCCGAGCGATCGGTTGGCCTGGGCACAGGCCCATTTCAACCGGACGAGGCCCTGGATGATGGCCGGGGGGATTGCCGAGCCCGCAACATTGAAATTATTCAGGGAACGCGCCGTGGAAGCGCCGTAATACGCCTCGTCCGGAACCTCCATCGCGCCCAACGAATCTTTTTCGATCCTCATGGCCTTCTCCTTTTCAGCGCCGCTTCAATACAGCCGGGTAGCGGTTTCGGGCACTGCCGGAACATTGACCCGGTCCTGCTTCGCAGGACTCTGCCATGGCAAACACGTTCCGCTCCGTGGAGGAATCATTCCGATCCCTCCCGACCACGAATGGCCGCTCCCGCGCGGCCACCCACTATTCCGCCAAGTTCACGGAACGCCGCGCAGCTTTTTTCTCCCCGTGATGATGCTTGTCCGCCAGCATGTTCTGCTTCTGCCGGCGCGACCGGCGGCGCTTCTGCCGCCGGATTTTCTCAATGGCCTGCTGGCGGGCACTGGCCGCGCCACGCTGCCGGGCTTCCCATTCGTCGCATAACAACCGGCGCGCAAAAAAACGGTTCAGCGCCTGCGACCGCTCGCGCTGGCATTTGACTTCGATGCCACTGGGCCGGTGCCGCAGCCAGACGCACGAGGCCGTCTTGTTGATCTTCTGCCCGCCCGCGCCGGAGCCCTTGATGAAGTTCTCCTCCAGATCGGCCTCGAGCAGCCCCAGCCGGGCCATGCGTTCCCGCAGCGCCTGCTCCTTCTGCGGTGTGATCGCCACGTGCCACATGACGGCAGGATAGACGGAGCCCCGAAAAAAATCCACCCCCTACTTTTGCTTTGATTTTCAGCCAAGGCCGGTTACTCTTCCTGCTGGCCGGTGGATGCAGCTCGGTCTGGCAGAGTCCTCCGCAGGAGGATGGCCCTGGAGCTAGACGCCTGGCACAGTGCTATCGAAATGATGTTTGATAAATAATTGCCGGTGGATGTAGCTCAGTTTGGCAGAGTCCTCCATGGAGGATGGCCTTGGAGCTAGACGCCTGGCACAGTGCTATCGAAATGATGTTTGATAAATAATTGCCGGTGGATGTAGCTCAGTTTGGCAGAGTCCTCCATGGAGGATGGCCTTGGAGCTAGACGCCTGGCACAGTGCTATCGAAATGATGTTTGATAAATAATTGCCGGTGGATGTAGCTCAGTTTGGCAGAGTCCTCCATGGAGGATGGCCTTGGAGCTAGACGCCTGGCACAGTGCTATCGAAATGATGTTTGATAAATAATTGCCGGTGGATGTAGCTCAGCTTGGCAGAGCACCAGGTTGTGGCCCTGGCTGTCGCGGGTTCAAATCCCGTCATCCACCCCATTTTATCGGAGGTGTTTGGCAGAGTCCTCCATGGAGGATGGCCCTGGCTGTCGCGTCCTCCGCAGGAGGAAAATCCCGTCATCCACCCCATCTCCACCCATGAGCTGGCAGCAACACGACTCGTATTTCGTTTACCTCCTCTATTGCCCCGTCACCGGCAAATCGTACGTCGGTCATACCTCCAACTTGATCCTTCGCTTTCATGAGCATCGGCAGGGGTTGAGCCGCTGGACCCGTTCCCTGAAGCAACCGCTGTGCATGCATTGGGAGGAACACCCCTCGCGCGCCGCGGCCATGCAGCGGGAAAAACATCTGAAGAGCGGCGCGGGGTTCGAAGAACGCTGGCGCCTGATCCGCGCGGAACGGCCGCTTTTCGGCTATTGATGCTACGCGGCCACCTGCTGTTTCAGAGCGTCAATCGGGTTTGCAAGTCTTTGCTCGTGGGCCACGTCACCGACCGCTGTCCCCACTGCAGGGCTGCGATCTGGTTCTCGACGGTCAGCGCCAGGGCTTCCCCGGGATGTCGGGCCTTCAAGATGTTGGCGAGGGCCAGGGCGCGTTCCAAGCCATCGCCGCGCTGGAAGTTCCAGACCTCGTCGGGCAGCGCCAGGCGCGGACCGTCATAGATGGATTCGTTCGGCCAGCCGGCGAGCAGCTCCAGCGCCTGTTCGTCGCTCAGCTTGTCCGCGCCTTTCACGGACACCGGGTTGCGCTCCAGCGCCGCCTTGAGCAACGGCGCCCAGTCGCAACGCGACGCGTCGCGGTAGGCGTAGAAGGCGAGGTCGGCGACGGGATGCGTGGCCCGCAGCGACTCGAGCCGCGCGACAATCTCCTCCCGGTTCGAGGCCGTGTCCAGTTCGATGGGCTGGCCGGGGATGGACCGCTTGGCGGTCAGGTCCGGCAGGCGCGGCTCCAGCCGCGCAAAGGCGAGCAACTCCTTGACGGCCGAACGGTCGCGCGTGCAGTGGCAGTCGAGCGCGGCCATCAGCCGCTCCACGTCGGCGGGGTTGTCGAGATCCACGTGGCCCTGGCGGAAGAACTCCTCGAAGGTGTTCAGCAGCATCCGGTTTTCCATCGGCTCGGCAAAAAACTCGTCCTCATCCATCTCATCAAGCAGCCGGGACCGCGTGGCATCGCTGATCTTGTTGGCGCTGGCGTGCTCGTAGGCGTACACCTTTTCGAGGGGGACGTAATGCGCGTGGCCCCGCATCTCGTGCCGCAACTGGAAGCAACTCTGCAGATTGGAATACTGGCGCAGAAAATTGAGCAGGATTTCCATCGTAATGGAAGTGGTTAGAAATTTACGCAGGGCGGCGGTGAACCGCGCGTAGGCCTGGGGCGCGATCGTCGCCTCGGGATAGACGACGTGGATGTGGCCGGTGGCATGGCTGACCACCGTCACCTGCTCGTGACGCAACGCCCGCTGGGCCTTGTCCGTCAGCTCCGTGCCGTTGAACCACATGTTCCGCGTCACCACGCGCCGGTTGTTGGTCAGGATGCCGTCGCTGACGAGCACGAAATCCTGCGAATGCAGCGGCGTGGCCATGAGGAAGATGTCCGCGAGCGGGATGCCGCAGACCACGAACAGCGCCGCGGCGTAGAGCGTGGAAAGGGACACGCATTCGCCGGCGCCCGTCGGATAGCCGGGCTTGAAGCGGAACGCGTCCATGGCCTCGACGGTCTCGGTCTTCCAATAGGGGATGACATCGCCGGCGTACTTGTCCAGGCCGAAGTGGCGGCGGATGTCCAGATCGAAGTAATACTGGTCGCCCTCGTAACCGAACAACGCATTGCTGCGCGCCAGCGTCGCCTCGTCCACCAGGCCGCGGAAGCGGGCCAGCTCGCGCCCCTTGGTCGTCAGCCCCCAGGTGTCGAGGTCGAGGTTGAAGGCGTAGTGATCAATGATGTACTGCTTGAGCCGCAGCACGCGGCGGTACGGCGTCATCTTCGCCAGCCCGGCGAACCACGGGTCGGCGCGCCAGGCCCAGATTTTCGGCGACAGGATGTTCGCCAGCACCAGGCTGAACAGCAGCTCCGGAAAGATGAAGATCTCCATGTCCGACAGCGTCAGCGCGGAGGAATACTTCTCCAGGTCCTGCGGCGGGATGGCGGGGTGCGGGTTCATGTTGTTTTGCGAGTCCTATATTGGGCGCGCGATTCTGCCACCAACGCGCGCTGAAGTCTCAAGGGTTCCAACGTCACCTTGACTTCCGCGTGCAGAGCCCTGGCCACCCGCCGCAACATGCTCAACGAATGACCCTCGTAGCCCGGCGATTCCAGCCGGCTGATCTGTTGCTGCGAAGTCCGCAGTTTGTGCGCCAGCGCCTTTTGCGAGAGGCCGGCTGCTTTGCGCAACGCAGCCAATTGCAGAGCCACGTCCCAGGCGGCGCCCGCCTGTGCAAAGCGTTCAGCAAAGGCTTCGTCGCGCAACTGCGCGTCAAGATAGCGATCGAAGTTTGTTATCTTCATCGGGCGTCCCGTGACTGCCATTCGTTCATCCTGTTTATGGCCACCCTGCGATCCTGCGCCGACAACGCTTGGCCTTTATTGCGGACCCCATGCACGGCTACAATGCGGCGTCCTTTGAGGAAGAAGTAAATGATCCTCGTATTCAGCTTGCCGACGTGACGAAGTTCAAAAAGCGCGTCACCCATGGCCTTGGAGAGCGGTGGGCGGTGATAGGCCCGCTGCCGCAGCCTGGCCAGACCGGCCATGACGGATGCAAAATCGCCCGGATTACTCTTCTTCAATTCATCAAGGAACTCGCGCACAGGACAACGTCCTGTCGTTGACGTATAAAATTCTACACTGAATTCCATGGGTGATCAACATCAATATTGATGTTATTATCATGAGGTTATTGTGGAGATGCTGCGGATGCCGGCTGCTTCCCCGCCCGCCGGTCGCGGAGAACCTTGGCGGGCAGGCCGACGGCGATGCTGTATTCGGGGATGTCCTGGGTCACCACCGCGCCGGTGCCGATGATGCTGTGCGCGCCGATCTTGACGTCGTCGAGCACCTTGGCGCCCGCGCCGAACCAGCAGTTGTCGCCCACTTCGATGCCGTGCGACGTGCTGCCGGATTGCACGATGTCCTCGTCGAGTTCGGTCACGTGGTCGCCGCCGATCAGGTAGGTGTAGGCCGCCAGCAACGTACCGGCGCCGACCGTGACGCGGCTGCCGGAGAAGACCTCGCAGTTGAAGCCGATGTTGACTCGGTCGCCGAGGACGATGTCGCCGTTCTTGCAGCTCAGGATCGAGTTGCGGCCGATGAAAACATTGTCGCCGATCCGGATACCGGCGTTGTCGGTGCCCTTGGCGTCGAGCAGGCAGTTGTCGTCCACGACCACGTTGTCGCCCAGCTCGATCTTGTGCGGATGGCGCAGGATGGTGTTGAGGCCGAAAACCACCCCGCGGCCGCAGCGCTTGAGCAGCTTCGGATAGAGCCGCGAGCGGAGCCAGAGCCCCAGCGCGCCCGGCACGTTGGTGCTCAAGAACTGCACCCACTCATATTTGAGCAGCGCCCAGAAGCCCGGCCGGCCGATGACCAAGTCCCGGTAGAGGCCGATTTTCGACGTGCGCGGCGCGCCCATCTTCCACTGGATGCGGACGGATTCGGTTTTCATAAGGCTGATTTCATAAGGCTGAGGACCGAAGGCTGAAGACTGAAGGCTTCCATCGTTTTAATTCATTTTCTCAAAGCGCGAATCAAACCATTCAGCACCTTAGTGGTTTGATCGCTTAACGCCAACACAGATGATGAAGCCGGCACATAACCCAACCGCAAGGCAAGTGTAAGCTGATATTGCAATTCACGCGCAGAACCATAGGCGATATCCAAAAAATGAATGTAATCCGCCTCGGTATTGCGTGCACATCCTTCCACGATGTTGGCTGCGGCAGAAACCGCCGCGCGCCGCATCTGCATGGTCAGGCCGAATAGTTCTTCACGCGGGAAAGCTCGCGTCACAATATAAACTTGCATGGCCAATTCATCCGCCAACTGAAACGCTTTCAACTTTGTGTGGTCGCGCATAGATCACTATTTGGTTTTTTCGTCTTGCCATTCTTACTTCAGTCTTCAGCCTGCAGTCTTCAGCCTGTTCCTCGGCCTATCCTACAGCCATCCCCGTTCCTTATACCACCGGGCCGTCTGGGCCAGGCCTTCCTCGTCGGTGTAGCGGGGTTGGAAACCCAGCTTTTCCCGGATTTTGCGCGTATCGAAGGAACGGTCCTTGGTGAAGAACGCGACGCGCCGGCGGTAGAGCGGCGGCGCGATGTGCAGCGGCTTGCAGACCGCCTCGCAGAGGTCCGCCGCGAGGAACACCGGCCACGCGGGCAGGCGCACCACGCGGCAGGTCCGGCCGAGGGCGCCGGCGATGATCCGGCCCATGCGCTCCTGCGTCACCGCCGCCGGGTTGCCGCAGATGAACGCCTCGCCCTGCGCCGCCGGATGGGTCGCGGCGAGCAGCAGGCCCTGGACCAGGTCCTCGACGTGGATCAAGTGGTACAGCCCCTGGCTGTGGCCCAGCAGAATGAACAACGGCTGGATCGCCAGCTTGAAGATTTTCAGCAGCCGCCGGTCGCCCGGCCCGTAGATCGCCGCCGGCCGGATGACGGCATACGGCAGGCCCTTGGCCCGGGCAAATTCCCGCAGCCAGAGTTCGGCCTCGGCCTTGGTCCGCTGATAGATGTCACCGGGCTGGAAGGGCGACTCCTCGCTCGCCGGCGGCTGCTCGACATGGCCGTGTACGCCGACGGTGGACACGTGCACGAACCGCTTGAAATCCGGCTGCTGGCGCACCGCCTCGGCCAGCAATTCCGTGCTGGTCACATGCACGCGGCGGTATTCGTCGTCCGGCAGCCCGGAGACGCGGTAGGCGGCGGCGACGTGGAAAACATACTGCACGCCCGCCGCGGCGGCCCGCACCACGGCGGGATCGTAGACGTCGCCGCGAAACCACTGGATGGACACATCCTGCAGCGCGCCCGCGTTGGACGTATGCCGGGCGATCGCGCGCACGGCACACCCCTGTTCCACGAGCTGGCGGGCCAGCCGCGCGCCGGTGAACCCGGTCGCGCCGGTGACCAGCACCGCTGCGCCCGCCGGCATTCTGCTTTCTTGTTCGTCCATTTGACCAGCCACAGATTAGCACGGATTGAACACTGATTGGCAATCATTGTGGAAGAAAATCCGGATGTTTTAGCCGCAAAGAGGCGCAAGAAACGCAAAAGGTCCGGTTTCTTTGCGATCTCTGCGTTCTATCGCGGCAAAAAGTCCGGAAGTTTTATCCACAGATTTATGGGATTTTCACAGATTTCCTGTCGGCGGATATCTTTCTTGAGTTCCAAATTCATTTTCTTTGGTTCCGGCTGCGCCGGGCTGTGTTTCGCTCGAACAAGGCCAGCACTGGCGAGCCGAGCATTTTTTTCAGGCCCAGCGCGCCGCAGACGCCCTCCAGTGCGGCGGACAGCGACGGACACTTCAGCACCCGATGCAGGACCATCGGCAGGAAGAACTCGCCCTGGCGCGCCGCCGCCGCAAAACCCTGCCGGGCGAACTCCGCCGCCACCGCGCGGTGGCGGAACAGGATGAACGGCCGCGTGTTTTTTTCGATTTTCTTTTTGGCGCCGAACAGGGCCGCCGACATGAAGTTCAGACTCTGGCCCGTCGGATAATCCACGATCACCGTCTGCCGCGCCACGCGGCACAGTTCGGCAATCAGCCGTGGCCACTGCGCGCAGTGCGGCAGCAGCCGGATCGAAACCGCCACGTCAAACGACCGGTCGGCAAACGGCAGCGCGACCAGGTCGCCGACCACGAACCGGACGCGGCCGGCGCTGACCTCCGGCTGGAGACGCCGGCCGCAAACTGCGGCGCTGCCCAGCACCGTCACCGGAAAACCGGCGCGCGCCAGGGGGCCGGCCAACTGGCCGTGGCCGCCCCCGACGTCCAGCACCGTGGCGCCGGGACGACGCTCCAACCAGTGGACGACGATGTGCTCCTGCACGCCCAGCATCCACGCGCCGGCCGGCCCGGCAAAGCGCGCAGCATAGCCGTCGGAGGCCGTTTCGACATCAGCCGTTTCCGCGGCCGGAGTGGATGGTTCGCCCTGCATCTGCGGGTAAACTAGCCGGTTGCCGGCTGGCCGGCAAGGCGTAGTTGGCCGGAATCGTTACCCTGCTTCGCAGGGCTTCACAGGGCAGGCCGATTCCGCTCCGGCATCTGCTCAGGCCTGGCGACCGGCAGCTCGGCGTAGACAATGTCCGAGCCATACACGCTTTTCGCCGCCGCCAGCACCTGCCCCGCGTTCGAGATGATGACGCTAAACCCGTAGCCCCGCCACCCCTGTGCGCCATCCACGCTCCAGTTCGCGGCGATCAGGTGGTGGTGGAACAGCTTCACCTGCGCCGGCAGCCGATGATAAAACCAATCCGCGGGATGTTCGGCATCCGCCCAGGCCGTCGGATGCAGCAGCGTCCACAAATGCCGGTCCCGGTACATTTCCATGATCTTATAAATATCGTAGCAGATGCCGATGCCGACGCGGCCGTATTCCGTGTCATACGTCTGCAGCCCCCGATCCCCGGCCGTCGCCCACGACTTCTCCGCGTACGGCCACGGCATCAATTTGCGGTAGTGTACCACCATCGCGCCCTGCGGATCGGCCAGGCAAACCGTGTTAAAATAGCGCGGCTTGTCCACCCCGTCCCGGACGTCAACTTCTACCAGCGGAATGGTGAGGTAGACGCCGCAGGCGCGGGCCAGCTCGCAGAAGTGGCGGGTGGACGGCCCCGGCACCGGCTCCGCGAACGGCGCCGGATCCCGGCCGACATAATCCTTTTCGATCGGCCGGCCGGCTACCAGCCAGTTGGTCTTCGCGTCCTGCGACAGGTAGCCGGTGATGGACGCCTCGGGCAGGACGATGATTTTCGCCCCCTGGCTGGTGGCTTGCCGGACCAGGTCGGTCAATTTCCGGGTGTTGGCCGCCACGTCGCCCATCTGGGACGAGCACTGCACCGCCGCCACTTTGACCGTCGGCGGCGCGGCGGGCAAGGAGGTATGCTGCCGGGTGACGCACGCCACGCCGGCCAACGAAAGACCGCCCAGCATGGCTCCCGCAAAAACACTTCGACCAACCCGGCGCAAGAAGGTCATGTTCTTCACCGGTCAAGCGTTCAAGAAAAGCATGCGGGACTCTACCCTGCGGCACCGAGATGTCAAATCCGTGCTCCGGCTTTTTTCCGGCCCGCCATCGCGCTCCGGAGCGCACCTCCGGCGGATATGGGCGTCGGGGGATATACCCTGCCGTAGCGTTCCCTGCTCTGCGACTATGCGTTGCGAAGCGCTACGCACAGCCGAGAGCCGCTACGCAGGGCGAAGCAGATTCAGTCGTAAACGGGTGCGGGATCGGGGCAGTTGTCGTAATCCGGGAAGACCTGTTCGTCCGCGGCGGCGGGGGAATCGGTCTGTTCCGCTGCGGCGGGCAGGTCGTTATAGCACGGCGCATAGACCATGCTGCCGGCCGGCGGGCCGCGCGTGCTACTCTATCTCAACGATTATTTACCGAGGCAGATTAGGTCATGCTTCAAGCGTGACCAGCCTTTTCATCAATACAATCTCCGCCTGGTGCTTTCCTAAATACTCTGCGCCTGTCTCGGTAATGACTACATCCTCTTCAAGTCCCACATATCCATACCCAGGCACGGCCAGTCCCGGTTCGATGGTGAAGACCTGGCCAACTTCGAGTTTTTGTTTGGGCGAGTCGCCGTATTTTTCCCACAGCGGGCCGAGCAGTGCGCCGCCGTCATGCGCCACCCGTCCGAGTTGGTGACCAAGGGCATACGGGTAAGGGGGATAGCCCACGCCTGTGACGATGTCGCGCGCAAGGATGTCAATGGCATGGCCTGTCACGCCTGCTTTCATGGCGAAGCGCGCCTTTTCGATGGCTGTGCGGATGGTCAGAAATCCGCGCTGGACATCAACTGGGGCCTCGGTTTCGCCTTCGCGCAGAATGTAGACCACGCGCTGAATGTCGGAGCAGTAATCTTCGTATTTCACGCCAAAGTCAAAGTGCAGGATGTGTCCGCGTTCAAGCTTGATGTTGGTCGGGCCGCTGTGGCCAACGGGGGAGTTGGGTCCGCTGTTGACAGCGGGACAATTTTCGGCAGGCCAGGCCAGTTCCAATTCACGCGCTTTGACCTGTGCCTGCATGAAGGCGGCTACTTCGAGTTCGGTCATGCCAACCTGGATGAAGTCAAAGGTTTGCTGGAAGATCTCGTCGGTAATCTCGACCGCCTTGCGGATTCGGGCTTGCTCAGCCGGTGTCTTGCGTCCGCGCAGGGCGTTGATGATCGGTTCGGCGCTGGTCAGCCTGTCCACGTAAGGTGTGCCTGCCAGATAGTCGCACAGGATCTCGTACATGGCGTGCGTCAACCCGTCCGCGTGGACGTTGTTCCGCGAGGTGTTGACTGCAATTCGGTCGGGGTTGAGGCGCGTGATCGTCTCGCGGAAAAGGTCGCGCACAGCGGTGTCATATCCGAGGATGGGATCATACACATCCAACCGTTTCAGGGATTCCTTTTCGAGATTTCCAATGATGGCAAGTTTCTCGCCTTTGCGGGTCAGCATCAATGCTGACTGCCAGGTCAGGTCATTGGGACCGACGAGCAGGTCAAGGGCGGGGTCGCGCACACCGCTGGTCTCACGGACGAAGGTCAGCCACAGGTCAATATTCTGTTCCTTGAGGATTTCGATGGCTTGATTGACTTTTTCCTGAATGAGGGTCATGGGCGCTCCTTAAACCTTTCCGGGATTCTTCACAAAAAAGATGAGAATGCCAAACAGCCCGACCGGGAGAACGGTGGAGATGGCAAACGTGGGGATGAAACCTTTTCGTTATTCTCAGCCTCGCGAGTGCGGGAAAGCGCGATCCAGGAGAAATCAAAGAAAACAAAGCCACGGGACGCAGCTCGGGCGCCGTGGTTAAAATGAGTGACAAGCGCATGATTACCACTCCCACTCTGTCCCGTTCCACCATATCCTTTCAGCGAGGATAAATTGCCCCTCATTGACCTTCAATACGAAATTTGCGGGAGGGCTGATAGTGACATCCTTTTTGCTGCTCAAAACCTTCAGCTCCGAAATCACCTGAGGCGGAAGAGGCCTGAGAACAATAAGCGCCGTGACCGCTTGTGCTCGTTCCACATTGGCATCTTTGAAAAGCGAACGCCGGAGACCGCACTTGGAAGCAGATGTGTCAATCCATCTTTGCAGCCGCGACTCGCGCCGAACGAACTTGCGCATTATGAATGGCAGCCCATTGGTGCCGATAGCGCGTATGGCGGCCAAAGATTCGTTAGGATTTCTTTTACTGTTGCCATATTTTCTCCCGTCCTTCTCCCATTCAAGACGGATACTGAACCGCCCAGTGGCGATGCTTACTGGAACTATTCCTCCGTTGGGCAACCAAAGCAGCGGTAGCTGTTCAAACCAAGACTCAATGGAGCGGCCATGAAAACTCGGCGGATGGGAAGGAAAACAGAGGAAGAAAAGAAAAACGAGAATACCGGCTACAAACCCAACTCCGATCACCTTGAAATATTTGCGGCATTCAGTGGGCATAAACTTCGCAAGTAAGAAATTGCTTGGGCGCGCCCGCCGCGGGAGCGCCGTGGTCCGTGCCGCCTGGGTCCCGTACGTGTTCATGCGGCGATTATTACCTCGCGGATGGGCCTGGCAAGCCCTTTATCCGGATTTATTCCCGCCCGAAATCGCGCTCCGGAGCGCACATTCGGCGGATGTAGGCGGCGTGCGGCTAGACCCGGCCGCAACGTTGCAGTCGTACTTGGAAAAAGGCCCGCGGCGCCTTAGAATGCCCCGCATGAGGAAATGGATCGGGCTGCTGCTGGCGCTGGCCATTCTGTTCCGGGTGGGGTTGTTCGTTTTCG
>Ga0209777_10005516_pt1 | contig 14535 bp, 12 predicted proteins | sample FrelakmetHBP12HB_FD_187147 | JGI IMG/M metagenome (GOLD analysis project Ga0209777, IMG submission 187147) | Freshwater lake sediment microbial communities from the University of Notre Dame, USA, for methane emissions studies -HBP12 HB (SPAdes)... | ecosystem: Environmental > Aquatic >...
GTATTGCCGTAGCCACCGATCAGGAATGGCAGGCCTTCTGCCGGGTTATAGGAAAGCCGGAATTGATTGAGGATGCGAGATTTAAAGATTTATCCGTCCGGCTTAATAACCAGGAGGAACTGGATACAATTATCAATCAATGGACCAAAGACAGGGATTATTATGAAGTCACCAAAAAATTGCAGGAGGCCGGTGTGGCGGCAGCCCCTTCCTTGAGCTCGAAAGGGCTTTTTCTGGATCCTCACCTGAGGGAGAGGGGGGTGTATTCCCACTTGGATCACCCCGTTATGGGAAAGGATTGGGTGGTCACGCCTCCCTGGCGGCTTTCGGAAACACCGGCCCGGATACACCGCCATTCTCCGCTTCTTGGGGAGCACAATGAAGAGGTCTTTGGTCAAAGGCTTGGCCTGTCCCAGAGAGAAATAAAGGAACTTGAAAAAGAAGAAGTGATTTATTAAGGCAGGGAAGGGATCAGGGATTAAGGGAAAAAGATTATTTCGTAGGGAATCTATTAATAAACACGAAGATAGAGACCAAGGATTCAAGGGAAAGTCAGGCAAAAGGCAATAGGCCATGAAGGTTTAGGAACATCTTATAATCTATAACCTTTTGCACTTTGCCTGTTGCCCCATCTTGAATCTTTATTCATATCTCAATATTGCCTGCAACAGATCTGTGGCGAATCGATATCTATTCTTAAATTATAGTAAATTTATTTTTCTATAGGCATCACCATCACCGGAACCGTTGCCTTTTCTTTGAAACGTTCGGCAGCGGATAAAGAACCTACAAGACCGCCCACGTGCATGGGAATGGCCAGTTTGGGTTTAATGGCTGTGGCGGCTTCGGCTGCTTCTTCAGCCGTCATGACAAAGAGGCCGCTTACGGGCAGGAGGGCGATGTCCGGCCCAAGCCCTTTCATTTCCGGAATAAAGTCCGTATCCCCGGCATGGTAAATGCGCAGGCCCTTGACGGTCAGGATAAAACCCACATAACCGGATTCTTTGGGATGGAAGGGCACTCCGGGGCTGCGAAATTTATTCACATTGTAGGCCGGTATTGCTTTAATGGAGATTCCTTTAACGTTTAATTCATCTCCCGGTTTCACCGTTTTGATCTGGCCCTTGAGTTTGGCCGCGGCCTGGGCCACAGTAATAATAACGGTTTCGGGTTTCTGAATCTTGGCCACATCGGCCGGCGAACAATGATCAAAATGATCATGGGTAATCAGGATCAGATCGGCATGGGGTCCTTCTTTGAGCTGAAAAGGATCAAGGTAGACGACTACTCCATCGGCATCAATGCGGAAGCTGTCGTGACCCAGCCAGTGGATGTTGGAAGTCATCTTTTTGAAATCGGCTTCGGTCGCCCCTTGTGATGTAGAGGCCCAGACAACAGCCGACAAACAAAAGATTATTGAGAAAAGGATTAAATATTCCGTATTCTTTTTTTTAATTAAAGTTTTTCTTTCTATGGCTTTCTCCTTTCTAACCCGTGGGATAATAATTTGAAGCTTCTTTGGGGTTCATATACCATTTTTGGATTACAATGTCATCTTTAGGTTTTGAATCAGCTCGGATTTGATGGTTTATTTCTTAACAGGATGCGGAAAAACTCATTTGTACAGGTTGCTCAAAAAGGTTCAGATACAAGGCGTCCCGAAATCCCGAGGAATGAGGCGTACCTGAAAGTACGCCGCAACGACGAGGGGTGAGGGCAACGCAATAGATGGGCCTTTTTCAGCAACCTGTTAATGGTTACCTCGAGGTTGCAAAAGTTTCGGAGGTTGCAGATCCGAGGCGTCCGGGGCGAAGTCCTATACACATACTGCGAGTCCTGGACAATCCCGCCATCGGCGGGACGGTCTTCCTAACTTTCCCGACGGGTAACAATTGATCGATATTTTATTAAAATCCAAACTTCACCTGGCGTGACTTTTGACACTAACCAGGAAATCATCAAAATAAACTGATTCCATTGATAATAATAAATCTTCGATCAATTTTTATGCAACTTCGAGGGTTATAGTCTTTTAACTTGCCTTTTTCTCCAATAGCCAGTTAAAATTGAGTAAAATAAGAAGGGCTTTGAATTTCAATGACTAAAAAACCATTAGCCGTGGTTATCCTGGCCGCTGGAAAGGGAACTCGGATGAAATCTGGTCTCCCCAAAGTGCTTCATCCTTTACTGGGGAAACCAATGCTGAGTTACGTTTTAGACACAGCCAGAAGTTTGAGACCCCAAAAGAATCTCCTTGTTGTGGGTCACCAAGCTAAACGACTAATCGAAACTTTCCCGACTTGGCCGGGAATTTTTGTCAAACAATTTCCCCAATTAGGAACCGGGCATGCCCTTCAGATAGCCCAAAAAGAAATGAAATCTTTTCAGGGCACGGTAATGGTCCTTTACGGCGATGTACCCCTGATCGAAAAGGGAACCCTGACCAAAATGCTGCAGGTTCATAGGCGGGAAAAAGCAGTCTTGACCCTCATCAGTACCGAGATAGAAAACCCTAAAGGATACGGACGAATCATCCGGGATCAGCAAGGACATCTACTTAAAATTGTCGAAGAGAAAGATGCTTCTCCTCAAGAACGAAAAATCCGGGAGATCAACACCGGGCTTTATTGCTTTGATTCGGGATTCCTTTTTTCATCTCTTTCCAAACTGACCAGGAAAAACCGGCAAAAGGAATATTATCTGACCGATTTGGTCCAGTTAGCCCGGGAAAAGGGGCTGCCCTTATCGGTATTTTTTCATTCCCGGTCTGAGGAGGTCCTGGGAATTAATGACCGTTCCGAACTCGCCCGTTCCGGCCAAATGCTTCGGCAACGTATTCTAAAGGACCTGATGCTCAAGGAGGTCACTATTGTCGATCCGGCGACTACCTATATTGAAAGTTCGGTCCGAATAGGTTCGGAGACGGTCATCGGCCCTTTTACCATGATCCGGGGAAATACTCGAATCGGGTCCCGGTGTGTAATTTCACCTCAAGTTAATATAGATTCAGCAACGATTAAGGATGGTACTATCATCCCCCCGTTCACTTATATCAAATCAGGGGAGAAGGATTAAAAGGGGCCGGGTTTAGTTCGGAGCAATCCGTTTGAAGTTAAACTTATTCCAGGGAACTCGAAATGGTCAATTTGAGTTAGAACACCCTGATCCTAAATCCCGGCTGGTCAAACGAACCTGTTTATGGAAAGGAGCTCATTATGTGCGGCATTATAGGATACCTTGGTCCTCAAAATCCCGTGGAAGTCATTTTCGAGGGGTTAAAAAAATTGGAATACCGGGGCTACGATTCAGCCGGGATCGCCGTGATCCGGGACAACCATTTCGAGGTGCGCCGGAGTCAGGGTAAACTGAGTGAATTGGGCCGGCTTCTTTCCCAGAACCCCATTTCCGGCCGAATCGGGATAGGTCATACCCGCTGGGCCACTCACGGCCGTCCTTCGGAAACCAATGCCCATCCCCATGTGGCCGGCCGGATCGCCCTGGTTCATAATGGAATCATCGAAAATTATCTGGAGCTGAAAAAGCAACTCGCAGATGAAGGTTGTAAGTTTTTATCGGAAACCGATTCGGAGATTGTCGCCCATCTGATCAATAAATTTATAAAGGGCAGGGATCTGGTTAAAGCGGTTCAACTGGCCATGGAGAAGATTCGAGGCTCCTATGCCCTGGTCATACTGGACAGTCAGGATCCGGATCGCATCGTGGCCGTTCGCAAAGAATGCCCTTTGATCGTCGGGATCGGAGAGGGGGAATTTTTTATCGCCTCCGATGTATTGGCCTTTCTCCATCATACCAACCGGGTCATTTATCTGGAAGACGGGGAAATGGCCGTGATCGAGAAACCTTTCCCTAAAGTCCTTTCCTTAAAAAAAGAAAAACTCAAAAAAGAGGTTCAAAAAATTACCTGGAGTCCGGTCATGGCCGAAAAGGCCGGTTATAAACATTTTATGCAAAAAGAGATCTTCGAACAACCCCAGGCCGTCATCGATACCTTCCGTGGACGGATTTCCCCGGAAAAAGGAAGGGTCCTCCTGCCGGAAATCGGTCTGACGGCCGAAGAGTTGAAGGAGATCAATCAAATTAGTATCGTGGCCTGCGGGACCGCCTGGCATGCGGGCCTGGTCGCCAAGTTTCTTCTAGAAGAATATTGCCGTATCCCCACAACCGTGGATTATGCCTCGGAATACCGCTACCGAAACCCAATCGCAAATTCCAAGACCCTGCTGATCCTGATTTCTCAATCCGGAGAGACGGCTGATACCCTGGCCGCCTTGCGAGAGGGCAAAAAGAAAAAGGCCAGGATTTTGGCCGTCTGCAATGTCGTGGGCAGCAGCATCGCCCGGGAGGCCGAAGGGGTCATCTATACTCATGCCGGACCTGAAATCGGGGTGGCCTCGACCAAGGCTTTTACCACCCAATTGGCGGCCCTTTATCTCTTGACCATATATATCGGACAGACTTTAAAAAAAATTCCCCGAAAAGACCGGTTGGCCATGATCCAGGAGCTTTTGCGCATTCCTCATGGGATCGAACAGGTTTTTGAGGCCGAAGACCAGATACAAGCCATTGCCCAGAAGTACTTCCAGGCTCAAGACTTTTTATTTCTGGGCCGGGGCATTCATTACCCGATTGCCTTGGAAGGGGCCTTGAAGTTAAAAGAAATCTCCTATATCCACGCCGAAGGATACCCGGCCGGAGAAATGAAGCATGGCCCCATCGCCCTGATCGACGAGAAGATGCCCACGGTCTTTTTGGCACCTAAAAACGACATCCAGGGAAAGGTGTTCAGTAATATGGAAGAAGTGCGGGCCCGCGGCGGTATCATTATCGCCTTTACGGATGAAAAAAAGGGGGCTTCATTGGAATCCAAGGCCCATGAACGGATCCAGCTTCCCATGGCCGGCTGGGGGCTTTCCCCGATTATCTATTCTATCCCCATGCAACTGCTGGCCTATCATATTGCCGTCTTACGGGGGACCGATGTGGATCAGCCGCGCAATCTGGCCAAGAGTGTGACCGTGGAATAATAATAGCTCAAAGGTGAAAGTTCAAAGCTCAAAGTAACGGTATTTCCTTTCAGCTTTGAGCTTTGAACAGAAAAGTGAAAACTCCAAAGAAGAATATTTCACACCAATGTCCATCGGGCTTTAAAAAAAAACACCCCTGTCCGGATTGTCATTATTGTCAAGGCTGCTCCCAGGATCGCTGCCGTCTTTGCCGCTCCCCCCAAAAAGCGGCCCATAAAAAGCTTTCGATTGCCGAGCAAATTGTTTTATATGAAAGGATTAACAAAAAGAGTGATAAAAAAAGGGGGCCATTTAGAATTATTAAATGATGATAGATCACGATATAGTCAACACCAAAATCCCCCTCAATCCCCCTTTGACAAAGGGGGAATTTACTCCTCCCTTTGATAAAGGGAGGTTGGGAGGGATTTTTACAGTTCCTTTCAAGAACTACAATTCTACATAAGAAAGAAATAATTTTATGAAACAAGCCTATCCCGACATATTAAATCTGATCGGCAATACCCCCCTGGTACGTTTGAACCGCTTGAATACCAACAAAAAGGTAACCATCTGGGCCAAACTTGAATCTTTTAATCCCGGGGGATCGGTTAAGGACCGCATCGCCTTGTCCATGATCGAGGCCGCTGAAAAAAGCGGGGCTCTGACCAAAGACAAGACCATCATCGAAGCCACGTCGGGCAATACTGGAATCGGTCTGGCCATGGTTGCGGCTGTCAAAGGTTATCCATTGATGCTGGCCATGCCCGAATCGGCCAGTATTGAACGGCAAAAGATCCTCAAGGCCTACGGGGCCAAGCTCCTGCTGACCCCGGCTCATCAAGGTACCGACGGATCCATCGAAACCGTCTATCAGATGGCCCGGGAGAATCCGGACAAATACTGTCTTCTCGATCAGTTCAATAATGAAGACAATGCAGCCGCCCACTATCAGGGGACAGGCCGGGAAATCTGGGAACAGACCAAAGGCAAGGTGACCATGGTCGTGGCTACGATGGGCACCACCGGGACCCTGATGGGCATGACCCGGCGCCTGAAAGAATTCAATCCGGCCATTAAAATCATCGGGGTGGAGCCTTATCTGGGCCATAAGATCCAGGGATTAAAAAATATGAAGGAATCCTACAAGCCGGGGATCTATGATAAAAACATCCTGGACGAAGTGGTTCATGTGGAGGACGAGGAGGCCTTTGAAACCGCCCGGAAGATGGCCCGGGAAGAAGGGCTCCTGGTCGGAATGAGTTCCGGAGCGGCCGTGGCTGCAGCCCTGCATAAAGCCCAGCCGCTGAAAAAAGGAATGATCGTGGTTATCTGCCCGGACGGTGGGGAAAGGTATCTAAGCACCACCCTGTTTGCGGAAAAAGAAAAGGCCGGCTTGATCTTTTATAATACCCTGACCCGTAAAAAAGAATCTTTTGTCCCAATCAAGGAAGGGAAAGTTTCTATCTATTCCTGCGGTCCAACGGTTAATGATCTGATGCCTCTGGGGCCCTGCCGGCGGTTTGTGGTGGCTGATCTGTTGCGCCGTTATCTGGAATTCAAAGGCCTGGAAGTTCTGCATATCATGAACATCACCGATCTGCACGATCGGACCATTCAGGGGGCCGAGGCCGCCCAGCAACCTTTAAACGAGTTTACCAGCCATTATGCGGAAGAATTTTTAAAAGACATTGATACCCTGCGAATCAAACGGGCCGCCCATTATCCCAAGGCCAGTGAACATGTGGAAGACATGCTCGCCCTGACCCGGACACTCCTTAACAAAGGTTTTGCCTATGAAAAACTTCGATCCTTGTATTTTGACATCTCCCGGTTTAAAGATTACGGCCGTCTTTCCCGGGTGGATTTAAAACAAATCCAGGTGGGGAAAACTGTTGACCTGGACGAGTATGAAAAGGACAACCCCAGGGATTTCACCCTATTTAAGCGGTCCAACCTGGCGGAATTGAAAAAAGGGATTTTTGTAGCCACCGAATGGGGAAATGTCCGTCCGGGGTGGCATATCGAGTGTTCGGCCATGGCCCAGAAATACCTGGGCGAAACCTTTGATATTCATACCAGCGGCGTGGACCTGATTTTTCCCCATCATGAAAATGAAATCGCCATCAGTGAAGCGGCCAGCGGAAAAAAATTCGTCAATTATTGGCTCCACAGCGAATTGGTCATGGTGGACGGCAAGAAAATGTCCAGGGCCGCCGGCAATGCCCGGACCTTGCGTGACCTTCTGGAACAAGGATTTACCGGGCGTGAGATCCGTTACTGGCTCATGTCAACCCACTACAGGAAACCCCTTTCCTTTAATTTGAAGGCCTTGGAGGCTTCTCGAAAGACCTTGAAACGGTTAGATGAATTCATGCAGAAGCTTTATACCGTCCAGCCCGGTTCTGTTGAAACCGCCGAAGTGGCAGAAGCCCTTTTTCTCTTTAAGACGCAATTTAAAGAGGCCATGGATGACGACCTGAACATCTCTCTGGCTTTGTCGGCTTTATTTACAATGGTTCGAACCATCAATCCCATCCTGGTGGGAAAAAGGATCTCAACCTCGGAATTCACGGAAATCGATCAGGTTCTGCGAAAAGTGAACTCGGTATTACAAATTATGGATTTCACGGAAACGGGTTTGCCGTTAGAGGTGCAAACCCTGTTGAGCCGCCGGGATATGGCCCGGCAACGCAAGGAGTTTGCCGAGGCTGACCGGCTTCGTGATCAGATCTGCGCCCGGGGTTATCGACTGATTGATCTCAAAGACAAAACCATCTGCACCCAATGCAGTCAAAAAGAACCTCAATGCCCCGAATAGACGATTATAAGAACGCTTTGGAGATCGCCAGAGGGCAATTCAAAGAAAAAGACCCGCAAATCATGGCCCGAAACAGCGGGGCCGTTTATCAAGCCGAAACAAAGGGCGCCGTTCTTCACTTGTCATTTTTCTACCGGAAGATCAAGATCACCTGGCCGGAAGGTGAGGTGATTTCTCTTGAAGGTACTAAGGATCTCTCTCCGCTGGAACAGGGGCTGATCATGCATTATCTGATTCAGGCCACAGGCGCTCCTTTGACCCAAACCTGGATCACCTTTCGAGAAATCCCTTCCGGTGAATTTTATTATCCGGCCATTGTTAAAAGGGCCAAGGAACCCCTGGTACGGACCTTTGGCTCACAGCCGGGGCTTCTGATCGAGCTGGGGACGAAAATGGGCGGGACCAAAGGTGTTGAAGGGGATGTTGCCTTATGCTTTCAGGCCTTCCCCCATGTCCCGGTCTGTCTGATCCTCTGGGCCGGAAACGATGAATTCCCGCCCGATGGCAACCTCCTTTTTGATGCCAGCATTTCAAAGTATCTGCCGACCGAAGATATCGCCGTCCTTTCCAGCCTGGTCGTCTATTCGCTCATAGAGATGGTCAATAAAAAATAAGCCAAATGACAAAGGTTGGAGAAAGTATTTTATTATTTGATATTTAGTCGACGATCGTTAGGGGAAAATTATCCTTTGCTTGACGAAAGGACCTTAAATATCTCCTCTAAGTCAGGTAACTGGGCTATAGGGTATACCTTGACGAATAAGGCACGGCGCTTTTCGTCAAGGATGATATTGGCCCGCTCTGAGAAACCGTTGGCCGGCCTGAAAAGGCCGTAAGCCTTGGCCACTTTACCATGAGGCCAGAAGTCGCAAAGCAGCGGAGTATGTTCGATGCCGAGGCTTTTTGCCCAGGCATTCTTAGACGGCACAGTGTCTATACTGAAACCCAGGGCAATGGTATTGAGAAGATCAAACCGCTCCTTGTTGTCTTCAAGAGCCTTCATCTGCTGGGCGCAGACACTTGTCCAGGCCAGGGGGTGAAATGAAAGCAATACCTTTTTCCCTTTAAAGTCCGACAAGCGAACTTCGCTGTCCCGGTTATCCTTAAGTAAAAACGGCTTTCCTTTTTCACCTTGTTGGATTAATTTTCTCATAATCCCTCCTTATGGAATTTTATATCATTACAGCGTATTAAGGACAGCTGTCCCCATTTACGCCGAAGCGCAAGCGGCACTGGAGCGGCTGTCTGGATGCCGTTGTTCGACATTTCCTTCTTTACGTCTATCCTGTAGCGACAAACAGATCGTCGGTCCTTGGCATACATCTCGTGCCTTTTAGGGATACGCACAGTCTGAACGGACTTACCTCCTGCCAGTTCACAGGAGCGTCGTGAGGCCATGTTCTTAGGGTCGCATGTGATCCATAGCGAGGGCAGACCATGGGCGTGGGCAAGAGGCAAGAGAAGCCTGCAACTCCGCGCGGCATAGCGATGACCTCTGTGTCGCTTGTTGACCTCGAACCCGAGGTGGCCAGGCAGGCGAAGCCTACGTGCGGAATCGACTCGAAAGCGGATTCGACCCAGTTTCGTTCGCTTGCCGGGGCGTCTCATCTCAAACTCGTACCACGGAGAACGTTTACGGGTCGCATCGGCAGGATGCTTCCCGACCAGGACAAGCTCAAGGTCATCGTCCTCGAGCTTGCCGGGAGTGAGGAATGTGAAGGGGCTCTTCATTTCTCTGTCGAATCTCTTTGTAAAACAAGTTTTTCTAAAGTTTCTGCCAAATCCCTTTTCTCTGATCTGGCTCGGAGGACCAGGGTTTCTGCAACGTACTAATTCGTTAGGTAAGAGAATTCCAGTCCTACTTCCCCGATTTCCCTCCAGCCCCGAAGAGCTGAGGCAGCCGCGACAACAAGGGAAAGTCACCCTGAACTTTATACAACCCCTGCATCAAGGCTTTCGGTCGGTCAATTTCCCCACGGGCCATTTTGACCCAGACTTCTCCCGGAGACTCGATGGTCAAAGAGGGGTCCAGGATCCGTCCTTCCTGACATTCACATTTACCTTCGGAAATGGAGAGCACCCATTGCCCTCCATCTTCACCGGATATTAAAAATTGAATGGATGCCCGGAGGTCTCCGGCGGCTGCAGGATCGAAGGCGCCGGGCATTCCCTCAATCAATTCTCTGATGGAATCAGGAACCTCAGCAGCCGCCTCCGGGTCAATGCGATATTTCTTCTTCAGATAATAATCCGGATATTTCTTGGAAAAAACCAACCCGATCCCGATACAGAGGGCAAAAGGAATAATGATCGCATAAAGGGGTTTCCCCTGCCCCCAGGTGCTGGATAGGAAACAGGCCAAAAAGACGCCACTCCACAAATAGGTGATATGAAAATTAATGAGGCGAAAATCGTCTGTTTCCCAGACCGATGGGGGAGACCATAGTTTAGCCATGGCATAGGTGAAAGGATCGTATCCAAGAAGCTGGGGCAGGAGAGTCATCAGAAAAAGGGTAAAATAAAGAATGGACACCGAATGATCCACGAAAAGATGGGCCGGCTTGGCCGGAAGGAGATAGACCCAAACCGTCCCGACCAAAAGAAAACCCAAAAAGGCCTTTTCCAAATAGGTGTTGGTTTTGAGGATCCTCCTGGCGGCCATATATTGAATCAGGGCCAGTATGAAACCGATCAACACAGCCGCCTTGGCCTGGCCCCAGGTGGCCTGGCCCACCCGGGCTATGATCTTAAAGGCGGCCACAGGGAAAAACGAGGTGATAAACAGAACCTTTTCCAAAGAGAGAGCCATGATTTCCTCCTGAGTGTTACCAATGCCATATCCGCGGGAAAAACCTTCCCGTTCGTGCCGCATAGGCACGGTATTCATTTCGAAATTTCTCGTCCATCATTTTTTCTTCCCGGATGACCAGCATGTGCCAGATGGGATGTATCAAGACCGCGAAGATGAGGATGATCCAGGAATTTAAATATAGAGCCATTGCCGGCAATATAAAAGTAATCCAAGCGGCGTACAAAGGGTGACGAAACCACTTAAAAGGACCCTTTGTGCAAAGCTTGTCTTTGGCCCACCAATTTTGCAGTGTCCACAAGCTCCAGAAAAACAGCCCCAATCCGATGAAAGCCAGGCATTCGCCAACCACTTTTATCGGGGCTGGATTTGCTAATATGGGTGAATGTCCCATTCGACGATCCACCCCAACAGCTATCATGAACATCACAAAACTGATAACCGCACCCACTGGGCCTACACCAAATAATTTTTGTAGCCTGCTGATATCCATCAAGTACCCTTTCGAATCCATGTTACCTGATTTCAGCTATGAATACAAAATGCCGAACGTTCCGCTTCACTCGCTCGCGTAGTGCAGTGAAGCGAGTCGGCTGCAAGCGGTTAGCCCGCGTAACTGGAGTATTTGATTGCATTCTTGCCGTTACGCTTCACCGAGTACATTAATTCATCGGCCAGACTCAGTAATTCGTCGATTGTATGTGGGGCGGCCATGCAGGTCAATACACCAATGCTAAAGGTTATCGGCCAATGGCCTTGTCTCATTTCTTCTAAAAGATCGCTTTGAATTTTGGAGAGGGCAATGCGTGCGGATTCTTGGTTGGTTTCGGGCAATAACAATGCAAATTCATCACCGCCAAGTCGCGAAACCACATCTGTTTTCCGTAAATACTTTCTGGTAGAACTCACCACTGTACGGAGGACTTGGTCACCTACGGAATGTCCGAACTGGTCATTCACGATCTTAAAGTTATCAAGGTCGATGTAGGCCAGGGTAAATGGGTGTTTATATCGTTGGGTACGGTCAACTTCCATCTGTGCCAAATCAAAGAAGGAACGTGAATTCTCGGCCCCTGTCAAATAGTCTGTATGAGCTAATTCTCTTTCATGTTCCAGGGTTCTTCTTAACGTTGACAACAAGAGCGAGACGATAACAAAGAAACAGAATCCCATGAAGGTATTCCAAGCATAGAAGGCAGGATGCGAGTATGAATGCCCTGCCGCCACATCCGAAATAAACCAAACTAAGGCACTGACAAGAGAGGCTAAGATTCCCAGTCGTCGGCTTGTGAACCAAGTAATTAGAGAAACAGGAATCAAATAGAACAACGAAAATGTGAATTCATAACCCGTCAGGAAGTCAAGGATGCCCACTCCCCCAATGAGCGCAAATCCTACTATTATCCAGAAAGGCTTGGTTCGTTTTTGAAGACTCGATAGAAAGTTCATTGCCTTTTACTTACTGGCTTATAAGATGGAAGAAGCGGGTTAACAAGTTATTATAAAGTTTCTGCCTAACTCCACCACCCATGTGGTTCCTTTGGGTGTGTATAAAAGAAGTTTTATGTTGTTCGCCCTGCCCGGGATTCCCATAATCTCATATCTTGCAAAAAAACAAAGCCATATCTTTATCCTTGCCTTTCGGCTGGCTCACGTTCCTCATGGAAAAATCTTCTCTTTCTCAAAGAAACGGCATGAATTGTAAAGAAAAAAGATTTGACTCATGTCCCCCCTGTCCCGATTATCTCGCTTTAAGAAATCGGGATCGGCTCAAAGGGCCGTTTCATCTTGGGCTGTTCAAATAGTTTAAGAAATTTTCCAAAAGCTATGGCGTTGCCCTTCTCGTATTGAAACCCGGCCAGGGCCAGCAGCGTATTGCGAATTTTTGCCAGCATCTCCTTCCAGGCCTTGGAATCGGCCCTGACCTTGAGATCCAGGTTCAGCCCCTCCAGTTCTTGGAGAGACCGCGGCCTGATTTCAGCCACACCATAACGTACATGAATGGAGAAGGCTTCCTTGGTGTCGGGAAAGATCATCCCCACCATTTGGTTCACCTTAGCACTGGCCTTGGGGTCCAGGTTCACCTTCATCGAGTCGAAAAAGCCCTGCAGGGGGATCTCATCTACGGTCTCCGGGGAAGGCTTGGCCTTGGATAAGGAGACAAAACCGTCCCGGATTTCCAGGGCCTCGGTAAGATAATAGTGTCGGGCATTGGGATTCTGCTCGTTTTCCCCCAGGGCAACAAGGGCCTTGATCCTGATGTTTTTAGCCTCGGCATTTTCGGGATTCAATTGAATCAGGTGTCTGCTGAGTTCCAGGGCCGCCTGGAAGTTCTTCTCTTCCAGAAGGTCCTTTGCCTGACGGACCAAATTTTTCTCTCCTCCGGCCAACCTGGCCATCAGGCGGGCCTGCTCCTTGCGGGACAGGGGTTGGAGGGTAGCCGCATCACCGTCAAACCAGCCAAGGTTGCCTGCAAACATGGATCGCACCGACCAGGATACTTTACCGTAGAAAGGCTGCAAATAGGGTGCCTCAGCCAGGTGGGGGGGAAGTTGAATCTGCTCGGCCAATTCATCCGGCGTCCATCCGGCGTTGATGCCCCGGATGGACTGGTCGTGGACGTACTGAATGGCATCCCGGAAATTGGTAAGGATTTCCTGTATCTTGTCGGCGCCGACGATCGGCCGCGTATGACAGGGCACCAGGTATTCCGGCTTCAAATCCCGTATCTTATCCAGGCTTTCGTACCACTGCTTCAAGTTGCGGAAGCTGGTCCCGCGAATGGTGTAGAGATTGGGAAAGGCCCAGTAGAAATCGTCAGCCGGGATCAGGGCCTTCTGTTTGGGCAGCCAGACCGCAATCTGATCTTCGGTTTCACCGGGAGCGAAGATCAGATTGAAGGGAATACCGGCTGCTTCCGCCTCCAGGGTTTCGGAAAAGGTCTTGGTTGGACGCACAAAGCCAAGTTTGCTGTCCGGCTTCATCCCCATCTTGGGCCCGATGCCCACATTGAGCACCTGGCCGGGCGGCAGAAAATTGCCGTACATCCGCGAGGACCGGGAACCGATGATCGGCCCGATCTCGGTGAACAACCGGTTGACATAGTATTCGGTGGTTTGGTGGGCGTAGATCTCGGGCCGGCCGCCGGCTGTGAAGACCTGGGCGCCGAAGACATGGTCGGGGTGGGAATGGGTGTAGATGATGGCCTTGATCGGTTTGGCTGTTATCTTCCGGAATTCAGCCAGTACCTCGGCGGCTTCTTCCATGTTGGTCATGGTGTCCACAATAATAACACCTTCCTTGCCCTCGATCATGATGGAATTGGCGATACCGTAACCGATGGCCGCGAAGATATTGTCTCCGACCTTTTCGATACCCTTTTTGAATATTTTGCTATGCTCGGCCAGGGCTTTGTTGGCGCCAACGGTTATGGGTGGAGACGATTTCTTTAGGGCTCGTTCGGAATAAAACCATATCCCAGCCAGTCCAACGATCAGAATAACCACGATGCCAAGAAAAATTATTTTGCGCATAACAAAATCCTCCCCGAAAAAATAGAGTCAGATCTTTATCCTTGCCTTTCGGCCGGCTCACACTCCTCATAGAAACAACTTTTTTTTTTAAAGAATCGGAATGAATTGTAAAGAAAAAAGATTTGACCCCGTGCCCCGTGTGAACTTCATTTGCTTCCCCACAAAAGATCATAATCCTTAACTGACATGAACATGAGATTTTTCTCGGGATCAATGTCCGCTCCGAAATATGCCCTTGGATCAACAGTATGATCAGATGAAAAACCAATTTTATAGACCCAATCTCCGTTGCTGTCCTCCCATTCTTTGAGATTAATGAAATACTGCGCCTTTCGTATTTTGGCTATC
>Ga0209777_10005517_pt1 | contig 14534 bp, 15 predicted proteins | sample FrelakmetHBP12HB_FD_187147 | JGI IMG/M metagenome (GOLD analysis project Ga0209777, IMG submission 187147) | Freshwater lake sediment microbial communities from the University of Notre Dame, USA, for methane emissions studies -HBP12 HB (SPAdes)... | ecosystem: Environmental > Aquatic >...
TCTAAAGTCTTGCCGAACCCGCAGCCCGGGTCGACGATGATACTATCGGCAAGAACGCCCGCCTCTAAAGCTATTTTAATGCCGGATTCCAGGTCGGCCATTACTTCAGCCACAATGCCGACTCTGGGCTGGGCATCGCGCTCATTAGCCATTAAAATAATGGGCACTTTAGCCTCGGCGGCCAGGCGGGCGAGGGCGGGGTCTTTTTTTAAGCCCCAGATATCATTAATCAGGTTCGCGCCGGCTTCTAAAGCGCGTTCCGCCACGCGGGCTTTATAGGTATCGACGCTGATGGGGACGGGGATTTCTTTAGCGAGGCGCGCGATGGCAGGAACGACCAGCTTTATCTCGTTGTCAACATCTTCTATAGACAAGGGTTTGGTGCCGGGACGCGTGGATTCCCCACCGACATCGATAATGTCCGCGCCCTCCGCGACCATGCGTTGAGCCTGTTCTACTGCGCGCCCGATATCATCGCCGATGCCGTCGCCGGAAAAAGAGTCCGGGGAGAGGTTAACGACACCCATAATATAGGTCTTCTCTCCCCAGCGGAACTCGGTATCGCGGCAGCGGGTAGGAGCTAAAGCGGTTTTTACCATTTTCAACACTTATTTTAGCACCTTAAAGGCAGTTGTGAAACTCTAATCAATAAATATTGAATGGATTTAATCACGAACTAGCCTTACCCCCTATCCCCCTCTCCAATTGATAAAAAATGACACCCATCTATCATTGAATTGGAGAGGGGGAACCAATTGAGAGGGGGCTGCGCCCCCTCTCGCTGCGCACTTCTGTTTTAGCGGAGGGAAAATTTTCTTCTTATCTCTTTTCACAAAAATGGGACGTTGGAATATTTACAGGGAGTTTTTAAGAGGGGCACCAGCCCCTCTTTTCATTTCTTCCCCCTTCCCGGCGGGAAGGGGGACACAGGGGGATGGGGATTCTTTAAGATAGCGGAAAGGAAAGGTTTCTTGACACTGTGAACACAGAATTGCTACACTTTCCTTGTTTCCCATGAATCGTAAGGTAGCAAAAAATGACCATTAAAAAAGTCGGCATCCTTTATCACCCCAAGGTTGAGATTACCCGCGTCAAAGCTAAAGAACTGGAGAGCTTCCTCAAGACACAGGGAGTGGCCGTGTGGGTGTGCTCCGCCTGGGAAAAGGAAAAAGCCTGCGAGAAGCTGGACGGCACCGACCTGCTGTTAACGGTGGGGGGAGATGGTACGATATTAAGAGCCGCACAGGCGGTAATCCCGGGGAAAACACCGATAACCGGCGTCAACCAGGGAAAGCTCGGGTTTATGACCGAGCTCGACGCCGATGAAGCGCTAAAAAAACTGCCGTCGCTATTGAAGGGTGGGGGATGGATTGACGAGCGGGCGATGCTCCAGGCAGAGGTAAAATCCGCCGGGCAGGAGACTAAAGTTTTTCACGCCCTGAACGATGTGGTGGTGGGGCGGGGCGAAATAGCCAGATTGATTAGAGTTGAAGTAACCATCGACGGGCAGGAGCTGACCACCTATAAAGCCGACGCGGTTATAGCCGCGACAGCGACCGGCAGCACCGGCTATGCGCTGGCGGCGCGAGGTCCTATCCTATACCCGGCGTCCCGTGACTTTATTCTGGTGCCGGTGGCGTCCCACCTCAGCCCGTCTTACCCGCTGGTGCTTTCGGCGGAGTCCGTTGCGGTATTGCGACTGAACACCTACCACAATGCCACCTTGAGCATCGACGGGCACATCAATATGCCCCTGTCCAACGGCGATACGGTTACCATCCGGCGGAGCCAGCACACCACCCGATTCCGGCGAATCCGCCCGGAAGGGTCGTTCTATCGCTCTCTTGAAGATAAATTGAAAGGAAAACAAGGTGATTCAGGTAGAAAAAGCTAAAATCCCGGACGTACCACAGATACACAAGCTGATTAACGGCTTCGCCGATAGAGGGTTGATGCTGGCGCGGCCATTGAGTGAAATATACGAAAGCATCCGCGACTTTTTTGTTATCCAGGAAGGCGGGGAAGTGATTGGCTGCGCCGCCCTGCACGTAAGCTGGTCCGACCTCGCGGAAATAAGGTCGGTCGCCGTAGCCGAGGAAAGCCAGCGTAAAGGACTCGGCGCCAAACTGGTGGCCGCCTGCCTCAAGGAAGCGGACGTGCTCGGCATCAAGTCGGTATTCTGCTTTACCTACCGGCCAGAATTCTTCAAAAGCCAGAAATTCGTCGATGTCGAAAAAAAGGAGCTACCGCGGAAGGTATGGACGGACTGTTTCCGCTGTCCCAAATTCCCCGACTGCGATGAAATCGCACTGATTTATCATGCCTAAAAAGAAAACCGGGCCGGTCCCCGAGAAACTACTGCTACGTAAATACGTCTTTGAGGGACGCCTCTTGAAGCTGCGCGTCGATACGGTGTTGACCGCTGACGGACATCGGAGCACGCGTGAAATCGTCGAGCACGGCGACTGCATCGGCGTAGTGGCGGTGGACGCTGAAAATAACGTCCTGCTGGTCAACCAGTACCGCCTGCCGCCGGCGAAAATCCTGCTGGAGATACCGGCGGGCGGTATCGATAAGGGTGAAGATGCCGAGACGGCGGTTATCCGGGAAATGCAGGAAGAGACCGGCTTCAGGCCCGGCAAGGTGACGCGGCTGGGCGGTTTTTACCTATCGCCGGGGTTCAGCACCGAATATATGAACCTTTACCTGGCGACGGATTTGACCCCGTCCCGTCTCCACGCCGAGGACACCGCCGGCATCGAGCTGGTACGCGTGCCGGCAGCGCAGATACCGGAACTGATTCTTTCTGGTAAAATACAGGACAGCAAGAGCGTGGCGGGGCTGCTTTATTATCTGGAGTGGAAGAAGAGTCTTTAGTTTTTAGTCGTCAGTTGAAAACTCCGACTTAAAATCGCCGGTAGTTATCTGAAGGTCAAAGTGAAAAACCGGCCTTTTGATATTTCTCACAGTTAGCGGGCAGTGCTTGAGGCCAGACGGGATATATACCATAAAGGATTTGGTCAGGATATACTTTTCATCGTCCATCCACATCTCTGCTTCCGCTCCCAGGTCATTCAGGTTGGCGGGGTTGGTGCCCACAAAACCTATAATTTCGGGGTAGGGATGGGTATGCCTGTCCATCTTGCCCGCGTCTTCACCGGCCAGCATCCAGGAGCAATTCATCGTGATAGCCTCGTCGATTCTCCTCCGGCTTATGCTCAATATGTGATGTAGTTTAGGCACCTGGAACTTGCCGAACGGGCGTTCGCCGGGAGGCGGCGCCGTGAAACCGGTGTCTTTGATAAAATATTTTTCATATTTCAATTTGGACATTTTCGTATAATTTCCTTAATTACCCGCTTACTTCCTCAATATCACTCTACAAGGCCCGGCGTCACCATTTTCTATGCGGAGCGTAAGGCACATCATCTCATACTTGCCGGCAGGCACTCCGTCCAGGTTGAGGGCTTCCAGGATATAGATTCCGTTGCCTAAAAACGCCTTGTGGACCTTGTTAATGGCGTCCGTCGGTTCCATGTGCCCGACGGTCAGATAGTCCAGCCCCACCAACCGTATCTTCCTGGCGACCAGATAATCGGCCGTTTCCGGTGTAATGGCTACATAGGGGCCGTTGTATTGACGGACATCATAAACATGCGGCGAGTTCTTCGTCTTAAAGAGGATACGCTCGCCGGCTTTGATTTTGTAAGGCTCCAGCTCCTTAACCGTGATATCTTTTTCGTCCTTGATTTCAATAACGTGGCAGGGGCCGTTAGTGGTCTCGATGGGCATAACGTCAATCGTCGAGCCGCCGGGGATAAAGTGGAGGGGAGCATCGATATGCGTGCCGTCGTGGGAGATTAGTTCGAGGCGTGCCATCGTGACCGGGTCGCCCTTATTAACATCCTGGATACGGTAAACGGAGGAGGGAGGGTTGGCCGGCGGCGGCTTAAGATTCGGCGGGAGTTTCATCTCCGGTAGAACGCGGATCATTTCATTTAAAGGTAAAGTAACGTCAAAGTACTGGTATTTAGCCATAAAAAATACCTCCTCTTATTCTTCCTTCTCCCTTGAGGGGAGAAGGCCAGGATGAGGGTGACTCACTGCATTACCCCTCACCTTTATCCTCTCCCTCAAGGAGCGAGGAAACGAGGGTAGGGAAAGCTATTACGACTTTCTTAGGACCACCCTGCTGGGGCCGGCATCGCCTTTATCTAACCGGAGCGGGAGGCAGATAAGCTCGTAATTGCCGGGTTTAATGCCGTCCAGGTTAATCGCCTCCAAGATAAAGATACCGGCTTTCAGGAAGGCTTCATGCACCCACCCGATGTTCTCCGGGGGCTCGGCGCTGGCAAGGGAGATATAGTCGAATCCCACGAGCCTGATTTTCTTTGCCGCCAGGTACTTGGCGGCTTCCAGGGAAAGCGTGACGAATTTACCGTCCCACTGGCGCTTTGACCAGACAATGGGCGAGTTTTTTGTCTTAAAGAGGATACGTTCACCGGCTTTGATTTTATACGGTTCCAGTTCAGCAACCGTGACAGATTTCTCGTCCTTGATTTCAATAACGCGACATGGACCGATGGTCGTATTCAAGTCCATCGTATCGATAGTCGGGCCGCCGGGTACAAAGTGGCGGGGAGAATCTATGTGCGTGCCGTCATGAGAACTCATTTCAATACGGGACATGGTAACTTTGTCACCCTTGTCTACATCAAAAAAGCGGTAGACTCTGGGATTGGGAATCTTGTTTTCCGGTGGGGGAGGGTCACCGGGTTTGGGCGGGATGGCGGGCGGGAGGGGAATTTCCGTGTTTAGGGGGAGGGTCAGGTCAAAGTACTGGTACTCTTTTGCCATGGCAAGTGCCTCCTGAAATTAAAATACTTAATTGGCTTTACTATACTTCTTCTTCCCCTCCACGTACAAATCCCCGCCGTGGATGTCATTGATGACGGTGGCGGGAAAGTCTTTAACCTCAAGGCGCAAGATAGCTTCGGGGCCGAGGTCGGGGTAGGCAACGACCTCCGACTTGATAATGGTCTTAGAGATAAGGGCGCCGGCGCCGCCGACAGCCGCTAAATAGACGGCTTTATGTTTTTTCATGGCGTCTTTGACCGCTGGAGAGCGCACGCCTTTGCCAATCATCCCCTTGAGGCCGGCGGCGAGGAGGCGGGGGTTATAAGCGTCCATGCGGGTGGCAGTGGTGGGTCCGGCGGAGCCGATAACGCGGCCGGGAGGAGCGGGGGAGGGTCCCATATAATAAAGCGTCTGGCCTGTGATATCAAAGGGGAGAGGCTCTCCCCTATCGAGGGTTTCCACCATTCTTTTGTGGGCGGCGTCCCGGGCTACATAGAGGGCGCCTGAAAGTAGGAGGTTATCCCCGGCTTTAAGGTGTTCTATTGTTTTTTCCGTAAACGGGAGTGATATTTTCTTCGGCATGTCTCTTTTTTCTACCTTTAGTTCATATAATAGACGTCATTGCGAGCCATCCCGATGAGTTTCCAACCCTGCCACGAATCGGGAGGCGTGGCAATCTCAAAGACTGCCCAAGACGATGATAGGGATTGCCGCGTCGCCTTCGGCTCCTCGCAATGACAATATCATAATACTATCTCTCTATGTCGCGCAGAATGACATTGCAGGTTTACCGCTACGGGCAGGGCGGTAATGTGGGCGGGAAAGCTTTCCACGTGGACGGCAAGAGCGGTGATGCGCCCGCCGTAGCCCATCGGGCCGATGCCCAGGTTATTCACTTTATGTAAAATCTCCTGTTCGAGTTCGGCGTTTTCTTTATCGGAGCTGGGGGCACCGACTTTTCTAATGAGGACGTGCTTGGCCATCAGCATGGCTTTCTCGGCGGTGCCGCCGATGCCCACACCGACGATGACGGGAGGGCAGGGATTACTCCAGGCCTCGCTGACGGCGTTAACGACAAAGTCCACCACGCCCTTTTTGCCGGCAGCCGGTAATAACATACCCAGCCTGGCCATATTCTCCGCGCCGCCGCCCTTGGGTAAAACAGTTATTTTAAGTCGGTCGCCGGGGACGATATCGGCGTGAATCACGGCGGGGGTATTATCACCGGTATTTTTACGGTCGGAAAAGGGGCGGTCGACCATCGACTTGCGCAAATACCCTTCCTGGTACGCCCAGTGCACGCCTTCGTTGACGGCGGTTGAAAGGTCGCCGCCGACTATATGGACGTCCTGCCCTACTTCCAGAAAAACGACAGCGCTACCGCAGTCCTGGCAGAGGGGGATGGTATCGGCGGCGGCAACGCGGGCATTTTCCAGAATGGCATTGATAGCCTCGCGGCCGGCGGGTGATTCCTCGTCATGCCGCGCTTTTTCCAGAGCGGCGAGGACATCATCACCGAGCTCATAGTTGGCCTGCTTGAAGAGATTAGCTACGGCCTCAGTGACATCGCCGGCCTTAACGGTACGCATTATGTCTGTTCGCCTTCCGCCAGCATTTTCCGCAACTCGATAATCATTTCCGGGACGTCTATTTTTACCGGGCAGCGCTGGCGGCAGCGTCCGCAAGTGAGGCAGGTGTAGGCTAGGGAAGCCGCTTTCTCACGGTCTTGATTAACGATAGCCGCCCATACCGCGCCGATGCCGGTAAAATACTTATCGCCGAAATGCCCTGCCGTAACGGCGAACACGGGGCATTCGTAAAGGCAGCCGCCGCAGCGCAAACAATATAGCGCCTGGCGTAGCTTGGGGTATTTGGCCAGTCGCGTACGGCCGCCGTCCAGGAAAATAACGTGAAATTCCTTGGGGCCATGAGCGCCATAGGTGGTCACCTTCTCGATATCGCCAGTCTTGCTGGGACCGGATATCAGGCTGACATAGGAAGGCACGGTGTAATTGGCGTAGCGCCAGGTAACCTCGCTGACTTTAAAGGCATCACTGAGCGTGGGCACCAGTTTTTCCATGCCGACCAGCGTAATGTGGACGGGCGGGGCGCCGGTGGCAAGGCGGATATTACCCTCGTTTTCAATGATGAAAAGCGTGCCGGTCTCCGCGGCGACGACGTTAGCCCCGCTGATACCGATATCCGCGCGGAAAAACTTATCCCTTAAGTATTCACGGGCCGCCGCCACCATATCTGCTATTTCCGCATCCGGCGCAATTTCCTGTCCCATAATCTTGGAAAAAAGACGGGCAACATCCTCGCGGGGGACGTGGATGGAGGGCGAAAGAATGTGCATCGGGCGGGAGCCCATTTTCTGGATAATGAACTCGCCGAGGTCGGTCTCAAAGACTTCGTTGCCGATTTCTTCCAAATGCTCACGGAGGCCGATTTCTTCGCCAGTCATGGACTTGCCCTTAACGATGAGTTTCTTCGTGCCTACCAGTCCGCCGATAATCTGCAGAGCCTCCTCCGCCGTCCGGGCGATGTACCCTTTACCCTTGTTCTCCTCGATAGCAGAGATAGCCTGGCGGGTCAACTTTTCCAAGTCCGGGATGGACTTTTCTTTTATCTTCAATACCTCATCGGCCAGGGCGACGGTATGAGGGAATTTTTCAAGAGCATTCTTAACGTTGCCACGGAAGCTCTTAACGGCGCGGGAAAGCGCCAGCCGCAGGCGGTCATCGTGGGCCGCGTCCATGATTTCCTTTTTATATTCTGTAAAATCCGATTTCTTTTTCATAAGTCCATCGCTGCCGCTACTACCTGTGACAAATCAAGCACCTCGACGCCTTCAACTTTTAGCTGGTTAAGCCCATCTTTAAGCTGCATGATACAGCCGGGGCAGTGGGTAACGATAATATCCGGTTTGGTCTCCATCAGCTCAGTAACGCGGTTGACTGCCAGCACCTGGCTCAGCTCCGGGAAAACAGTCTCAAAGCCGCCCCCGCCGCCGCAACAGGTTGCCCACTCACCCTTGGTCCAGTCCGTCTCCACCAACTCGACGCCCTCGATGGCTTTCAGAATCCGCCGGGGTTCCTCGACCAGGCTCATATAGCGTACCAGTTGGCACGGGTCGTGATAGGTCACGCGGACTTTGCGGGGATACTTGAGCTTGAACAGCGAGATTTTCCCGGCGACGATTTCCAGGAAGTGCCTCACCTCGAGGTCGTAGCCGTCAACATAAAGCGGGAAAAGCTTTTGCAACGCGTGGGTGCAGTAAGGTACGATGCCGATGACCCGCTTCACCTTAGCAAATTTCAACGTGCGGTAAGCCTGGCGGGCATTTTCAGCAAACTTAGATTGCAGTCCAGCGTGGTGCAGCGGTGCGCCGCAGCAGGGTTCGTTTTCCGCCAAGTAGCCGGGCTGGACGCCCAGTTTGCGCAGGACCTTCACCGCAGCCTCAAGGGGTTTAACCTCGGTCTCACCGCCGCGGGAAAGTACGTTACTATAGATACCGGGAAGGTTGAGCCCCAGCTTTTTCTGAAAACGGGCGAAACGCATGGGCAGCTCCGAGCCGATAACGCTTTTATCGGTGGCTCTCGCCATAGACATCAGCACTTCCAACTGGGCGGAATACTGGTAGCCGCAGCCGGCGAAAAATACCGTATCGGCATGGGCGGGGAGGTCAAGTTTCTGCGCCCAGCGGGCACCCTGTTCCTTGGAAACGCCCAGGATATTCTGCCGGGTGATGATATTATCCGCGAGGTAAGTGAGGCCGGGGGGAACTAAGTCTGTATCCATGAGAATAAAAGCTCCAGTAAACTATGATACAACCTGTAAACGAGTGATAGCAAGTTAGGGGAAAGAGGTGATGAGTTTAGAGTTTACAGTGTATAGTTGACAGTTGTCAGTGGGGGAAAAGGGGTGGATTCTGGCCTGCGCCAGAATGACATATCGTATTATTTTATCACCGGTTGTCATTCCAGCGAAGGCTGGAATCCAGAGGGGATAGGAAGGGTGAGGCGAATTAAAAATCCCCCTTTTATCGGCATGTTTTTAAGGTTCAGGTTAAAGCGCTTCGCGGTAGACGGGAAGGGGTTTGCCCCCGGCCACAATTAACGTTTCGCCGGTAACCCAGGACGAAAGGTCCGAGGCAAAGAAAAGGATGGTATTGGCGATATCCTCCGGCAGGCCGATTCTCTGCAGAGGCACGGACTTGCCCATCGTCTCGAACCGGGCTTCCCGGTCTTTTTCCGACATACCTGCCATCATGGGATCCCAGAAAGGCGTCTTGATGGGGCCGGGGAGAATACCGTTGACCGTGATATTGTGGGGTGCCAGCTCAAAGGCGAGGTTATAGACCAACCCCAGGATACCGGCTTTAGCGGTATGGTACTCCACGGAAGGGCTGGGAGGCGCCAGCACGCCCTGGGAGGAGATGAGGATAATCTTGCCGTAGTTCTGTTTTATCATGTAGGGCGCCACTTCTTTACAGAAAAAGACGTGCCCCTTAAGATTCAGGTTCAACATTGTATCGTAGAAAGCCTCGTCGGTGTAAGCGATGCCCCGCCTGGGTTTCTCCCCGGCTTTAGCTGGAGCACGCGACCTGGGGACGCCGCCGGCGCAGCCGACCAGGATATCCACCTTGCCGAACTTTTTAATGGTCTGGTCGACGGCGTTTTTTATCTGTTTGAGGTCCATGATGTCGCACTTCACGAAAAGGCAATCTTTACCTCTTTTTTTCACCTCTTTTACCGTTTCCGCGGCGCCGGCTTCGTTAACGTCTGCGATAACGCTGGAGCAGCCTTCCTCGGCGAACTTGATAGCCGTAGCGCGGCCCATCCCCGTAGCTCCGCCGTTGATGATGGCAATTTTATCAGGTAAAAGCATCGTGTTCCTCCTTAAATATCAATAAAAGCTTAAGGTCTTAGCCATGATAATACTTTTAGAAGGGAGTATCAAATGATGTATTATAATGATGCAACGGTTTTTCCGGAGGCAATATGGAAACGCAATTCTGGACGCGGCTGGATGAACTGATAAAAACGTCTAAAATAGTCATCGACCGGCCGAATGGGAAGCCGCATCCGGGGTATCCCGAACTTATATTTCCGCTGGACTACGGCTACCTCGAAGGCACGACTGCCATCGACGGCAGCGGCATTGACCTGTGGATGGGCACGGCGCAGCACCGTAAACTCACTGCCATCGCCTGCACGGTCGATATGAAGAAAAAAGACGCGGAAATCAAGCTGATTATCGGCTGCACCGAGGAGGAGATAGCGGTTATCGAGAAATTCCTTAACGGCTTCATTATGTCTGCTATTATCATCAGGCGGGAGGTCGCCTGATTTTCGCCCGCTTGAATACAATCCATCAACGGATTAAAGTATTAGTAGCATGTCTCACGCGCATTCTGAAGAAGAACACTTAAACAACAATACCGGCCGGCCGCTGAAAATTACGCTTATCCTCGTGCTGATTATCATGGTCGCCGAGATAGTCGGTGGTATCCTCAGCAACAGCCTGGCCCTCATCAGCGATGCCGGCCACATGCTCACGGATGCCCTGGCGCTGGGGTTAAGCCTTTTCGCCATGAATCTGGCCAGACGGCCCGCCACCGCCACCAAAACTTACGGTTACCATCGCGCTGAGATCATGGCCGCCCTCACCAACGGCGCCGTCCTGATTGTGGTTTCCGTTTTTATTTTTTATGAAGCCTACCGGAGATTTTCAACCCTGCCAACGGTGAAAAGCCCCCTCATGCTGGCGGTGGCGGTTATCGGCTTGATAGCCAATCTTATCGGGTTGTTTTTATTGCGGAGAGGCAGCCATAAAAGCATCAACGTCAAAGCCGCCTTCTGGCACGTCATCGGCGATACACTATCTTCCGTAGGCGTCATTATCGCCGGCGTGATTATTTACTTTACCGGCTGGTATATCGCCGACCTCATTCTGGCAGTGGTCATCGGAATTGTCATCCTGTGGGGAGCGGTCCGGATAGTCCGGGAGTCGTCCGATATCCTGCTGGAGTCCGTGCCGGAACATACCGAGATGGAAAAAGTTACCGCCGCCGTGAAAAACATCCCCGGCGTAAAAGACCTGCATGACGTCCATATCTGGACGATTACCTCCGGCATTTACGCCTTAAGCGCCCACGTGAGCATTGACGACCAGACGGTGAGCCAGAGCTGCGATATATTAACGAAGATAAACGGGGTGCTGGCGGAACACTTCAATATCACCCATACCACACTGCAGCTCGAATGCGATTCCTGTCCCACCGGCCTTGTCTGCAATCTGCGGCAAGGCGACCGGCCGTAGCATCACCAGGGCTTGAACCCCCGCCCCTGACACGGTAAAGTATTATTAGGGGAATTTTTATGACAATTACATCAAAACATATCGATAGCCTGCGCCGGATTGTCGGCAGAACGAACGTGCTGGCTTCGGTAGAAGAGATGAAAGCCTATTCTTATGACGCTACCGCCATGTGGTCGCACCTGCCGGATGCCGTAGTGCTGCCGACGAACGCGGCACAGATAGCCGAAATTCTAAAGTTCGCCGGCGAGAACGGCATTCCGGTAACGCCGCGGGGCAGCGGCACCAACGTCAGCGGCGGCTCCATACCGATTAAGGGCGGCATCGTCCTGTGCACGACACGGATGGACCGCATTATCGAGATAAACAAGACCAACCTCAATGCCACGGTCGAGCCGGGCGTCGTCCTCCAGGACTTCCAGGAAGCCCTCGCCAAAGAGGGGCTTTTCTTCCCGCCCGACCCCCAGAGCTTCGCGGGGTGCACGATGGGCGGGGTAGTGGCGGAAAACTCCGGCGGTCCTTCCTGCCTCAAATATGGGGTTGCCAAGCAGTACGTTCTCGGCCTGGAAGTGGTGCTGGCTGACGGCCAGATAATGAAGCTGGGCGGCCTCACGCCGAAAAACCGCACCGGCTACGAGCTGATGATGCTGTTTACCGGCTCGGAGGGGACGCTGGGGGTCATCAGTAAAATAACCCTCCGGCTGCTGCCGGCGCCTAAAGCGAATAAGACCATAATCGCCGTTTTCAACGATGCGGCGGTGGCAGGTGAAACGGTGACCGCCATCATCGCCAGCAGTGTTTTGCCTTCCAAGGTAGAGTTTATGGACAACTGGACTTTTGAGAAGTTCCGGGGGATTATACCCGATAACGTTCTCGACACCTCGCAGGTTATCCTGCTGATACAGGTGGACGGACTGCCGCAAACGGTAGAGGCGGAGGCAGAGCAGGTGGTGGCAATCTGCAATAAAACGGCGCGGGAGGTTAAAGTGGCCGCGACCGAGGCGGAGGCAGAAAAATACTGGGCGGCGCGGCGGGCACACTTCTCCGATATTTCAAGTCGCGCCCATACCATCGTCAATGAGGACGTCTGCGTACCGCGCGACAAGATAGCCGAGTTTATCCGGCTAGGCCGGGAAAGCGCCAAACGCTATGATGTGCCAATCAGCTTCGCGGGGCACGTGGGCGATGGCAACTTCCACCCGGCAGTGCTCACGGACAGCCGGAATAAAGAGCATTACCAGCGCGCCCTGCAGTGCGTGGATGAAATTATAGAAATAGCCCTGAAGCTGGGCGGCGTCCTTTCCGGCGAACACGGCATCGGCTTGGAAAAACAGCGTTTTCTCAGGCTGGCGATGGACCCGCTGGCGATTGAGCTGATGAAAAGAATCAAGGACGTCCTCGACCCGAAGCACATTTTAAACCCGGGGAAGATTTGGGAAGAAACTAAAGAATAACCAAGAAATAAATCTCCCTTAATCCCTCCTTACGAAGGAGGGAAAGATAACCTAAAACGTGGAAATAATAGTATGTACAATCATCCTCTCCCTTTCGTAAAGGGAGAGTGAGAGAGGGATTTTTACAAATTACCATTCCGGCCCCGTATCGGAGTACGGGGTAAACTCCAGCCGGAATCCAGAGGAGAAAAGGGGACGGCGGATTGCTTCGTCGCTAGACTCCTCGCAATGACAATAAGACAAAGAGTGATATACCATGAGCAGTAAACTAGATTTTAAAGAAGTAAACCGCTTTAAAGACGACCTCGATAAATGCACCAAGTGCGGCTTCTGCATGTCTTCCTGCCCCGTCTACCGCGAAGAAAAAGTGGAGTCCGCCGTGGCGCGCGGTAAAATTATGCTGGTAAGGTCGCTGCTGTCCGGCGAGCTCAAGACTACCGAAGCAACGGCGGAGATGTTGAACCGCTGCACGCTGTGCATGACCTGCGAGCAGAACTGCCCGGCTGGCACGCACGTGCCGGAGTTGATTACCGCTGCCCGGGCGGATAAGGTGAGGCAGCGGGGCGTGCCCTTCTCCTATAACTTCATTTACCGCTGGCTGTTACCGCGGCGCAGGCTCTTCGGGTACACGGTACGGCTAGCATCCTGGTTCCAGGGTATCTTTCTGCCGAAAACACAGGGCTCCATCCGGCATTTGTCTATGTTCATGTCCGCGCTGGGCAAGGGGCGCCATATCCCTCAGATAGCCCCCAAGTTTTTACGGCAGTCCGTGCCTGAGGTAAATAAGCCGCCGGAAAGTATCCCCGTAAAGTATACGGTGGGGTATTTCACCGGCTGCATGACCGACTTTGTATTTCCCGAACTGGGGAAGAAAATCATTAATTTCTTAAATAGAAACAGCGTCGAGGTTATCGTGCCGCGGGGACAGGGGTGCTGCGGGGCGCCGGTATTCCTGGGAGCCGGGGACTTTGAGACCGGGCGTAAAATGGCGGACGCCAACGTGAGGGCTTTCCAGGACCTCGACTATGTTATTACCGACTGCGCCACCTGCGCCTCGGCCATTAAGGACTACGTGAAGTTTTTAGCAGACACCGTGGAAAGAAAACAGGCATATTCAGAGTTTGCAGCTAAAATCAGGGACATCACCGAGTTCCTGGTGGACATCCTGCAATTACCCCCCGCTGCCTACCGCGTCGCCCCTGAGTTCCGGGGCAAGACGGTAACGTTCCATGAGCCCTGCCACCTGGGGCGCTACCTTGGCGTGAAGGAGCAGCCGCGGCGTATCTTAAAATCAATACCAGATATGAAATACGTGGAAATGCCCGATGCTGACAGGTGCTGCGGTATGGCAGGGACTTTCAGCATCTACTTTTACGAGCTATCTAAAAAAATCGGGGATAAAAAAGCCGCCGATATTAAGTCGACGGGGGCGGACGTGGTGGTTACCGATTGTCCCGGCTGCCAGATACAGCTCATCGATAGCACGACCCGCAACGGCATGACCCAAAAAGTGCGGCACATTATGGAGCTTTTCGAGTAATCCGAAAGCGATAGCCCCCTCTTAATCCTTCCTGCCACCCCAATGCTTTTCAGTCATCCTAAAATGTATCAAGACCCCCACATAATGACACCCGGGAGAAAGCCCGTGACAGGCTAATTCACTTAACGTATTGCCTGATGATGTCACCTGGCTCTGATATGGTAAAATCTCTGCCACTTGACAATACGACGAACAGACTGTAAACTTAAAGACCCTGCAGACGAGACAAACCCTAAATACATCTGACATATTTCCCGTCTGAATCAGGGGTCTGCCAATGAAAATAAGGGCAACAGCATCGCTTGGGGGTAAAAACCGTATAACAGCGATGGACAACTCCTTTCTTGTTTCATAATATCCAG
>Ga0209777_10005518_pt1 | contig 14532 bp, 14 predicted proteins | sample FrelakmetHBP12HB_FD_187147 | JGI IMG/M metagenome (GOLD analysis project Ga0209777, IMG submission 187147) | Freshwater lake sediment microbial communities from the University of Notre Dame, USA, for methane emissions studies -HBP12 HB (SPAdes)... | ecosystem: Environmental > Aquatic >...
ACGCAACGATATTACCTTTTTTCAAAATCTTCTCTAATGTCTCCTCAGAATACCTCACAACCGTCAAGAGTATTATTTTCGGTTTACATTTCTTCTTAATAAGTTTTTCAAGTATTTCTTCAGTTGTTAGTCCGGGCATCATGATATCGAGAGTAACGAGATCTGGTTGAAAATCATCGATTGTATTAAGGAAATCTTCGCCGTTCTCCGCGATAGCTGTTTGAATCCCCTCCTTACGTAGCATAAGATCGAGCATCTCTCTAAAATCTGGTTCGTCATCAACAATCAGTATCCGTCCAGGTTTTACATCTCCTATTGGTTTTTTTCCAATTTTAGGGTTATTCATCAGAAGTCACCTTCATAGACAAATATTATCATGTTATACTCTATTACTGATGGTATAACTATCTATCCTGCCGAAAAGTCATAATGTTAAAATTACAAAAAAACTACATATGTAATGTCTATCAAGTTGAATAACTAGCGTCTTTCTCCATAAAAAACGATTGATAATAGTCATTACCCCTTCAATGATTTTCAATTCCGACTAAACGCTCCCACTACACATGTTTTTTTTTAACACCAACCGAGAGAACATTCAAGTAAAATGGTTTCTTCATATACTCAACGATGGTGTTCAATTTCAACATCGTTCAATATCTTAGTGCAGGGTCCCCTATTCAATGATGACGCTCCAATAGCTTGGAGCAGAACCTGTGAAAAAATAAAGGATTGTATGTTTATAGCAATAGTAGAAAAGAAATAGTTACCTCCAGACAAGAAATCACATCGAATACCGGTACTGGATGCGAAAACCTGTAGCATCAAAACGATCTCTTGAACAGATATAAAAACATCAAATGTATTAACAAATACGAGTCCGAATCTCCCTCCCCGCGTTTTTTACTGGTAAATTCATGTTCCCTTCCCGAAGGTAACTCAGCGACTACCTGCACAAAAAATATGTTAGGTTTAGATGTATAGGTTTTTAAAGAAAGAACCAACGGATTCATGGCCTCTGTTGTTTACTCTGGTGGATGTATGATATGTTTCCTTTTAAATATTAAATCAAATGGACGTATTTTACGACCATCTGGCATTAAAGTTAAAGGTGGTTTTTCCCCTTTGGAAAGTAGTTGATATTTCGCACAGGTTTTCGAATTCTCTGGTGATAAACAGTACTTCGTCCACATATCTTTCATGACTTCATATGCATCTTTGTTCATAAAAATATTCTGTAATAATTTCGGCATTTTTTCGTTGTATTGTGTTGAACAACTAGGAAGATACTTGCAATTAAAGCTGCTAGTGCATACCTGATAAATCGGACAATCAACATATTGCTCGGAGGTACAGGTTTGAAGAGTTGTAAACTTGACCAGCGTAGGGAATTTTTCAAGACACATCCGTGTAAAATCAACATAGAGTGGACACACCATATTTCCTCATCCTTTTCTCTCTTATTACTCACCTGTTATTCGTTTATATTAATTTGCGTGTCAGACTCAGGCATAAATGAAACGAAAAAGTATGAAATTGTAGATTTATGCATATTCATTGATTAGCACAAAACAAAGGACTCTAAGGATATGTTTTTAAGTGCAGGGGAAGGGATTTGAACCCCAGTTTACCGGTATTATTAAGATTGATGGATAATAATTCTATCCTTACCAGTCTACAATTTCATACGTTCTCTTTCCATTTTTTTAATGATGTTCCCAACTAAATTGTTCTGTTTCTACCAGAGTCCCATCGATATAGAGTTTCCCGACCCATGTCCCTTTTTTGAAAAGGAAGAAAGGGACCATACCCGAGGTGGATGCTCTGATTTTTATAATGGGTTTTTTGTGAAGATTTAAGAGATAGAGGTCGTTGGAACTATTGAATGACCCGTTTTGAGGTTGAGGGACATGTGACTCATAGGTGTAAATGGAATAATTGCATGTATAGTGAATGGTGTGTTTTCCTATCCCTATCACGGTGAAATCAATGGTCGGTGCGCCCCACCAGACGATATCCCCTGAGATATTTTCCCATATTTCTGTGTAAGAAAGTGCAAATTTCTTTGAAATAATAAATCCCCATGAACCGTTGTTTCCCGGTGCTTTTACACTTATAGCATCGATGTCGATTACAGGAATTTCAAGGACACTTATCGCGGAATCCGTAGGAGGTAGAGATTCAGATATGGTCGATGGAATGATACCTGTCGCAACGAACAAGAGAATGATTCCAACAGCCAACACTTTTCTTTTCATACTATCAATTCACGGTGTTTAAGTACAATTAAATATTGAATCTAAAATCTCTATTATTATAGCGAAATTATTTCCTATATGAAGATACCAAACAAGAAAAAAACTTAAAAATCCTAATACTAATAAAATCGTGCAGATAACGGGGAAATGCCAAACGGTAACTCCTGAACTATCCTCACAATCACACTTTGAGTTCGATAAATGTGTTAATTCTCCCTTGATTGTAGTATCTTTTTCAATGATAGCAGTTATTTCCTTTTGCACCCATTGGTTATTCACTTGATACTGCTCAACCATCGAATTTATCTTTGATTTACTAATAATCTTTGAGAGCATTAAACCAACAATATACATCTGCTTGAGTTGGTTCTTCGTTAAAACAGGAGTATCGATTACAACGAATTTCAAATCTGGATTAAAAAAACCTTCTCTACCTATCTGCGATTTTAGTATAACCGCTTGAATCTCTTTATTATTCGCAATATCAACAATGGTTTGGAATAACAACTCTCTCTGGTCAATCTCATCGCTTATTACTTTCTGGTTTGATGATTGAACCGTTTGATATCCAACGACATTTGTCAATGAACCAAGAATGAGAAGAACAACAGCACAGATACTTATGCCAATCAAAGGTCTTTTATCCATTCTTTCCCCCATCGTACAATTATATAGCACTGTTCTCCTTTAAAAACATATCCTTAGAAACAGAAGTATTAACATTGTTTTAATATATGTTTTTGTGCTAATCGTTGATAGATAAAAAAAAAATAGAAGGTTATTTTTTCATTTTTATCAATATAAAAAATAGCCCACCATCCGCTGTCCCTGTCTCCACTCCAACGTTAAAGGTCATCTGGATTTGCCCAAATCCAAAAAACATCCCTGTTCCCACCTTTTTCGATTCCCCAGGTGCAATCACACTAATAGTGCCATTTCGGGTGATGTCGATAAGACCCATGATGCCGCCTTCTACATGTATCTGCCATTGCACATCGGTTGCGTCGGTTGTTCCTTTGTTCTGAATGATGAGGTTGACCCCAAGACTACCCGTAGCACTGACAAAAATGGTAAACAAATCTATAATCTCCTGTTGACTCAATGCTCTGTTGTAGATGCGGACTTCATCGATGGTTCCATCAAAGTAGCCCCAATGGTCTGGACGATTACATCCACCAATTGAATTGGTGTCTGTGTATTGACCATTAAACCAAATCCCCGGGGGTACATTACCATCCAGCCAATTGAGAGATACTTCTTTGCCGTCAAAATAAAAATGATTTGTCACTCCATCTGATGAAAATACGACAAAATGCCATTTACCATCGTTCGCCCCAACGTCAACTTTCCCTTGATAATTAGAATCCAAACCGTAGATATCCCTTGCGAAAATTAGGGTACTTCCATCAAACCCAAACCCGATATAGGGTTTATTATCACTCGAATATCCTTCAGCATAGATGAGCCCAGTTTTTCCAGTGGGAAGTGATTGTTTTACCCACGCTACCATAGTGCCTTGGCTGTCCGAGGAAGTAAAATCAGGTAATGAAATAGAACTATTGCCATTAAAACTCATTGCGCCGTTCTTTATCCCATTCGAAGTCCAGGTTGCCTCATTCACTATTCCCTGATGATAATTTCCTGAATCATCATATCCGGGGTTATTTCGATTATTAAAACTCCAATACGCCTCAAGCCCATTATCCAGTGAAACTGAAGGATTTTTGTTTGATTTTTTAATGTCGCCACTCATACTTGGGATAGTACTTGTTCCAACAAATAAAAGAATGATTCCAACCACCAAACTTTTCCTAATCAATGGATATTTATCCATACCTTTTCCCCCTTTGTACAATTATATAGCACTGTTCTCCTATAAAAACATACCTTAGAACATCATGTTTTTTAGTGCAGGAGGAAGGGATTTGAACCCCTGGATCTATTGGCACTACAACATGAGTTAAAACCGTGTCAATGCTTTTGTAAAATATTTTTATCTTTTACAAACCTTTAAATGAATCGACAGAATAACACACATAAAAATAATCGAAATTGGGAGTTAAGGATTATATAAAATAATGGATCGACAAAAGGATTAACTACCCGCTCCATTAAATGAGATAAAATTCATTCGCTATCTTTACTTGATATATTTCCGATGTCATAACATGGATGCTTGTGAGTTAATAAAGAAAACAGAAGAACCAATAACATTTGTTCTTGCAAGATATTTTACATCTGATCTCGGAGTGATCAGGAGCCTGAAGAAAAAAAACATACCAACAATTGTTTTAAATCCAAATAATAAATCATTAACATGTTTTTCAAGATATTACAGGGGAATCACTTGTCCACGTGCAAAAAACGATGAAGGAAAATATGTCGATTTTCTTATAAACCTTGGAGAAAAACTGAATAATAAAGGAGTACTATTACCGGTTGGAGATATTGAATTAGCAGTTATTTTTAAAAATAAATCCAAGCTAGAAAAATATTATGCATTTCTACCAGTTGATTTTAATATCGTTGAAAAACTCTTAAATAAACGGAGATTTTCTGAAACAGTAGATACACTTAACATTCCACACTCTGAAACGTATTTTTTTAAAGATGAATTAGAGTTTGAAAAAATTTCAAAAGAAATTGTATATCCTTGTATTCTAAAACCTGTTCAATCAGATAATTTTCGATTCGAATTTAAAACGAAGCTTTTCCTAGCTAAATCAAAGGAGGAGTTAATAAAAAAATATCAACTATCAGTCCTGAAAAACTATGAAGTCATCATTCAGGAGATTATCCCTGGTAACGTCAGAGATCATTATGGATTCAATGCATACTACGATAGAAAAGGTGAACCGAATGGTTCTATTATGTACCGACGAATTCGAGAATTTCCCCATCATTTTGGCAATGGGTGTGCTATCGAAAGTATATGGGAACCTGAACTTGAAGAAATAACAACAGAACTCGTGAAAAAAATTGGTTATCACGGCATTATAGACGCTGAATTCAAAAAGGATTCTAGAGATAATGAGTTTAAAATAATTGAAGTCAATCCTCGCTGTTGGATGCAAATAAGTCTCCCGACACGTTGCGGTATTAATTTTCCTTATATGGCATATATGGATACAATTGGGAAAGATTTTGAAAAACAGATGTTTAATAGAAAACACGTGAAATGGTTTTTTTTCCCAGAGGATATCTATTCATCTTTGTTATATTTCAGGAAAAAGGAACTTTTAATCAATCAATGGATAAATTCATATAAAGGGGAGAGAGAATACGCGGTTTTTTCATGGGATGATCCTCTACCTTTTTTTGCGATGATTGGTGTTATATATGGAATTTATCGATGAATTTGACACAATGGTATCAAGAATCTATTGAAGAAACAGTTTTATTTATAATTAAATCATATGTAACCTGAACTGTGAGGAAAAAATGAGAGTTCTCCTAATTGTACCAAACATGAACTCACATGATGCCATGCCTTCTTTATCTGTTGCCTATCTAAATGGTTTTATTAATGAAACATCTAACCATGTTGCCTCAATTGCTGATTTGTCGTATCATAAAAAGGATTGGAAAAAATATTTACTGAACAAAATTAAAGAAGAAAAACCAGATCTTATTGGTTTCTCAGTTTTAAGTTTTAATTATCCTGAAGCTATCATGATCGCGAGATTCATCAAGGATCATTTTACTATAAAGATTATTTTTGGAGGAGTACATGTTATTTTAGCCCCAGAGGAAGTCATCGAAAACAATGCAATAGACATCATTTCTATAGGCGAAGGTGAACAGGTATTAAAGGAACTCTTAGATAAATCGTTGAATTGCGAGAATATTCATGGAATCTGGTATAAACAAGATGGAACAGTCATTAAAAATAAAAAACGTAAGTTAATCTCAAACTTAGATACATTCCCTTTCCCTGATTTTAAAGATTTTGAAATTGAGCGGTATTTTATCGTAAATCATAATCATTTCCCAATCATGGCATCAAGAGGATGCCCTTATAATTGTACCTACTGCAGTAATCATGTACTCAGGAAAAACCTTGAAGGAAAATATGTACGATTTAGAAGTGTTGATAGCGTTATAAAAGAGATGGAGCTCAGAATCAATCAATACTCAAACAGAGGATTAAAATTCTTCTACTTCTTTGATGATACATTCATATCTAATACAAAATTTATTTTAGAATTCTGCAAAAAATATAAAGAAAAAGGATTTCATACACGATTCAAATGGACTGCAAATGTACGAGCAAACCTTGTAACTGAAGAAATAATTAAAACAATGAAAGACGCAGGATGCTACGAAGTGAGGATGGGAGTAGAATCAGGAAATGATTACATAAGAAACACTGTGTACAAAAGAAATATGAGCTATCAACAACTCATAAATACATTTAAAATCACCAAAAAATATTATCTACAATTACGGTTAGATTTCATCATTGGTGCCCCATATGAAACATTAGATATGATGGAAGAAAGTCTACAATTAGCAAAACAGTCCAAAGGCGACAGAATTTTTTTTGCACGATTATACCCATTCCCTGGAACAGAAATAAAAACGATATGTGAAAAAGAACAAACAATACAACAAAATATGCCTTTAGGTGAGAAAGGAATGCCACCAGTTGAGAGAACAAAATTTGTTACAAAAAAACAATTAAATAAATTCGCTAAAAAAATATCAAAATGGCAAATTCAACGATACATCAACCAGGGTTTAAAAATGAGAGGCTTCCTATTTATATGGGATATCTTTCTTTTTTTACTATATTATAAATATGGTTTAGAGTTCAATCAAATTTACCGATGGCATGTTGAGAAGTATACGCTTGATAGACTATAAAAAACCCTGTTTTTCGGTTCATAGTATATGATACGTTTCTTTTTTGTTATTGATTCGTATAAAAAACCATTGAGTCTTAAAATCGTGTTACTGCTTCTGTTTTCTAAGGATATGTTTTTAAAGAAGAATTTAACCTAAACAAACACATGATTATTTAGTTAAAAAAATTTTTTTCAAATGTTTTTCGTATATCAAGATAAAAAATTAATGTTAAAATACAAAAAATTACAATTGAACTTATTGCAAGATATACAGGTAATATCGATTTCTGTGTTTCTGTCATTATCTCCCAAATTGGAAGATACGACATTACCATCAACAATACAGTTATTAACAATGATGCAAACATCGACTTTATTAATAATCTCTTATTTAGTGCCATCTGCTCCTGTATCTATTTTCGAGGATATTAACCCTTTTGGGAGGTTATCAGTAATTGAAACAAACACACGATTATTTAGTACGAGTTGCATCTTTGAATAATAAATTATTTTCGCTGTTTTTCCAGAAGATTCTCAATCTTTACTATTCTCTGAATAATCATTCTCATGGCAAAAAGTATCCATATTCCCAGCACGAACAATACCAAAAACATTACATAAAATGCCATATCTTCAATCAAATTCTTTCCACCTCTTACAATCGAATCATTTTATTGGATATTAATGTTTTGGGAGGTTATCAGTAATTGAAACACCTTTGAAAAAAATTGGGATTAATTTGGGAATGAATTGGAATCAATTTGTAAAAAATCATTATTAACAAAACCATACTATATAGGATTGTGGGAAAATAGGAAATGTAATATCTTTTCCATATTCTTTCCTCCCTAAATATTTACATTTCCTACATTTCCCTTTCCCCCTGTTTTAGATGGTATAGGTTTTTAAAGAAGGAACTGTTTTAAACCGATAGTAATTTATTTATCATCATGACCCGTATCAGAAAAAGGAAAACTCACGTGGGGGGGACAGAAGTTATGATTTCGATCACAGGGACAATAACTCAGCAAACAACAGCCAGAGAAACTGTTACCTTGTTTGTAAGGTATGTCACGGGAAAGCTACCGTCATAGGTAAACGAAAAATACATGACCCTTACTTTCATCATGTTATCGGGTATGAGACTGTTAAAAAGAATGTAGGTTATAAGAAGACAAGACGGAAGTCGAAGAAAAAACGTAAGCGAAGGAAACAAAGAAATCCCTTGGAGGTTTCGATACCGACAATAAAAATTCCGCGACTCTGACAACGATTAGCAACTTAACGATGATAGATTTATATACTACCTTGAAATAAGCAGAAAAACAGGGGAGCGATAAAAATATCCCACCTTGAACTAATGCATTTCAATGAAAATCCAAATGTAGGAATCTATTGCCGGGCGAATGATTCTGTTGTTTTTTTACAGAAGAGTTTACCTAAGAAAGTCAAACAGTTGGTTGCAAATGTTCTGGGTGTAAAGATTGTGGAGCTTTCTATTGCTGATTCCACAATTATTGGTTCACTTCTGACATTTAATTCGCATGGTGCAATTGTTACTGCATATGCCAGCAAGGAGACATTTAAAACTATCGAGAATCAGGGGCTTAAAGTCTTTCCGATAAAAGATGTGATTAATGCTGCTGGGAATGATGTTTTAGCAAATGATCATGGAGCTCTTGTTCACCCTGATTTGCAGAATGCTTCTGTAAAAAAAATTGGTGATATACTCGGTGTAACAGTGCAAAAGGGAACGATCGCGTCATTTGGTACTGTTGGTATGGCCGCGGTTGTGACAAACAAAGGATGCCTCTGTCATCCGAAGGTGACTGAGGCGGAGAAACAACAACTAGAGGCGGTCTTTGATGTCGACGTTATGATCGGAACCGTGAACCATGGATTCCCCATGATCGGCAGTGGTCTTGTGGCAAATATAAAAGGTGCGATTATCGGGAAAATGACGACCGGTATTGAGATGGGACGTATTGAAGAAGCATTAGGATTTTTAGGATAGTATCCTTCGATATTCTTTTCTTTTTGTAACTTTTTTAGGAGAAAAATTTTTAAAACAACAGAAGGAAATAAAATATTCCGAAACGTTCTTATATTACATGATATATTCATTTGTTAGGCGGAGAGATGGGATTGCAAGTAAAACAAAAATTTTTTATTTACGGAGTATACACCTCCGCCGCCTCCCCCATATAGTCTATGTCAATCACTATCTTTAAAAACATAGATTTGTTTTAGAGGTCGATTCTATGAAACTATTACTCATCCACAGCGACTTTATCGAATACGAAGTCAAAGAAAAAGCGATTCCCCACCCTGAAGAAGTAAAAACAACAAAGGATCGCTTAGACGAGGCGCTTACTGTCTTCATCGCGGTTGAAAAAGTCGATGAAAAATCACCTATACAAGCAGTCGAGGAAGCAGTAAGGGAAATCATCAAGACCGCAGAACAACTCAAAGTGAAAAACATCATGCTCTACCCCTATGCACATCTCTCTTCGAATCTTGCGAGTGCAAAAGCCGGAAAAGACATTCTCGTACTACTCGAACAAGAAGTCAAAAAACAAAAATTCACAGTGAAACGATCTCCCTTCGGTTGGTATAAGGCATTTACTATCTCCTGTAAAGGCCATCCTCTCTCTGAACTCTCACGAGAAATAATCCCTGGGGAAGAAAAGAAAGTAGTGGAAAAGCAACGAGAGATCATCTCTCAATGGTGCATCCTTACTCCGAATGGAGAACTTATCGATGCCGATAAATTCAATTTCTCTGGTCACGACGAGTTGAAACTGCTCTATGAATATGAGAGCAGTGGAACACGAAAGGTCGTAGGTGAACCACCGCATGTGAAAATGATGCAATCACAGGAACTTGTGGACTATGAACCTGCAAGTGATTCCGGGAACTTCCGATGGTACCCCAAAGGACATATGATTAAGGAACTTCTGGAGCAACATATCAACAATATGGTACGAGATATTGGCGGAATGCAGGTGGAAACACCAATCATGTATGACCTTGAACATCCTGCCTTAAGCGAGTATGTCAAAAAATTTCCAGCCCGTCAATACATAGTGAAATCAGATAAAGACTTTTTCCTGCGGTTCGCAGCCTGCTTTGGGCAATATATGATCGCGCATGATATGACGATCTCCTACCGAAACCTTCCATTAAGATTGTATGAGTTGACGCATTATAGCTTCCGTCGTGAACAAAGCGGTGAAGTCAGTGGTTTGAAACGATTACGAGCCTTTACTATGCCAGATCTTCATACTTTTTGTCAAGATCTTCCTCAAGCAACTGAGGAGTTCAAACGACAATTCAGCACTGCGATGCGATGGATGAACTCCCTGAACCTTGATTCTGAGGTTGCCTTGAGGTTTGTCAAAGAATTCTACGAAAAAAATAAAATCCTAGCGCAGGATCTCGCAAAGTTAGCGGGAAAACCGATTCTTATTGAACTCTGGAACGAACGGTACTACTACTTTGTCATGAAATTCGAGTTCAATGTCATCGACTCCATGAAAAAAGCAAGTGCACTCTCTACTGTACAAATCGATGTAGAGAACGGAAAACGATTCAACATTACCTACGCAGACGAAAAAGGTGAAAAACAGCATCCGTTCATTTTACATACGAGTATTTCTGGAAGTATCGACCGAAACCTCTATGCATTGCTCGAACGAGAAGCAATCAAAATGAACCAAGGAAAAAAACCAATGCTGCCGCTCTGGCTGTCACCCACCCAAGTTCGATTCATACCGGTTGCTGATGAATTTGTCTCTGATTGTGAGAAATTCATTGACGAGTTAAATAAAATCTCCCTATTCTATTTCATCAGATCTGATATCGATGATCGGGAAGAAAGCGTAGGCCGGAAAATCCGTGATGCAGAAAAAGAATGGATCCCGTATATCGTGGTTGTTGGTGAGAAAGAACGCAAAGAAAAAACAGTCTCTCCTCGTGTGCGTACAAGCGCCCTAGGAGAAGGAGACAAACCATATACGATTTCGCAGTTACACAGCCTTATCCTTGAACGAGTCAAGGACTTTCCACAACAAAAATTGCCGTTGGCGTTATATTTATCAAAGCGGCCGAAATTCAAAGGGTAACCAAAGAAATTGTACAACCATTTTGGGAGCGGAATGGTTCATGATAGAAAGAAAAATAATTCAAAACCTCGTTGAATCCTATGATTCAAAAAAAATCACCATCGGTGTCTTAGGTGGACATTCAGCACTTGATGTCTGCAGAGGTGCAAAAAAACACGGTTTTCGAACGCTCGCTGTCTGTCAAAAAGGAAGAGATAAAACCTATACCAAATATTACAAAACCCGGGGTGACGGTCGAGGTTGCATCGATAAAACCATTGTACTTGACAAATTCCGTGAAATCACTAAGCCACAGGTCCAAGAACAATTAAGAGATGAGAATACGATTTTTATTCATAACCGGTACTTCTGGGTGTACTTTGATTTCACTGATATCGAGAATAATTTCAAAATCCCGATTTTCGGAACGCGTTCTCTGCTCAAACTTGAGGAACGGAACGTTCCAAAAAACCAATACTACTTACTGCAGAAAGCAGGAATCCGATATCCGCAGTTGTTCAAATCACCAAACGATATCGACCGGCTGGCGATCGTGAAAGTCAATGAAGCGATCCGTGGATATGAACGCGCATTTTTCTTTGCATCTAGTTTTGTGGATTATACGAAGAAATCAGAACAGCTTCTGGCAAAAAAAATAATCACCCAGAAATCATTGGATCAAGCAGTTATCGAGGAATATGTGATCGGGACGCAGATTAATTTTAATTATTTCTACTCAGTACTGGACGATGAACTGGAGATCATGGGTACAGATACTCGCAGGCAAACAAACCTTGATGGTCTGCTTCGTCTCCCTGCAGATGAACAATTGGTAGTGCTCAAATACCTAAAACCAAAGATCATTGAAACAGGGCATATCGCAGCGACCACGAAAGAATCCATTATCGAATCGATCTTTGAGCTGGGTGAAAAATTAGTCACGACCACAAAAAAAGAATATCCACCGGGTATCATCGGTCCGTTCGCACTCCAGGGGGCTATGGTCGCTGATAAAGGGAAAGAAGAAATGGTCGTCTTTGATGTCTCGCTGAGAATCCCCGGAAGCCCATTGACGCAGTTTACGCCCTATTCAGGTTATTTGTACGGTGAGTCGATAAGTTACGGTGAGCGTATCGCGATGGAGCTTGACAAAGCGATTAAAACTAAACGACTCAAAGAGATCGTCACCTAATAACAGATGATGATGCGTTCTTCGGTAACAATCTTCTCTACCTTTACGTCATGTTTCTCAGTCGGGATGCTCTCAACAATTTGGAACTCAAAAGCAAGACCAAGACAGTGAGCATTCATTTTTTTCTGTAGTAATCGATCATAGTAGCCCATTCCATGTCCAATTCTATTTCCTTGCCAATCAAAAGCGACGCCAGGGATGATCATCAGATCAATCGATTCTGGGGATACTTCATTGACATATTCTTGTCGCGGTTCTAAAATCGTATATGCACCTGACAAAAGATCATCCCATGTGGTAAGCGAAGAGCAAATAATCGTTCGGTTATTCATATCTGTTTTTGGGACGACGACTTGTTTTTTCATTCCAAGACTTTCTTTAATCATTTCATGAGTATAGACTTCATTATCATAAGAGACATAAAAAAGGATTGTCTTTGCCTCTTTGAATTCTTCCATATGAAAGACTTGTTCTTTGATCAGTTTGCTTTTTTCAAGAACTTCTGAAAGAGGCATGCTGCTACGTTTCTTCAGAATCGTAGAACGAATATCTTTCTTCATGAGATTTCTATATTGATTACCGGTTATTAAGCCGTTCACTTTTTTTTTCGTTAACAAAAACGATTGGGTCTTCGGATGCTCTAATGAAAATTTACTGAAAACAGCGATTGAAATTCATTTTTCTTCAGAAGAACAGCGATATCATTATGCGATCCTTTAAGGAGGATTCGTGCTGTTGGTTTCATCGTCCGAGTCAGATATAACAGCACACTATCCATAGGCCAGACGTTAATAGCGATATACATTACATCAAAGGTATGACTAGGATAGTTTACACCGTCCCCATATTGAATCGTTACCATATTCGACAGGTGTTTTTTCTTGATATATGCTTGTGCGAGTTTCACTGCGATACTATTTTTATCGATACCAACCACGTGTGTCTTTTTTTTCCTTCGCAATGAAGATTGTTGCCGAGGGAAGCGCTCTGCAGCCGAGATGAAGCACCTTTTCTGTTGGAGTAATTTTAAGCAGATGAATCTCACGAAAAAATACTGATTTTCTCCATTTTGTCAGAAGGGAATCGAAGAGGTTCATCTGTGCCGCAAACAGTTCCAATAATGTAAAGATATAACAAGAAAACAATCGTCTCCAATTTGTAAGAAAACCAGATGATTTGATGTTTTTCTCGCTCAATGTTTCTCCTCTTTTAAAACCCTTTAATTGATATCACGTTTTTCTATAAAATGGAAAAGGTGTTAATCTTGCTCTTTCAAAATAATTTATCCGATTCACTATTGACGATAATCAATTTATTTTTTTATATAAAAAGATATTTAAATAAATACGTGATTCTTTTTCATGGAAATATAATTGTTGGGGGCTCATATATCGACGAGGAAAATTTAACATTTGAAGACGGCGTAATATTTTGCAAACATCTATATCAATGCGCAATTCATAAGACACTGAATGGTGTCCCAGAGGAATGGATAATTTTTTACAAGACACACACGCTCTTAAATGAACTCGGGTACCATTTTGACAACAAGGACCTTGAGAAAGTCATGTTCAAACTGAATCTTGATAACGTCTTCATGAAAATCTAATGCTCTTTTATTGGATTGGTAAACCATAGGTTAACCTCTTGGTAAACCACTTTTCCCAGGAGACGGTACACCACAGGTTAACCACGGTAAACCGCAAATGAAAAAGAATTTTAAGACTGTAAATATGCAATAACATTACATTCTTTGTTTTTTTTTATATTTCTAGCGTATTCGATATCGTGTTTTTGATGTGATCGTATTAAGCCGAAATCTGAACAAAATTTCGAATCTGATTGGTATTTAATCATTAGAGGAGAACCCCTTGTTATGTTCCTTTTGTTGTTTAAAGAAAGAATTCCACCAGTCTATAGCGAACGAAATGAGCGGTGACTGGTGGTAACAGAAACAACAATAAAACTTGTTTTTATTCGATAGCTTTTGGTGGTGCCACTGCTTTTGTTGATCCGAATGAGCAGCAGCTCGGCACCACCAGGAGAAATTTTTATGGATCGTGTTAGCGTAGGCTGTGCTGAAATCAGGCATCATAGCTCAAGCGTCGGAAGAAATGTCTTACACCTGAGCT
>Ga0209777_10005519_pt1 | contig 14529 bp, 9 predicted proteins | sample FrelakmetHBP12HB_FD_187147 | JGI IMG/M metagenome (GOLD analysis project Ga0209777, IMG submission 187147) | Freshwater lake sediment microbial communities from the University of Notre Dame, USA, for methane emissions studies -HBP12 HB (SPAdes)... | ecosystem: Environmental > Aquatic >...
CCCCGATAGTCCCGTCACCGATAGTCCGCATAGTCTGAACCTTGACCTTATCCGCAAAGTGGGTAGGAAACAACTCGCCTTTATACCGTGTCCAAGAGTTAGGGTCGGGGTTAGACCCCAACGGAAGCCATTTACAACTCTCTACATAATGTCGGTTCTCGACTTTATAACAAGTCAGTGTCGTAGTCTTTGACGCAATAGTGACTACACTCCAATAGATACCATTGGCTAAGATGCTGTCATTGGAACTGTAATAAGTGTTTCCTGTCACGCATACGGTAGAGTCATGGTAAGACGGTGTGTGAACCCAATAGAGAGAATCTGCGGTCTTAACTACTAATCCCGTACAGGTAGGGTCAAGTGAAGTACATGCTGCGGTGTCGTGGCAATAAACCACCCCACTTGAAGTATCGTAATAGGTTGTGATAATCTTGATAAGTGAATCATAGGACATTCCTACCGAGTCAGGCCACGCCCGCCACTTGCCCGAAATCCATTTTAGTGCTTCCCCTTGTGAACCCGGTATCAACCCAATAGACCCTGAATGAGTGATAGTACCGCCTGTCAACGGGTCAACGGCAGTTATGGAAACCACCGTACCACCGCCAGGGGTATATTGAACAAACAAAGTGTCCTTGTTGATAAATAAAGTGTCGGCATGAACGACCAACTTATATACCTTGTTTCCGTACTTGTGGAATATCAAAGTATCCACATTAAGCCGTTGTTGACCAAATACCATTACAGGCAAAAAGAATAATATGAATAGTAATTTCTTCATGTTTACAGTTCTATACGCCAATATAAAGTCGTGTTCACATTTGTGAGTGCCTGAAAGTTGCTCACCGTTTTCAGCGCAGTAGGTATCTGTACTAACTGCTGGATGCCGTCAATGTCTATCGCATAAGCAAAAACCCTGTAACTTGCCAATGGCATGGTGATGTTAAGCGTCACCACCGTCATAACATCCGCTATCAATGATTTTGTCCCTGCATCCCAATTCTGAATGCCCGTAGGCAGCGTAAGAACGACCTGGAAAAGATAAACCGTGAAAGTCTTTAGGATTATGTCACCTGCCGAAGCCACGCTGTTCTGTGCCGAAGCATTGACCTGTAATGAGGTAGATAAGTCTTTTGTAGCAGTAAGAGTAGCCACCTGTTCGCCCTCTACATAAACCTCTATCTTCTGTGAGTTGGTAGTGACCTTGTGTATCATGGCTGTCAGCCTTATGCTTTGGTCTACCTGAAGTGCATCGGTGAAGAAAGAGATAAGTTGATCCCCGCCAAAGTAAAGTTTCATGGTCTTGCCGTTGTCGTTAGCAGCAAGTTTAAATACCGCTTCGAGTTTGAGAATATCGCCTATGTTGGTAAGAGTGCCTCCGGGAACGGTATAAGAGTCTAAAACTACTTCACCTGTCCCTGCCACCGTAGCAGCATCGGTAACACAAGCATGGATGATATTTGAACCCGATGAGTTTGTGCCGTTAGTACCTGCCGCACCTGCGGGGCCTCGTACATTACCCTGATAAACCCATGTGCCACCTATGTTCTTAAACAGGTTGCCGTCTTCTGCCCCACCACCGTTGTTTTCTGATATGTCACCATCGTTGCCTCCGCTTGGCGGGTCAACACTATGAAATCCGTAGTTAAAAGTACAAACACATCCGCCACCACCCGTAGAAGAACCCCATGCAACAATAACATGAGTCGCTTCTTCATTGTTGGTTTCACACTTGCAGTCTTCGCCTTTAAGACAATCTTTTAACTGTTCAATGATATGATCTGTTTCTGCGCCACAGCGTTCAGCCCATTCCAACTTTGTCCACAACCCCGAAGCCTCAATAACGAGGTCACGATTAGACTCACGGAACCCGAAGTTAGACTTCAGCGAAGCCATCCACCTGCGTAACAGGTTGTCATAACAAACCCGAAGGTTACAGATGGTAGCATCGCATTCCACATCGAGGAAGTTATCACCTGCCACCGTATCATTGACGACAAACCAAACCACTTCGGTAGATAAGTTATTCCACTTTTCGAGGTTATAAGCCAAGATAGTAGATATGTTGACCTGCCAAACCCTTGTCCAGAGTCTTGTGGCATCAGTAGAGCCACCACCTATAACCCTTGTCACAGCAGACGTCGTGCCAGGCGCATTAGCACCTGAACCCGCAGGCTTGGTGATGGTATGCGACCTTGTAAGCGTGGTGGGAGAGAAACTAACCCCATCAATGACTACATTGTAATCCGAAACATCTACACTCGTCAGTTGTGAGGTACTGCATTTTGCTGAAAGTTCGTTGTCTACAACAGGACTTTCATAAGCCCACATCTTGCTTTGCGTGGTTTCGACAACGATAACGGAATCCGTTACTTTATAATGTATTTCATAGTTGACCTTTTTGATGTTGTCGTCATCATCCAACACCATGTCTATCGCAGAACTCACCCACGTTGGAGTTTTTGACCCATTCATGTCAGGTGCGGAGAAATCATTGGTTTCGTACCCCGCATTTGCATAAATAGTGGCGTTGTCCGCTATGACTTTGAACATGATTTTGAAATCACTCAAGGTTCCATAAGAACCGTAATTTGTCTGAATAAGGTCAGTTATGGTGAACGATTTTAAAGGGACATTCGCTATGAGTCTAAAGCGAAGTATCGAACTGGAAATGGTCGGCATGGTAGTATAGGTTTTTGCAAATATATTGCAAAATGATAGTCGATTGCAAATAGGCAAACCAAAAAACCGCCCCCTCAATTAAGAGAGAAGCGGTTAGGGAACGGATAGGAAACGGGAGGTTATTTTTTTGGTTCTCTGATAACAAACGGAGGACGCTTGCCCTCATCTACCATTTTCTGAATCAGAAATGGGATTAAGGTTTCTTTCTTTGCCAATGAGGGGTTGCCACCGAAATACTTAAATAAGTTTTTGGCATCTACCCACCCGTTCATATCTCCCATGAGATCGTCTTTGAGCCATTCCTTTGTCACAACTTCGGGCAAAGGACGGTATAACTTGACTACATTTTCTGCCTTTTCATCAGGGTTGCCTAACAAGTCAATGATCTCGTCAGCTTCGTCAGGATGGTTTATCAGATAATTCTTTAAGATAGTCCTTGCCTGCGGCGACTGCGGAGGCTGTACCTTGCAGATAGTCTTTAACATCTTGCCTGAAACATCGAGCATGATCCACCGGAAGTCGGGTGCATCGTTGTAGGCGATGATCTTCTTGTCCATGCACTGCTGAATAGCAGATAGTATCTCTATGTCACGGATGTCGTCACCGTCTGCCATCTTCTTACATGCCTCATTGAAAGCAGCAAGATTGTAGTTCAACTCGTTTTTCTTCTCTGATTCTTTGATCTTTTCAGATAACAGTTGCTTCTTCCTTGCCAAAGTTAGTTTTTGTGGGTTAGGAATACCCCATGCAAGGCAGAGATTGTTGACCCGTGGTTCATCGGAACAGAACCCGATGCCCTTTGTGAACAGCCAATAGTGGATGATAGCACCCTTGCTTTCTTCGATTTCAAACTTTTCGGCTTCGGCTTCTTTATCTTCGAGGAATGTCCTGCCTGATAGATTTTGAGGTGTGTTTAAGTCTTGGTTGATTAGGAACATAGCCAAGATAAGTTCAATGTCTTCCGTGCCCAATATCATGGTCTTTTGCGATGTGCCTATCTGAAACCTCACAGGCAGATATTTCTTCTTGCCGCCTTCTTCTTCAATGGTGTCACACCACGCCACCCTGCGTCTGCCTGCCTTCGTTGGAATATCAACAATGCGTGGGAAGGAATAGCCGAGGTTGCCCTTGCCAAGACCGGACTTGATACCGGGTGTCTTGAATACTACGGGTTCATCCTTGCCTAAGAACTTATCCCATACCATACGATAGACTGAATCTATCTTTAACTTTAACTCGTCTGTGTTTTTGGGGTCGTCACTGTACCATCCGCCATCGGGGAGTTTGATGGAGTCTAATGGTATTGGTATTTCTTGATTGCCTCTGATTTCGTAAAACATATATGCTTGTGTTGGTTTATGGTGCAAATATATATCATTTACATACACAAAGCAAATTTTTACGAAAATTGTTATTAAAACTTTATAAACAAAAAACGGGGAAAGTTGCCAATCCCCGTTCTATTCAATCGAAATTAATCGGTTAGGTCACAGCATCGGTACGGTACACCCTCATTCCACGCCATGCTTCGAGGAAGGCTACGCCAAACTCACAGAGGACATGGAGTTTTGAAATATCGCTTTCAAGGACAATAGGTGCGCCTGCCATCTGTTTCAGGGCACCGCCCATACCTGCAAACGGGGCTATGATACGGGCACGGTTGTACCCTTCAATGCCACGATATACAAGTTGTAGGTTGGGAACCCATCCGCCCGCTTTCCTGTCCCTCACCTGCATCAATGGGAACACTTCGGCAGCATGACGCCACGAAGCATTAGCACCTAATAGGAGGGGGTTAGTGAACAGGTGATTGGATTTCAGAATGATCTTGGTCATACCGCCGTTGAGTTGGATATGCTTGAAGCCTACTTCGAGGTTTTTCAGTCCACCGCCTGCATCGGGGGTGAACATCTCGTTCATCGAGCCAGTGGCATTGATGATATAGGAACGGCAGGACTTTTCAACAGTACGCAACAGTTCGTTGCCAGCGTTGAAAATCCATTCGCCGGAGTTCATACCCACAGACTCACCATATTCCGACATCTTGTAGAAGTCTTCGATGTTGAATCCGCTTGCAGAGGTATATTGGATGTCAGAACCACGTTCACCGATCCAGTTCCAGATACCTTTTGTGCCATAGATGGCGATAGAGGAGTTGGATGCAAGTGAAGTATCGTAGATGTTGGTAGTGTTGATGTTTTCTTCACCGATATGGATTTTCATTTCCATACCAGCGTCAACTTCGATGTCAAGGTCTGTGACCAACTTGTTCCATAACCTTTTGCCGTCAGGAGTGACCCAGTTTTCACGGGCAAGTTCGGCATCACCGATAGTCTTGTTGCTCTTGATCGTTTCGAGATAGTAGGTGAAGTTCTGATAACCCCTCATGGTGCCTGTGACGGCAGCAGATTCGTTACCTGCATCGACAACGGGTACATAAGAAGCAATAAGCCCTGTTGCGATATAAGATGAATCAAGTGTTACGGGAACGGTAGCCGTTGATCCTGCCTTCGGATAAACCGTGAGGTCAACAGTGTGTGGGGTAGGCCCTGTGTTTACAGTGATGGCTGTGATTACAACCACAGCCTTATGATAAGCCGTGCCAAGCACGATTTCCTGTTTTACACGAGGATAGTAGTTGCCGAGGGAGTCAAGGTCGTCAGCATCGAGTCTGATGGTTGCTACGCCACCGGGTGTGGCAGAAACAACGCTATTAGCACCAATCTTCAGGGTGCGGAAAGGCGGTAGTTCTTCTTCAACGGAGAAACTTTCTGATGCTATATATTTATTCGACCCCTTCAGGGTTCCGATGATGTCAAAGTCAAGGATGTCCTGTCCATACGATTTACGCAGATCAGGCCATACCTGTGGCTTGTTGGTGAAAAACTCCAACGTAGTCATAATGTCTTTCGACGTTGCATGCGCAACGGGTAAGCTATCTTTACTCATAGTAGTAAAATTTAGTAGTAGTTAGTTTATTTTTTCCTTTTGATGCCTAAGTCTTCCATAGCCTTACCCTGTATTTCTTCAAGTTGTTTCTGTTCGCCTGTGGGGAGTTTTGCGGTTCCTTCGGTACGAAGCGGACGCACATTGTGGCGTTTAACCCACTCTGCGTCTTTGAACTTGGTTTCGAGGTCGTTCTTGATGGCTGCGTAAATCTCCGGGCGGTGTTCAACAAAGTAATTACCTAATAACAGGTGTTGAACTGTCTTTTCCACGTCGGATGCAAGTTTGTCGTTCCACTCAACTGCGTTTTGAATGTAACTGTTCCTCACAACAGCTAACGTGTCCTGGACTGCCTTTGACTTCGCATATCCTTCAGGAATCTCATATTTGAAGGCTACTTCTGTGACATCCTTATCGTCTTCCCCTTTCAGCGTTTCCGTGAACTCGATTGCTTTCAAGCCTTTCGGTATCTGTTTGGTGAATAACGATTCGGTGGCATCGGTTATCTTTTGTTTTCTCGTTTCTTCATTTGCCCTTTGTGTCTTTACCGTTTCCGCTAAATTCACTTCTTTAGGCGGCTCGACCATCTTCTTGTAGCCATTCCATTTGGCGACAGCCTCTTTCGCTGCAACCTGTATGTTGGCTTTCTTGGCAGGAGGTATGTTGATTATCCCTTGCCCGTCCTTATCTTCGGGGTCGATACCGTACTTCTCAAAGATGGCGTTCTCTGCCGTTTCTTCATCGGTGAATATCTCCGGGTTGTCAAGCATCATATCTTTAACCAATACTGCAATGGGATCGGTGGTATGTGCCTTTGAATAATCCCTGTTGATGACATCGAACAGCAACTCCGGGTCTTTGTCCGGCATCTTGGTCATAAGCTGGTCGTGTATGACAAGGTTCTTAAACCTCTCTTTCGACTTCTCATTGGCAAACATGCCTTCGGGCTTAAACGCCTTTTGGTACTCACCGTTTTCAGCTTCAAGTTGCTCAAGACGACTTTGGGCATCTGCGAGTTTCTTTTCCTTTTCTGTCAAAGAACTATACCATTCGGTGAACTTGTCCTCGGATTCAAATGTTTGTCCTAAAGACTCACCTAATATTTTCAGTTTGTCAACCTTCTCCGGTTCCGGTGTCGGCGTGGGAGTAGGTTCGGGTGTTGGTGTAGGTTCTGGTGTGGGAGTCGGTGTAGGCTCCGGTTCAGGGTTGCCTTCCGCAACAACCTCTTTAATTGCTTTGTCAATGTCCATATTGCTTGTTTTTGCTTGTTTGGTTATTCAAAATGCAAAGTTCTAACATTATACTATGTAAAGTCAAGTAAGCAGAATTATGCAGGTTGCGGTTCCTTTTCAGGTGCGTTCTGTTTCAACTTCTCAACTTCTATTTCCTTTTCCTTATTTATACCTGCTGTCGTTGCTGCCTTTGCTATTCCTCCCCTATTTATTTCCCCTTGCAGAGCAAGTTTGAACTCCTGAATCATCTGCTGTAACTCTTTCTGTTTTTCTGCCGTCTGTGCCGCAACGTCTTTGTTGACTGCTGCCTGATGATCCATAAGTTGTTTCTTTTCATCCATAATAATCTTACGCTGACGTTCACGGGCTTTCTTAAAGTAAGCCTGAACCGTCTTGATAGGGGTCTTAGAAACTATCATATTGAGAATCCTGTCAGCATCATCGGCTGCAATCTGCGAGTCGCCATTCTTATCAGGTTGTACAGCACGTTCAAGATTCTGAATGATGTATTGAGTTTCTACGTCATTCGGGCGTGGAATCAGTCTTATCCCATAGGCGGCTTCATCTTTGTCTGCTGCCATCAGTGCTTTTATTCCTGCATCGCCTATCACTTCCTTATAAGCATTACGACTATATTCATTACCTCGTATCAAAACGCATATCCAACGGGCAGCATTTTCAGCGACCATCTGTTGCATACGCATGTAACCTTCAATATAAGGTCTGATAGTTGCCGAAGTTGAGTTGAAAGCTAATTGCGCAGTAGTGACCGGAAGGTTAGGGTCAGCAGTTGATCCGGTTGTCAAAGCATTGACCCCCGTGATATATTCCACCAACTTAATGTTCAGTTCAATCCCTTGCATGATCTCTGCAAAGAGTTCACCCATACCACCTTCTATCGTGCCTGCGGGTTGGTTCTGGTTGACACCGCCACCGATAGTTCCCCTGCGGATCATCAGCCTGTCCGTGGCATACATCCTGCGGAAAGCCTTTTTCGCTGCTGACTGCGGGGTGTCTTTCTCACCTGCCGTACTTGCAAGCATATCGGCATCCGACCAAATGATCCTGCCCTGTGCATTCCTTAAAAGTTCCCTGAACTTAGTCCATAAATCCTGGAAATTCTTAAAAATAGGTATAAGTTGCTCTATGATAGACTTACCCGGCAATACTATCCATTGATAGGTTCCTTCGGCATCGTTCTTCGATGGGAAGGTTTGGTCGTAGGCAGGCCCCCACTCAAAAATATCATCAGTGCCTAACACCCACTTGGCGGCATAACGTATGCGTTCTTCTTTAAACCTTACCTTTTTATCTTCTTTGGTTTCAGAACTCAATGACACGGTTTCTATCTTCCTGCGATTATACCTGTCTTCGCTTATCTCCTCTTTTTCGATGTTGATGTCCACCCACTCAAAGTTGCCTATGGCAGTCTTGAACTGTTCATAAAGGTAGTTACCGTAAGCATCCCTTGTTGTATATTGGTCAAAGAAAGAAAGGGAAGGATTGTCAAACTGACCACAGTTGTTTCGTGCCAGTTTCTCAAACCATTCGGCAGGTTTTTCAGGGAAATACTGTTTCAATGTAGAGATAGGCATGGCATAGAAGTGCCACCACCGTTCGTTGTCACGGCAGTCTATCCACATGCTCTTTTGTGTGTCCCCAACGGCTATATCTACATAAGTTGGCTTAACCTTTCCATCTTCGGGATCATAGTCGTTTTTTATACAGGCACGGTTATAGGTGAAAAGATCACGGTAGAACAGCATCTTGATGTCAGGCGACCAATGGGAAATATCGAAAGTATGTTTTACAATCTGTTCGATATATTTTACATGCTGTTGTGCGAACTCACCTAACTCATTTGCCAGTTCAAGGTCTTCCGGTGTTTCGGGTTGTATGCCTTGTGGTTCAGGCATCTCTATACCCGCCATCTTTGCAGCAGCAGCGACCTTATCTTTGATTCGTGAGTCCGACCATCGCCTTAACTTATCTTCTTCGGTCTTATGTATGGTAGCATAGTCTATCGGGTCAGCATTGATCTCATACTCCACCCGCATGACATTACCCACCAATGAGTTCATAATCTTATTGGCGGGCGATAATATGTCCCACACTTCGGATGAAAAGTCAATGACAGGATATTCTTCTCTTTCTACCTCAACCCTGTTCCCGTTTTCGTCAAGGGTTTCTTCTTTCTTTGTGTCACTATCGGTTACCCTCCTACGTGGTTGGTATTGCCTTCCTTCAGCAAAAGACCGAAGCCACTGTATCCTATTGAGATTATTGAAGCCGACTAAAGAACCATCGTTGTAATAGTCGAAATAAAATGCCTTTACGTTACGAAGGTAGTAATCTCTATCACGCTTTTCTTCGTCTGGCTCCTGTATAACGGGAAACCAAACAGAATTGCTACTAAAAGAAGGAAGACCTATCATCAGGAAATATCTTTTTCGCAAATTTAAGCGAAAGTGATAGTTGAAAGCAAATAGGCGGAATTACAAATCGGGGAACCCCGGAACCATCCCCGTACAGTCGATATTAGTGTTTCTTACTGATGCCATAGAGTAATATGGATTCAATTCGGCTATCAATGTTCCCAATTCAGATGCTATCAAGTCGCAAAAAGTTAGATAATCCCGACCACCAAACTCCAAATATTCCTGAAGTAAATCTACATGATAGTTTCTATCTACGTTATTCACTATCTCATCTGCCAACATCCTGATTGCTGTTTCAACGATCTCATCCTTATTCCACCAACCGGGTTCGCTTTTTCTCTTTCCTGTATTCCTGTCGATGTTATATAACAAAAACCCTTCATAACCACGTTTGCGGAAATGATCTATCACGTTTGTCTTATTACGTTCAGGGTAACAGGAACACGACATCCAAACATGAGCCTTTAACATGTCTTCGCAATATTCTTCTACCGTGTCGGGTCGATAACGGTATGTCAAAATTGGTCTTTTGCTTTCATATAAGGATAAATCTTTATCTTTGGAATCTACCAACGGATCATATCTGTACCGTATTACCAACCCCCCATTACTGCCTTTGCCACTTACGGTCTTGTTGATACCAAATGTATCAGGGCTTCCAACGTATTTCATGTTATTTACAGGCCAATATGTGCCATCCCTGTAAATCCTGCGGTTAACCTCTCCCGGTAACATATTCTTTGATAGATAAAATCTTCCCCCAGTCGGGTCTTCCTGCCACTCAACAATACCATCACGGATGTCTTTCCAAGATAAGTTGCCTCTTTTCGCTTTAAGTTCGGGGTGTAACTCCAACCGTTGCAACTGTGCTTCTATTAAATCCCTGCGAAATACCTGTGCTTTGGGCGGAGGCGTAAAACAGTCAAGGAAACAAAGCGGGTGCTGACGACGGAACAATGCAAGTTCTTCCCAATCTCTTTTACGGCGATATTCGTTTATGGTATTTTGGATATATTGTTTTGCACCGATATTTTTACCAATAAATAATGCTTGTTCAGGCGTTGGCTTGTCCATTATGCTTTCGCCATACTTACCGATGAAACCAGCCAAACCATCTGCTGCCTGAAAGAAAATATTAACCATGCCGGAAGAAGTCCTGCCATTATCGTCACGGATTTCATAGTGGGAATTTTGGCATAACTTCATGTAATTAGCACCCGCACTTTGTTCTTCTATCTCATCGACCGTAGTAGTGTAGGCAGCACATCCTTTTATCTTGTTACCACCGCCTGTTGAAAGACAGAACTTAACAATACCATTGATTTTATTGACATCCTCATATTTTATTTTCCCAGGCTCGTCAAGGTGGAATCTTAACAACCTGCGACCGTCATATTTCTTTGCATCTGAACTTGTGGCATAATCGCACCACATGTGTAACCCTTCGCCTGGAGTTTCCACATCTTCCCAAAGTATCTTTGATTTAGGGCTTACACCACTTGCACCATCATAAATAGGTTTCCAGAAGATAGGCAATCTCGTGAATGTATGTATTACATTATGCTGAAATACTGATTCTGCATTATCATCATCCTTGCCCTGAATGCCGATACCCTCATCTGAAATAGTCCTTGTGGCAACCTCCACGTTGTCATCTGCTACCTTTGATGTGTCACCGACAACACGAGCCTTAATGAAATTACACCCGAAGAAAACCCTCTGCAATAAGTCAATCATTTCATATTCACCTATCTCATTTGGGATAGGTTTCTTTGTTTCCAGGTCAACATCTTTAAAAGTGAAGGTGTCATATTCAAACCATTTCTTGCCTATGTACCAACGCCTGTCACGGTCACGGTAGTCGGGCGGGGTATTGCCATAAGGACACCAATTTAGATACCAGTGCATACCACCCGTTATGTAAGTAACCTTGCCATTGATAAAAAGGAACTTGCCAAATAAACGGTAATACCATTGTAAGTTTATCCATTCAATTTCCGCCTTATACTTTTCCTGTTCTTCTTCAAGTGTTTCCCAAAACCTGCGTACTACATAAAACTCCTTTTTAACTGCACTGTATCCTGATAACTTCTTGTTGCCCTTAAACTCATTTCTTATCTTTCTTTCAAGGTCTTTCAATGCTTGTGGGATTACCTCGTATTCAAACACCTGATCTTCGGGTGCCTTACCGTAACCGTCAACAAAACGTAATGCAGGGAAGCGAGTGGGTTCTCTTAACCCATACTGCCGAAAAGTGCGTTTGAGTAATTCAAGCTGATCTATTTGAATTGGGAACAAAGATGTGTCATCAAGATTCAGCCATACATAACGGTCTATGTCTTTATATTCCTTGTGGTATTGGGAATTATACAGGCGTGTCATTCAGAAAACAATTTATGCGGATCGGGTAATACACCTTGCAGTTCCTTGTCGGCTATCAACTTTGCCATGTCTTCGGGGCGAAGGTTCAATTTTTGCTTTTCCGCAAGTTTGTAAAGTGAGTTCCTAACCCCGATAGTTTCGAGGTCGGTGAACAGCTTTTTTTCGAGTTCCAACATCTGCTTACTTGCCGTTTCGACATTTGCCATGATTTCTTTCTTTGCCTTACTGTCCGTTGCAGACATGGCTGCCTTAAATTCGGAAAAAAATATCTCCCTGTGTAACACATAGTTAGGTAAGTCTGCGATATTGAAACTCACCACAAAAGCACAGATAGCATCATTGTACTGTTCATTTTCCCCGACAATACAATCCTCTACTTCTTCATCAAATACACCTCCTTTCAATTTAAAACCTGCCTTTAAAGCTGCTTCACGCTTACGGCGGTTAAAATCAGATGGAAATAACTTTAGTAAATCAGAATGTGGGTCGTAGCAATAAATAGTGTAAAGGATCAACTTATTCTTTTCTTTAAACTTGAACTGAAATTCGGGGATTTCTTTTTGTACCCTGTCCGGTGTGGTAGGATCATCAGGGTTGTACTTATAGTTTGAGAACATAACTTGTGTTTTGCTTGTTACTGCAAAGATAAAATGATTTTGATAGGATAGTCAAATAGGCAAATAACAAAGGGTTGGCTTTTACACCAACCCCTGAACAACAAACAAGTTAACACAAGCATTATTAGAAACACAAGCGACAACAAAGGTAAAAATGTTTCAGGGGTATTTGCAAATAGGCGGGTTAAGGAGTCATAATCGCACGGATATTCGATCTACGGCTTATTATCAATGGTTCTTCCGAAAAATAGCGTTGCCCGTTTTCAAGTTTGCGGTTCTTGGCAAATAAGAGCATTACGATGTCACCTTGTTTTATCTCACGGTGGTCGTGGCGGTCTTTGTCGTTGAATGGGTAATCTACCGGATCACCTATATACCTGACAGTAGCGTACTTTTCTTCGGTATTTGGGGTGTTAAGCGTTTCTAATCCTATGCTTTTTGCCTTTTTTATCCAGTCGGGTGTTTCGTCAATCAAACTTAAAAGCAAATATCCGTTAAGCATCACAACATTTTCACCCGACTTTTTGAATATAATATCATCATACCGTATGATATAATAAAGTTCTTCATCAACTTCAATGGTATGATGGTTCTGCTCTGCACGGACTAAACTATTTGCATTTACCCAAACGATTTCCCCTTTCTTCAACTGCATGGTCGTTTTCCACGGCATAGAACCAGGGATCATCTGCTCAATATATTCTGACTCTGTAACTATATTTTTCTTGTTATGTCTTGCAAGTTCCTTTATCTTTTCGGGGTGCGTTTCCCTTTGTGACTCTTGTTGCCATAATACCGTGTGAGTGCCATAGGTGAGGTTACGGGGTACTGCGGCAACGGAACATACTATCGGTGCAGTGGCAAAGGGATCGTACGCCTTGCCGTCTGCCAGTGATAATGGTGCGTAAAATTCTGCCGTGCCATACTTGATCTTGCTTGTGTCAATGGCAGGCTTTAAAAGTACATTGTTGTTGCAGGGGCGGATAGCGGTAATATCGAGTTTCATTCGCAAAAGATGATTTCTTCCCGTGAAAGTATAAGGTATTTATTGTTTTCTTCTTCATACTCTATGCCCGAACCACGATAGTAGTAAACAGGATATTTCTCATGGATTCCGTTAGGATTGTTGGCAACAAGTTCAGCACCCCTTTGTACTACTATCCCTTTTAAGATGTGGTTGTTCTCCACCGTTGAGGTCTGCGGGATATAAAGGTTGCTTTTTTCTTCCTTGCAGGGCAAAACCATCAACCTGTCACCACAGATACGATCATTGAGGAATAGTATCTCCCGTTCTTCGAGTATGAGGTAATCGGTTTCTTCGCCTTTTTCATTAGGTTGCCTGTGCGGTGAACCCGAACCCTTCAGGTATTTCACAACTGAACCAACAGGATAATCTTCTTCCTTTAACATAGTGCCGACCATCAGGATACCGCCTGTGGTGAACTTTGAACGTGCCGTTCTTGCAAACTGTGGGAGTATGATACCTGAATTGGTAACTATTTCATCGGATTTTTCGGGGATTAACAGGATTTTTTTGCCTAAAATATTCTTTATCCTCATGCGGAATTGAATTTGAATTGCAAATATAACACGTATTTTGGAATAATTTACACGGTGTTAATAATTATTTAAAAAGATTTCATGACTATTTGCTTTTATGGTTTTATTTTTTGTACCTTTGTGCTTTGTATTTGGGTACGATAATAAAGTTTACGATGCTTATTGAAAAGAAATTTAAACCATTTGCATGGCGGGTTCTCGTAACACCCACCCCAAGCTGTGCAAATACCCCGCTGTTGCAACATACACACCGCCATTACCCTAAAAAGTATGGCGGTTTTTTATTTATCTAAAATGAATGTAACCGAAGATATAATTCAAAAAGCATGTAATGAAAAACAGATGAACGCCCTTGCGTTTTTCTACTTGCTTAAACAAGGTTGTCATGGTTCGGTTATCAAAGATTACTCCCCGCAAAAATTATCCAAACAAACGAGTATATCGGTAAACTCCATTAAGAAATATATCAAATGGCTTTCGGTTCAACAGGTTGGAAGTTGGCAACGTGCTGAATACAGATTACAACCGATGATTGCTTTTATTGATGGCAAACTCTTTCTGTCAAGAGTTCAACCGAAATATCATATCTGCCAAATCAAACTCAATAACAATACACTCCATGAAATCAAAAAACTACTCTATGGCAAACTAATTCACTCCTTCATCACCGCA
>Ga0209777_10005520_pt1 | contig 14527 bp, 11 predicted proteins | sample FrelakmetHBP12HB_FD_187147 | JGI IMG/M metagenome (GOLD analysis project Ga0209777, IMG submission 187147) | Freshwater lake sediment microbial communities from the University of Notre Dame, USA, for methane emissions studies -HBP12 HB (SPAdes)... | ecosystem: Environmental > Aquatic >...
GCTCATCCCGGCAGGCTTGTTCATCTTTGCCCTCGTGAAGGCTGGCTTGCCGTTTCATTCAACACTCTTCTTTGTGTTCATGACGATAATGGTCCTTTTCGCTTTCTGGGGCAACTATGGGTACACCCTGATCATCGTCCTGTTCACCCTTTTTACTGCCGCCTTTTCCCTGGTCCCGATCGGCATTTCCAGCCGGGTACAATCTGTGCTTGACAGGCCTTTCTTTATCATCTTTTGTTACATCCCGATAAGCTTTTTGATCACAATCGGTCCATATCGTGTACTCAGCATTTTCCCTGCCTGGCGTCGAGTGGGTCTCAGCCTCTTAATATTAATGGGCTTGTTGAATACAGTTTTCCTGCAAAATCAACATCCCGCCGATTGGAGTATTTTTGTAGATAACAATGATCTATCTTCCTTCCAGTGGATGAAACTCAACCTGCCCACCGATGCGGTGGTAGGAATTGCTGCCATGCCCAGCGGAAATGCAGAGGGTTCCATGCCTGCAGATGGTGGAGCGTGGTTGGAGCCGTTTATCGGCATCTCCACTCATTATCTGCCATTTGATACTGATTTTCTCGCCCAAAGCAGTAATATATGCAAATCCGGCGTGACATATATTTATGTGGACGGCCTGGACTATAGCTTTGACGCTAATAACTTATTGGAAGCGGGGGCCCATCAGGTTTTTAGTTCGGGAAATGTGTCCATTTATCAATTGGACTGCAAAGACCTGGTCACGCGCGCTCAAATGGCGGTTTACCTCGAGCGCAGCATGCATGGCTCAACCTATAATCCTCCAGCTGCAACCGGGATGGTCTTTATCGATGTGCCAATCGATTATTGGGCTGCCAAATGGATCGAGAAGCTGTACGCGGATGGTATCTCCAGCGGCTGCACCACCCCGCCAGGCCTGATGTATTGCCCGGAAACCCCGGTCAACCGCGCCCAGGCGGCGGTCTTCCTGCTGCGTGCTGAGCATGGAGCAGGTTACATCCCGCCGGCAGCAGGAATCAGCACCGGCTTCGCGGATGTGCCGGCGAACTGTTGGTTTGCCGCCTGGATCAAACAACTTGCCAGCGAGGGCATCGCCACCGGCTGCGGCGGGAACAACTACTGCCCCGAAGCCCCGGTCACCCGGGAACAGATGACCGCCTTCCTGGAAAAGACGTTCAACCAGCGATGAGATCATTCTCTAGATATTGACGGTCTGCCCGGGGTTTCTATAAACAAAACCAGGCCGCACATCTTGTGCAGCCTGGTCGATTATTTAGGCGGCTTTAATCTTCCTGTTCCCTGTGCCCCTTGATGATGATCTTGATCGGGGTTCCGATGAAGCCATACGTTTCGCGGAATTTATTTTCGAGGTAACGCACATATGAAAAATGGGCCAATTTTGGATCGTTGACATGCAGGAGGAAAGTCGGCGGATCAACCCGCACCTGGGAACCATAATAGATCTTCAACTGGCGTCCGGCATGCGAAGGAGCCGGGTGGGTATCCTGGGCGTCGCGCAGGAGGCGGTTGAGCATGGCGGTGGTGATACGCGCCATCCGTTCCTCCTGGACGTGTAATGCTGTCGGAAGGACCTGGTCCAGGCGTTGACCAGTCTTGGCGGAGATGAACAGCATGGGGACGTAGTCCATGAAGTTGAGTTCCCGGCGGACATGGCGGGTGTAGTCTTCCGTCGTCTCGTTGTCTTTTAGGATGGTATCCCACTTGTTGACCAGTACGACGGTGCTCTTCCAGGCGTCGAGGATGAAACCGGCAATGTGGGTATCCTGGGCGGAAATGCCCTGGGCAGCGTCTATCATCAACAGCACCACGTCTGCGCGCTCGATGGCCTTGAATGAGCGCAAAACACTGTATTTTTCAACGCCGCGTTCGATCTTACCGCGCCGTCGGATACCGGCGGTATCGATCAGCGTGACAGGCAGGCCTTCCACCACGATATGTGTATCAATGGCGTCTCGGGTTGTGCCGGGGATGGGTGAGACGATGGCGCGTTCCTCACCGACCAGTTTATTGAGCAGGGATGATTTCCCGGCGTTGGGCTTGCCGACGATGGCAATTTTGATCGATTCGTCTTCCTCGGTCTTTGCCTGGGTCGGGAAGGAGGCTACCAGCGCATCAAGCAAGTCGCCGGTCCCGGTGCCGTGGATGGCAGAAAGTGGGTATGGATCGCCCAGCCCCAATTCGTAAAATTCAGAGGCGGAACTGCGCTGTTTGGCATTCTCGCATTTGTTGACCACCATAAAGATTGGCGGCCAGGACTGGCCGTTCACTGTCTTCTGATAGCGGCGCAGGATTTCAGCCACTTCGCGGTCGGGGGAGGTGACACCGGATGTGCCGTCGGTGAGAAACAATACAGCGTCGGCTTCACGGACAGCCATCAGCGCCTGGGAACGGATTTCCTGGATAAAATCTGCAGAATCGACCGAGAGCGGCGTCCTGCCACCGTGCGTGGGGTCAATCCCGCCGGTATCCACCAGATCGAAGGGACGGCCGTTCCATTCACCTTCGGCGACGATGCGGTCGCGTGTGGTGCCCGGGGTATCGTCCACGATGGCAAGGCGTTCTCCTGCTATGCGATTGAAGAGAGTACTTTTGCCCACGTTGGGGCGTCCGACCAATGCAACAATAGGTTTCATGAATATTTCACCATGGAGAAAACAGACCAAGCACTCCCCTGGAGGGGGAAGGACAGGGATCTATGGAGTGGGTGTAGGCGTACTGGTACTGGTAATAATCACTTCCACTGTACCGGGCAGGATGGATTCGACGGTCAGGCCTTGCTGGGCAATGGAGACCTTGGGAGTCAACTGGTAGGTCCCGGGAGCCAGGCCGGTCAGGTCCACCTGAACGTTCACATCACTGATCGCCAGAGAATCGAGCACGGGCAGCGGGCCGGAAAGAATGATATCCACCGTTTGCGGCGAAAGATTGGCGAGCAACCCGGTTGACAGCCCGATCATTTCCACCGGGCGATAAGAAATGGTGCGGCTGCTTTCAATGGGGGCGATACCCACTTTTACCGTCACAGTCTGCTCCCCGATGAGCGTCACGCCAGGCGGAAGGATGATCCCAAGTTGTTTTTCGATATCTTCCTTGGCACCGCTCAAGTCGAGTGAGGAGGTCTCAACATAGCCGGGCATGGCATCAATGATATCTGAATTTGCGGAATAGACTGTCACGATCGGTGGAAAGGCGGCCACGCTTGTCAGGCTATAGCCGCTGGCAGGATTCCCGGCGGTCATCACTTTGACGGCCAGGTCACGGTAGCCGCCCTGTTGAGTGACGGGCAGGCTGACCTGCACACTTTCCGGGAGGACCGTCACTCCGCTGATGACCGCACCATTTTCATCCAACGCCTGGAGCGGGAGGGAGACGGCTATATTTTGACGGGCATTGGTCAGGTCGAGAGTGGCCTGGACATGGTCAATCCGGGAAACGAGGCTCTTTGCCCCGCTAATGACCACCTTCGCCGGGTCCAATACGGCGTCACCGACCTGGTAACCGGTGGCCAGGTTTCCGGTGAGAGCCAGGTTTATTGCCAGGGAACGGGTTACTTGCTGTTCGAGCGTCAGGTCAAAGGTCTGAGGGGTCACGGAGATGATACGTACGGGGCGAGTGGCAACCTGTATTTGAACATTCACCGTATACGTCCCAGACCCTAGTCCGGTCAAATCCACCACGGCGCGGACCGGAGCCTCACCGGAGATCAGACCCTGCCACACCGAGTGTGGGGCGCGCAAAGTGATCTCCACATGCTGCGGGACAGTCCCGCCCGTCATGATCAGGCCTGGATCCTGCCCGATAAACTCGATGGGGATGGGATTTGGATAAACCTGAGTCTCATCGGGATTGGCCGCGGTGACGGCCGTCACCCAGACGGCCAGAGCCAGGGCAAAAGCCAGGAGGAATGTGCGTAAATTAGTAGCCAGCCAGCGGAACATGCTTCATTCGTCCTTGCGAGGAAAAAGATAGGGGAAATGCCGCTGGAAAAAATTATCTTTGCGGGATTTCTCCGGGTTGTAAAAGGCAACCAGGATGTTTTCCAGGCGTTCCACATCCAGCCGGCGGATGATGCGTCCGGCGTGGGCGATGGAGATGGCGCCGGTCTGTTCAGAGACGACCACTGCGATGGCATCGGTCACTTCCGAGATACCCAGTGCGGCGCGATGACGGAGCCCCATCTGCCGCTCGGGAGAGCGGGTCAGGATGCCGCTGGCTGAGAGCGGCATCACGCAGGCCGCTGCAACAATTTTCCTGCCGGCGATGATGACCGCGCCATCATGCAGTGGGGTGTTGGGGTGGAAGATTTGCATCAACATCTCGGGTGTGACATTGGATTGGAGGACAACGCCACTGCGGACATATTGGTCGAGAGGGTCGAAACGCTCCAAAATAATGAGCGCCCCATGCTGGCGGGCAGACAGACGGGCGGCTGCCGCAACGACAGCCTGAATGGTTTGCTGCATTACTTCGCCGGCGTTTTTGTTCGAGGCCCGGAAGAATGTCCCTGCCCGTCCGATGCGTTCGAGGGCGCGGCGGATTTCGGGGGCAAAAATGACCGGGATGACAAATACCATGGCTGGCAGGGTAGTGCGGACGAGCCAGGAGAAAGCCGGTAGATTCGCCAGGCTGGTCAGCAGTGCAACCAGCACCAGGATCAGAATAATGCCGCGCAGCAACATCATGGCTTGCGTATCACGGACGAGATACAGTACGCCAAAGAAAATAAGCGTGACCAGTAGAATGTCAATGACACCGAGCCAGTCAAGGCGCTGAAAAATGAAGAGGATGTTGATCAGAAGATTGGCCATGACGGCGAAAGGGTCAGATAATCAGGAATCAGGCCACCAATGAACCCAACTCCTGATTTCCTGTTGCCTTATTGCCTGATCTAGATGGGGCGTAAGACACGGTCCTGGCGGAGTTGCTTGAGGAGAAGGATGGTATTTGACGGCTGTGATTCGAGCGCGGCATCCTGCCAGGCCTGGATTCCCAGGGTTTGTGGGGTGCGACGGGTGTAGCCCAACTCTTTCCAGGTATCTTCCTGGGTTGCCAATTGGGGCGGCAGAAAGAGCAGTGAGGCTTCGCATTGCAAATCTTGCGAGGCGCGTTCGACTTCGGTTACCAGGGTCTTAAGTGACGGGGGGATGGGTAAGCCAGGGTCAAGATAGAGTTCCGTGGTGCGAACAATCAGGTTTTCCACCTGCCAGCCTGCCAGCCCCACCAGTTGTTTATCAGCCATGAGCAGCATGAAGGCTTTGTCGCCGAAAGCGGCCATGACATCCTCCGGCAAAAGCATGCGCCTCCCGCCGCTGAGACGGGTGATGAGAGCGGCAATATTCGCCGAGTCGCGCGGACGCCCGCGCTGGACAGCCAGTTCGCCCGCCCCGGCTTTATGCACGATGACCGGAGATGTATCGGCAACGGGCGAGATTACTTTCCAGGCCTTCACCACAAGCTTCCAGGTGTCTTCGAACGTGCCGGTGTTCTGGATCACTACGTTGGCCGCGGCCGTCTTTACTTCCTGGGGAGGCTGAGCTTGGATACGCCGGACGGCTTCCTGTTCGCTCATGCCGCGTTTTTGCATCAGCCGGGCTATCTGGGCCGATTCGGGAGCATATGTTGTCCAGACGGTATCACATTTGGTGACCAATTTCCCTTCAAGCAGTTTGATGGCCTCGACAACGATTACGCGCTGAGTGGCGCGCCGGATCATCAAGTCCACGGCATGCTCGACCAGCGGGTGGACAATTGCTTCGAGATCCTTGAGCGCATCCGGGTCATTGAAAACCAGACGCCCAAGTTTGGCCCGGTTGATCTCACCACTGGCATCCAGGATGAATTTGCCAAAAGTATCCACCACCGGCTGGAAGCCCGGCGCGCCTTTTGCAATGGCGCGGTGCGAGAGAGCGTCGGCATCGATGGTGTAGGCACCCAGGTGCTCCAGCATTCGCCGGACGATGCTCTTTCCGGTGGCGATATTACCTGTCAGACCAATAACATATTTACCGGGCCAGTTGCTCACGACTGCTCCTCGTGGGTATGAGAGATGGACAACATCATTTTAGTCTCAGGCGCACAGAATGTCAAAGGGATGGAGACGAAAAAGACCCCCGGTTTCTTTTGAGACCGGGGGTCTGGATCTCTTACTCAGTGCGTAGCGGTGGCAGTGGCGGTGGCACTCGGTATGCGCGTTGGCACCGGCGTGACCAGGTCAATCCGCACCAGCAGCAGTTGACCTGGATAGATTATAGAGGCCGTGCCATTGGTGAGAACGGCTTTGTTGAGAAGCAGGATATCAGCGATGGTGCTATTGAACTTACTGGCAATACTGCCAAGGCTATCACCCTGCAAGACGCGATAAGTGATTTTTGAACCAGGAGCCAGCCCGGTAGGGAGAGGAGTGGATGTTGGCAAAGGAAAATTGGGTGGCGGAAGGAGGATGGTCTGTCCAACTTGGATGAGATCAGGGTTGATGGTCGGATTCAGCATGAGAATAATGACGAGCGCATTCGGGGTATCGGCCAGCCCTTGTGATTGGATGATGGAGGTGAGAGTCTCGTTCTCCTTCACCACGTAAGAATAAATGCCGGAGGCAGTGGGTGTGGCAGTTATCGTGGGAGTGGAGGTAATGGTGGGCGTATCGGTCACCGTGGGCGTGATCGTCCGGGTGGGTGTGTTGGATGGCGTGCGAGTCTGGGTGGCGAAGGGCGTGAAGCCGCTCTTGTTCAAAGAGATAACTACGATGATGATCCCAACGATCACCAGCAGGACTGCGGCTATACCGAGGATCAGCGGCAGCTGTGATTTGCGTCGTTTGCGGTAAGACTCGATCTTGTCTGAGACAGTCATAGGTTTATCCCATCCGTTTCCATTACAGGGGCGCCGGGAGAATCCCCGGCGCGGGTATGTAACCTTATTCTACCTGAACTTGAGGGATTTTGCGAGTGCGACAAACTGCGCATAGCTTAACGAGGAGGCTTTGTTTGTTTTTTGAGGTGACTTTTCAGGAACGCGCCGGTATAGGAGCCTGGAGCTGCCACAACCTGCTCAGGTGTCCCCTCAGCGACCAGTTCACCGCCCAAGTCACCACCTTCGGGACCCAGGTCAATGATCCAGTCAGCGACTTTGATGATCTCCAGGTTGTGTTCGATGATGAGCACGCTGTTGCCCGCCTCCACGAGGCGCTGCAACACCTCGATAAGCTTGTGCACATCCGCAGCGTGCAACCCGACCGAGGGTTCGTCGAGCACGTACAGAGTGCGGCCTGTGGCGCGACGGGAGAGTTCCTTGGCCAGTTTGACACGCTGGGCTTCGCCGCCCGATAAAGTCGTCCCGGGTTGTCCGACCTTGATGTAGCCCAGACCGACTTCCTGCAGGAGCTTGAGCTTGTTCATCATGTGCGGGAAGGCGGAGAATTTTTCCAGCGCTTGGTCCACGGTCATGTCGAGCACATCGGCTATGCTTTGGCCCTTGAAGTGAACCTGCAGGGTCTCGCGGTTGAAACGGCTGCCATGACACACATCGCATGGCACGTAAATATCAGGCAGGAACTGCATCTCGATGCGCAGTTCGCCCTGGCCCTGACAGGCTTCACAGCGCCCGCCATGCACGTTGAACGAGAAGCGCCCCGGCTTGTAGCCGCGCACTTTGCTCTCGGGCAATTCCGCGAAGAGTTTACGGATCTCCTCGAACAGGCTGGTGTAGGTGCCGGGATTAGAGCGCGGCGTGCGGCCGATGGGTGACTGGTCAATGTTGACGATCTTGTCGAGATGCTCGATGCCGTCAATGCGTTCGTATTCACCAGGTTGGGTGCGCGCCCGGTTCAGTTTTGCTGCCAGCGCGTTATAGAGCACGTCGCTCATCAGGGACGATTTGCCCGACCCCGAGACACCCGTGATGCAGACAAACTTGCCGAGCGGGATATTGACGGTAATCCCTTTCAGGTTGTTGGCGCGCGCCCCCACCACGGTCAGTATTTTACCGCTACCCTCGCGCCGCTTCTTTGGCACAGGAATGTGCTTGCGGCCTGAAAGGTATGCGCCGGTCAGCGATTTGGGATGGGCGATGATCTGTTCCGGCGTGCCTTCAGCGATGATATGCCCGCCGTGCACCCCTGCACCGGGACCCAGGTCAATGACCCAGTCAGCGGTGCGAATGGTATCGTCGTCGTGCTCGACCACCAGTACGGTATTGCCAATGTCACGCAGGCCTTTGAGCGTGGCCAGCAACCGGTTATTGTCACGCGGGTGCAGCCCGATTGACGGCTCGTCCAGCACGTACAACACTCCCACCAGCCGTGAGCCGACCTGTGTGGCCAGGCGAATGCGCTGGGCCTCACCGCCGGAAAGACTACCCGCCGAGCGGTTCAGGGTGAGATACTCCAGGCCAACGTTTACCAGGAAGCCCAGGCGCGAGGCGATCTCTTTCAGGATGCGGTCGGAGATGGATTTCTGGCGGGCGGTTAGCGGAGTCTCTGATCCAGCCAGTCGCCTGGCCCATTCGAGCGAGCGGAGAACCGGCCATTCGGTGATCTGCAGAATGTTGACATTATCCACGGTGACTGCCAGTGCTTCGGGGCGCAGGCGCTTGCCCTGGCAGGTGGGGCAGGGGCGGTCACTCATGTATTCCGAGATCTTCTCACGGATATATTCCGAGTTCGTCTCGCGGTAGCGCCGTTCCAGGTTGCCGATCACGCCCTCAAAGGCAGTGTCGAACGTCGCCTGGCGTCCATCGCGGTTGTGATAATGAATGCGGACTTTTTCCCCTCTTGTGCCGTGCAGAACGAGGTCCTGGTGCTCTGCAGGCAGATCCTTGATGGGCTTATTCATATCGATGTGATAATGCTGTGCCATGGCTTCGAGCATCTGCCAGTAATAACCGGGATTACCGTCCTCCCGGACATTGTTCCATTCCATGGCGATCAGGGCACCATCGGCAAGAGATTTCTCCGGGTCGATCACGCGGTCGGGGTCTATTTCAAGTTTGTTGCCCAACCCCTGACAGTCCGGGCAGGCGCCGTGCGGAGTGTTGAACGAGAAGGTGCGCGGCTCGATCTCCGGGATGCTGATGCCGTGCTCCGGGCAGGCCAGGTGCTCGGAGAAATGCAGATCGTGATTCTCTTCGGCTTTTTCTGCCAGAACCTGGATAGTGAGATACCCGTCCCCGAACTTGAGGGCGGTCTCGACTGAATCTGTCAGCCGGGTCATGTTTGCCGTCCGCTCCTGTTCGGACCCGGAAGCGGATACCACCAACCGGTCCACCACCGCCTCGATGGTGTGGATCTTGTAACGGTCGAGGTTGATCTCTTCGTCCAGGGTGTGGACCGCCCCATCAACGCGGACGCGGGAGAACCCGGCTTTGCGGATTTCCTCGAAGACGGCCTGGTATGTCCCTTTGCGGCCGCGCACCACCGGTGACAAGACTAGGATGCGGGTCCCCTCCGGCAATGCCCCGACTGCATCCACAATTTCCTGAGCGGACTGTTTGACCACTTCTCGCCCGCAGACCGGGCAGTGGGGGATGCCGACGCGCGCAAAGAGCAGGCGCAGGTAGTCGTAGATTTCGGTGACAGTCCCAACGGTCGAGCGCGGGTTGTGGGAGGTGCCTTTCTGGTCAATAGAAACGGCCGGGGAGAGCCCTTCGATGTAATCAACATCGGGTTTCTGCATCTGGCCGAGGAACTGGCGGGCATAAGCAGAGAGAGACTCGACATAGCGCCGCTGGCCTTCGGCGAAGATGGTGTCGAACGCCAGTGAGGATTTGCCGGAGCCGGAGAGACCCGTGATAACAACCAGTTTGTCACGCGGGATTTCCACGGTGATATTCTTGAGATTGTGTTCGCGTGCACCAACCACGCGGATGACATTAAAGGGCATACAAACCTCATTATAGGGATTAATGCAATTATAGCACAAATGTTTTATGTATGGTGGAGGCGCTTTGAGGCGCGAAATGGTATTATAGTGGAACTTACTGAACCCGGAAGGGTTTAATTTATCAACTCCCGACGGCAGGGATAAAGCCATGCCGAAACAGAAGTACGAGGAGAAGTGCTGGAGCACATTTTGTTTGTCGTGCGCGGCGGAATCAGTAAGAGATGATATCTGGTATCAGCCAAGGAGGCAGATTATGTTACGTATCGTAACCGACAGCACCGCCGATATGCCCGCTGGATGGGAAAAAGAATATAACATTTACGTCATTCCCATCAATATCCAATTTGGGGAGAAAACCTACCTGCAAAATGTTGACCTGGACAGCGAGGGTTTCTACAGGCTGGTGGACGAAACCAGGAAGATCCCCAAGACTTCCCAGCCCTCCCCGCATCAATTCATGGAATTCTACAAAAAGGTCGCTCAAGAGGGCGATACCATCCTATCCGTCCATGTAACAGGCAAACTCTCTGGAACATATGCCTCGGCTGTGTCAGCCGCCGAGGAATTGAAGAATACAGTCAGGGTTGTACCGGTCGATTCAGCCGGAGGCTCGTTAGGCCTGGGGCTGATGTGCCGGGAAGCGCGCAGGTTGGAACGGGTTGGTAATAGCGTGGAGCAGATCGTTAAATACCTGGAAGGCATACGCGAGCGCGTCTACATCATCCTGACACTGGATACGCTCGAATATGCCCGTATGAGCGGGCGCGTTGGCGCTCTCTCTGCCGCGCTTGCCTCTCTGCTGCATGTCAAGCCGATCGCAGTCCTTAGAAACGGCCTGGTGGATATGGTGGAAAAAGTGCGCACTCGCAGAGCTTCCCTGGAGCGCATCATCGCAATGGCCGTGGAAGAGATCGGCGATCAGCCGATCTATCTGGGTATCGTCCATGCCCGCGATATCGTTTCCGGCAGAGCCTTGATGGCGGAGGCGAAGAAACGTTTCAACAGTAAAGAAACGATATTGACCGATCTTTCCATCTCGCTGGCCGCAAACTTTGGTCCCGGCACTGTTGGATTGGTGCTGTACCCGGTTGAATACTAAGTAATTTACTCAACTCCACCCCTAATTTTCCAAATCTTCTGCCTACCTTGAGTATGCAGGAAAAAGGGGGAAAAGAGGAATAAAAATTCAGCTAAGAAAACGCCACTTTGTCTGCAGCCTGGCGATATGAACCGACCTGCATGGTCGTGCGCATATCACCCTCTTAGAGAGTGGAGTCCTCATGCGTCAAGACGTAAAAACTACGCCCTTTATCACGGATAAATTCGGTGACCAGATAACCGCCTGCAAAGGCATCCTCGAAGATCTCACGGGTGTAAAAGCGCCAGTCGCGCCCCAGGGGCAGGTCAGAGGCCTTCAGGGCCAGGAAATCGGACGGGATCTCGACCAGCAACAGGGCTCCTTTTATCGAGGATGTTTCTTCCGGCGGACGGGGCGCAAACCCCCGCTCCGTGCGCGCTTCGAGCAGGGTCGCTCCGGCAGTGCGGTAGTGGTCGAAGGTCAGGACCGGGCGTGAGCGGCGGCTGAGGCGTCGTTCCACGCGCTTGGTATTCAGCCACCAGTCCATCTGGAAACGGTCGGAAGGCAGGCCGGCGTTCAGGCCATCGCGCATCATGCCATATTCGGAACGCAGGTATGTGTTGCAGACCGCGCCCAGGCGGGAAATATTAAGGTGGGCATTGCGGCTGAGCAAGGGGTCGCAAGTCCAGGTGATAAGGTCGAGGCGCTGTTTACGGACCATCTGCCACTGGGCACGCTTGAGGGCAAAGCCAACGCCTTTCCCGCTCCAATCGGGATGAACGCCGAGGATGTGCGAGTGGTGTTTCAGGCGCGGGCCGTCGGGTGTTGTGTAGAGGCCGGGAAAGCCGAAGGATATACCCACCAGGTCGCTTCCCACGAATGCGCCGAGTGCCAGCCCGCCGTTATGGACGACAGCCAGCAGCAGGTGGGCCGGGATCACGTCGGTCTCGGAGTCATGCCATACCAGGCGCTGAAGCGCCTCGAAGGCGGTCATTTCATCGGGGGTTTCCAGGAGACGAATGGTCCACTCAGCCATATTGGGTAACCAGTCTGCGGAGCAATTGCCGGGTCCAGTGAACGTTGCGCAGGTAGTCCAGGCGGGAGGCGAAACGGGCGGGCATCAGTCCAAAGATGTGCGGGATCGTGTCCAGAGCACAGGTGCGGTTGACAGCCAGGTAATCCAGCCAGAAGATCGAGGCAGGGAAGCGCGGGAAGATGGATTCCATGATAATGGTGATGGCGCGGATGGATTGCATCGGCCAGTCGACCAGTCTCCGCTGCCGGCCGATGGCTTCCATGATCGTCCCGGCCAACTGGCGCAGGCTGATGTACTCGCTGCCGCCCAGGTCGTAAGTCTGGTTAATTGTTTCGGGGTTGTGGAGGGCCCAGATGAGACAGGTGACCAGGTCTTCAACCCACAACGGCTGGAGCAGCGTCTCGCCCCTGGCTGGCAGGGGCAGGAAACCGGGTGCGATCGTCAGCAGCATTGCCAGGCCGGTGGTAAACTCGTCATCCGGACCGAACAGGATCGAACCGCGCAGGATCGTGTGCGGGATTCCCGATTTACGGATGTATTCCTCGGCGATCCCTTTGGCTTTGAGCACCGGGAAACCAGCGGCCCGGTCGGCGCCCAGATGACTCAGGTAGAAGATACGCCCAACGCGGGCATCCGCGGCGGCTTCGCACAGGGCGCGCGTGCCTTCGATATCCACGGCCTGCAGGTTGGCGCGCCCGCCCCCTCCCTCGCCCCCGGCTAGGTGGTAGATGGTTTCCACTCCGCGCATGGCGGCGCGCAGACCCTGCACGTCGCTCAGGCTGTTGACGGCTACTTCGACCGGCACGCCGATGGGCAGGCGGGGGGTACGCGGCGAGGGCCGCAGTAAAATGCGGACCTGGTGGCCGGTTTCGACCAGTTGACGGGTGAGCACCCGGCCAATGAAGCCGGTGCCACCGGTGAGCAGGATCATCGGGGGAGATTATAGCAGAGAGTTATATGAGACGGTCGCACAAAGTGGGGGTGCAGGTGGGAAGAATGCTTCGCAAGGAGTTGAGAGAGCCATTGATGACAGGATTGTAATAAAGGGATAGGTTCAGAAGCATTAGGAGGGCAATGAATGTTCGGGTTGAAAGTATCGACCTTCAGACTCAAATTAGTCAAACTACTATTAATCAACTAATAATCTTCTTTGTTGATTATTCTCTCAATATGTTATATACTGATTTTGATCGTTCATCCTGTTCCGTCGTCCAGCTAAAAGGCGGATGGGTGGCATTTGAAAAGGAGGAGCCATGAAATCACGACTATCCACTCCGAAGTCGGCGCGCATTACAAGAATATTCCTGCTGGTATTTATTCTTCTCGCTCTGGAATCACCCGGGGTCATGGCTTCAACATTAAGAGACAACACAAACAGCAACATGTTTTCTCTGGAGATATCACAGTCCAAAGACCCGATCTGTGTGGGAGATGCCGTAAATGTAACCATCCAGTGGGGTCCCAATAGAAGTTACAATCCAGGTGGAGGATTGGCTTCCTTGGCTCCGCTTGCCGGGCCGAGCAGGATTAAACTGCAGGCCAGTCAGGGATCCTTTTACCCGGATTCTTCTTTTCCACCAGGTTCTTACAGCGGCACCCACACGGTCACCTATACTGCTGAAAAGGCGGGACAGGAAAAGATATTTGCTATAGCATATGCAGGGGATAGCAGTGATGCCATCGCCAGCGACACTTTTACCGTTCAGGCATGCAGCTATTTATACACCCTCAATGCAGTATTGAATCTTGACTTCCAGGCTGAAAACTTATCATATTCGGTCCAATATACGATAAAGTCCCGTGGCGTTCTTACACCACCGGATCCGGGCAAACCGTATAACTTGGAAGGAAAAACGAAACAAGTAAAGCTGGATTCTATGTTTACATCCTTCAGTTCGTCGAAATGCACCCTCTTCACTTATGAACCCGGTACGGGAACAGGGTTTGTCGACGCAAGAGCAGACCCGCGCCCAAATGGGATGGGCATGGTGCTGCAACTCGGTCCACCGCAGGACCTGTCATGGGATCTTGACCTTTCCTTTTCGTGCGACGGAAACCCCGTTACTGTTGCCGGCGTCTATCCAACTAAATCTGCAGACCCGTGGATTAGTGCAGTATTCCCCATGGGCAGCGGACAACAATCCGTCAAAATGGATATGTTCGAGATTCCTGTGAATAAGATAAATGGAAGTCCTGGCATTACTGCCTCCTATACTGCCACGCTGACGCTCGAAAAGGAGCCGCCGAAATGAAAACACAATCCCGTTCATGCCATCTCCTTTTTTTGCTTATTGTGCCGGCTATTCTCCTTTTCGCCTGCAACTTCTCTTTGCCCGTTTCTTTATCGAATGGATCAAAAGGAGGGAACGGAACAGGGCAAGTTACTTTTCAAAGCCGTCCCGACCTCTTGACCAATCCCACTATCGGATTGGCGGATCTACAAAGCTACCACGCTTCCTTTCACCAGGATGTGACCGGCAACCTGGACGGAAAACCTTTTGAGCGCCATACCCACATTGA
>Ga0209777_10005521_pt1 | contig 14526 bp, 14 predicted proteins | sample FrelakmetHBP12HB_FD_187147 | JGI IMG/M metagenome (GOLD analysis project Ga0209777, IMG submission 187147) | Freshwater lake sediment microbial communities from the University of Notre Dame, USA, for methane emissions studies -HBP12 HB (SPAdes)... | ecosystem: Environmental > Aquatic >...
CTTGCTCGGGGGTGGTCTACTTTTGGACCGCCACCAGCCGCCGCTCACGCGGCGGCATGTGGTCTATTATTGCTCCGCCGTTTATACAGGAACCCGACTACATCCAGATGCCGCCCATCGAGGCCTTCACGGATGCCGAGAGCTTCTATGCCACCCTCGCCCATGAAAGCGTCCACTGGACTAAGCACCCTTCCCGCCTTGAGCGCGACTTTGGCCGCAAGAGCTGGGGCGATGAGGGCTATGCCCGCGAGGAACTCGTGGCCGAGCTGGGTTCCGCGTTCCTGTGCGCCGACCTGGAGCTGACGCCGGAAGTACGTGACGACCACGCCTCGTACATTCACCACTGGCTGCAGGCCCTTAAAGACGACAACCGGGCGATCTTCGCCGCCGCCGCGCACGCACAGCGCGCCGTCGACTACCTGCATAAGCTGCAGCCGGAACAGAAAGCCGAGGCCGCCTGAGGGCGGCCTTTAGCGGTCATGCTGATGATGATCGTGCTGCTGCTGGTGCTGCTGGTGCTGCTGGCGCTGCTGATGATCATGTTGATGTTGATCATGCCGGTGCTGCTGCTGATCTACACGACCATGTCGGCGGCATCGTCGACGATGATGATGGTGGTGGCGGTGGTGGCGGCGGCGGCGGAGGTGCCGGTGATGGATGTCGCCAGGACTCTTATGAGCGCGCGAACGCCAGCAACGGGCCGTAATCGTGGTTGTCCGCGGCTTTGAGCGCCGTAATGTACTCCGTGCGCATGGCGCCGGCGTCTCGCAGATTCGCGCTCCCCCATGAAAAACGCTTGCCGCCGAGCTGCATGACGAGAAGATCGGCCATCAGGCGGGCGTGGCGGCCGTTGCCGTTCGGGAATGGATGGATGGCGACGAGACGATGATGAAAGCGCACGGCGATTTCGTCGGGCGGATATGATTTGTATTCGATCCAGGCTTTAACGTCATCGAGCAGTTGGCGCAGGGCGGCGGGAATCTCGTAAAAGGGAATCCCGAGATTGCGCTCGCTGCGCCGGAAATCCCCGGCCCACTTCCAGACCTCGCCGAGCATCTGCCTGTGCAGTTCAGTGATGAACTTTTCGCTGAGAAGATCGGGCCTGCGTCGGCGCAGAGCCCAGTCCTGCCCGCGCAGGATATTTTCCTGCTCGGCCTCGTTCAGTTCGCGCCGGTCTGAAATATGCGAGGGAATGAGATCGCGCTGTTCCTCCACGGTCAGTGGCGTTGCCGCATCGTCGGGCTGGTCGAAGACATCGCTCACGACTCGTCCCAGAAGCGGCGCGGGTTGGTCTCGCGCAGGATTTCGTCGATCAGGGACTCATTTTCCTTGCGCTGCACCTTCTGGTCTTCAAGCGCCATGGAGTGCTCGATTGGTTCGCGCCGGCGGCGCGCAAACAGCCGCGCGCGTTCTCGCACGGTCTGCTCCAGGGGCTTGTTCGGCACAAGGGTATAGACCAGCTTGCAGTCAAGCGCTTCGGCCACGCGTCGCAGCGTCGCCAGCTCGATGGTGCCTTTTGCTTCGGATTGCTCAAAGGCAACGACAGACGGCTGCTTCACGCCCAGCCGTTTCGCCAGTTGCTCGGCGGTCATGCCGAGCGCCTCGCGGATCGCCCTGATCCAGCCGCGCACGGGTTGCGATTGGCGCACAGACGGCTCCATCGCCTTGAATCTTTCATCAAGGCGGGCGCGGGCCTGGGCTGCGAGGCGGGATTGTTTCATAGCTTATAGCCTATACAGTTCGTGTATCCATATAGACTATAACCTATGTTTGTAAATGTAGTCAATAGGCTATAGCCTATTGAATCCGGGCACTCAGCCCTTCGAGCGGTGCTTCTTCGCTGCGCCCGGCTGCAGTTTCGCTTGCCCGATCAGCTTGCCGTGCCCCTCTCTCCGGTGCCCGGATTCGGTGGCGGCGTCCATGAAATATTCGATCGCGAAATCCCTGATGGCCGTGGCCCTGCTGACTCCCTTTTCCTTCGTCCGGTCGATATAGGTATAAAGCTCATGGAGTTCGCAGCGCTCGCGGTCGGCGATTTGCGCGACGGCATCGGCGAGGACCGGCGACAGCCTGACCGAAGTCCGCCGGTCTCCCACCCGGATGTTGAAGCCGCGAAGCACTTTCTTACCGCTCTTGGCGACGATAAACTCCGTGCCTTTTCTAGCCATCCGATCCCCGGCCGCTTCTTTCAATCTGTCTCGGTTTCCACCAGTCGGTGGTTTTTGCGCCCCGGCCTTTGGCCGTCGGGCTCTACTCGACCGCCGTCAAGAAAAGGACGGCGTGACTCCCCGAGCCTCCCGTCCGCTTCGCTCACGGCGAGTCTCGGCCATCCGGTGACGATCCCTGGCGCTCTTAGGGCGACTTTATCGCCGAAAGCGGGCGGCATCAAGCCAGATTGGCCTGTTCAGCCGTAATGGGGCGCTCGAACGTAGCTCGCCATCTGAATTCCACTTCCGCGAAAGCTTAAAGAAAAACCCCCGCACAAGGCGGGGGTTCTAGGACGGGGGTTGTAAATGGCGCTGATTAGTAGCTGGCCATGATATTGAACGTGCCTTCGTATTTGCCAACAGCCGGTGTGCCGACAGCACCCCATAGCGTTGCACCGACAACGACGTCATTAACACCTACACCGGTTGAGGTTCCAGAATGGGGAGAACCCGGAGAGAACGGTGTTGTAAGACCGGGGGCCACAACCGTCCCGTCATTCGCAACATAATGGCCGTAAACGTCGCTGCCGGCCTGGTTGATGACAAAATGATTCATGTTGAACCCAGTAGCACCTGAACCTCCCAGTTTTAGCGGAACTTTGGTGGCGGAATGATAACCGTCACAATTACTCATGACTCCTCCCGTATTTGAATCACACATATCGATGGGAGCTCCGCCACTATCAGCGAATGAGATATAGACCTGCGTAGCACTCGCATCTTCAGCGCCGCCGGTTATCGTATAGTGGCCTGGATGTTGCGCACCGGACCCGACTGCGCCAGGTGAACCGCCTAAACCATCGTTTGCTTTGGCACCGTGAAGCAGGAGGGTGGAGAACCCGTTGGTGCCGCTGTCTCCGCCGGCGGTACGCGCGCCGGTAGTATCCAGCACGAGGGAGTCAGTGGCAATGAGAGCTCCGGAAGCAATGTTGCCGAAAGAAATGGACGCCATTTCGTTGACGCTCAGCGTGCTGGTGACGCTAACGCTGGCATGGCCGGTGGCGGCGGTACAACCGCCGGAATGCACGGTCCCGTCGCAAGAGCCGAAGGGCGTAGGTGAAGGAGGAGGAGGCAACGCCATCGCCGGTGCAGCGCCGAAAGCCAGTACCGTCACTGCCGAGGCCAGTAGTGCTCTATGTAAGTGTCGTAGATTCATCTTTGTCTCCATGTGTTGATTTAACTGTGAATAACGAAGAGGCTGCTGGCCGTTGCAGGGCGGAAGCAGTAGGCGCTTGAAATGCAAATGTTGTGCCAGTGAAACCGGCGAGAGGAAGGAAGGGCGCAAATCACCCTTTCAAGCAATCTAACATATCCGCAGGTCAGCGTGAATCCAGAATTTGGATAAACGGTAAGAATGCCGGATTATGATAAACAACAATACTAATGACGGGCAAGAAAACAAAACCCCCGCGCGGAGCGGGGGTTCTGAAACTCGGGTAATGGCTATACTTCGAATTAGTAGCTGACCATCACGTTATACGTGCCGGTGTATTTTCCGGGAAGATATCCAGCAGCACCAGTTCCATCTGTGGTCAGTGTCGCGCCGACAACAACATCAACCACACCTGCGCCGCCTGTCGTCGCAAGGTGACCGTGACCCCAGGGGTTGGTTATACCGGGGTTGCCCGCGCCCCCGCCGTTCGTACCATCATTGTCGATATAATGGCCATACACGTCGCTGCCCGCTTCGTTGAATACGAACTTGGAAATAAAGAACTTAGACCCTGCCCCGCCATTTTGCAGGAATATATTTTTATTATTGCCGGGGTGATAAGTGTCGCATTGGCCTGTACCTACGAAGCCAGCTCCGGGCGAGCAGGTGTCTACGATATTACCCGCATTGTCAGCGAAGGAGATGTATACCTGCGTTGTTCCGCCTTCCGCGCCGAATTCAACCGTATAATGGCCAGGGGACTGAGAACCTGATGGAAGAGCACCACCCGCGGTGAGACCATGGAGAAGGGTAATTACGTCACCTCCTGCGTTAGCAGAAACACGATTCCCCTGTAAATCTAAAGCAATTGTCGCACCACCGACGCCACCTGCTCCCGAAACAGCAAAGTTGCCGAAACTGATGGCTCTCATTTCATTGATGCTGAGAGTGCCCACCACGCTGGCGCTGATGTGGCCGACAGCAGTGACGCAGTCTTTAAATCCGACGCCGGGAGGGGCGCCGACACAGTCGCCAAAGGCCGTCGGGCTGGACCCCGCCGCCTTCGCCGGTGCCGCTCCGAAAGCGAGCACGGCTACAGCCGAAGCCAATAACGTTCTTTGAATTACGGTGAAGTGTTTCATGATGTCTGCCCTCGATCCTTGAGTGTTTGCCAAATTGCATGAGCCGTAGATTCTTACAGCCCTGACTACTTTCAGCTTGGCATGACAATCCTTATCAACCGGTTAATGGGGGCTTTCCAGAAAGACCTTAACGTGAGGGTGCAACTCGTTCAGATGGCTTAAGAATTAGTTAAGTCAGAGGACCCTAATATATGACGGCTACGCGTCCCTGCCCGCTTGCCCGAGGCAATGAAAAACGGCGGACCGGAGTCCGCCGTTTCATTTTGTGAATGTTTCGTCTTGTTAACGGAAAGACGCCACTCACTAATCAGCTTGTTGCAATTCTAGAAGGAGCTTTCTAGGCTCGTCAATAAGTCATTGCTCGGGTGGCCGTCTTGACCATGCAGTATCGATTGGCACTTTCTTTGGGTTCGGCGTTCCTCGGTTGGTGCGTTCTGGAAACCGTTGACCGGGAGGCTGTGCGCATCGTTGATACCGGCGTGCGGGTGTTTTCCGACGGGCGGGACATGCAGACCGGCGAGCCGCTCGCGACGGGGCGGGGTGCCGCACGCGTGATGCGGCGTAATCTGGACCGCAGGAAATCGCGCCGGGAACGCCTGATGAAGTTCATGATCGGAGCGGGCCTGATGCCCGCCGACGAACAGGCCCGCAAGGAGCTTGAGAAGGCCGATCCGTGGGAACTGCGCGCGAAAGCACTAGACGGGAAGATCCCGCTTCATGATGTGGGCCGCGCTTTGTTCCATATCAATCAGCGCCGAGGATTCAAGAGCCTGCGCAAGCACGGCAAGGCCGACGATGAATCCGGCAACATGAAGGAAGCCATCAAGGAGCTTCAGCGCAAGCTGCTGGCCACGCGCAGCCGCACCCTTGGTGAATATCTCTATAACCGCCATCGCGAAAGGCATCCCGTGCGCGCCCGCTACCGGATGGTCAACAACAAGGCGGAGTATGACTTTTTTACGGGCCGGAGAATGTACGAGCGCGAGGTCGATGCTATTCTGGCGGCCCAGAAGAAGCACCATCCCCAGCTGACCAATAAAGTCTGTGATGAACTCAGGGACATTATCTTCTACGTCCGCCCCTTGAAGCCACTGGCCGTGGGAAAGTGTCGGTTTGAGAGCGGTGAGGCGCGTGCCCGTCTGGCCCTGCCCCTCCTCCAGAAATTCCGTATCTGGCAGGACGTGAACGAACTTAAGATTGAAGACGCGGGTGACGGCGTTCCGGTGCTCGAACCCAAAGACCGGAAGAGAATCGTCGAGTCTCTTCTGTTTTCCCGAAAGAAAACCTTCGATCAGATCAGAAGCCTGCTTGGATTGGAGCCCGGTTGCCGCTTCAACCTTGAAACCGACAAGCGCGATGAACTGCGCGGCGACACCACGAGTGTTCTCCTCTCCGATGAAAAGTGCTTTGGTCCAGGGTGGCGTGATCTCTCAGACGACCAGCAGGAAAACTTCCTCGCCCTCCTGTTTACGGAGGCCGATCCCGTGCGCCTCAGGGACGCCCTGATGTCAGAGTGGGACCTGTCCTCGGAACAAGCGGAAGAAGTTATCTCGATAACGGCGTCGGACGACGATGACCGTTCTGGCATCAGTTCTTTTCATGGCCACTTCAGCAAGAAAGCCATCCTGAACATGATGCCGTGGCTTGAGCAGGGGCATAAATACCAGGAGGCGGCCAGACTGGCTGGTTACCAGCCTTCTGATTTCCATGCGACTGAGAGATGTGCCGCCCTGCCGTACTACGGGCAGGTTCTGCAGGACAGCGTCAAAGGTGGCAGCTACGACGATAAAGACAAGGACCTGCCGGAGAGATACTTCGGCAAGGTCAACAACCCGTCCCTCCACATCGGCCTCAATCAGACGCGCAAACTCGTCAACGCCCTGATTGAAGTCTACGGCCCACCCGATGAAATCGTCGTCAGCATCGCCCGCGACCTCAAACAACTGGGCAAAGTGCTCGCCAAAAAACAGTTCCAGAACCGCAAGGACAAAGACCGCATCAATAATGAGCTGGAAAAGCTGAAGGTCAAACCGAGCTACCGGAACCGGATGCTGTTCAGTTTGTGGGAAGACCTCGCCGAACAGCCGCAGCTTCGCTACTGCCCCTTCTCCGGAAAACCCATAGCCATGACCGCTATATTCAGCGGGGATTTTGAAGAAGTACACCTCCTGCCCTTTTCCCGCAGCTATGACGACCGGCGGGCAAACAAGGTTCTGTCCAGCCGCGAATGGAACCGACGAAAAGGCGGCAAAACGCCGTTTGAGGCCTTCGGGCACACCCGTGAGTGGCCGCAGATCGTGGCCCGTGCCGAAAACCTCCCCAGGGACAAGACATGGCGCTTCAGGGAGGACGCCTTGGAGAAGCTGGAAGGTAAGGACGGTGTTCAGGGCCGGCTGCTTAATGATTCGCACCATATGGCTCAATGGGTACGTCACTATCTTTCGGTTCTGCTGGACAGTGAAAAGCGGGAGAGTTGCGTTCGGGCCGTCGCGGGCCAGATCACGCCCCTGCTCCGTGAATCATGGGGACTGAACGATTTGCTGGAAGACAGACCCGAGAACCGCGCCGATCACCGGCACCACGCCCTTGACGCCGTGGTGATCGGCTGCACGGATCGGCGCCAGGTTGAGAAGGTTTCGGAGGCTGCCGTCATACTAGAAGAGAACGAAAGTCTGCGCGGCAGGCGTCACGAACCGGTGAGTGGGCTGGAGGAGCCCTTTAATGGCTTCCGACAGCAAATGCAAGAACATCTCAAGCGCGTAGTCACTTCTCACAAGCCCGATCACGGCGGAGCCGATAAAGCGATACGGGCCGCGCGGCCTTATACGGTGGCCGCACTCCATCGACAGACAGCCTACGGGCTTGTCCGGCCACTCGGAGACGAAACAGCCGCCTTTGTCACCCGTACTTTCGTCGAAAGCCTTTCCAGCACGACTGAAATCGAGCGGGTTGTTGATGACAAAATCCGCCAAAAGCTTCTCGCTGCTGTCGAAGGTTTGAAGGCCGGTGGAAAGGAATGGAAGCAGGCCTTGCAGAGAGCCGCCGCGCCCGGCGGAATCATGAAGAACGGCATCCGCAGGGTCAGGCTGCGTTACAACTTTAAGAATGACACCATCGTCGGCGTTGTCCAGCCAGACGACAAAGGCATGGACGACGGGCAGCCCTTCAAGTATTACGCCTTGCAGGGCAACTACTGTGCGGAGATCTTCTGCACTGACAAGGGGAAGAAAGCGGGTCAATGGCAATGCGAAGTAATTTCAAACTATCATGCCCATCAAAAACAGTTCATTCCGCGGTGGCGCAAGGACAACCCGACGGCCAAACTCATCATGCGCCTCCAGCAAAACGATATGGTGGCCTATCAAGACGACGGGGCCGATGTGATCTGCAAGGTCAAGAGTCTTAGCAAGCAGAAATACGGAGGCATCATCTTCTTGCGCCAGCATACGATTGCGGATGAGGAACTCAATTCGCTCACCTGGCAAGCGTCCGCAAACCTGTTGCAGTTGAAGAATGCCCGGAAGCTCTCGGTAGATATAATCGGCCGGGTGAAAGCTCCGGTGCCTAAGAAGAAACCGGCGGACGCTGCCTGAAAAAGAACAAGCCCCTCGGTTAAGGGGCCTGTGAAGTGAGCTGATTAGCAAGTGGCATCAAACCGCAACAGGAGAAAGCTTTAGTGCCACGGGATAACCTTAGCCGCCGAACCGCCCTCGCGTCAACCGAACGAATATACGGGCAGACGCCTCCCAAGAAAGAACAAGCCCCTCGTTAAGGGGCCTGTGAAGTTGAGCTGATTAGTAAGTGGCGTCAAGCCGCAAGAAGGAATGAGGCTCAGTGCCACGCGCAAAGCGTACTGATCCGATCAGCGTCCGTCAATACCAGCTCCTCCCGCAATTCGGGCGTCCGGGTTTCTCACGAGCCTTCAGCTGCGTCCGTATTTTCAGATTGACGCGCCGCGGCCGCTGCTCTTAAATCGTTACGATAACTGACCGAAGATTCACGCCATGGCCCAAAAGAACAAAAAACGCCTGCCCGAAGGCCCTTTCTACCGGGATCTTGGACGCAATGTCCGCACTGCGCGCAGCGCCGCCGGCAAGAGCCAGAGCGAGGTTGCCGAGTTTCTGGACGTGACGTTCCAGCAGGTCCAGAAATATGAAAAGGGCACGAACCGTATTCCGCTTGACCGTCTCGTCAGCTTGGCGGATTACCTTGAGGTACCTCTCCAGCAGTTCATCGCCCCATCCAAAAGCGATTCCGAGTTCCAGTCGCTTGCGTCCCAATTGAGCGACAAGGAGTTCCATGCACTCATGGAAGCATGGGGAACGATGAAGGATCGCGCTGCCCGCGCCGCCCTCGTCAATCTCGTTAAATGCATGGCCGCCCTGAACCGCTGACGGCGCGCTCGCCGTTTTTTACTGTCCGTCATCAGTGCCCGGCAGCTTCGTCATTTCATAGCGCAGGATGCAGTAATACGACGTGACGAGAAGCCGGAAGGACGCATCGACCATGGCGATGACTTCCGGAATGCGCGTTTTCACCGCCTCCTCGCGCAGGAAATCCATCGCTTCAAGAATCTGCTCCGCCTGGACGAAGTCATAAGTGTATTCATCGTTCGCTGCGGTTTTTTCTTTCGCGCTAGGCGGCTCTGGCATACTCCCGTTCTCCTTCGTGTTTTGCGAATCGCAAGACGCTGTCTGTGATTCCGGTCTTGCGGTGCACGTTCGCGAGTTGCTGCGCCGTGACCGGAATGGCGACAGCGCGGCACTTGTGCCTTCCGATCGCTTCGACCGGCCCGAGATAGTCCATCTCGATGCCGGGCCGCTCGAACACGCTCCGGTAGATGTAGGTCGGCATCAGGCCGATGATCTTTTTCAGGCCCAGTCTCAGCCCGAATTCCAGATAGGCGCAGGCCATTTCGTGGACGATGCGCTGCCGCAGGTCCGGCGCCACATCCTTGTCTACGCAGTACCGCGTGCCCTCCCAGACTGTTTCAGAGTGGAGAAGCGTCTTGTCCTCCACGAGGTGCGGCCACAGATCACGCAGCATGCAGGAGAGGATCGTGGGCGTCAGACGGCTGACGCCGAGCGCCCTCCCCTCGGGGGTGTGGTAGACAAGATAGCGGCTCGCCGGCGTGTCGTACCGGTCGAATTCCATGCCGTCATAGACCGAAACATCGTATTGCTGCCGCTCGACGAAGCCGCCGTAGCGCAACCGAAACTGCGAATGAAAGGCGGGTCCAAACTCGTGGATGTTCTCGCAGGAAATACATGAAATCATCGCTTCCTCCCCTGTTTTCTGTGAACAGTGAGGTCATCGTTGCAGAGACTATCCGGAGAGTAACCCCACGCGATCGCGTGGAGGGTCAGGGCCTGATTAGGCCATAGGAAAGTGCCTTGGTGGTGGCCAGGGTCCTGGTATTGGCGTCCAATTTCTTGAAGATATTCCTGAAGTTATAGTCCACCGTATCCTCGCTCAGGTTCAGGATAGTGGCGATCTCGCCATCAGTCTTTCCCACGGCGGCCCAGGTCAGCACCTCGTGCTCGCGCCGTGTCAGGTAGATGTTATGCTCGGGCCGATCCGTCTTGCGGTTGATCCGCTGAAAGGCAATATAGAAATGATTGCAGTATGCGGTGATCAGATCGAGACCGCAGTCTAGTGAATCAACTTTCTCCTTGCTGGCAAGGCCGATTCCTGCGAACTGGTTCGGTCCCCACAACGGCGTGCAGATACCGTTATAGAGACCCGCTTCGATACCCATGTTGAGGCATTGCGCCTGCATGCGTGTTATCCGCAGGCGCTCCGGGATCTCCGCCCACGTGAAGGTATCCATTTTGTTCTGGCAATAGGTGATGACCGGATCGATACGGTCGAAGCCCTTCTCGAAATAATGCTTCATCCAGTCTTCCGGGTAATTCTGGATGACGCCGACGCCGGGCTTCATGTCGATGTGATCGTGGTTGGTCTGAAGACAGAAGATCATCCGGTCAAGCCCGTGCTGCTTGACCGTGCCTAGAAACTCCGTCACAAGCTCGTCCGTCGTGCGGGCGCGGTTCGCCTTTTCGACGAATGTTTCGAATGAAACCAGCATCACACTACAACCATTGAAGCCCCTGTTTTCGGGGATTTAACCACTGGTTGTGGAAACCTGCAAGCTTTATGCGGTGCCTTGCCGCCCCGCGACAGTGGTGGGCCGTCTCGGCCAGCCGGTCACGATCCCTGGCGCAAGGAAGCAGGAACAGTGACCAAGAACTTGACCCAAGAACACAGTCCGTGCAATTTAGAACCAGCTTCAGACTTTTGCCAGCTTATGTCACCATGCGCCCGTTGATCCTCGTCGCACTCCTCACCATGGGCCTGTCGTCAGCAGGGGCCGCCGCCCAAGAAAACTTACCCGCCCAGAACCAAGGCGATGCCCGCTCAGTGTCTAAACTCGGCATCGCAGGCCTGTACGGCATGCAGGGCATGGGCGGGAGTGACCCTCAGCGCCACGCCGAAGCTGTGAGGTCGGTGCGCAAGTTAGCGGCGCAGGGCGACGCTCATGAGCAGTTAGATCTCGGCCTCTTGTACTACAACGGCGACAGCGTCCCCCAAGACGACGCCGAAGCCATCAAGTGGATCAGGAAGTCCGCCGACCAAGGCGATTCTTTAGCGCAGCTTGCCCTCGGTTTCATCTATGGCAACGGTGACGGCGCTCCGAAGGATGCCATCGAAGCCGTGAAGTGGTTCCGCAAAGCGGCCGAACAGGGTGTCACTATCGCACAGAACAATCTCGCCCTCGCGTACGAGGATGGCCGCGGCGTGCCGCAGAACGACGCTGAAGCCCTCAAGTGGTTTCGCAAGGCGGCCGAGCATGGCGACGCTGAGGCACAGCGAAATCTTGGTGACTGGTATGACTCATTGTGGAACTTTGGCAACGGCCCACCTGAGGATATCGCCGAGTCGGTCAAGTGGTATCGAAAGGCAGCAGACCAAGGGGACGCTGAAGCCCAGGTCACTCTCGGCCACATCTACGAACAAGGCTCAGGTGTCCCACAGGATTACGCTGAGGCGGTGAAACTGTATCAAACCGCCGCTAAGAATGGTTATCCCTTCGGGCAAGCTTCACTTGCCCATATGTACGCCGAGGGTCACGGGGTTACTCAGGATTTCGTAGAGGCTTACGCCTGGGTGAGCGTGGCAGTCGCGCAGGGCGACAACGCAGCGACTAAAACACGCGACCAGGACGCACAACACCTTACCCCGGCCGATCTCTCAAAAGCCCAGCAGCTTGCTAAACAATACTTTGCTGACTACGTGAAGACGGCTTCAGACAGATGACGGACAGAGTTGTGAGGCCTCGACCCCTGTCTTTGAATGCTCTACGCCGCCTTTAGCCGAGCACGATGCTCGGCCAGCAGCGGCCTCACCTCCTCTGGCAGGAACTCGCTGAAATGGCCGTTGATGGTCAGTTCGCCTGTCAGCAGCCGGATCGGGTCCTGCCCTTCCAGGCTGCCCAAGTTCGGCTCATGGACGAAATACCCAAGCAGCCGCTGCAACCGCTCCGGCAGGGTCCGGGCGATTTCACGGGGAACAGCAAGGTATTGCGGCTCTGCCTGCCGCAGCCAGCCGAGGCAATAACTGTGCACAATGCCGGTACGCGGACGGTCCGTCCGGTTCGCGCCGCCGCCATGCAGCAGCGATCCGAGATACACCAGAACCGATCCGCGTTTCATGACGCCTTGCGTTTCCTCGTGCGGCTGGGCCTGCCGGTCGAGCGGCCATTTGTGGCTGCCCGGTACAATGTGCGTTGCCCCGTTCTCGGCGGTGAAATCGTCAACAGCCCACATCGCGTTGATCATCGCCTCGAATTCAGGATGGGCGAAGTTGAACATCAGGTCGTCGCGGTGGATGACCTGGGCCGGTTCGCCCGGACCAATCTGGATCGCCTGCGTCAGGTTGAGTTGGTAGCCGCGGCAACCCTTGAGCAGGAAATGATCCATCACCCCGAGGATCTCGGGCTGGATTGCCATTGACTGGCACGCCCGTGATTTCGCAATCAGGCCGCTCAGCCGTTTGGTCACGTAGCCGTAGAAATCGCCCGCGCAGTTCGGCACCTCGTCGAAGTGCGGCGCGAGTTCCGCCGCCACCTCTGCGACCTGCCGTGTGTCGAGTACGTCCTCGATCACGACGCAGCCGTCGCGCTCAAGGATTTCGTTAATGACGACCTGTCCCGCCGATGCCTTTACTGTTCTTACGTCAGCCATGATGTTCTCCCGCGTGAAAATTGACCGCGTTCAATCTGGCAACTGCGCGCCGCGATGTAACCCCACGCGATCGCGTGGGGTTAATGCCGGCCTCTATGTACAACCGGCACCCGAGGAGAGCGACAATGTCTTTGTACACCGCGTCTCCGGGCAAGGAGGTGACCTTTGGCTGGAAAATTTAGCCGGATCGTAGCCCTTTTAAAAGCCGCGCCGCGTCAAATCATCGCTGCTTACAGGAAGGGGTATAACGAAGCTCCAGCCGTTCCGCCGCCGGAGGTGCTGCGCAAGCGCCAGGCCCCGCCCGCGCGTCCCCGGCCGCCAGGCAAGGATTCACCGCCCAGGTAAATCGGCCACGCGCCCCACGCGATCGCGTGGGATTACTTTTTTGCCCTCCCGCTATTCAATTCAAGGGTTCATTCGGGGGAGGACACAATGACCGATTTCGCTTTTGACTCAAACGTCCGGGAGTTGCGGACCGGCAAGCTTGACGCATCTGCGCTGCGGGAACTCGGCGCTCGCGCGCTGTTCCCGTGGCTGTCCGATGCCGCGATGGACTGGCTGATCATCGCGGCGGCGTTAACAATGATTCAGCTATGCCCTCACTTTTATACGGTCCTCGCCGGCATCCTGGTCATCGGCAACCGCCAGCATGCCCTCGCCATTCTCGGCCACGACGGTACGCACTACACGCTTTCGCGCAACGCCGGGTTCAATGACTTCCTGACGAACCTCTTTTGCTGGTGGCCGCTCGGCCTGACCGTCAGCGGCTACCGCGCGCTCCACTATGCGCATCACAAGAACACCGGCACGGACAACGATCCCGAACTCGGCCATAAGCGCATGCGGTCTCCGCAGTGGGATCTCCCCGCGACGCCGTGGACCGTTCTGCGCTACGCGCTGAAGGACCTGATCGGCTACTCCTTCGCCGACTACAGCATCATCGTCCGGTTTTCGAAACCCCAGAGGAAACGCGAATATCTGCCGCTCGCCCTCTTCCACATCGCCGCGATTTCAGTTCTGGTGGCGTCCGGCTGCTGGCCGATGGCCGCCGCCTGGTACTTCAGTCTCGTGACCTCGTTCATGATGTTCTTCCGGCTGCGGCTGTGGCTGGAGCATCAGGGAACTGACGATACGCAGCGCCTTTCCCTGACATGGTGGCAGGCAGCGCTCCTGTCGCCGCACAATGCCTGGCATCACTGGGAGCACCACAAATACCCGACGATCCCGTACCACAGGCTGCCGCAGGCGCGGCAGCGCCTTAATGGTCCGGCCATCCTGACACTGCGTGACCTTATCGATGCTCTCGCAAGCACCCGTGCGATCCCTTCGGGAACAGCCCTGAAGGTGGTTGCGCACACTGGCTGTTCACAGGAAGACGCGGAAATAGCCCGTGCGGCCTGACATTCCAGTTACAGCACCGGGGCGATCCGTCCTGATTCGATCAGGTTGTGTAAATCGAAAAAAGAACCTGAAAGTTGTATCGCGCTTGCCGAGTGACAGGGAATCAGGCAGACTCTCTGAGGGCCAATCCGATTCCGGAGTCGCCCTGCTTTGTTCACGACTGTCTGAAGGAAATCCAATGACCTAGAAAAGAGAAAACCCGCCGAAGCGGGCCTTCTAAAAACTGAACTGCAAGAGCAGTGATCTGGACAATTGTCAAGGGCGGAGTGAAAGGGAACCGCCGGGGCGGAGCAAAAGGGGACCACTCTTCGTTGTCCACTGCTGGCCTTGTGATTCCCTACATTCGCTTGGGGGTTAATCGACGGGCAGGCGCTACTGCT
>Ga0209777_10005522_pt1 | contig 14524 bp, 15 predicted proteins | sample FrelakmetHBP12HB_FD_187147 | JGI IMG/M metagenome (GOLD analysis project Ga0209777, IMG submission 187147) | Freshwater lake sediment microbial communities from the University of Notre Dame, USA, for methane emissions studies -HBP12 HB (SPAdes)... | ecosystem: Environmental > Aquatic >...
CCTCGGGGCTCTGCCGGAAGATGGAAGCGTAGAAGACACATGCGGCCAGATAGGTGCCGGCCAGGCTGGGGTGTACCCCATCGTCCTGCCACAGGTCTATGTCAGGGTGATCGTGATGGACCATGTACCAGGTGAACCCGACCGGGGCCACGGGCACGTTCAGCTCGTCGGCGATGTCGAGGTACGCGGCGTCGATCTGCTGCTGCATGGCCTCGTAGGTGGGCAAGCCGGACGCCGGCAGACCGTCCTTGTGAGCCCAGGTCATGAAGAGCAGGGGCACGGCTCCGACAGCCTCGGCTCTGCTGGCAAGGGCATCCCCGGCAGGGTAGGTGTAGTCGTCGCGCCCGGCTGGCGTGGAGGGTGTCTCGCTCTGTTCCTGGAGAACCACGTATGCCCAACGCTGCGAGGCGATCTCGTCGAGATCCTCGGACGAGGCCGCGTGCTGGGCCAGCGTCTCGCCGCCGTTGGCAACCATCGCCACCCGGACAGGACGCCCGGCCGACTCGACCAGCTGGGCGAACGTCGAGGGCAGGTCGTTTACGTAAGTGAAGCTGTTGCCGAGGAACAGGACGCGGGTACAGGGTCCGGTGCCGCAGGTGGGCGCGGCCGAGACGCTGCAGCCGGCCACGACCAGCAGCGCGATGCAGGCAATCAGCCGAGCCACGGTTCGAGCTCGAGAGCAGGCGGCGCGTTGGGCCTGTCCGACTCGCGAGCTCGTTACCCGGCTCAAGTCACGCCGAACCCTCTCGATCACGACTGACTCCGCTCTCAAGACCACCGAGACCGTGTTCTGGGCGATCCTCGTCTCCGTGACACCACGGCCCGCAGGACAGACCATCCGCGAAGCCGAGGCTCGTAACAAGGCACCTAAGGTCCTGGCATGACGTTGGCGGATCGGACGGGTGGCCCACTGTCGAGCCAGGTGCGACCGGGACGCTGCTCCCCTAGGCCTTGGGCGGCAGGCAAGCCCATTGTCAGACGGAACGCGAATGCTAGGACTCGCCCTGTGACCTGGGCGTTTGCCGGACGAACGCGGGCCATGCGGAGGCTTGCTCAGGCGGCCCGACTGAGATAGCGCAGGACCGCTTCACCGTCGGCTTCGAGAGCGGCGATCGCGGAATCCTCGAGATCCTCGAACGGCCGCAACTGGACGAGGCCAGCCTTCAGGGTCCATGTTCCGGTGGCGCGGCCATTCACCAGCAGGATCGGCCGAAATACCCCGTTGCTCGTGACGAGCCCGCCGTGTCGGCCGACGACGGCTTCGAGTGAAGCCCAGCCGTGCAGCAGCGGATCGAATGGGCCGAGCAGGCGCGGGGGTGGTAGCTCAGGTCCGACTCCCCGGCCAGCCAGATCCACCAGACCGTCGGCCCATTCTTCGAGCTCGGGGCCGATCGATCGCAGTCCGGCACGGGCGTCGCGGAGCGGCACACCGGCCCAGTACGCGAGGTCGCGCTCGGTGGCCGGACCGTGGCCGGCGAGATAGCGGCGGGCCAGCTCGGCGAGCGCACGCTCCCGATCAACAGGAACAGCTTCTCCGAGCCAGTCGCGCACCAGAACGAAGCCCTGCTCGCGCCCGCGCATCGGACCCCGAATGACGAAGCCTCGCAGGCTCGCCAGCCCGATCTGATGGACGATAGCTTGACCGGCGGTGGGCACGCCGCGACGGTTAAGCCGCTCGACGAGGTCGGCTCGGGTGAGCGGACCCTCGTTCCCGAGCGCCTCGACGATGACCGAGACTCCCCGTTCGGCGAGGTCCGGCGCAACGCCGAGTTGACTGAGCCGCGTGCTGACCCACCCTAGCTGTCGCGGCGCCGTCAGCGCCTGAAGCCACGGATAGTCCTCTCGAGCCACTAGGTGCAGCGTTCCGCGGTTTAGCCATGTGACCAAGAGCGACCGTTCGACGGTGAGGGCCCGATCCACCTCTGCAGCGGTCAGGCCCGTGCTTCGCGCCCGGATCGCGAGGCGGGCGCCTCGAGGATCCTGTGCTTGCACGGCCAGGATTCGAGTGACCGCGGCCTCCGGGCTGCGAGCGGGGTTTCCGCTCAGCAGTTGGGCCGCTAGACGCTGGCGAAGGGTGTCCGGCATCGGCTGTCAGAAGCGAGGCGGCCACACGGCGTCGGTTACACGGCCCGCGACGGTGAAGTGGCTGAAGTTCGGCAGCTCGTCCGCGAAACCCATGCGCGGAAGCTTACCGGCGCGTCACTCTGTCGGCCGAGGCTTGTGCCGGCTGCCGAGTCCGGAGGTGTCGCACGATGAGTGAATAGGGTCTCTCGTGGCCGCGAGCGGAGCCTGGAACAGGCATCTGATCGTGTCTCACAGTTCGGGCGGCCAGTTGCGTGGATAGAGGTCAGGCGGTGCCCACCTCTGGGGAACCGGCGTCGACTAGTCTCGGCCCGCCGCCGTGGCCCTTCCGGCCGACTCATCGTTTGTGCCCTTCGGTCGCCAGCCAAGCGCCCCGAGGGCTTCGGCCGCAGCACTCCGCACATTCGAGTCGCTGTCTTCGAACGCGACCTTGAGGGACTCGGCCGCGCGCGAGTCACCGATCCGGCCCAGAGCCTCGGCGGCAGCTCGACGGACACTCCAGCTCGCGTCAATGAGGCAGGCGACGAGGGGATCCAGGGCGCGCGAGTCACCGATCTGCCCTAGAGAGTCGGCCGCAGCCTTGCGGATTTCGACGGCCCGGCTTCCCAGTGCGTCTATTAGTGGCTCGACCGAGCCTGGGGCACCGATCTTCCCGAGAGCTTCTGTGGCTGCCAGACGCACGCTCGCATGGTCGTCTCCAAGCGCGGCGATCAGGGGCTCGACAGCGTAGGTACCGCCCATCGCACCAAGGGCCAGGGCAGCGTCCCGGCGCACGCGCCAAGGCACGGGGTATTCCAGGGCATCGATCAGCCCTGAGACATCTCGCTTCGCCACGAGCTTATCGACGTTTGGCGGGCCCAAGAGGGGCACAGTCAATCCTCCGGCGTTCAAGTTTGACACGGACCGGATGCGCCTGGAGCGGAACACGCGGCGGCGCCCTCGGGTCGGCAACTGCCAACTCAACCTTGCCATGAGAGACGCCTCGTCTCCTCACGCTAGGGCTGCGTCGTGGCGCCGATTTGATATTGCGGGCCCGTTCGGCTGAGGATTCGCGCCGCCTGTTCCGGAGCGACGCGGCTCAGTGCTCCAGTTCGTGCGCCGCGTCGGCTTCAGCCTTGGTCTTGTGGATCGTGCCAGGAGCGTGCTCTGGCGGGGCGTAGATCGTGTAGAGCCGAAGGTCAACGGCACCGGTGTTCACGAAGTTGTGGCGTGTCCCGGCGGGGACGTGAACCAGTCGGTCGGCGGTGACGGCGCTCTTCTCGCCGTCCAGAATGGCCTGACCTTCGCCCTCGACGAAGACGAGCGTCTGGTCCACGTCATCGTGGACCTCCTCGCCGATGTCACCGCCTGGCGGAATGCTCATGACCACGACCTGACTGTGCGGCCCGGTTGCCAGGACCTCACGGAAGTACGAATTGGCCTTCGCTCGCTTGACGATATCCTCGTTGAACGGCATGTCTCACCTCTTCGGCGGAAGATCGGCAGGGACGGCAGGTCCGGGGGCGGAGTCGGCCGGCCCGCTGACAGTATGCGCGTGGCATCCTGGGTCCCTAGATGGGCAGCTCGCGGTCGGGACATGGCCCACTGACGCAGCCGCACGCCTAGCCTGTTCATGGCGGGTCGGGCAGGCGGAGATCGTCGGCAGCAGCCCGCGGAGCGGGGCCGTAGCGAGCCTGGCTAAGCTTACATGGCGGTTGACTGCCGCTCATCTGGCTGGGTTTGTCGGCGTTGCTGCGACCCCGGGTACCGTGCTCGCCTCTGGTCCAAAGTGACAGTCCCCGCTGCCGGAGGCGCGGCTGACAATCCCCTTACATTCCGGCGCAAGACCGTGGTTGAAGCCACGCGGTGGTGCCATCGACAATCCTGGGGTGCGGCCTACAGCCGCGTCGCCCCGTAGCCGAAAGATCAGGGGGATTGGCAATATGCAGCAGCGTCCGATCGGTGTCGCAGTGCTGGCAGTGGCCGCCGCGGTCTTAGGAGTGCTCGCTCTCCTAGGGGCCGGCGCCTGGTGGAATGCATCAGAGGGGCTCGCCTTGTTGCCGCGAGTTCACGGCGGTGAGCGTGTGATCGCGCTCATCCTGCTCGTGGCCGGGCTAGCGGAGCTGGGGCTCGCCTACGGTGCCTGGACGCTGCGACCATGGGCCTGGACGCTCGGGGTCGTGCTGGAGATCATCGTGATCGTTCTAGCGGTGCTCCAGCTCGGCCGGTTCGAACCCGTGCGCCACATCCTTACGATCGCTATCGCTGGCGTCATGCTGTGGTATCTCATGGCGCCTCGAGTTCGAGTCGCGTTCGGTCGCTCGTAGCTTCCCGAGCCGCCGCCTCTCCTCTCAGGCGGCGGGGCTCCCTCGTTCGCCAGACCCCGACCGCGTCGGCCACCTCGCGCCAGGCTCGATCCTCCTGGCCTTCCAAACGGCCCAAGTAGGTCGTGGTGACGGGCCAACGAGCTGTGGTCGAGAAAGGCGCTGACCGCCTCGATCGACTCGCCCGCATCACACCGCAGCTTGGCTGCGGTGTGCCTCAAGACGTGAATGCCGGTCGGGGCTAGGCCAGCCGCTCGCAGATACCGTCGGAACCTGCCGTAGAACGTGCCGCTCGTTACTCCTTCCGGCCGGGCTGCGGCCTGCCAGAGCGACTCCTCGGGCGCCCTCGCCGCCAACTCCTTGCCGACGATGATCGGCGGTCGATGATCTCGCCCTGACCGCCGCTCCGCTGGTCGCCAGCGATCGCGGCCCATACCGGCCAGCTGGAGCGGCCGCGTCGGGATCGTGGACGGCGGTGGGAGAATATCGGGGCGAGCGGAAGAGTTCTGGAGTGGGCTTCGTCGCTGTGGCCCGGGCCCGGTCGGCGGTGACGGCGTTGGGGATGGGAGTTGGGCGTCGAAGGGAGAACGTGGACGCGAAGCGCATCTCGCGCGTGCGGGGAGCGGCACTGGCGCTCGGGTGCTGCCTGGTTCTGGTTGGCTGCTCGGCTGCGGCTCCTACGCCGGAGATCATCTACGTGACCCCGCCGCCGACGCCCAGTCCGATCATCGTCTACCTGACCCCGCCGCCGACTCCCACGCCGGCGGCAACGGCGTCTCCTGAGGCCACGCCTACGCCGGCTCCGACGGCCACCCCGACCCCCGCGCCCACCCCAACTCCCACGTCACCCGCCGCCGCCTGCACCGGCACCGACAACAACAAGGCCCTCTTCACCCAGGCGGCGGCGGCCATGAACTGGACCGTCTACTGCGCGGTGCTGCCTGCCGGCTGGCACGTCAGCCAGGGCTCCTATGAGAAAGCTCCCAACGGCGATCTCTACGTTGGCTACCAGGGCCCCAGCGGTGCCGGGATCTCGCTATGGGAGGGCAATCTGTGCCAGGCCGGCAGCACCGGGATGACCTGCGGCTGGATTCTGGTGGACCAGGGACCGGCCTCGTTCGGTGGTCTGTCGGCAGAGCTCTATCTGCACGAGCCGTATTTCCTCATCGACGCCGATCCGGCCACGACGCACGAGTACATGATCCAGAGCGCCGGGTTGAGCCGGTCCACTTTCCTGGCGTACGCCGCGGCGATGTTGTTGGTCCCGAGGTAGTACTCGGGCGGTCCTTAGGTCTGCGTCAGAGCCTGCCGCACTGCGCGTACTGGAGCCCCTGAGACTCGCGCCGCCCGCCGCGTGGGGTGTTCACTGTATGAACCGTCCGAGGCTCGTCGTTCGCGGGTGGGTCCCCAATGGTCGACGCCAGCGGCCCCCGCACTAGCGCCCGATCGTGGCGAGGCGAACGAGGCGACCACCCCGCCCCGTCGCGCCCTGCGGCGCTGCAGCGACCTGAGCCGATGGCCACGAACGGCGAGCGCGGCGACCGTCGCGAGTTCGACCATTGCACGAGCCTGAGGTATCGCCAGATCGCGGGAAGTAGCATAGACTCGCAAATGCATGGCACTATGAGTCGCGACTAACAGTCATACGACTAGCAGGGGCAACAGGAGGTCAATGCCATGGCTACCCCGGGATCCCGACGCTGGTGGGCGCTTGGCGCCATAACCCTCGCCTTGCTGGCGGTCACCCTCGACGTGACCGTGCTGACCGTTGCGCTACCCACCCTGGCGCGCACTTTGACAGCCTCCGAGTCGCAGCTGCAGTGGTTCGTCACGGCATACACCCTGGCCCTTGTGGCCGGCATGCTGCCGGCGGGCCTCCTGGGCGACCGGTATGGGCGCAAGGCCGTCATGGTCGCGGCCCTGGTCCTCTTCGCGGCCGGCTCCGCCGGGTGCGCCTACGCGCCCGGACCGGAAGTGTTCATCGCCGCCCGCGTCGTGCTTGGTCTCGCTGGGGCCGCCATGATCGTCATGGCGCTCTCCGTTATCACGGTGATGTTCGACGAAGCGGAGCGGCCACGGGCGGTCGGCATCTGGGGCGCTGCCAACTTCGTCGGCCTGCCCCTGGGGCCGATCATCGGGGGCTGGATGCTCACCAACGTCTGGTGGGGCTGGATCTTCCTGATGAACGTGCCGGTGGCGCTGCTGGGCCTGGTCGCGGTCCTGGCACTCGTGCCGGAGTCCCGGTCGGCCCAGCGACCCAGCATCGACTTCGGTGGCGTGATCCTCTCGAGCGCCGGCCTGGTGGCCCTGATGTACGGCGTGGTGCAGGCCGGAGACAACGGCTGGGGCAGCTCCAGTGCGATCGTGCCGGCAGTCATCGGCCTCCTGGTCCTCGTGGCGTTCGGTCTCTGGGAGCGCCGCCTCACCGGGCGACCGGGTGGACAGCCGCTCATCGATCTGTCGCTATTTCGTTCGCGCAGCTTCACGTGGGGCATGGTTCTCACCGCGTTCGGTATCTTCGGGCTGTTCGGCGTCCTGTTCGCGCTGCCGCAGTACTTCCAGGCCATCCTCGGCCTCGACCCACAGGGTTCCGGCGTTCGCCTGCTGCCGGTCATCGCCGGGCTGATCGTGGGCGCCGTGCCGGCCGATCGGGTCGCCGCGCAGCTGGGCGCGAAGTTCACCGTCGCGGCCGGCTTCGCCGTGGTGATCGCGGGGCTGGTGGTGGGCACGACGATGACCACGACCAGCGGCGATTGGTTCATCGCCGCTTGGACCTTCGTGGCCGGGGCCGGCGCCGGACTCGGCTTCGCCACCTCCGCGTCGGCCGCCCTGGTCGAGCTGTCGGCCGATCGCAGCGGCGTTGGGTCGGCGCTCCTGCAGGCGATCATCAAGCTCGGCCCTGCCTTCGGCGCGTCGATCCTGGGCAGTGTCCTGAACTCAACGTATCAGGGCCAGGTGTCGCTGGCGGGCTTGTCTGCGCAGGCCGGCGCGTCCGCGAAGGGGAGTGTCTTCGGCGGGCTCGCGGTTGCCAAGCAACTCAACTCCCCGGAGCTGCTCGCTTCCGTCCGCAACGCCTTCGTGGCCGGTATCGACGACGCGGTACGAGTTGCCGCAGTCGTCGCCACGGCGGCCGTGGTCCTCGCCCTCGTCTTCTTGCCGGGGCGCCTCCAGGCGACCGACACCGCTGAGACGCCGCAAGCTCAGCCCGGTGGCGTGACGGTCAGCCAGGACGAGTGGTGATCGGAGCACGAACAACAGCGCGGACCTGACCTAGATGAGGTCCCAACGATGAACCTTCTGGGCGGCGATCGTGTTGCTGGGCGCGCTGATCGTCGTCGTGTTCGGTCTCGACAATCCAGTGTCAGTCGCGGCCCGGACCGGGTCGGTGACATTCGAATAACTGCAGGAGGGTGAACCATGGACGTGACGCACAGGGACGAACCCCTAAGACCGGGCTTGCGCGAGCGCAAGAAGGCCAAGACACGCGCTCTGATCCAGGAACAGGCGCTGCGACTCTTCCGCGACCGAGGCTACGAAGAGACGTCGGTTGAGGACATCGCCGAGGCGGCGGAGGTATCGCCCTCCACCGTCTTTCGCTACTTCCCGACCAAACCGGATCTCGTGATCTATGACGATCTCGACGAGCGGATGATCGAGGGATTCCGGGCACAACCCGCGGAGCTCGATCCCGTCCAGGCGCTGCGCGCCTCACTGCGATCTGGCTTTGCGGGCTTGGCCGGCGAGGAGATGGCCCTGCAGCTCGAACGCGAGCGGCTGATGCGGAGCGTGCCCGAGCTCCAGGCGGCGATGCTCGGCGAGTTCACGCGGACTTTGCGCGAGATCGCCGACCTTGTAGCGGAGCGCACCGGCCGCCCCGCCGACGACGACGACGTGCTCGCCCTTGCCGGCGCGGTGATCGGCCTGTCAATCGCCGCGTGGCTTGGCAGCGAGGACGAGACCTGGACGGAGCGTTTCCTGGCGCGGATCGACAGGGGCATGGCTTTGCTGGAGTCAGGCTTCCACTTCTGAAAGGCCCCGTGAGTCACTCGCCCACAGGGTGCGCTGGCGGCTCGAGCCGACGCCTTGCGAGGAGGTCCGCTCCATCGGTCGAGTCCGAGTGCTCGTCCATGGCCCCAGATTGCGTCCGTGAACGACCTTCGGGACGGACCGTCGGATGAGTGGGGATCGTGCCTTGCGCAGCCGACTGCACCGGAGAAGCTCGCTCCCGACACGATGACCTGAGTCTTGGCGGCTCGAATTCGCGGTTGTCCTATCGTCCAGTCGTTGGAGAAGTCGGGGTTCGTCGCCGAGCGGTCGAAGCGCTGCTAGGCGGATGACTCAATTGGCGACCAGAAGGTACCACCGGGGTTCCGACAGTTGGGGTCTGGTGCCGGGCCGTCGCCCTCAGGATCATGAGCGCGATGCTGACAACGGTCGACCCATACCGCCTGCTGCAGGTGATCCCCGAGGCAGAGCCCGAAGTGATCCGAGCCGCATACCGGGCCTTGGCGCGGAAGCATCACCCGGACACGGGCGGCTCCGAAGCGCAAATGGCGATGCTCAACCTTGCCTGGGAGACCTTGCGCGACGGAAAGAAGCGGGCCGAGTACGACCGGCATCGGACGACAGCCGCAGCGCAGACGACACAGCCACAGCGATACGGGGTAGGCCAGCGGACCGCCGCGCCGACCGCGTCACCGCAGCCGATGCCGTCTCGCGCTCGCTCGGGCACCGTCCTCGACTTCGGCCGTTATGCCGGGTTCGCGCTCGGAGAGTTAGCTCGCAGTGATCCTGACTATCTTAGGTGGCTGGCGCGCACGCCCGTCGGCCGCAGGCTCCAGCGGGAGATCGAGGCGGTCCTGGCTGCCACATGGCCCATCACCCCTCGATCGGAGCGCCCCCAATCGCTCTTCTCCCGCCGCCGGTAGCCCCGCTCCCAACAGGGTGGACGCCGCGGCGCGTTGCACAGGACAAGCTAGAAGCCAGCGACGACTCCACTAACGCAGGCCGGCCTGTCGTCGGCCCCAGTTCCGGTGGCAGGAGACCGAATCTGACGGGCCTACACTGTGAGGGTTCAACCCGCCGTTAGGAGACGAGATTGGCCAACAAGAAGAAGAACAAGAAGGACAAGAAGGGCAAGTAGCCCTGCCGCCCGGTGAGAACCGATGGCCTCTGGACCAGCGCCAGGGGCCATCACTCCTGTTGGCTCCCAGGCCCGATCTCGACAGCTTGGTCTGGCCGAGCGGTGCTCAAACGCCGAGCACGTGCGTGCGTCTGATTGCGGTTACTGACGACCGTTGCAGAGCGAGCCCTGCTGAGCGCGCTGCGCTGTGGTAGCCGGCTCGAGCGCCTTCGGTGGTTCCGCGACCAATCGACCAGTAGAATGCTGGCATGATGGAGCTTGACGCCTACGCCGCCGATTGCCGCGTGCACGGCCAGGTCGAGCTCGGCGAGGGACGCTTGTCCGACCAGCTCAATCGCACCCCGGAGCTGCACATCCGAGACGCTCGACTCGAGGACCTCGCCGACGGCCAGGTGGTCGCGATGTCCGAACTCATAGTCGCGCCCGACGAGCTCTGCGCGGTGGTCGCGAACGGGCCGCGAGGCGACGTGGCACGTCGGCTGAGCACCCAGACAACCCGCGTCGAGGTCGAGGTCGGGCCTTACCGGATCGTGGGATGGGTGCATGGCACGCCGGCGTCCGACCCGGTTGCCTCGGTCCTGCGGCGCGGGACTTGGGTACCACTGACCGAGGCGAACACCAGGTATCGCCGGGGCGCAGATGACATCAACGAGGAAGCTGAGACGCTCCTCGTCAATGGCCACCTCATGCGCTTCTTTCGAGCGTTCTAGAGACCGGGTCTGGGCCTTCCTGGTAGGCGCCCTTCGACGTCGACCCACCTGGCGGATCGAGCGGACCACAGGGTGGCAGAGACGACGTTGTTGCGGCCCGATGCGCTCACGCCAACCTTGCCAAACCCGAGGAGGTGTTGAAACATGCTGGGGGACCGACGGTGCGAACATCGTGGTAGCCCAATGACCAGGATTCTGCCTGGGACGTCAAGGTGACCCGACCCAAACCCCTGCGGCACCCGCGTCGGTGGCAACGTCAACGTCGCACGAGCGGCCGTTCAGCCTAGCCACCGAGGATCCCGCCCATACTTCCGCCCAACAAGCCGCCAAGCGGCGACGACTCGTGTCCCTCTTCCTTCTCGATCTGCTCCAGGGCAACGACGATCGCCAAAGCGAGCGGGGCATCGTAGCCCGGTGAGACCTGGATGCCGTAGGCGTCGTGGATGGTGAAGAACTGACGGGAGGCGATGATCACGTCTGTGCCGTCCTTCTGGATACGGAATTCGCGATTCATCCAGTTGCCGGTGACCTTCATCTGCCCGCCGTCTGCCGCGGTGATCGTGAAGTGCTCGCCAAACATCGACATCAGGGCTTTCTGGATCGTCGCGACGACCTTGTCGCCCTGTTTGACCTCGAAGGTCGTATGGACGTGCGCGAGCGACTTGTTGATCTCGTAGAGCTCCTGCCCTGAGGTGTCCTTGAGGAGCAGCGAGCGACGGAGCGCCAGGAGCTTGCCGTCCACCTCGAAGGCGTGGTTCCCGTTCGAATCGTCGATCCATAGATCGCCGGTCATCGAGATCAGCTTCTGGTTCAGCACGAACGTCTGGCCGGTCGCGTCCTGATTAGCGGCACCAGCAGCCGGTGCAGGAGCTACGAAAGGAGGCGGAGCCGAGGCGCCGGAAGCGGGTGGCACCCGCGGTCCGACGGGGGCCCCGCAACTGACACAGAACTTGGCGTCGTCAGCCAAGCCGCCGCCACACTGTGTGCAGAACATCGCCAAGATCCACCTCTCACTGACGAGCATTCGGACGCCACCACAGTATGCGCGGCCGCCAACGCCGAGTTGCCGCCGAGTTGCTTCCTGACCGCATACGCCGCGCCGGCGCGAGGCGGGATAGCGCATTATTCACGTCATCGTGTGCGCCCTCACCCGTCGATGTTGGAAGCAGCCTTCTCGCGGCGTGATTCGTGGGCCGTTCGGCCCTTGAGATTGCGAACCCGACAAGGCTCACCATGAAACCGTTGGCTCGTCTGCTACGAGGAGCAAGAACGCAGTGGCCGCCGTCCGGCACGCGACCGACGAGACCTTTGAGGAGCTAGTCCTCCGGAACGAACGCCCAGTGATCGTCGACTTCTGGGCGGCCTGGTGCCCCCCATGCCGCAAGGCTGCCCCCGAACTCGAGAGGCTCGCAGCGAAGTACGAAGGCGTCGTCGACGTGGTGAAGGTCGACGTGGACGCGAACCCCATGCTCTCGGCGGCCTTCGACATCCAGAGCATCCCGACCATCGCCTTCTTCCGTCAGGGGGAGCAACCGCGCGGCGTGCTCGGCTTCATGCCCATGGAGCAGATCGAGCGCGCCTTCGGCCTAGCCGACATCGTGGTCCGGCCCGAGGTCCGGGCCGAGATCTCAGACGAACCCGGCCCTTAGGGCTCGCGCGTCTGGCGCCTAGATGGCTTCGAGGGGGCCTGGCGAAGCGATCACGATCGGGCTCACGGGCTTTCGGCGCGGCGAGCGTTGCGCCTGGTACACGATCACGGTCTTCGTCCTCAAAGCGGTACTGACTGCGGTCCTCGACGAGCTGAGCTCGGGCGGCTGCTACACGTTCCTCTTCCTGGGGCTGCTGCCGCTCATCGGGCTGGCGTCAGCGACACCGAGCTTCCTTCGACGCGAGTGATCCGAGCCACCCTGTTCGGGCGGCCTGCTCCTCCATGCGGTTGGTTCGCCACCATCAAGCCATCGTGAGGTATGCGGCATGGGACTAAGATCGCGCTCACGATCACAGCGAGGAGGAACGGAGGATCGCGCGTGACTGAACTCGTCCAGACAAAGAGCCCGCAGCAGGTGCCAACTATCGGCGACGTCTACCAGGCCCGGCGGCGAATCGCGCCGTATCTGCGGCCGACGCCGCTCTATCGCCACCCCGCCGTCTGCGAGCTGCTGGGCACCGACGTTTGGGTCAAGCACGAGAACCACCAGCCGATCGGCGTGTTCAAGATCCGCGGCGGGATCAATCTTGTCTCGCAGCTCACGGACGAGGAGCGTCGGGCGGGGCTCGTTACTGCCTCCACCGGCAACCACGGCCAGTCCGTGGCGCGCTCGGCGCAGCTCTTCGGCGTGCGCGCGGTGATCACCGTCCCGGAAGGCGCCAACCCGCTCAAGGTGAGGGCAATGGAGCGTCTAGGCGCGGAAGTGCTCGCCCGCGGCCGCGACTTCGATGAGGCCCGCGAATTCGCCGAGCAGCTGGCGGCCGAGCGTGGCTGCCGCTATGTCCACGTGGCCAACGAGCCAGTTGTAATCGCCGGGGTGGCGACCGAGACGCTCGAGGTCTTCGAAGAGCTGCCCGATGTCGACTTGATCATCGGCCCGGTCGGTGGTGGCAGTGGCATGGCCGGCGCTTGCGTCGTGGCTAAGGCGCTGTCTCCGGGGACTGAGTTGATCGCCGTGCAGGCCGAGGCGGCCCCGGCCGCCTGTCGCTCCTGGCGAGCACGTCGCCTGCTGGAGGACCGCATGGAAACGGCCGCCGAAGGGGTCGCCACCCGGGTCGCGTTTGAGCTGACTCAACGCATCCTCTGGGACGGGTTGACCGATTTTGTCCTCGTCGCTGAGGACGAGATCCGGCGGGCCACGGCGCTCATGATCGAGGCTACGCGAACGCTCGTTGAGCCTGCCGGCGCCCTCGCCCTGGCGGCCGCTCTTCGGATGCGTGACCGCCTGTCTGGCCGCAGGGTCGTGTTGCGCTGCACAGGCGGCAACATCAGCCCGGCCCAGCTTCGCGACGTTCTCGCCTGACATCAATCTGCCAGCCCTTGGACGCCCCGGCTTCGTCCAGAGGTTCTGCGGTTCTGCTTGACGCGACGATGCGGCAAGTTGAACCCATCGGTGCAATCCTCTCGCCGCGGGCCGCCACGATCGGGCAATGGTGCTGGTTTCTGCAGCCGGTCGAGTGAAGGGACGTGAGCGTTTGGATCACACTCTGAGGCGTTCACGATGACCGCTCGGCCCCTGCCCGCGCTCCGGCCACAGGAGTTGGACTGGGATCTAACCATGAGCAGCAGCGCCGGAACCCGCGACAGGGACTCTGGAGCCCACAACCCGGCCGACGCTGGTTACCGACTATGCCGCGATCGTATTGCTTTCTTGGGCCGGCCGAGAGCCATGGGGGCGACCAGCCCGCTTCCGAGGCACCCAGGGTGACCGCTCAACCCCTCCCTGCGCTGACCAGAGGAGACCCCTCGACCTGGGAGCAGGCCCGCTTCGCCTTCCTCGTCGCGAAGGGCAATCGCTCCGGCTCGCGGCGGACGTGATCCAAGCCTAACTCCGGCCTTCAGCGGGCGAGCCAAGCGAGTCCGCTGCCACGCCGGTTTGGACGGAAGACCTTTCGTTCCGCCCAAGATGTTCCGTCATCGACATGAACGTCGTGGGCCACACATATCCGCGCTCACCCTTCGTGAGAATGCCGATGCCGTCGACCGCAGTGTTGTCAATAGGCCCGTAGACATGGGGAAAGACTTGGGAGGTGGCGCGATGCGAGGTGCCCGCCGCTTGCGCAGGAGAGGCCGCCTCGTACCTCGTGAGAGACTTCAATCTGGAGGGATCAATCCTGAGAAGCAACAACGTGCCGCTGGCAGCAGGGTAGTAGTCGTTCGCCACTGGGAGTACGGACGCCTCGGGTGCGCAATGAACGAACCCTTCCGCAGCGAAATCTGAGGGCAGATACTGCTGCCCGTCGTTGTGGGAACGGAAGTCCTCCTCGATGACTATGTGATAGATCATTGGGCTTCTCACTGTCTTGTCCTCGCCTAGCGCCCAGCATCAACCGCGGAGTTCAACGCCGAACCCGCCGCCCGAGATCCACACCTTCCACCCGCCGTTCTCGCCAACCTCGCGGCCAATGATGGTCATCGAACGGCCCCCCTGAGAGCAAGAGCCATGTGGCAACCGGGGGTCAAGTCCCAGGACGTGTGTAACAACGCATCCTCGCGTCTGATCGATCAACTCGCCATCAACAACGCCGCCTCCGTCTCCCTGTGTTCGATGACGGCGTCGATGCGCGCCATCGACTCG
>Ga0209777_10005523_pt1 | contig 14524 bp, 10 predicted proteins | sample FrelakmetHBP12HB_FD_187147 | JGI IMG/M metagenome (GOLD analysis project Ga0209777, IMG submission 187147) | Freshwater lake sediment microbial communities from the University of Notre Dame, USA, for methane emissions studies -HBP12 HB (SPAdes)... | ecosystem: Environmental > Aquatic >...
GCACAAAGAGTGAGACATTATTATCCGGGCTGACGAGAAAAGCAGCCTGCAAAGCGGTGCCATCTATGGTTATCATGAGCGTGCCATTAAGTCCGCTAAGGCTAACGTATAAAATACCACCGCCGCCGCCCCCGCCGGAAGGTACTGGCGTTGGCGTTGGTGTGGGCGTAGGCGTTGGCGCAGGTGCCCTGGTCACGGTCACAGTGTAAGTCTTGGTGGTGATAGTATCCTGAGCGGTGACCACCACGGTGATAGTATTGTCACCGACACTCAAGCTGATAGCGCCGGAAGGAGAACCGCTGGCCACGGTGACGCCGTTAACCGTTACGGTGGCATGACTTTCAGTTACTATCGGTGTGACGGTGATGGAGCTTACGGCATTAGCTACGCTGTCGGTGTAGCTGATAGTATCTGAATCAAAAGCCGGTGTGAGAGTGACTGAGCTGATGGTAAGATTGCTCAGGGTAGCATCACTGGACGGCGGCCCCGCCCTGGTCACTGTCACAGTGTAAGTCTTGGTGGCGATGGTATCCTGAGCGGTGACCACCACGGTGATAGTATTGTCGCCGACGCTCAAGCTGATATCACCGGAAGGTGAACCGCTGGTCACGTTGACGCTATTAACCGTTACAGTAGCATGACTTTCATCTACTGTCGTTGTAACAGTGACGGAAGTTATAGCATTAGCTACGCTGTCGGTGTAACTGATAGTACCGGAAGTAAAAGCTGGCGCGAGCGTACCTGAACTGATGGTGAGATTGCTCAGGTTAGCATCGCTGGACGGCGCATTACTCTTAATTGCCAGGCAATGGTTATATTTTGTTGTAATAGCAATAACCCCGGAAAAACCACTCTTTTGGACCGGTAATGGTTTCACGGAGCTGTGATTAGCGTCGTAACCCCAGATCCAAACAGTTCCGTCAGACTTTAGTGCTACGCTATCCCACGCACCCGCGGCGACCGCCGTAACACCGCTGAGGCCGTGCACCTGTACAGGTAAATCCCTTTCTGTGGTGGTATTGTCGCCCAACTGGTAATAGTCATTACTGCCCCAGGCCCAGACGGTGCCATCGGATTTAACTGCCAGGTTGTGGTTATAGCCCGCGGCGAAGGCCACGATATCGGTCAGGTTGCCCGTGCCGGCGGCATCTTTCACCTCAACAGGAAGGAGGCTAGGACTAACTGCTGTTTTATTATCGCCAAGCTGACCAAAATTGTTCAGACCCCAGGCCCAGACGGTGCCATCGGATTTCAGTGCTAAGTTATGCCCAAAGCCTGCCGAGATGGCGGTAATACCGGTCAGGTTATCCGTGCCAGTAGCATTTAGGACCTGAACAGGAAGGTCATGATTTATCCACTGGGTATTATCACCCAGTTGGCCATAGTCATTATTGCCCCAGGACCAGACGGTACCATCTGACTTCAAAGCCAGACTGTAGTACCAGTCACCTCCGGCGATGGCGGTAACACCGGTCAGGTTACCCGAACCGGCGGCATCTTTCACCTGCACCGGAAACGAGGTGTTGTCGGAAGAGGTAGTCCCGTTGCCCAGCTGACCATAATAGTTAGCCCCCCAGGCCCAGACGGTGCCGTCTGATTTTAATGCCATACTCCAGTTTGAGCCTGCGCTGACATTGGTAGTCCCGCTTAAACCGCTTACCTGAACGGGGATAAGACTGTCTGTTGTGGTACCATCTCCAAGGCGCCCGGCACTGTTGTATCCCCAGGCCCATACCGTACCATCTGACTTGACTGCCAGACTATGAAGTGACCCTGCTGCGACACTCACTACTCCGGTAAGGCCGCTTACCTGCACAGGAGTGTCATGGAAATTTGTAGTATTGTCACCCAGTTGGCCAGAACCGTTGGGGCCCCAGGCCCACGCGGTTCCCGATAGGGACAGAATAGCGAAGGCGGGCGAGGCAGTCGGAAGCAGCGAAGCCAAACAGGGCATCACTAAAATGACCAGCGTCATGAGAATCCGTATTATGTGATAATATCCTGAACGTTTCAAATTTTACCTCCGCTAAAGAACATTGAGCAAAAATTCCAACGATATAGAACTACAACTAGTTTGCCAGATGGCATATTCATTATTAACGCAACGAGGTTTAAAAATCAAATTATCCGAATTAACACCGGACACCAACCATGCTTTATATTTGGAGACTTTGACAACTACGGGGTATCAAGTTATTATATACATCGCGTAATTGTGCTACCTGTTTCAGTCCGGTAGACTATTAGGGAGTATAGGAAGGATATATGGATAAATACGATTATGTTATTGTTGGTTCGGGGGCTGGTGGTGCAACGCTGGCAAGAGAGTTAGCCAGGAAGAACAAGCGTCCTCTGGTAGTAGAAGCCGGAAAACTTGAAAAGACCGTCGGTACTTACGGGGACTCAACGAGATTCTACGATGCCCATGGTATAGGTTTATTGAAACTGCCCAAGATGTCCCGTGAAGGTTCCGTCCTCTGGCGCACCTTTATGGCCGGGGGTTCTACCGTGGTTTCGTGTGGCAATGGGGTACGATGCCTGGAAAAGGAACTTGCCGAATTGGGGATTCTGCTTGAGGCAGAACTGTCTGAGGCTGAGAGTGAACTAAACGTTGCTCCTATTGCCGAGAAGCTGCTATCGGACGGGTCAAGAGAGATAATGCGCGCGTCCCGGGAACTGGGCTATTCCATGGAGCTCATGCCCAAGTTTATCAGCCAGAAGGGGTGCCGGAAATGCGGGCAGTGCGTTCTGGGTTGTCCGAATAACGCCAAATGGACGGCGCTGGACTATTTGAAAGAAGCCGAGGCCAGCGGCGCTCAAATCATGTATGGCACCAGATGTATATCCGTCATTGAAGAAAACGGGAGAGTAAAAGGGATAAAAGCTATCGGACCGCAGGGAGCGGTAAATATCATGGCGGATGTTGTTATCATCGCCGCCGGAGGACTCGGCACTCCGGTAATTCTCCAGAATTCCGGCATAAAAAACGCCGGGACCGGATTGTTCATAGATTTCCTGGTAAATACTTACGGGACTACGGACGGCTTGAATCAAATACATGAACCTACGATGACCCTGGTTAACCATGATTTTCATCAGAGCCATGGATTTATATTATCGCCGTTCGTAAATCACCCAAAAATCTTAAGAATTATGGAGCTGGGTGTTCGAGGGCTGAACACGCAGGATAAAAAAATAATCGGTATGATGACCAAGATTTGCGATGAGTCGATAGGTCAGGTTTACCCTGATGGCACCGTATCAAAATCGGTAACGAAAAAAGACCGGGAGAAACTTGATGAGGGCTCGAGAATATCAAAGGAAATATTAACTAAAGCGGGCGTAAAAAAGGTCTTCGTCTCCAGAGTGCAGGGCGCGCATCCCGGCGGAACGGCCGCGGTGGGTAAAGTGGTTGACAGCAACCTGCAAACGCAGGTAAACAATCTTTTTGTTTGTGATGCCAGTGTCCTGCCCATGGCGCCCGGTCTGCCGCCGATTCTGACAATCGTGGCTTTAGCTAAACGTTTAGCTAAATTGCTGGCGCCATAAACGGTGTTCCATCAAGAAAACGAGGTTAACTATCAATCCCATGGAAGTGTTGCTATGAACCTGATAGGAATAATGAATTGGCTGGGAAGCAGAAAGCGGTTCAAGTTAGTATCGAAGCTATTTTTACTGGTCGCTACCAGCATCTCCTTTCCGCGCATGGTAAGAATTGCCAGCCGCAGGATTGTGGCGGCGTCAGCAGCGGCTCCGGCGGTATTATTATCAGGCTCAACGATAAAACAAGCGGTCACCGACCCCAATCGGCTATTTAAAGCGGTGGAATATACCGTGAAAACAATGGGGCTGGATACACTATGTTTATTTGTGGATATGAGTCTGGAGGCGGAAGCTTGCGGCTGCCAGGTTCATTTTGATGATTTTCAGGTACCTTCAGTAATCACGCATCCCGTGAAAACGATTGACGACCTGGCTAAACTCAAAGTGCCGGACCCTTACCGAGATGGCCGCATGCCGGTGTTCCTGGCGACAATGCAGCTAATGAAAAAGAATTACAATATGTTAAAAATCGGGACAGCAATTGGCCCTTTTACCCTGGCAGCGCACCTGGCGGGGACGGATATTTACTCGGATACGAAAAAGAATCCTCAAAAAGTGCACGCATTACTGGAATATTCTGAACAAGTCATCATTCGATATGCTCAAGCTTTAGTAGCAGCAGGGGCAGATATGATAATTATCGCCGAACCAACTGGCTCCCAGTTATCGCCAGCATACTATGAGGATTTTTCTCTCGGCTACACCAGAAAAATCATTGCTTCGCTAACCAGACCCTGCATACTCCATGTTTGCGGCAAAGCGGGGCATATTATTGAAAAGATGTGCCAATCCGGCGCCGAGGCTCTGAGTATTGATGAAGTTGATATGGCACAGGTGATAAAAATTGTGCCTGATAATGTTGTCGTCATCGGGAATATCAGCCCTTTAATGTTTGCCAAGAGTTCCCCGGAAAAAATAGCAAGCGAAACATCAAATCTGCTGGAGACAATCAAGGACCGGAAAGAATTTTTAGTTGCCCCGGGTTGCGACCTGGCACCGCAGACACCCCTTGAGAATATACTTACTTTTGTAAAAACAGCCAGAAAATAGCAGCCAGTCAATTAATCCATACAAGAAAATCCAGACTGGATTATGCGGGCTAAGTTTTAGCTTATAAAAATCTGCTGGATTATTCATTCACTATTCACCAATTTTTATTTTCTGACATTATAGCCAAACAGTCTTAAAGGGAAGCTCTTTAAATAATTGTTCCTTAAAGATAACTTGACAAGAATGGTGAACAAAGTATATAAATTCAACCATACGCAGGAGGAAAAAATGATTGAAAAAGAGAAGCTGGAGAAAATTTTTGGGGCTGGTAATGTAAGTTATGAACAAGCTACGCTGGAAAAATACTCGAGAGATGTGAGCTTTGTTGTTTCAGTAAAGCCGTCATGTGTGGTAAAACCCAGAAATGCTGATGAAATAAAGCAGCTGGTAAATCTGGCGAATGAGACGATAACGCCACTGGTGTCAGTGAGTTCTGGTCCTCCTCATTTTCGAGGTGACACCATTCCCAGCACCGGGGGGGCGGTTATCGTAGATTTAAGCGACATGAGAAAGATAGTCAGGGTTGACCGCTATCACAGGGTCGCCATGGTAGAAACAGGTGTAACATTCGAGGAATTGATACCCGCGGCGGAAAAAGAAGGTATCCGGCTTAATATGCCACTGCTGCCGAGAAAATCCAAGTCTGTCGTCAGCAGCATGCTGGAGAGAGAGCCGCCGATAATGCCCAAGTATCAATGGGATATATCGGACCCGCTGGCCTGCGTTGAGGTAATCTTCGGGACCGGAGATGACTTCAGAACCGGGCAGGCGGCCGGGCCGGGCACTATTGAAGAGCAGTGGGCGGCCGGAGCGGTACAAAAAGCTCCCTATGGTCCCGGTACGATTGCCCTGCACCGGGTTATCCAGGGGGCCCAGGGGACGATGGGCATCGTTACGTGGGCATCGTTAAGGTGTGAAATCCTCCCAACTCTTGAAGAGCCTTTAATGGTCGGCTCCTCACGTCTTGACAAGCTGTTCGAGCTGACGCAATTGCTGGTAAGGCGGAGGTTGACTAACGAGTGCTTTATCCTCAACAGCACCAACCTGGCGGCTATCTATGCGAAGAAATGGCCCGGGGACTATGAAAAACTCAAGAATGTTTTACCGCCCTGGGTGGTTTTCTTCAACGTTGCCGGCTATGAATTTTATCCTGAAGAAAGAGTGAGTTACCAGATAAAGGACATCACTAAAATAACCCAGGATTTGGGACTGGAAGCCGTTAAAGCCCTGGATAAAGTTTCAGCCTATGAATTACTGAAAATGGTACAGAAGCCTTCCGCCGAACCCTACTGGAAACTTCGCCATAAAGGGGCCTGCGAGGACATATTCTTTTTAACCATCTATGATAAACTCGAAGGGCTCATCGGGGTCATGAATAATCTGGCTGATAAAGCTGGCTACCCTGCTTCGGATATAGGCACTTACATCCAGCCGGTAGTCCAGGGCACCAGCTGTCACTGCGAATTTAATCTGTTTTATGATCCCAATAACCAGGGTGAAGTAGAACGGGTCAAGCGTCTAACCACCTCAGCTACTGAGACCTTAATGGCTCACGGTGCATTCTTCTCCCGGCCTTATGGTGAAAGCGCCAGGATGATTGTTAATAGAGATGCAGCTTCCGTAGCTGCTTTATCCAAGATTAAAAAGATACTGGATCCAAACAATATCATGAATACGGGAAAACTATGCTTTTAGGGTATTTGGAGACGGCAGCGGCCTTAAGAATTACGATATCGTTGAATTTATCGAGAAGGCAATCTGAGAAAGGGGTTAAATATCATGGCTTTCAGTAAAGAGATATATAAAGAATTCGAAGATGTGGTGGGAGCAGAAAATATCAGTGATGACCCGGCATTGATACCCGCGTACTTCAACATAGACTTCGGCGCAGTAATTCTTCCAGCGAACACCGCAGAAGTGCAGGCGATAGTAAAGTTGTGTAACAGACACAAGATACCGTTTGGGTCGCTATCTTCCGGCTGGGGCAGGATGTTCCCCAAAGGCACCATTGTCATAGACCTGCGCCGGATGAACCACATCATTGAAATCAATGAGAAAAACATGTATGCCGTAGTCGAGCCCTATGTGATAAACTCACAGCTGCAGGCCGAGCTTATGAAAAGGGGCTTGAATTGTAACATCAAAGGGGCCGGGTCCAACGGCTCGGCTATCCTCAAGGGTCACGGGCATATGGACCAGACCACCAGCGGTGATGACAGGAACTATTTGGCGGTGGAATGGGTCACTCCTGAAGGCGAAATAGTCAGGTTGGGTTCGCTGGGGGCTTCGAACGAATGGTTCAGCGGTGACGGGCCGGGTCCGTCTTTAAGATGCATGATTAGCGGTACGGTGCCGCCGGGCGTGACACCGGGTATATTTACCAAGGCTGCCCAGAAGGTTTATCCCTGGCCGGGACCTACCGTATTTCCGCTGGAAGGAGTATCGCCGAATTACACCTTAAGTGAAATACCGTCGAATATGATGGTGCGGTATTTCAGCTTCCCCTCGGCAGAGAAAATGTACCAGGCGGAACTAAAGATAGGCGAAGCCGAAATATCCTACGAGCTGATGTGTTTCAATATGGCGATGGTCTCGGCGAATATATCCACCAGCAATGAAGAAGACATTAAAACTTTCGAGAAATTGAGGAAGTTAGCCATTGGACCCGGGTTCCTGGTTATCATCGGCGGCAATTCTGCGGGGGAGTTTGAATATAACAAACGGGTATTGCAGCGCATTGTCAGTGAAGCGGACGGGGAATCCTTGAAACCGGTAGAAGACCCCAAAATTGCCGGCACGCTGTTATGCCAGTGTATTCGCGTCAGTGCGTCTATCCGGGAAACGTTCCGTTTCGGTAGTGCTTCCTGGGGCGGGTTCGCCATTATGGGACAGCGTGATTTGACGATGAGATGGCTCATGGAAGCCGGCCAGAGAAAAGGCGACGCGATAAGCAAGGGGTTGGCCGTTGATGACGGTGCCGCCTTTTTCGGATGTTTCGGATGGGGAGTAGAACACGGGCATCTTGGTAAATCGGAAATATTCTACCGGCCTACATCGCACCCTGATGCCGCCAAAGCCGCCGCAGAATGGCGCAAGCAGACGAATATGAGAGCCTTGGAAGGCTGTTTCGCCGTTCCTATGGGCTTACCCCCTGACATAGTAGGGCCACGCATTTCTAATTACATGTCCTGGATCCAGAAGATAAATGCGGCGTTCGATCCCAACGGCATCATACCAAAGTTTGGCGGCCCACCGCCGGCTTAATTTCCGGTTAAAATTTAAACAACGCGATGGACAAATCTTGCTGCTTTGAACTCCTGTTAGCAAGATTTGTCCATCTTTGTTCAAGTCATCTTTATTCATCTCAAGAATATTGTGACAATGACGACCTTATTGGAGAATAGAACCATGTTAAAACATACGAAGTCTAAATGGCAGCCGATGAATCCGGACCTAGTGATGTTTAACGGTAAAATCATCACCGTGGATAATAATTTTTCGATTGCGGAAGCAGTGGCTATCAAAGGTGACAAGATTTTTGGCGTCGGCTCAAACGCCGATATGGAAAAATTGGCCGGTGAAAACACCAGACTGCTTGACTTAAAAGGATCAACAGCGCTGCCCGGCATTAATGATGCTCATTGCCATCTTAACGGCTTCGGACTGGAGAGACCTCCTATGCTGGTCGATCTTGGCTATCCTTTGATCAAATCCCTGGTGGATATGAGAGCAGCTACGTTAGCCAAAGCCGCAGAGGCAGGACCCGGCAAATGGATTTCAGGCTGGGGATGGGACCGGGGGTTCTTAACGGAATTTAGAGATAAACCCCAAAACTGGCCAACACGGTTTGATATTGATCCGGCTAGTCCTGAAAATCCTGTGGTATATGTTGAATTTTCGGGTCATGTTTGTCTGGCTAACAGCAAAGCTTTAAAAATAGCTAAGATAGATAAAAATACGCCGGACCCTGAGAACGGCATTATCCAGAGAGATGCTTCTGGAGAGCCGACCGGCATACTGTTCGAAACAGCTGCCAACCTGATTCGCCAGTTAATCCCGCCTCCCGCGGAGGCTGAACGTAAAACCGGTATTCTCAATGCCATGGCGGAACTTAACCCATTGGGGATAACCTGTGTCACCGAACCTGGTCTCAGTGCTGAGCTGATCAGAATTTACACGGATCTTTATAATCAAGGGAAATTTACACTCAGGGTAAATTGCATGATCATGGGCGGCCCATCACTGGAGGTAGTTAAAAATATTCTGAATAATATCGGGACCAGCACGGGTTTCGGCAATGAATGGTTGAGAATATCCGGACTCAAGCTGATGGCTGATGGCATCCCGCCTTCTAAAACAGCCTTCATGTATGAAGATTATATCGGCGGAGGCCACGGCCAATTACTGGTGGATGGCAACACTGACGAGGAACGGTATAACATGCTGATCAGCATGATTAAATATGCCAATACCCGGGGGTTCCAGGTGGGTATTCACGTTACTGGCGACCGTGGTATTGATGCCTGCGTCGACGGATACATCGCTGCCCTGGCGGAACATCCCTGGGATGCCAGACATTACATCATTCACACCGACTATGTTACGCCGAAGTGCATCGGACGCATGGCTAGAAACAACATAGGTGCTAACGTGCAATCGGCTATAAAATGGACCATCGGTAATCTTATGAGCGGCATAACCGGTGAGAAAAGGGCTGCCTACCACTGGCCGTTGAAATCGCTGTTTGACGGAGGTGTCAGGGTATCCAATAGTTCGGACGCTTCGGTGACTTATCCGGATTGGCGGCAGGGGGTAGAATCGGCCGTGCTGCGTAAAGACAAAGCCACCGGCAAGGTCCTCGGGGTGGACCAGTGTATCACCGTGGAACAGGCAATCCGTTCTTACACCATTAACGGCGCCTGGCAGGACCATCAGGATAATGTCAGGGGTTCCGTCGAAGTCGGCAAGTTGGCTGATTTCACAATTATAGGTGACGATATTTTAACCATCGACCCCAACAAGATTCATGAAATCCCGGTACTTTACACGATAGTCGGCGGCAATACCGTTTATAAGAATCCCAAATATTAGAAGCTGTTTCCAAAATTCTCAGAAAGCAAATATACGTTTTATGCTGGCTTTCCTGAAAGCCGGAAAAAGGAGAAATGAAAGTGTATAAAGGAAAATACGCCAAATATTTTACAACCGATATTAAAGAAGACTCGATGATGCCTGATGTAATACCGGGCCCTTCTTTCGGTTTCAGGGGTGCCCGCCTGATTCCGGAAGCAAAGGCAAATTTTGGTTGGAATGTTATAAACAAGCCGTATTTTATTGACAGAGTAACTCATGTCCATGACGGTGACGAATACCTGTGCTTCCTTGATGGTCAGGTACCGGATTGCTTTAGCAATTTTGATGCTGAAGTTGATTTTTATGTCGGTAAGGAGCAGGAAAAATATACAATTACCGAACCGACCATCGTTTATATCCCTAAAGGCCTTTTACATTGCCCGCTCGAGTTTCGTAAAATTAATAACCCGATTCTTTTCGTAATGTTATTACTTACCCCTAAATTTTCCCTGACTGATATCGACGGGAATAAGGTTTCATTTGACGGCCCGGGTGTCAATGGAGCCCCTAAGACTATTGATATTACTAAGTTCCCCTGAAGCATGGCTCTATATTAGTTTACTTTGAACCCTTGTAACCGGGCCCGACCGATGCCTCTTTGGTAAGCCTGGCGTCAAGAAAAATAATAGGTTTGGTAACGCGCTTAACGTTTAAGGGACAGTGCATCAACCCCTTGGGAATGTAAACCCAGGCAGCGTAAGTAATTGAATTTACTTTTCCATCCAGTGTCAGTTCCACCTCGGCATCGAAGTCAACGAAGTTATTGGGATCACCACTGATAAAAAACAGGAACTGGTCAAAATCATGTTTATGGGATTCATCTATCATCACGAAAGGTTTTGTGAGATAGGAAAAACCCAGGGCTAAGTTAGCGCCATCGATATCTTTACCGCCGAAAGCTCCAATCATCGGTGCCGTGATTACCTTATGCAGTGAATACCCTGGCATAAACTCGGAGATATGTGGACCGTGCTTGATATTCTTGATTTTGTCGAAAGTCGCCATCGAATCCTCCTTAAATATGTGTCTTGAATCTAGGATTTCTCATCCCTTTTTCCCAAACCAGCGGATGTTCTTCTTTGGGATTTCTTTAACCTCCGGCGCCGGTTCAAGCGCCTTGGTCACCTTGTGGGCTAGAAAGCTTACGGGTTTAGTAAACGGTTTCAGGATTCCAAGTTTATGTCCCCAGGCCTGGGCGGTAAGGTCGGTATAAAGGCTTACAGTCTGGATGGCAGTTAAAAAGTCCAGGCAGATGAATATCTCCTCAACAGTGCCAAAAAACATGCTTAGAGGTAAAAAGCCGCGTGCATACTCGACAGCCCATACGCCATTGGTAAAGTTCATGGCGCGAGCCTGCCCCGGCCCTACGTAGATACGGTCACCAGGCTTATAAATCGTCTTCTCGAACTGACCTTCACCGTAGTACCAGGTCTCTCCATCGATAACGGTATCCCAAAATCCGGTGAAATGACGTCCGGAATGGCCTTCGGACCCGATGGGAGTTCCCCAGATCATGATATATTCGGACGTTGAAGCATAATAGAGCTTCATCTGAATCATCGCGCCCCCGGCGATGCTGTATATCCAAGGCTGCGAGAAATCAAGCACCTTCGGATAGTGGGTTGCCAGAGCTTTGGCGAAGGTATCGAACATCTGCGGCTTGGGCAAACCCAGGCACTCCATAGCGCACTTGTGAACGATTTCAGGATCAAATACAGGCATTGGTGTCAATCTCCTTATTTTCTAGTCTTCAGCCTTCACACCACGTTATCGAACGGTCCGAACATCTTGTCCATTGATCTACCAACCATGCGTATGGCACGGGAGCGGGACACCATTTTCCCCATGAAAAAGTATCCCAGCCGGTTGGCTTTTCCCGCTATGAGGCTGGGTCGTTTCCCCAGCGCTTTCAATGCCTCGGCAACTGTCGTTTTCACGTCCATCACCTTCACGAACCGGGATGGCTTCGGCTCGTTGGCATCCCAGCCGGGTGTTTTCGTTGACCCCGCCATAAACCCGAGCACATCAACCCCGTATCGCCCCAACTCGTACCACAGGGTCTCTGCAAGTAGCAGGTTGTAGGCTTTTGTTCCCGCGTAGTTGGCGCAGTAGGCAGTTCCGAACATTGCTGAACCGGAAGAAAGAAAAATGATGCCTCCCCGACTCCGCTCGGCCATCTTCCTGCCAAAGTGATAGGCCAGAACGAGCCCGGCCCGCGCGTTGACGTGCAACTGCTTTAAAAGCTGGTCAAGGGTGTGATGGAAAAAGGGACGGACTTTTGACACACCTGCATTATTCACCAGCAGGCCGATTTCCAAAGAGTCAGTAACTGGAGTAATCTCCTGTAATATATCTTCACGGCTAAGGTCACATATTATTGTCTTGACTTCAACGCCGTAATCCTTCTTAATCGAATCAGCCTGTGTTTTCAGTAAATCCGCATTAGTAGCAACCAGAATTGTGTTAAGGCCCCGTTCAGCGCATTGGCGGGCGAATTCCGCGCCCATCCCCCGGGAAGCGCCGGTAATCAATGCCCATGGGCCGTATTTTGCCGAGAAAGAAGTCGTCACTTTATTTTATGGTCCTGGTTTTTGAATGCATGTTGGCAAGGTCGGTGGAGAAATACATGTCACGCATAGTATAGATAATCTATGTACTATGGTCAACTATGTATATACATAACGACTGTATACTGGAATTTCATAAATATCTTAGGTTGTAATATTTTTTTACAAAAAAGGAGGAGCTTTATTGCTCCCCCTCTGATTTTTACGTTTGACTATCCGCAACCACTGCACGAACATCGGGATGTCTAATTCTCTTGTACTATAATAATTCCACTGGAAAATAGTCTCTAAGTATTTTACCGCAGACAGGTAATCCTACCTATCACAAGTAGTTCATCAGGATCATTGCCCAGCGATGTGTACGATTATTTGATACCTTTTAGTTTTTTTATTAAGTAAAAGACATTATATAAATTTCGGGATGTTTGCTATTCTTCTTTAATATCTTCCTGCGGTACAAAGGTCTGGATTCTTTCCGGGGGGAATATAGTCGGTCTTTCGGATTCTGTCTGACTCGAGGGTTCTGTTTGGCTCAACGGTTTTGTGTAGTCCCGCCGCTTTTCCTGGGGGTTTTTGGGTTTTTGCGGTTTTTCGGGCGTTTCACGAACATCATCCAGCGGTACGAAGGTCTGGTATCTTTCTGGGGGAAATATTGCCGGTATTTCGTTTTCTGTCCGGCTCGATGGTTCTTTATGGCTCGACGATTTTAGATTGTCCCATAGCAAATCCATGGGTTTTTTAGGAATTGCGGGTTCTTCCCGTTTTGAGGAATCTATACTACTCTGCGGCTTTTCCGGCGGTTTTTGGGGGATTGCGGGCTCATCCCTTTTTACGAAGTCTATACCACCCTTCGACGTTTCCGCCGCTTTTTGAAAGAAATCGGGTTCTTCCTGTCTGGCGAAATCAAAGCTACTCTGCAACTTTTCCGCAGGTTGTCGGGGCTTTGCCGGTTCTTCCCGTCTTGAGAAATTTATACCACCCCCCGACTTTTCCGCGGCTTTTTTTGCCTCCTGCTGCCTTTCGTACTCTTCCTTGCTTAATGGTTCGCAGGATGTTACCTGGTTATTATGAATTGTTATCGTAAAAAACTCGTGACATTTCCAGCACCGGCGGGGGCCGACATAGCTGGTGTCGGCGAGAGAAAGCTTAGCCGCCGCGCCGCATTTAGGACAAATTAAGGTCATCATGGCCATGTGAGTTACCCCTCTCCCTTACACCACCTGTTTTCAGGAAGGTAAGGGTTAAATATTATTAAAAACTATAATTTGTTCGTGAGATTTTGTCAATTTTTAGGCGATGGTATGACCTTCAGACGGAGGCTGTATTTTAACTTCCATGATGCTAGGTTATACATTTTACCCACAAAATTGAGTGCTAAATCAATCAATTATAAACTATCTGGCGATAAATGGCGTTGCGTGCTGGCGGCAGCGCGTGGATTTGAATCGCCGACCAAGGGCTTATGGGTCCCCTGCGTTGTCGCTGTTGAACAAACATCGGCATCACTGTTCCGTTGTAGGTATAGCTATACCGAGGGGAAAGGGTATGTTTTGTCAAAAGCGTAGCAATATTACTTATTTACTCGACCCTGACGAGCGGGAACGGACTGGCGCCAGAGGAAGCCCGCCAGTTACATTAATAAACTCCGCGGTAATGAAAGATGAAAGCTCCGAGGCGAGAAATAGGGCAGCCCCGGCTATATCTTCAGGAGTACCGACCCTTCCCAGGGGCACGGTTTTCCCAAGTTCGGCAAAAAACGCGTCGTCATTCAAACGCGAACCGAAGAATGCGGTGCGGATAGGCCCCGGGATAATGGCGTTGACATTTATATGATAGGCCGCCAGCCCCACCGCCAGGTCTACCGTCATGCCCAGGACGCCGGCTTTACCGCTGTGATAATGAATGTTAGAAGAGGGGGGCGCCGTGGCACCCAGCGAGGAAATATTGACAATCTTGCCGTATTTGTTTGCCTTCATATGGGGCACAACGTATTTACATCCTAGAAATGCGCTCTTTAAATTCAAAGCTATAACACTATCCCATTCTTCTTCCGACATTTCTTCTACCGGTGCGGTGGAAGGTAATCCGCCAGCGTTGTTAACGAGGATATCGATCTTCTTAAATTTCTTAATGACCTGATTGACCATTTCACTGACCTGTTTACCGTTAGT
>Ga0209777_10005524_pt1 | contig 14522 bp, 18 predicted proteins | sample FrelakmetHBP12HB_FD_187147 | JGI IMG/M metagenome (GOLD analysis project Ga0209777, IMG submission 187147) | Freshwater lake sediment microbial communities from the University of Notre Dame, USA, for methane emissions studies -HBP12 HB (SPAdes)... | ecosystem: Environmental > Aquatic >...
CGGCCTCTTCCATAACATTGAGATCTTCTCGCTGGATATTTTCTATGAGTGAAAGCTCCAGGCGATGCTTTTCTTCGACTTCTTTTACTATTACCGGAACCTTATCAAGACCTGCTTTTTGGGCCGCTCGCCAGCGCCGCTCACCTGCTATAAGCTCAAAACCGTCGACCCCTTTTTTGACTACCAGCGGCTGAATAATTCCGTTCTCTCGTATCGAATTGGCCAGTTCTTCAATTTTTTCCGAGTCAAAGGTCCGCCGCGGCTGAAGCGGATTGGGCTGTATTTCATCAAGAGCAACCAGCAGCAGCCCCTCAGTCTTTCCGGAGCCACCTTCGCTCATGCCGGGAATGAGGGCTTCCAGCCCCCTTCCCAGGGCTTTTCTCTGCACCATGTTAATTCCTCTCGTTGTGGATAATACAGTTTGCCAACTCCAGATACGTCTGCGCACCGGGGGAAGTTTTGTCATATAAATAGACCGGCTTTCCATGGCTGGGTGCTTCTGCGAGACGCACGTTCCGGGGAATTATTACCCTGAATACCTTGCTGTAAAAATGCTCGTGTATTTCATTCGCCACCTGATGGGACAGGCTGTTGCGCTTGTCAAACATGGTCAGCAGGATACCTTCAATAGCAAGCTGGGGATTTAAGCTGCTCTTTATAAGCCTGATGGTCGTTAATAGCTGGCTGAGGCCTTCGAGTGCATAATACTCACACTGTAGTGGAATCAGTACAGAATCGGCAGCCGTGAGAGAATTTACGGTTAATAAACCCAGGGAGGGAGGGCAATCAATTATGATATAATCATACTGATTCCTTATCTGTTCAAGGGAGTTGCGCAGCCTGTTTTCACGCATGGGCATATTTACCAGCTCGATTTCTGCGCCAATCAGGTCAATAGTCGCGCCAATAAAGTCGAGATTGGCCACCGCCGTCTTCTGGATAATAGATGCCATATCCTTTTCCAGCACCAGCACATGGTAGATATTCTCCTTTATTTGTTCTCTCCCGCAGCCTATGCCGCTGCCCGCATTGCCCTGGGGATCAATATCAAGGAGGAGAATGTGTTTGCCCTTTAGCGCCAGAGAGGTGCCCAAATTGATGGCCGTAGTGGTCTTTCCCACTCCTCCTTTTTGGTTTGCTACACAGATTACTTTGCCGCTCATGGAATTTTATGGGTATTTTTCGGTAAATGATCTAAAAATTAAGCTAAAATAGCATGTTAATAACGATTAAAAAATTGCCTTACCCTACCATAAAACAGCTTTCTTTGCAAAACAAAAACACTGCAAATCTATGCCAATGTTTCACGTGAAACATTTCGCTTAAATACTATAATGGTACGTGTGCCGCCGCGAAAGGGCAGCACAAAATGTCTTTCTTCTGCTATTATGAGCTGCGCCTTTTTGATTTCCTGTTCTGCCTCCTTTAATTCCTGTTCTATGTCTTTTCCCTTCATGGCAATAATAATCCCTTCATCGGCAAGCAATGGCGTGCTTATCTTTAAAAACGTCTCTATGCTTGAGAATGCTCTGCTCACAATACACTCAAATCGTTCGCGAAAGCTCAGGGTTTCAGCACGCCCATGATAAACCTCGGCCGTCTTTAGGCCGAGAACTCGCACCACCTGACGTAAAAAATTTGCCTTTTTACGCGCAGCCTCAATAAGGACCACCTTGAGAGCTGGCCTTACTATCGCAATCGGGATTCCGGGAAACCCGCCTCCAGAACCCATATCAGCCAGGCGTCCGGAACAGGGAATGCTCCCTATAACACTTAAAGAATCTAAAAAATGTTTAATGATAGTGTCCCTGAGGCTGCTAATAGCAGTAATATTAGTGTAGCTGTTCCACTCCTGTAGTTCTCTCCAATACAGAAAAAAAAGCTCCATCTGCTCATCAGACAGGGAGACATTGATGGCTGTAGCTCCTGTTTTAAGCAGGGAATTCCACTCTCCCTGAGGTGACAAATACTGCCGTCCCTTTTCTATCATTGGCTCTTATCATTGTCTGTTTTTTCTGAACTTCTCTATGCGTTGGCTGCTATATGCTGTATACTATGTGCACTCTATTAATACCAGTTTTGGGGGCATCCTTCTTGCGCAAAAAAAGGCAAAAGCCTGTGTTGGCCTCTGCCCCTTACCTTTAACCTGCCCATGATTATCATTATCAGTGCTGCCCGATGCGGGGTATTACTGTAAAAGACAGTCCGCATATGTTTAATTATAAATTGTGCACCCCTGCGCTGCTGTTGCCTACAGCCTTTATTGGGTCTTTTCAATCCTTATATTATCTGCACGATACAGATGCCCATATGATTCAAACAAGTATTCAACCAGGCTCTCCTGTTTTTCTTTTTCCATTTTATTAAACTGATCCCACATTCTTAGGGTGCTGCAGATATCCTCTCTTATTGCTTCATCACTTATTGTAGCTGTTTTACGTAGCTGAGCCATTTCTATCCTTCCTTTGAATCCTGTTTTTGTCCGTTGTCGGGCAAGGCTCTCTTATATAGAGATAAATTATCACATGCGTTGCATATACCGTCTCATATAACGGCAGCTTCTTGACGCTGTGTTCCGGGTTTCCCGCTAAGGGCCAAGGCTGTGCCCTGTACATGGTAACGCTTCAGGGGATACGGGGGGCTTCCCCCGGTAGAAACCTGGTCCGCTTGCAGATGCTGGTTTCTTGCCCGGCAGAGGCGGTTTTTACCGCTATCTCATTGTTGCGCTTCTCAGTCCTGCTAATTCCTCTTTTACTTGAGAACCAATCAACAGTTCATCTATTTTGGTTTTATCAAAGCGCCAGGAATTCCCCACTCTAAAGCCTGGAATAACCCCTTCCTTGGCATGCTTGTAAACGGTTAACACAGACATTTTAAGATAATGTGCGACTTCTTTTGGGGTCAGTATCTCGGGCATACTTTTTCCCTCCTTTTCATTTAATTAAATTAATTTTTCCTGATTTAATAAAATCCCCTGCCTAAACATTTTTTGTCTTTTTAAACTTGGGGTTATTTTGCTGTTTACTAAATATAGTATGGTTTGTCAATAATAAATACCGTATGTTGTAAATTTAATTGTTGATTGTGGTTTTGGAGGATGACGACTGTAGCCAGGGAATCGGGGGGAGCGTCCCTGTGGGTGGTTTATTATTGGCTTTTGCTGCGTTAAAATCAGCCGGGGCTTATTACGTCTTCGTGAAGGGTTTCTGTTTTTTCTTCTTCTCCAATGTTTTCATCCATTATCTTTTTTTCTTCGAACTGTTCCATGCTTTTTTTAATCGTGGTAATTTTTTCTTCAAATGCATGCAGCTGTTCATCAAACTGGTCAAAGAGGTTCTCCAGTTCATCTGTTTTGCGTTGTTTCTTCAGTTTAGCTAATTCTGTTTTCCCGCTCATTTATATTATTCAAGATACCGTATTTGTGCGCTGTTGGTCAACCGTGTTGGTTACCTGCTGCTTATGTTAATCAGCCCGAACGGAACGTGTGTCCGCGGATCCTAATGTGCCCTTACCACGGCTTCTTCTCGACACATATTAATCTTCCCCAGAAATTGTTCAATGTGTCCCGTGAACGGCTCTTTGGGCAGAAGATCTCCCGCAATAGCATACGCCTGGATTACTCTCATTACGGTCATCCATTCATCTGATCGGCCCTGTTGACATACTTCATAAATTGGACACAAGGTGCATTGATTTGCGTATTCCGTACAAAGGAAAATGGGCACGACTGCTGCCCGCAGTATATCCTGATAGTGGCTGATGAGAAAGGCTTTGTTTGAAAACTGCTTTATGCGAGCCCATTTTTCGATGGTAAGTTCCAGAGAATCCTCACCGCCTCCATACCTTTTTTTCATCTCTTCAAAAGTCATTAAATTCATTCTGTATCCTTACCGCTGCCGTACTGCATTGCTGACCATGGTGCCGTGCCGTCTTAGCGCCTGCCTGTCCTGTTACGGCTATCCATTACACGCTCCGTGAGCGCTGACTCTTAATTTGTTAACTAAAAAAACCGCTCTGTCAATATCACGCCTGCGACAACAGCCCGGCCTTACCGCCGCTTCCCGCGCAGCAGCCTTTTTAAAGAGGCCTGCCGTGCTAATCAGAGAAGCTATATAACTGCCGCTCCGACGATAAGTTCATAGTCTTTTATGCAGTGCTTGCTGCCGTGCCTGATAATGTCAGCCCGCATTTCTATCAAGGGTGCTCGTTCGTTAAGATACATTTTTGTTATCTTCAATTTGCGGGAAGACGCCTGCGCTTGTCTTAACAACAGGTATCCCATGAGAATTTCAACTGCCATGTCGACAACCGGGCGTGCATACAGGTCAAGCAGCTGTGCGTCTTTTTTGCTGTTGAGCTGTTCAACAGAGCTGGCAAGGGTTTTTCTCCAGCGCTCCAGCTTTTTTACCAGGCTGGCCTGAGGGCGAGGAAAACCCTTCGCGCTCAGGTCTGCAAAATATTTTTCCAAGGTGCCGCTGAGTATGCCTCTGAAAGCGCTCTGAACCTGCAGCTGCGACGTTCCCTCATAGATAGTGGTGATCCGGGCATCGCGGTAATACCGCTCAACCGGGTAATCTCTCATGTACCCGCTTCCGCCCAGCACCTGCAGTGCATCCCGTGTTACCCAGACACTCATCTCGGAAGTATAGTACTTGGCCAGAGAGGAGAGCAGCATGGTAAGCCTTTCAAGCTGCTTTGCCTCCTTGCGCAGCTCTTTTTTGGTGTTGTTATCAAGGTCTTCTGCTGCAAGCCTCTGCGCGGTCAGTTGCGAAAGGTCAAGGATCCGAGCAGTCTCACAGGTAAGCGCCCGGGAGGATTCAATTGCAATCTTCATGCTGGTGAGCATCTCTGCTACCGGCGGCATGGTTTCGATTCTTCGTCCATACTGTTTTCTGCTGTGGGCAAAGCTGCGAGCTGCAGTAAATGCGGCCTGGGCAATGCCTACTGCCTGGGCAGCAGTAGCAACCCGCGCACCATTGAGAAGAGCCAGCACATAGGTAACAAGACCCCGTTGCCGCTCACCGATGAGAATTGCCCTGGTGCCGGTGAATTGCAGCTCACAGGTAGGGGATCCGTGAATGCCGAGCTTATCCTCAAGCCGGCGTACAACTACGGTATCATCGCCTTCACACAGAAAAAGGCTTAATCCAAGGCCATCGGTAGTGCCCGGCTCAGAGCGGGCAAGAACCAGAATAATGTTTGCGTTCCCGTTGGTTATAAAACGCTTAACGCCGGAGATCCTCCACGTGCCGTCAGCTGCCTGCTCTGCTTTTGTTTTAATGTTCTGCAGGTCGCTTCCTGCCTCTGCTTCAGTAAGCGCCATAGCCCCGGTGGCTGCGCCCGACGCAAGCAGGGGCAGATAATGGGCCTTCGTACCTTCATCGCCAAATGCTTCAATAATAGCAGCAATGCCCTGCAGGCCAAAGATGTTCTGGATGCTGGCATCACCACAGGATATGATCTCGACCAACAGGGTGAATATGAAATTAGGCAGGTTCAGTCCGCCGTATTGCCGCGAGATGATGCAGCCCATAAGCTCTGCCTGCGAGAGTGCGCGCAGGCAGTCTTTAATTGGCTGGGAATAGGTGACTTTGCCCTGCGCTAAACTGTTCGGTTCCCGGTCTATCCGCTCGCCAAGCGGTGCGATACTGTTGGCCGCAATATCACCGGCGATGGTCAGAATTTTTCTGTAGCTGTCAAGCGCATCTTCAATATCTGCAGGGGCATAATCATACGTCTCTTTTTCCCTAAAGCCGCGCTCCTGCATCTCTATTATTCCGGCAAGATCGCTGGAGTCCAATATAAATTGCAGGTCCTCATTATCAGTAAAATAGTTCATGGCTCCCTACGGTCGCTGGGCTTTATATAATCGTATCAATGCCGGAATAACGTCTTGCAGGTCACCCACTATGCCATAGTGCGCGACGCTGAAAATCGGGGCTTCGGCATCGGTGTTAATGGCCAGTATTTTCCCGGATTCTTCCATGCCGGCCAAATGCTGTATCGTTCCGGAGATGCCGCAGGCAATATAGAGCTTTGGCCGTACCGTGGTTCCGGTCTGCCCGACCTGATGGTCGTGGTCTATGAAACCGGCATCTACTGCTGCCCGGGTGGCGCCAACTTCCGCTCCCAGCACCCGGGCCAGCTGGTGAATGAGGTGAAATTTCTCTTTGGTCCCGACGCCGGCGCCTCCGGAAACTATTATTTTAGCCTGTTTTAAATTAACTCTCCGCTCAGTTATCCGCTGGCCGATAATCCGGGGGAGGAGGTCTTCGCTGCTGACACCGGACTGGATAGTAATAATTTCAGCGGTGCCGCTGTTCTGTTGTTCGGGAAGCCGCATAATGCCCTCGCGAACAGTTGCCATCTGCGGCCGTGTTTCCGGATTGACGATAGTGGCGATGAGGTTCCCGCCCCAGGCCGGCCTGATCTGCAGCAGCAGATTGGCATGCTTCTGTTTCGTTTTGGGGTCAGCATAGGTGCCGATCCTGAGGTCAGTGCAGTCTGCCGTGAGCCCGACGCCAAGGGCTGAGGCAAGCCGTGGAGCGAGGTCCCGGCCCTGGGGCGTTGCAGCAAGCAGAAAAATAGCGGGCTGGTACTGTTTAACCAGTCGGGTAATAGCCCGTGCCTGCGGGAGCGTGGTATACTGTTCAAACTGAGGGGCCTGCAGCAGATAGACCTTGTGTGCTCCGTATCGTGACATGGTTTCTGCAACCTGCTGCACTTCATCTCCCAGAACCACAGCTGCAACCGGGACTGCCAACTGTTTGGCCAGGTCTTTTCCCTTGCTGAAAATTTCCAGTGATGCTTCAGCTATCTCTTGGCCCTGCCGCTGGATATATACCCAGACTTCGCCGTCTGTTTTCATGCTTTTTAAAATAATTTTATTGGGACGCTGGTCTGCGCAGATAGTCGCTGATTCTATACCCTTCTCGCCAACAGCTATCTGCGTCCCCAATCAATCAAACGTATGCTCCTGTATCAGCTCCTGTAACAACTGCGAGAGGCTCTCATCTGTTGCCGCATACTGTTTAATGTCTTTTGCCTTCAGCACTACTTTTTTAATCTTCTGTACTTTCGTTGGTGAGCCCTGAACCCCGCACCGTGAAAGATCGGCGCCTATCTGCTCTGCATTCCATTCTCGAATAAGCAGCCCCCGGTCTTTTAATGCCTGCGCCTCTTCGGGCGTTGCCTCACCGGGTGCTTGTGCTTTTTTAAAGCGCATGATTTTTTTTGCTGACGGAGGCCGGGGTTTGCCGGCAGTGTCAACGACGGTGAGAACAGCAGGCAGGGGAACTTCTAAAAGCTCCTTCCCCCGTTCTACCATTTTCCAGGCCGAGATTTTCACGCTGTCAATCTGTACTATTTCTTCAACAGAGGTTATCTGCGGCAGCCCGAGCTTTTCCGCGACCTGGGGACCCACCTGTGCAGTATTTCCATCTATTGCCTGCCGGCCGCATAAAATAATATCATAGTGCCCGGTCTTGCTGATGGCCCGGCTTAGGATATACGAGGTGGCAAGGGTATCAGAACCGGCAAAATAACGGTCGGTTAAGAGAATTACTTCGTCTGCTCCCCGGTAGAGAGACTCTCTGAGCACCTCTGCTGCTGACGGAGGCCCCATGGTGATGACGGTAACGATTCCCCCGTAGCGCTCCCTGAGCTGTAATCCTGCTTCCAGGGCATGCAAATCTTCCGGATTAAAGATGGCCGGGAGTGCGCTTCTGTTGAGGGTACCGTCCGGATTCATCGCCTTAGAAGAAATTGCTTTGGTATCCGGCACCTGCTTTGCTAATACTATAATCCGATAGCTCATAAAGAAACACAATTGGGGGCGGTTGGGTGCTGTGCTTGCGCGCCGTCATTTGGAAGCGAAAAAGCCCGGCGGCACGGTATTGCTGTTTTCAGAATTGACATCAGGTGCATCGGCACCTATAATTTTTTTATGTATACCACATTACCCGGCTATAAACAACTTCATGCCGCAGGAATCCTGCGCGAGCGTGCTGAACTGTTATGGAAACTGTTTTCCTCATGCCGTCTCTGCCCCTGGCAATGCGGCGCTGACCGCACCAGTGGTCAGCGCGGAAGGTGTCAGGCCCCCGGTGAATTAAAGGTCGCTAAAGCACTTGCTCATTTTGGTGAAGAGCCGGTTCTGTCGGGTACCCGGGGCGCGGGCACCATTTTTTTCAGCCACTGCCATCTCCAGTGCTGCTTCTGTCAGAATCATCAAATCAGCCAGGAAGGTCTCGGTGAAGTGCTCACCGTTGAAGCGCTTGCGCAGAAGATGCTCTCTCTGCAGAAAGCCGGGTGCCACAATATCAGCCTCGTCTCCCCGACGCACTTTCTGCCGCACATCGTAGAGGCCCTCTGCCTTGCGGCAGCTGAAGGGTTATCTCTTCCCCTGGTCTATAATTCAAACGGCTATGAATCACTTGAAACCCTGAAGCTGCTCTCGGGAGTCGTTGATATATATCTTCCTGACGCAAAATATGCTAATGATGCCCTGGCTAAAAAATATTCGCAGGCAAAAGATTACTCTCAAATTAACCTGGCGGCGCTCAAGGAAATGTTTGCCCAGGTCGGCCCCCTGGTTACAGATGAAAACGGGACAGCCCGCAAGGGGCTCATAATCCGGCACCTGGTTCTTCCCGCAAACATAGCCGGCACGCAAGAGGTGCTGGAGAGAATTAAATCTCATCTTGGCTCTCATGTCCATATAAGCCTTATGTGCCAGTATCTGCCCGTGTATAAGGCGCGCCTGCACCCGGAAATAGATCGCAGGACAGCAGCCGAAGAGTATGACCGTGCCATAGAAAGCCTTACAGAGCTTGGCTTTGAAAACGGCTGGGTTCAGGAGCATGAAGAGATAGATGGAGAGTTTCTGCCGGATTTTGAAAAAGGCGATGCATGGAATTAACTTCTTCTAAGAAAAACCTGGCCGTATATCTGGTGAGCCTCGGGTGTGCAAAAAATCTGGTGGACAGCGAAGTAATCCAGGGCGTTCTGGTACAGGCCGGCCATGTGCTAACGCCGGACAGAAAAGCTGCAGACATTATTATCGTAAACACCTGCGCTTTTATTGAAGAGGCAACCAGGGAGGCCATAGAAACAATTCTATCGCTGGCCGAGGAGAAGAAACGAGGCGCCTGCCAATATCTCGTTGTGTGTGGCTGCCTTCCTCAGAGATATAAAGAGAGCCTTGTAAAGGTTCTGCCGGAAGTTGATCTTTTTATCGGCACCGGAGAATTTCAGCACATTGCCCGCCACATAAAAAAACTGGAAACCGGGCAGCATAAAGCAAAAATTTTTACTGATCATGCAACGTATCTTTTAAACCCTGCTACGCCCCGCATTCTTGCAACGCCCGGCTACACCGCATATGTAAAAATTGCCGAGGGCTGCTCTCATTGCTGCACCTACTGCACTATTCCCAAAATCCGCGGGCCGTATGCAAGCCGCTCGCCCCGCTCAATCGCGGCGGAAGTTAAAAACCTTGCGGCAATGGGCGTAAAGGAAATCAATCTCATTGCCCAGGACACAACCCGGTATGGTCTGGAGCGCGGGCAAAAAGACGATTTGACCGCACTGTTAAAAAAGCTCGTGCGCATTCCCGATATAACCTGGCTGCGCCTTCTGTACTGCCATCCCCTGACAATCACTGATGCATTAATTTCCCTGCTTGCCGCAGAAGAGAAAATCTGCAGCTATCTCGATCTTCCCCTGCAGCACATAAGCGACCCGGTCCTGAAACGTATGGGCCGGAGGATAACCGGGCAGCGCATCCAAACACTTCTCTACTCCCTGCGGGAGAAGGTGCCGGACATTTCCCTGCGCACCACCTTCATGGTCGGGTTCCCCGGCGAGACCGTGCGCGACTTCTCCGCCCTATTAAAATTTGTTGCTGATTTTAAGTTTGAGCACCTGGGGGTTTTTCGCTACCGGGACGAAGAGGGAACCCCTGCGTCAAAAATCTCGCCCAAGGTGCCAGAGAAAACTAAAGAAGAGCGCTATCACGCCATCATGAGCCTGCAGGCAAAAATCTCGCGAAAGAAAAACCGCAGCCGGACAGGACAACTAATAGACGTGCTGGTTGAAGGCCCGGCGCAGAAAAAGGGCTACGCGCTGCAGGGCAGGGCAGTGTTCCAGGCGCCGGAGGTGGATGGGATGGTCTATATAAAAGAAGGTCGTGCTGCGGCTGGGTCATTTGTGAAGGTGAAAATTACCAGCGGACTTACCTATGATCTGGCGGGAGAGATTATCTAAAGAGAAGTTTTGTTTTAAAATTAAGAGGCTTTTTCAAGACGCTCGGCTACCCATACCTTTATGATGGACTGTCGCGGCACACCCAAACGCTTTGCTTCTTTATCCAATAACTGAATCATCCACAGAGGAAAATCAACCTTGACTCTTTTTTGTTCCCGCCCTTGCCGTTTCGCTTTTGCAACGTCCAGGTGTTTGGAAATATCCCGGCCTTCATTGAACTTTTTGTCAAATTCAGTCGCCTTCATATAGCGCTACTTCTTCTTTTCTTGCTCTGCGTACGGAAGTGAATTACCCCGCAGCCCCTGCTTCGGCACCAAGCCAAACAAAGACTTCAGCGCTTCAATGGAGTACTTATAGCCAATCGCGCCCATCGGCATGCGGTTGAGCTCGCGTATAATTTCCGGTACCTGGTAACCATGAACTCCACCGCCAGACAGGACCTTATATTTATAATGAAAAGCCAGTTCATTCATTGAGCCTAATACTCTTTTACTGGTAGCGCCTGAATATCCGATTTCCCGATATTCGCTGAGAATTTTTTCTTTTAACTCAGAATCAAACCCTTCTTCTGATAATATACATTCAAGCCAGCTGCGGAATAGTTTATCGAGCTCTCTGAGGTGACTGCGCGCAACATCCGGCACAAGAAAATTAAACAACGTCTTGTCGTTGGTAAACAGCACACACTTTCTTCTATCTATATAAATCAAATTGGCATGCCACGGGCCGAGCAGCGAAACATCCGGTTCATGTCTCACCAGATCTGCTTCTTTAAGACCCATCTCCTTCTGGAGTTTTCTGGTGCATCTAATGAGCTGCATATATTTTATTAGGAGCGCCGTGCTTCCATAACGGCTTCGGGGTTTTGAGAGGCAACTTTTAATAAAGCATTTGCTGGACCATCCGGCTCTCGCTGGCCCTGCTCCCAGTTCTACAAGGTGCTGGTGCTGACCCCGATCATAATAGCAAATTCACTTTGTGAAAGATGCAGCTTCCTTCGCACAGCTTTAATGCTCGAAGGGTCTATTTTAAAAATTCTGCCTGGCCGCTTACGGCCCGCCCTGATCTGCCCGGCCTCTTTAATGCTTGCTAACAATTTAGAGAACGATTTTTCTTTCATAACAGAGCTACTATACGCCAATGACGCACAGGCTTCAAGAAAAGTTATTTCTTTGAATGATTCCAGGCTCCCGAGGTTGACGGAGTTCTGTATATAAAGAAAGAGCGCTCTGCGGCCAAGTCATTTCCAACGGTGAGAATTTCCAGCGGGCTTACTTATGATCTGGCGGGGGAGATGGTTGAAGGTGTTTTGTTTATATAACAGAACAGCCTTGTCAATTAAAACCAGCATGGTGTCCCCGGATTTACATTTCTATGTTCAAGCGACCGGTTGGCTGGTTAGTAGATACAGGCGTCTAATATGGCAAGCACTTCTGATAGCAACTCATCGTTGCCGTGTTCAATGCGCTTAGCCTGACGAGCGCGGAAATCGACCGATTTTATTTGCTCAACCATAATGAAGCCCGTCAGCTTACTGCCTTCCGGGATAGGCACGTGAAAGGGAAGCCCCCGATCTGTTTTTGTAATTGGGCACACCATAGCCAAACCCGTGCTTCTGTTGAACAGGTCCTTGCTGACAACAAAAGCCGGGCGCCGTCCTTTCTGTTCATGACCAGACTGTGGATCAAAGGAGATTGCGATGATATCCCCTTGCCCGGGAATATATGCGGCCATCTACCAAACCTCCTTGCCGACAGGTTCCCCCCATTCAAATTCGCCCGTTTGGTAGTTTTTAGGAATACCCGCCACAAGATCCTTAAGATTATGCCGCCCGCGCATCCTTTTTGCCGGGGCAACGATGATCGTGCCGTCTTTTACGCTAATATCCACTTCATCCCCGACACCGAGGCGTGAATCTGCGAGCAGATTCTTCGCAAGACGAAGCCCCTGGCTATTCCCCCATTTTTGAATTTTTGCAAGCATGTGACCTCCTCCCAATGTATATCCAAAGTATAGCCCTCCTGGGCGAAGCGGTCAAGTATTATATATTGTTGGGTCCGGAGTATGCTCATAACTTCACCAGTCAAAGCTTACTTCTCGTCTTTCCCTTGCCAATTCTTCTTTCAAAGAATCCAGAATGAACCCATCGATCCTCTTCCAGATATATGAGGAAAACCTGACCGGCTTGAAATCGCCATTCTTGTCCCTGTAGCGAAGGTTATAGGTCTTAATTTTGTCGTACAAAATAAACACCGCTTGGGCAAGAATATCTTCACCAAGGCGGGCTACATAGGATGGAAAGGCCTTCTTGTGGATGCGAAAGATGATAAAGCCAACATAGCGCAGGATGAGCTCTTCGGTTTCTGCTTTATATCCTCTTTTGGCTTTAGCTATGAGGCGCCTTTCTTCAGTGAGCGATAAAACGGGGCGCTTAGGCAGACTACGATAATTTATTCCCCTCACAACTTCTTCGCCCCCATGTTTATGCGACATAAAGCGGGTGACTGTCCCGCGCTTTCGCATTGTATGCTTCGGGGTTGTTGCCTGATTAAACGTGCGTTTAGTCGATGAACTGTCAAGATAAAGATTTGACCCTCCGCCCCCCCCCTCTTGTTTCCGCGTCCCGATCTCAGAAAACCTGATATTCATAATCGGATACTCCTGCCAGCCCTTATAGTCAAAATGCCACCATTCGTTTTCGTACACGCTGAAGCTTTCAGATTCCATGATAGCGCGGAGTAAATCGCGTGCCGCGCGCTGTTCGGCCGTACCGCCCTGATAGTCGGGATGAGCGCGTTCGGTAAAATCATCGTACTGGCTCGGCATGTTCACTTCCCTGCCGGTCTTCAAGTCAAACAGCGTCAAATCAACGGCACAGCCGTGATTGTGGCGCGAGCCTTCTTTAGCCGGGTCTGCTACAAATGCTCTGAACTGCGGAAAGCTGTCCCAGAAGAGCTTCGTCACATACCAGGGACGATATCCATCGAAAATCTTGAAGCCGTACCCTTTTGCTTTCGCCTTCTGGTGCGCGCGTATGAGGGCCGCCGCGACAGGACGCTGCAGGAACGCGCGCGCTTCATCGTACACGCGTTGTCTGGTGAAGTTGTTGCGCGTGGCATAACGAATGTCCAGTTTGAGTGTTGGGTCGAGCTTGATGAGCTCGACCAAATCAGGCTGACAGAAAGCGCCCGTTTGTTTTGGCGGCGTATCCTGCGCGACAGCAAACGACGACAGAAAAAGAAAAACAAGGAGGCCGAGAAAACGTTCTTTCCGGCCCGTTCTACTTAGTGCGGAGCACGGGCGGTGCTTTTTGCCGCCTGGGGGCTTGTGATTGTTAACCATTACCGGATTATCCTTTTGAAGACAGGTTTCACATTGATTCTATGTTTTAATCTTGTCGTACAAAATAAAAACCGCCCCGGAAAGAAACTCTTCACCAAGGCGGGCTATATATGATGGAAAGGCCTTCTTGTGGATGCGAAAGATAATAAAGCCAACATAGCGCAGGACAAGCTCTTCGGTTTCTGCTTTGCATCCTCTCTTCGCTTTAGCGATGAGGCGTCTTTCTTCAGTGAGGGATAAAGGCGGGTGCTTCGGCAGACTACAAAAGTTTTTTCCCACACAACTTCTTCGCCCCCATGTTTATGCGTCTTCAAAATGTGCGCCGGTCCCGGGTTTCCCTGCTATGCCATTCTTCGGAGTTTGTCCCTTATCGATGCCTGCCTCTTGTCTTTTTGGCCAACTTTCATCATTGTCCTCAAGCTATTTGCATCCCAACTTTGCAGTGACTGATTAGCCCGATATGAAAGATATTTGTATTCCAGCTTGTCCCGCTAGGTCCGAATTTAATTCCCGTTCCCGCTATTTCGAACTCAACCCCTACTGAGGTGATTGGGAATTCAATGCGCCACTCGCTTGGATCAATATGCGGGTATTTTTCTCTAATCTCATCTTTGCTGCTTAGAACGCGAAATTCAATTTTCAGATAGTCTCCATTGGCATATCTGATCTTGAGATATTTGCCTGAAGGTGGGCACTCCAAGTCCGCGGGATTGCCTTTCTTCATCCAGTAGTTGTCGATAACGAGAGCACGATCCTCGTTTGAAGCCGTCAGCATTCGAACGTTAAGTGACAAGTGCCAAGACATCGTGGACAGAAAAATGTGTCACAACATCGTGGACAAACTGCATTGACTCAAGTAGGTAATATAGATTCCCCTGGAGCAATACAAGAACACTGGATTCCAGCTTTCGCTG
>Ga0209777_10005525_pt1 | contig 14520 bp, 12 predicted proteins | sample FrelakmetHBP12HB_FD_187147 | JGI IMG/M metagenome (GOLD analysis project Ga0209777, IMG submission 187147) | Freshwater lake sediment microbial communities from the University of Notre Dame, USA, for methane emissions studies -HBP12 HB (SPAdes)... | ecosystem: Environmental > Aquatic >...
CGCCTTGTCGCCATCTACGGTAGAGCACACCATCTTTATAGAGGTTTTGCTTGATAAAGGTCGCGGCCTTCAGGGCAGCATCAAGATACTCTTTTTCCTGTAAATAGAAGCCGCACTGACACATCGCCCGAATCATCAAGCCATTCCAGGAGGTGACGACCTTGTCGTCGCAAAAGGGACGAGGCCTTTTTTTCCGCTCTTCAAAGAGGACTTTTTTGCCTTCTTCGAGCTCCGATTCAAGCTCTTCTTGAGGAATACCCGCTTCTTGAGAATATTCTTCGAAGGAAAAATCCATGTAGGGCACCGTTCGGCCGTTAAAATTGCCCTCCTCTAAGATGGTGTAGAAATCACAGAAGAGCTCGGCTTTTTCTTGGCCTAAGATTGACTCAACTTCATCTCTTGTCCAGGTGTAATAAAGCCCTTCAATACCATTAGAATCGGCATCGAGAGCCGTATAAAAACCCCCTTCTGGCGCTGTCATGTCTCGCAAAACCCAGGTTAAGATCTCTTGGCATACCTGACGATAAAGATCGCGTCCAGTGACACGCCAGGCCTCTAAATAACTACCGGCCAAAAGGGCGTTGTCATAGAGCATTTTTTCAAAGTGAGGAATCTCCCAATGCTCATCGATGCTATAGCGAGCAAAACCGCCTCCAATGTGGTCGTAGATACCGCCTCGGTGCATCATCTCAAGCGTCTTTTCAACTAAAAAAAGAGCGCGATTGTCTTGAGAGCGCAAAAAGTAGCGAAGCAGGAAGTTGGCCTGATAGCCAAGAGGAAATTTTGGAGCACCCTTCATGCCTCCATAAACGGGGTCGGCAATGCGGAAAAGAATTTCGGCAGTGTCGGCAATACGCTCTTGGAAGGGAAGCTCTTCTCCATGAACATGGGCTCTACTTTTTAATATATCGACAATTTTATCTGCTTGGGCAATCAGCCTATCTCGCTCATCGCCTTTCCAAAGAGTGCCAATTTTTGTGGCAAGCTCAACGACTCCGACAAGGCCTTTTGAGTTATGTTTCGGCAGATAGGTGGCGGCAAAAAATGGTTTTAGATCAGGCGTGAGGATCATGTTCAACGGCCAGCCGGCAGAGCCAATGATCATCGTCTGAGCAAAATCCATGTAGATGCTATCAACTTCGGGCCGCTCTTCTCGGTCGACTTTAATGCAGATGAAATTTTCATTCATGACGCGCGCAACTTCGTCGTCGTCAAAGGATTCTTCTTCCATCACATGGCACCAGTGGCAGGTGGCATAGCCAATCGAAAGAAAAATGGGTTTATCCTCAGCGCGAGCTTTTTGGAATGGCTCATCGCCCCAGGGATACCAGTCGACAGGGTTATTGGCATGCTGCAACAAATAGGGCGACTTTTCATTGCCCAAGTGGTTGACAGATCGCTTTTCCTCTTCCATTTATTCCTCAACGTTTTTTCCACCATATCAAGCTATCTGAAATTAGACAACATGAGACAACTTCTTGCTTTAATTTTCACCTCCACCTATAAAATTAACACCTAGTATGTGTTCTAAGCTATGTGAGCGAAGCGCCTCTTGTTGTAGCCCTGTCAGATGCAAGGATCTCTCCCGAAGTAAATAGCCGAAGGCTCTTTACAAGGGAGCGATCCGCAGCAGATGATTGGGCTCCATCGGAGGAGCAAGCTATAAATAGCTTAGAGCACATACCTACCCGTGAGGTTTTATGGCTCTTATTCCTTTGCGTCCCCTGCTCGACTATGCTCAACAGCATCAGTTTGGACTGTGTGCTCTCAATGTCAACAACATGGAGCAGATCCAGGCCATCATGGAGGCAGCACGAGCGACAAAAAGCCCTGCTATTATCCAGGCAAGCCGTGGAGCAAGAAAGTATACCAACGACCTCTTCTTAAAATATCTGATGCAAGCGGCAGCAGAGCTCTATCCAGAAATTCCGCTCGTCATGCACCAGGACCATGGAAACAGCCCTGAGACCTGCATCTCAGCCATCCGAAATGGCTTTACCTCCGTGATGATGGATGGCTCACTTGAAGAAGATGGTAAAACTCCCTCTTCATATGAATATAATGTTGCTGTCACCCGCTTTGTGGTCGACGCAGCTCATCTTGTGGGCGTTTCTGTTGAAGGCGAAGTTGGCTGTATCGGCTCTATTGAAAAGATGGGCGGGGAAAAAGAAGATGGCCATGGCGCTGAAGGGAAACTGACCCTTGCGCAGCTTCTCACCGATCCTGACCAGGCTGTCGACTTTGTTCAAAGGACAGGCGTCGATGCTCTTGCTGTTGCCATAGGCACAAGCCACGGGGCCTACAAATTTTCCAAAAAGCCAACAGGTGATGTTCTCTTCATCGATCGCATCATCGAAATTCATAAAAGGCTTCCCCAATGCCACCTCGTCATGCATGGCTCAAGTTCCGTTCCAAAAGAGCTGCTCGACATCATCAATATGTATGGCGGCAAGATTCCAGAAACCTATGGAGTGCCCGTAGAAGAGATCCAGCGCGGCATTCAGGCAGGTGTTCGCAAAGTGAATGTCGACACCGATAATCGTCTTGCCATGACAGGAGCGATTCGCAAAGTCTTTTCAGAAAGGCCTTCTGAATTTGACCTACGCGCTTATATGAAAGAGGCGCGATCTGCCATGCAAAAGCTGTGTGAAGAGCGGATGGTTCAATTTGGTCAAGCTGGCCACGCTGCAAAAATTCCTATCGTTACCTGTGAGCAAATGGCCAAAGACTATATTGCAGGCAAATATGGTGAAGCAGCCAAACCGCGCTCTTTTAAGAAAAAATAGGTTGTATCATGATTGGACGAAATGATGCTTGTTGGTGTGGCAGCGGCAAAAAATGGAAAAAATGCCATTTTCCCTCGACCGGATCGAGCATAGAAGAACTTCCAAAGAATTTCGATAAGCTCGCAGAGTATTATTACAGCCATTTTGGAATTATCCTCAAAACTCCGAAACAGATTGAAGGAATAAGAGCCTCGGGCCATTTGGCAGCCCAGATTCTCGATGCAACCTGCAAGATGGCCCAGATGGGAGTCACGACAAATGAACTCAACGACTTTGCCCATAAATTGCATCTTGATGCAGGCGCTATTCCTGCCCCACTCCACTATGGGGAGCCTCCTTTTCCAAAAAGCATCTGCACCTCCCTCAACGAGGTCATCTGTCATGGCATTCCCGATGACACCCCCCTCAAAGAGGCCGATATCGTCAATATCGATGTCACCTGTATTCTCAACGGCTATTTCGGCGACTGTAGCCGCATGGTGACAATCGGGAAAACAACACATGAAAGGGCCCTTGTAACAGATGTCTCACATGACGCTCTGATGCAATCAATTGCCATCTTAAAGCCGGGAGTTTTGCTCCACCAAATTGGCGATGTCATTGAGTCGTATGCCGAAAGCAAAGGATGCAGTGTTGTCAATCAGTTCGTAGGCCATGGTGTGGGAATCGAGTTTCATGAGCCACCCCAAATCCCCCACTACAGAAATTCAATTGCGGTTTCACTTGTCCCTGGAATGACCTTTACGATTGAACCGATGATCAATGCAGGCAGACCTGAGGCCGTTATTGATCCAAAGAATGGCTGGACTGCCAGGACCATCGACGGCAAAGCATCAGCCCAATGGGAGCATACGCTCCTCATCACTGAATCAGGATGTGAAATTCTCACACCTTGGCATTAAATTTTGTGAATAAAATCAACGGGGGGAAGCTTTGGATTGACCGCCCCTTGAACGAGTGGATAACCAACGGCTAAAATCGACACGACAGTATGGTGTAAGGGAATATTACAGGCAAATTTTATCCGCCAGTCATCGAAAATTTCTATTGGGACAACTTCGAGGCCTGCCATCTTGCAGGCTATTGTAAAATAAGACGATGCTCGACTCACCTCTTTTGAAAGCCAGGCCTTCTTTGAAATTCCAGGCAGGCTTGGCATCGGAGAAAAAAGGCGCAAAATTGGTGTCGAAATGAATTTGGCAAGCCAGTTGATTCCTAAAAATCCTGACTCAAAACACATCGACACTGCCGTCCTGAGCTTTTCTTCTTTTGTTGGACTCATCTTAGAAATCGAGATGACCCTTTCGAGATTGTTGGAAGCTGCTCTTCTATCTCCTGTAAAGATCACGAGAAGCGGAGCATCGATACTTTGAGATTTGCCAAAACAGGCTTTTTGAATTCTTTGTCGAATAGGGCCTTGCTCGACTAAAAAAAGATGGGATGGCTGCAGGTTACAAACAGAGGGCGCTTTGAGAGCGCATTCACAAATCTCTTTTATAAGATCTTTTGACAGCGGATCGCTTTTGAATCTACTTGTTCGAGTATCTTCGAACAATGCTGCATGTATTTCGCTCACGAAAGAAGCTCCATCTCTTCCTTGTCAATATCTTCTTCTTCAAGATATTGCTGTGCCCCATCCATTAAATAGGCGGCTAAAATCGGATCGCCTTCATAGGACATCTCCACCTGCATCTGTCCATTTGCGGTGGCTGGTCGGCATGTAACCAGCACATAGCCCTCGAAATCGCGTTCGAGAAGCTTTTTAACACGCTTATGAATATCTTGTCTCATGAGAAGTATTCTCACTTTATCGTTTTTTTGTCACCTTACTGATCAAGTGATTTGTTGCCAACACGATTTTTAATTTATTTCAAAAAAAAATGAAAACAGGCAAATTAAATTAATTACTTACATCTAAGGAAAGAGGACTTTTTTGCCCTCTAATGTTCTTTTAAAGGCTTTTTTCAAAGTGACTCATGCAACACAAAAATCATTTTTTGGCTCCAGCGATCAATGCCTCAACTTTTATGAAATGGAAGCTATTTGACCATGGATTCCACTTGCCGATGCATCAGAATTGACCTTGATTGAGCGGGCCATTTCGGAGATGAGCTTACAGGTCGAAGCACTCTCCATGCATGGCTCTGAGGGCAGATATTGGGACGGCTCTTGTTGCCAGGTATGAGATTGAATCGCCTCTTGTTGGAAAGCGATCTGCTCCTGTTGAACTTTTTGGACTTGTGGCATATCTGCAGGGGCGTTTTGCGGTTGACTGACTGATTGAGCTTGAATTGGTTGTTGCACCACCGATGGAATCTTTTGAGGTTGCACTGAACTCTGTGATTGCGGTCCAGACTGTACTGTAGGAACGGAAGCTAGTTGCCCTCCTGATTGCATCATCTGCCTCATCATCCTGAATCCTGCATCTCCATAGCGCCAGAGCACAAGGCGTGTGCCAAAATCAACAAGCGGCTCAATATATGGGGCAATTTGCTTTGGAAGCACTTGTCTTGCAACAGCTCGCGTCAGCATCGGAGCTGCGGTAAAAGTGATTCCAGAAGCAAGAGCCCAGCCCAGCGGAAGCCCTCCAAAGATAACGCTGGAGGCAGTTGACAAGAGAACGGACGGGCCCCATTGGGTGAGCAAACTGCCAGCAGCCTCGGAAAGGAGGGAAAAGCCAGATGAGGAATTACTCACATTGATGGTGACGTTATTTGAATTGGTTACAACGATGGGATTGGTGTTGAACTTGACATTCTGATCAAGGTGTGAGCCAATTTTTTGCTCACTTGAAAGAGGATGGCCTTTTTGGAGATCTTGGATTTTGACTTTAAGATTTTTCAGGCATTGCTCTAAAAAGGCTACTGCGAGTGCCAATTTTTGTTCTTTTGCAGACAGTTGCTCGCCTTCTTTTACTTGAAAATTCTTCATAATGGACTGCAGAACCATTAAGTAGGTTTCTGCCTCGATCTGAAGATTGAATAAACGAGCCAGGTCTTTTTCCTTTATTGCTTCGGAAAAGTACTTCTGAACAGCCGGTACAACCTCTTTTGAAATAAAATAGCTTTGGCGATCAAGACAGGTTTTTTGGTATTCGCGAGATGCTTCTTTGACAGCGAGATTAAATTCTTCGTGCAGCCCTTTGTGTTTAATTGTTCTTTCAATATCTAAAAGAGCACAATATTGCTCCGTGAGCCTGTCTCTCGTGATACAAAATTCCTCAAAGCTTTTTGCCTCTTGAATGGAATTTTTCAGCAAATATGTTAAATCTGTAAACACTCCATTCATTCGGTTACTAAAGAGACTCACCATATGCTGGTCGAGTATCGTCTGCAAAAGTTCGAGCTTTTCTTGATAAATATCTTCTGGGAAGTTGTTCTTGGCATCATTAATTTCTTGCCCGGTAACTTTCTCAATAGATTCAAATTCACTAAAGATCGCACTCACTTCATGGTTAAGCTGCTCTATCTTGCTTGCTTGAAGACGCATCCCGCCTTGGACACTGCTGAGATGGCTCTCAATATGGTCATAGAGCTCATAATACTCTGTAACAAATTCTTTCTTGAGCACACTCTTTGCAGATGATAGTGGGTTTGCAAAAGAGCGTTCGACTATCGGGAAGGATTTCATTTTCAGCATGAGTTCTGAGATTTCCTTCAGCTGTCCATCAAGTAACACTTGTTTTCCCTGCCCCAGTGGTGTTGCTCGAGCAATATTTTCAATCCTCAAAATAAGGCGCGAGATTGACCCGTGAAGATGATCATTAAATACTTGGCTGAGGCGGATGCGCTGTCCGGGAGTCAGTTCGTCAACATTCATCGTTGGTAAACAGTTGAGACTTGCTACTTCTAAAAGGTTCTGAAGGTAGTCTAGGTTGCTCTTCAAGTCGTAATATTTTACTTTTTTGCTCGAAAACCAAGATCGAACGGTATCGACAGCTGTTTGAAAACGGTTTGCTGCCTCTTTTTGGATAAAGGGACCATTTTCATCTTGGAGTGACCGAATAGCCAATGTGTTTAGTTTTTTCTTCGTAGATCCATCTTTTTGCCCATCGACAACCTTATCAAGCTCCATCGAAAGCGCAATCAGAGTTAAGCAGGCCTCACGAGATTTATTAACATTCATACACACCTCCAGGGATGAAAGGTATGTGTTCACAGGTATTTAAAGCTTGCCCCTTGGATGGAGCCGAGGCATCTCGAGTGGATCGCCCCGCTGTATTGGGCCTTTGGCCATTTACAACGCGTGCGATCCTTGCATCTGCCTAAAGCTGCATCTCGAGGAGCTTCGCTTACATACCCCTGAACACATACGAAGAAAGAATAGCATAAGAAATTACACCCTCAATGAAAAGAAGAAATTTTAAACTACTAACCGTGATGCACTTAAAAATTTTAGCTGACGATTGTAGGCAAATATTGTGTAAATAAACATAATGTGGTCAAAATGGCCATCAGCCTTGGAGGAGATATGCATGAGATAAAAATGACCAACAATCTAGTAGCGACCACAAAATTCATCTGTACGCTCACCCATCCAGTGAAAACAAAAACGGTGAGTTGGATTTCAAAACATAAAACAGTCCAACAAGAAGCTATTTGTGGAGTTGTCGAAGTGTCTCCAGTTTGTCATCAGGCCCTTGAAGAGCCAACTTTGGCTAATGAATTCTATTCAATCCTTTGTCTCGATCGGGATCGTCTTAAAACAAAAAATCGTCAAAAAGAGCTCGAAAACTTTATAGAGGCCTGCCCTGAACGGGTCCGTCAAGAAATAATGGAGAGCATTGCAGGTATGCATCTCGAAAACATTCAAGGGAAAACCGATTACCTATTTGTCAATTTGCTCGACCAGCGTGCTAATCTCGTTAAAACCATCGAGCGTTCCTTAGAAGACATTATTGCCGATTTTGATGAAATCAAAAAACACCTTGAAAATCTTCCTAAACTTAAAAAACCATCGCTTTTTGCTGCTGCAACAGAAGAAGTCAAACAACCAAAACCACGTCACAAAGAGCGCAAATCAGGCAATAAAGAGGGTGGAACGAGACGGTTTCATTCTACTCATACAGAAAAGCCAACTTAAGGTGCTTGTAGGCCTTGTATGTGCTTGACAGCACAACGGCCCAAAGCAGAGAGGTTGTAACCTCCTTCTAAGACAGATACTAGCCGACCCTCACAGTAGTGGTCGGCTATTTTTTTGACAGCGCGAGTCAGCGCAAAATAATCTTCGTCATCAAGGTTCAGGGCACCAAGTGGGTCTTCTCGATGAGCATCAAAGCCACAGGAAATAAAAACAAACTGGGGTTTAAAAGAGGCCATCTTTTCTTGAAGAGTCTTTTCAAAGACAGCTAAAATCTGCTCTTTGGCATGTGGCCCGGGCATAATTGGAAAGTTGAGCTTTGTTCCAATAGCGGTTTTTTGGCCAGTGTCGTCTGCCGCGCCCGTTCCAGGATAAATTCCCTGCTGGTGTGTGCTCACATAAAAAACAGATGGGTCTTTTTCAAAGATATCTTGGGTGCCGTTTCCATGATGCAGATCCCAGTCACAGATCAATACCCTTTCAATGCCGTAGTGCTTTTGAACATAGCGTGCCCCGATGGCAACATTATTAAAAATACAAAAACCCATGCCGCGTTTTTTCGTCGCATGGTGGCCAGGAGGCCTCACAAGGCAAAAAGCATTGGAGCACCTTTTTTGCATCACAGCGTCGCAAGCTTCTAGAACAGCTCCCACAGCATAGCGTGCGGCTTCTAATGAGCGAGGGCTTATCACAGTATCGCCTGTGGAAAGAAGTCTCAATCCCCCTTCTTTTTCAAGATGGTGGACCTCTTTTTTCACTAAGGAAAGATAGTCGCGGCTGTGACAAAGAAGAATACTTGAGTCTTGTGCCAGCCTCGGGGCGATAAAGCTTTTTTCATCGAGATTGAATGATTTTTTTATGGCGTTTTCAATGGCGACGAGTCGATCGGGAGACTCTAAATGAAAGGAGCCTGTTTTATGTTCTAAAAAAACAGGAGAGGACACAATGCAGGTCAACATAGGATCTCTTTTTTTGGTATGTGTTCTCGCTATGTGAGTAAAGCAGCTCTAGATGCAGTTCTGACAGATGCGAGGACCGCTCGCGAAGTGAATAGCCAAAGGCTATTTACGAGCGAGTGGTCCAAAGCAAATGACAGAGCTCCATCGGAGCTGCGAGCTCAAAATAGCGAGAAAACATACAATTTAAATGTAAATAAAATCTCCTTCAATTACAATCAGCAATTTCTTCAAGGGCAAAAAAATGATTTCACAAACAGGACAATATGCGCTTCGAGCTATAGTTGCGCTGGCGGCAAAACCAAATTCTTCCTTAACCACATCAGAGCTTGCAGAAATTACCCATGTGCCTGCGAAATATCTTTCTAAAGTGATGCAACTTCTTGCAAAAGCCGGTCTTGTGACGTCAAAACCTGGAAAAAAAGGGGGTTTTTCTCTGAAAGCCTCCCCTGACAAGCTTTCCATTCTTTCGGTTATTGAGGCGATCGACACTACAGCTTACGAAGAAACCTATCCGATGGGACTTCAATCCTACGGCAATCCCCTCTACCCTCTTCACCAAAAATTGCAGCAACTCAATGCCATGGTGCGGCAAGAGTGCGGCAAAATTTTCATCAGTGAATTGCTAAAATTTTAACGGAATTCAACGCTCTGAACCAACCTTTCTAATTGGGGTCGCAAAAGGGCAAAATCTTCCTCGTTATAGGAAGATCCTCCTGCAAGTTGAGCATTCAAAACATCATCTTTCCTATAGCGCTGTAAAACATAGCGTTTGGCTCCTTTAATAACCCTGCCCATGGCCATCACATCATCGACGCTATGAAGCTCTTTCGTCAGGGTCGATCGAAACTCATAGGGCACACTTTCTTTCAAAAGAAGAGCGATGCTTTCTTTAATTTTTTTTGCGTCAGTTTTTACACCAACCACCTTTTCATATAGGTGGAGAGGCGCTTTGATATCCATGGCGACAAAGTCAAGTAACCCCTGCTGAATCAGATAAGAAAGCATCTCGGGATTAGAGCCATTGGTATCGAGTTTGACCAAAAACCCTTTGTGCTTGATGAGCGCAATGCACTCCGGAAGGCTTTTGTGGATCGTCGGCTCTCCGCCAGAAATGACAACGCCTTGCAATTTTCCAATTCTTGAATCTAAAAATTGAAGTACCTCTTCAAAGGCAATGGGGGCAATGAATTTAGTCGGATCGACAAGAGGAGCATTGTGGCAATAGTGACAGCGAAAAGGGCACCCCTGTGTGAAGATCACACAGGAGATAACCCCTGGAAAGTCGATCAGAGATAGGCGCTGCAATCCACCAATTTTCAACACATTCATTGCGGCTTCTTAACCTTTTGAGACTCAACGTCTGGCGTCTCATAGGTTTTGCGCATTCCAAATTCTGCCTGTTTGCCAAGATTCCATTGCTGGACTGGTCTCAAGTAGCCCACAACACGGGAATAGACTTCGCATTTTTCTTGGCACTTAGGACAGACAGGATGTTCTCCTGAAACATAGCCATGGTTGTTGCAGACGCTAAAAGTTGGAGTGAGCGTGAAGTAGGGCAGATGGTACTTTTCACAAATGGTGCGGACAAGTTTTTTGGTCGTCTCTGGATCCTGGATTCTCTCTCCCAAGAAGCCGTGAAGCACTGTGCCACCAGTGTAGCGGGTCTGCAGTGAATCTTGAAGGTCGAGTGCTTCAAACAGATCGTCAGTGAAGTTGACTGGTAGATGGGTCGAGTTGGTGTAGAAGGGATGGGCGCCTTGCTTGCAGGCCTCGTCGTTGGCGACGATGATACCAGGAAACTTTTTCTTGTCGATGATCGCAAAGCGGTAGGTTGTTCCCTCACCAGGAGTTGCCTCAAGGTTATAGAGGTTGCCGGTTTCTTCTTGATAGGTCAGAAGACGATCACGCATGAAATCGAGCACCTCTTGGGCAAACTTTTGTCCTTCTGGGGTAGCAATTGACTCACCAAACAGGTTGAGACAAGCTTCGTTCATTCCAAGAAGGCCAATCGTCGAAAAGTGGTTCTTCCAGTACTGGTTGAACCTTTCCTTCATATGGCGCAGATAAAACTTGGTGTAGGGATAGAGGTTAGCATGAGTGAGATGTTCTAAGAATTTGCGCTTCACCTCGAGGCTTTCTTTGGCCACATCCATCAGATGGGCCAGATTTTGGAAAAAGACCTCTTTTGTCTTCGACAAATACCCTAGGCGAGGCATGTTGAGGGTGACGACCCCGATTGAACCAGTGAGAGGGTTGGCACCAAAAAGGCCTCCACCTCTCGATGAAAGCTTTCTGTTATCGAGTCGAAGCCTACAGCACATCGAGCGGGCATCTTCTGGTTTCATGTCGGAGTTGATGAAATTCGAAAAGTAGGGAATGCCATATTTTGATGTCATCTCCCAAAGGCCACTGAGCTCAGGGTTGTCCCAATTGAAGTCTTTGGTGATGTTATAGGTGGGGATTGGGAAGGTGAATACCCTACCACAAGCATCTCCATCGCTCATCACGTCGAAGAAGGCTTTGTTGAACATATTCATCTCTTCTTGGAAGTCGCCGTAGCACTCTTTTTGAGCAACGCCGCCATAGACAACTGGCATTTTGGCAAAGAAGGAGGGGGCAGCTAAGTCAAGTGTGACGTTGGTAAAGGGTGTTTGGAAGCCAACACGTGTTGGAACGTTGATATTGAAGAGAAACTCCTGCATGGCCTGTTTGACTTGGGTGTAGTCAAGCTTGTCATATCGGATAAATGGAGCCAAAAGGGTATCGAAGTTGGAAATGGCTTGAGCTCCTGCAGCTTCTCCTTGAAGGGTGTAAAAGAAGTTCACCACTTGGCCAAGGGCTGTTCTAAAATGTTTCGGTGGTTTGCTTTGAACTTTTCCGAAAACGCCTTTAAAACCGACGGTAAGAAGGTCGAGAAGGTCCCAGCCTACGCAATAGACCGATAAGATGCCTAAGTCATGAATGTGCAAATCGGCCTCGACATGGGAGCGGCGGACTTCTGGAGAGTAGATTTTGTTCAACCAATAGATTTTACTCGTTTCTGAGGCGACATAGTTATGAAGCCCTTGAAGAGAGTAGGTCATGTTGCTGTTTTCATAAACCTGCCAGTCGAGTTGCTTGATGTAGCCTTCGATCATGTCGATGCCAGCTTGGGAGACAATCTCGCGCACTTTTGCGTGCTGGTCACGGTAGATGATATAGGACTTTGCCGTCAGCTTATAGGGAGAGGAAATCAAGATCTCTTCGACGATATCTTGAATCTCTTCAACTGTTGGAACTTTAGTTTTGAGTTTTTCTTCAGCGAGTGTCATTACCTGTTGGGTAAATTGGCTCGCTACTTCATCATCAAATTCGCCAGAAGCTTTGCCTGCTTTGGCAATAGCCAGGGTGATTTTGGTAGCGTCAAAAGGAACTACCTTGCCATCTCTTTTTCTAATTTTAGTAAACATAGCGCTCTCCTTTCGTCACATGTTTTACACAGTTTTTGAGTTGAGAATTGGTCTGAAGACAGATCAAGCAAACTGGCCCTAGCAATCCCTGAGTTGCCTCCAGAGAGGCTTGTAGAGACTTTTTTTGCATCGCCGCTTTTTCCTGGTTTCCCATTTGTTTGAACCGGGCTATTTTGCTTGTTTTATCTTTTCTGACCATCATTTTTTTTCGAAATCTGCTCGAGTTTTTTTTGGCTTACCGCTCGACGATCTCGAATCCTTTTTTTCTCAATTAAAACCCACCTTATCATTTTTCAATTCTGGATGTCAAGATCTTTATATCCAGAATCCATAAAGCACTAAAATTGAGCAGAAAAGAGATAGAAATTTTTTATTTTTGGATAAATCCGCGCCATAGATTTGGAGGGCCTAGGTCGACAAGTTCAAGACCCATACCTTCCAAAAATGCCTTCTCACCTACGTGAAAACCAGGAACTTCCATTTCAAGGAGTGTTGCTTTTGGCTTTGCCCATTCACGCAAAACGTTAAAAAAATGGCTTCCGAGCTTTTGCCGCCTGAAAGGAGGCGCGATATAAAAAGAAACGACTTTGAGGGTAGCTTCTGGGGGATCCTCATCCGTTTGAGCCTCTTCAATCAGATCACATTCGGCAAATCCGATGACATTTTTCCCCTTGGTAAAGAGAAAAAATTGACGATTGTCATCCTCAATAAGCTCCTGAAGATCTTGACGAGCCTGTTCGAACAGTTTTTCGCGGTTTAAAGAGCCTTTTTCCTCTTCTTGTTCATATAAATAGGCTGCAGCCTGCTCAATTGCCTCTTCAATATATTCTGGATGGTCTTTTATCGATTGTAGCTTCATAATTATTCTCGCATTTGTACATTAAAATACTCACTATCCAAACAAAAGTCAAAAAATTCCTGTTAGCGCAAAATAGAAATGTCACATATTCAGCAAATTTTCCAAAAGCTCGCCCTGTTGCGTCATCGATGAACACAATCAAGGTACAGCTCTCTTTTCGTTCCTCAAACCAATTGTGAGTGCATCCATCGATTTGAACGAGTTCGCCGAAACGGGCTCGTGGCACGCATAGATGGCGCACAACGGGGCGGTTTTTTTGATTTGGTATCCATATTCCGATTTGAATCATGATCTGCCTTACGGTCTCAAGTGAAAGGTTGATTCCGTGAAACTCATACAGTTTTTCTGTCATGAGTGTGGCCGAAAACCTTCATAGATATCTCTTGCGGCCAGATCCGCAACTGTATTTCTTAAATTCTTTGCAATATGATGATTACTTGGTTTTCCTCTTTTTTATGTGACATTTCTACTTTGCGCCTACAGAATTTATTTCAACACTATACAAAGAATCTCCATTGTATAATAATTGTTTAGTAAATGTTTATTTAGAGAATAATATGATTTCAACTTCTTGTAACAATAATTTTTCTAACTATCCAACAACTGCCTGGCCTAGTGACAAAAAAATCACTATTGAAACTTTTGACGATTCCTATCTTATCCCAGCGCTACAACCTTCAAAAGATGGCAAATGCCTTCTTGCACCAACGCCAGCATTGAATCTCCATAAGTTATATGCTTTACGCGACCATATCACAAGAAATGTCTCAACTTACCCCCAAGCCACTCTCCTGCGCTTTTCCTTCACAAACGCATTCAAAGAAGATGAAGTCAAACGCTTTAAAAATGTACTCCACATTGCCGGGCTGGTGCCTACATCTGATAATGGCAAAATCTATTGCGATATCACAGATTTAGCATCTAAAAATTCTCTCAAAGAAATGTTTCCCCAAGCTCATGCTGTTATCATCGATAACCAGAAAAAAATAGTCATTCCCTGCTCAGTACGTGAAAAAGCTATTATCAACCCCCTTCACCTCATTCAAGACAAAAAAAGTGAGGAATTTTTTAGAAGCTGCCTCTGCAACAAGCTAAGCGAAGACATGGAAGCGATGATAATCGACCATCTTGGCCCAAATGCCTATTACGATGCTATTAAAGCTCATGCAAACCCTCACAGCTTCTCCGATCCGCTTTTCAAGAAAATAAATCATGAACAGTTGAACAATGAAACTTCAGCAGTTGTGCGCGCTGCCCTCAGCAATTATAAAGGCAATGAAAACACGCCCTTTGAATTTCCAAAAGATTCTGCTCATATTAAAGAGTTGAGGGAATATGTTACCGAACTCGATCTCAATGATGTAGAATTTCCTCCCCACGTCTTGGAC
>Ga0209777_10005526_pt1 | contig 14519 bp, 14 predicted proteins | sample FrelakmetHBP12HB_FD_187147 | JGI IMG/M metagenome (GOLD analysis project Ga0209777, IMG submission 187147) | Freshwater lake sediment microbial communities from the University of Notre Dame, USA, for methane emissions studies -HBP12 HB (SPAdes)... | ecosystem: Environmental > Aquatic >...
ATTCGCTGAACCGCCCTAACTCTCCGAGGCGCTGGAGGGTATCTTCGTGAACAGCTATACTCGTTCGTCTACTTTGCATAATTAGCAGTTGATGTATGGAAAGACATATCCGTGGAGAAATGGAAATTATCTTGGACATATGGGCATATCAGAATCAGAATTTGAAAATAACCGAGATATATTTAGAGATTTAATTCAAAAATTTGAAAAAAGTGATAAAAATGAAAGATCCAAAATTAAGAACGTTTTTCCCAAAAATTTCCGTATTTTACCTGATAACATGTTCCTTGGTTATCTCAACACTTGGTTATCATTATCAGAGTTCATAGGAAAACCAGATGCCTCACCTAATATTGATCGGAAAATTAAGATAAAATCATCATCAAATTTGTGTTTGGTTGCCTGTATCTGGGAACAATTCAGGTTCGATACAAAGGGGAGACGGCATTCATCACCCGCTATATATCTTGACAGGGAAATCCCTTATAAATCGCTAAGAAAACAAAGAAAATTGCTTCAAAAAGGACAGGAATATAAAGAGATATTTATTAAATCATCTAAAAAGCGTAAAGTATATCACAAACTTTGTGAAAACTGTCATCGACCTTTTATCGCATACCGTTCCGATACAAAGGCATGTGCATTTGTTGCGTGTAAAAAAGCGTTATCACCATCCAGACAAAATAGAAAAAAAATTAACTCTTCTTCTCAGAAAACTCAATGATCCTCTTGAGGGTTTCCATCTCTTTCTGCATTTTTTCGATCGCCCGATCCTGTGCCGCGATCCTATCGCTTTGTTTCTCGACCGTTTCATGCATTCCCTTAACGGATTCACCCGATAGAATGCTTAAGGCATATTGGCCCTTTTTAAATTCTTTTGCTAAACCAACAGGTCCCAACTTGGCATAAACATAATCCAGACTATTGGACCAATGCCCCATGATTATGTGACATATATCCTCGTTTTTTAATCCCTGATTGGCCGTAATTCTCCACCATTTCCTAACGACATGCGGAGAGAATGGGTGAATATGTGTTTTTGCATCGGGTCGTATTTTTCCTTTATCCATGACACGTGAGATAACGTTATACCAGATTTGCCGGGCCCCTCCGGAACTCAATCCTAATAACCTGTGATCCTCTTCGGGGGGTAATCGGTTCTTATCCCTGAATTGATCATTTAACCCTTTATTTCGCTGATAAGATGCCTGAAGGTATTTCATTCGTTCTCTATCAAGCCATATTTTCATAACGTCCTTACACTCATCGGTTAGAAATACGTACCGCTCGCGGCCATTCTTGGTGTATTCTTTCCTTAAATGAATGTTGGCAGGGTCCAGGGTCATAGAAACATCTTCAAGTTTTACAGAGCACAACTCCCCAATCCTACATGCTGTTGATGCCAATAGCATTATCAGGACCCTTGAACGGATATCAGAAGCATCCACCATTTTCTTTAATAATTCGGTGGTTAGCTCACCCTGCTTTGTTTCTGCATCACCAGTTTTCGGTACGATCCGTTTCATTTCCTGCTTATTGAAGATATGACCGTTCAATCCATAGAACGAACGAACAGCGGTCAGGTATAGCCCAACAGTCTTGGGTGGCTTTCCCTTCATGTAGTTTGCATATCGTCCGATGTCTTTTGCTGGGTCCTGAGTCTTTCGGACATACCGGTTTAATTCATCAATGACGCCATCAGGGTTTTTCTTATCCGGGTCTTTATCTGGGAATAGATACCGGGCATAGTGTAGGATTGCATAATAGTAATTTTTCTGTGTAGCCTTGGACCAGTTGGGATTTTCGCAAAACTCGCTTACTGTGTAATAGCTGGTCACACTTTTTACCATGTGTGTGTATTGGGCTTTTCTTTATAAAGAATTTGCGTTAAGTTAGAGTTGATACGCTTTTAAGAAAAGTTAAGTTGCGTTGAAAAATATCATTTTTAATAAAAAAACGAACTATTCAGTCAGATCCTCTGAACAAAGCCATAAAGAGCATCACAACAGGAATCACTTCCAGTCGCCCCACCCACATCACCCCAATAAAGATCCACTTTGAAATGATGGGCATATCCGGGGATACGTACCCGGTGTTGATACCACAGGTTGAGAAAGCCGATACTACTTCAAAGACGATGTCGGTGATAGAGTATGTTGTGAGGTGGAACTGCAACACCAAAAGGGTAGCAATAAAGACGGTGACTACCGAGAGGATAATGACAAGCATGTTCTTGGCAGCCTCCAGTTCTGCGGTTGCTCTTGGGATTACCCTCCCTTCGATCCTGAAAGGCAGGAGCACCTTCCCGCTGACAAAGAGCCTGCGGAACCACCAGAACAATGTACGAAAAGCAAGAGCGACCCGGTTTAATTTGATACCTCCGGCGGTGCTGCCAGATGCTCCCCCGATGAACGTAAGCAGGGTGAGGAAAAACAGAGTGACGCTTGCCCAGGAACGAATGTCTGCGTTCTGGAAACCGGTAGTTGTGAGGGTCGACACGGTCATAAAGAGACCCTGTTCGAGTGCCGCCATGAAAGCAAAGTTTCCAAAAAAAATCAGATCGTAAGTTATTACTGCAACCCCGATACCGGTAAAGAGAAAGAACAGTTTCACCTGTTCATCCCCAAAAAGACTCCATCGCCGGTTTTCTACGATCTGATAATAGAGTTTAAACGGAAGAGCACCGGCTATCATAATCGGGATGAGGAGGAGTTCAAGGGCACGGTTCTGATAGTAGAGTATTCCCCCTACATGCAGGGTAAACCCGCCGCTTGATACTGCCGCAAAAGCAAGATTGACCGATTCCCATAACGAGAGTCCGGTGAACAGGATAAGACTGATGGCAAAAAATGTTAACAGTCCGTAAATCTTCCAGAGCGCCCGCCCTGTCGCAATCACACTGGGCATCAACGGTTCATCTCTCCCCTCTGTGCGGAAGATCTTTGAACTTAAAAGACCGGTACTGCTCGCCAATGCAATCATAAACGCAATGATGCCAATACCCCCGATCCACTGCATATAGGATCGCCAGAAAAGGAGAGTATGGGGAGCAGTGTCAACCGAACGGATCATCGAAAACGCTGTGCCTGTCCATCCTGCCATGCCTTCGAAGAACGCGTCGGTAAATCCCATATGCAACCCGAGCATGAACGGGATACCACTCACCATTGCACAGGTAAGCCAGAAAAGCGCCACCGAACACATCGCAGTTGAGAGCCTTATTCCCCGACTAGTACGGGGAAGTTTGCGTAAAAGCATACCAAGGATAAAGAATGTGGCAGGAACCGCCGCCATGGGCAGGATCATATTCCACTCGGAAAAGAGAATCGCAACGATGATGGGAACGGCGGCTATCGGCGCGATAAAGGTGAAAATATCCCCAAGATCAGCAATAATCGTGGAGATATGCTCAAGCCGCTGCATCACTAATGGGTTACCACTGGTTCTCTATTAGTGTTTGCCTGTGTGAGAAAAAAGAAAAAAGGCTTTTCCAGGCATTATTTTTATGCTAAGCCTTGTTTGTCCAGAGCCCGTGGACATTACAGTATGCCCGTGCCTTTACATTTGTGTCAGCAATACAGAACTCCGTTTCGGGTTTTTCCCCGGGTTTAAAACCCCTTATGTATACATCCTCACCAGCCCTGACATCAACCCACTCGATAAAGTGCTTCTCTTCCATCGGGTGGGGAACGGAGCCGACTTTGACCATGATCCCCGTCGCCGATTTCTCAATAACAGGGACGTGTTTTTCCTTGCCCTGATCAGCAGTTTTTTCCTGTTGCAGGATCATGGGTTTCCCGCAACAGAGCAGTGCTCCTTCGGATGCATGGACCACCTTGATTATGTTTCCGCACACTTCACATTTGTATACTTCAAACATTTTTGTCATTCTATGCTCCTTTCCTACACGATGTTACTATCCTTGTGCTTCTGCAAGATATCATCTGCCAAACGGTTGAGCGCCTGGAACGTTGTCTCGTCCGGGAGACCCTTAACCATGACCGGTGGTAGTATCTCAACTTTAACATGGTCAAGCATTTTTACAATCGCTTCAACCGTCTTACCGCCCCAGCCATACGATCCGATCACCGATGCAAACCGGACTTTGGGTTTGAGCAGGTTTGCAAGGTACGTGGCATACACGACCTGCGGGTGGGGACCAAAAAGTACGGTAGGTGTAGCAATAACCACCGTTGCTGTATCCACAAGGGACAGTGCAAGCTCCCCGATATCAGTGCGGGTAAGGTTGAAGGGTTTTACGGTGATCCCCCGTGCGATCAGCGCATCGGTGAAGTGTTCCACCATTTTCTGCGTGCTTCCGTGCATCGAGACATACGCGATCACGACCTCGTTTTTAACGGTGTCCGATACCCAGTCAGCGTATGCATCGAGAATGAACTGAGGCCTCCGGTATAGGGGCCCATGACTGGGAGCGATCATGTCAAGCGGGAGTGCTTTTACCATCTCCACATACCCTTTGATGCTGTTGCGGAACGGCATCATAATCTCGGCATAATACCTCTTTGCTGAGCGATAGATTTCTGCCTCGTCAGTCACATAGAGGTCGCTTGTTCCAGTATGCGACCCGAAGAGATCGCAGGAGAAGAGGATTTTGTCCTCCCGCAGGTAGGTAATCTGGGTCTCAGGCCAGTGTGTCCACGGGGTGAAGAAAAATTCGAGGGTGCGGTCCCCCAGAGACAGGGTTTCTTTGTCTTTGATTACCCTGACCCTGTTTGCCGGCAAGTGGAGAAGTGCGATAAGAAGATCTTTGCACTTCTCGTTGGTCACAACGAGAGCATCGGGGAAAAATTCCAGGATCATCGGCAGGGAACCCGAATGATCCTGCTCGGCATGGTTTACAACAACATAATCGATCCGCTCGACATTCAGCTTGACAAGATTTGAGATCAGTTCGAACTCCTTGGTGGGATCGACGGTGTCTATCAATGCTGTCTTCTCGCTGCCGCGGACCAGATACGAATTATAACTCGTACCATTCGGGAGCGGAATCAGCTCGTCAAAGATCCTCCGGTCAAAATCAATCGCTCCGACCCAGTGGATCCCTTGAATAATTTCTCGTGATACCATACTACCAGCGATTACTCCTTCCTGAAATTTTTTCTTGATGCGCCGCAGATCGGACACTGCAAGTCATCTGGCAGTTCAGAAAAACCTCTACCATGGGTATGTTCCGTATCAGTTCCCCCTTTTTCGGGTCGTACACATGACCACAGATAGTACAGGTATATTTTTCCAGCAAATGAAAAAACCTCCGGATGTTTTTTTGAACCGGTACAAAATAGCGTGGAGATTTGAATTAATCATTTCGATACTACACCAACCCTAACAAAGACACCGAGGAAATTATTGATACGTATGCTCACTGACAGGATCCTCAAGATGATACCGTTCAACAAAGAACCTGAATGAATGGTTTTTCTTTCCCGCCGTATCGATTGAGAAGTACTTGAGGATTTCAAACATAAAATCGATACGTGAATCATACTTTTTTGGGATGAGACGATTAAAATCCTCCTTGGTGAGATCATCGGTGAAGGGAAGATTGGGAACATTAAGGTTCTGCACAGATTCCAGTGAAAGGCCGGCATAGTACCAGCTTTCGATCTCTTTTATTACCACAATAATACTTCCCCCATCGATGTGACTGAAGTGGGAGTAAAGGATCTGTTTTTTATCCCGCACTGATTGTTCAGTATCAATATCCGCAACAAAAATATAGTCGTTGTTCATTTGCCTGATACTCTTTAGAAAATTATCCACTTTCGTGCGTTTGATGGATGCATACGGGATAATCTCTACTGCATCATAAAGGGTGATAAAAAGTGGTTTTATAATACGCCCGAAAAACCTGACATCATCTTCACCCTCAACGAGTATGAAAAGGCGTTTTTTCATGCTTATAATCCCAGCAGGTTCTGGACGTAAAGTTCCTCGATCCCGATCTCATTTTCCAGAAAAGTCCGGACTTCCTCCTTGTCAGCCGGACGGGAAATGATAGAAAATCCTTCATTATCACGGGATACGAGGAGGAGATTCTCTATTGAGGCATGTTTCACAACCTCGGTAGTATGGGTTGTAATAATAATCTGCTTTCTTTTTGAAGATTCCTTCATCATTGCAATAACCCGGGCGACTAAAAACGGGTGGAGGTGACTTACGGGTTCTTCGATGATAATAAACGGCTTTTCTTCAAAGTAGAGAGCGATGATAAGGGCAAAGATAGTCATGGTGCCATCTGAAAGGGATGATGAGGGAAGATCGTGATTCTTTACGTATCTTTCACGGAGTGTGAGGACCAGCGAAATGTCCATGAACTTTTCAACAGAGAAATCCTCGATAAAGGGAAGTACATCACGCAACAGGTTTGAAAATTTCCGTTTTTTTTCCGGATCCCCGATAATATTTTTCAGGACAAGCGCAAGGTTTCCGGCATCCTCCTCAAGCTCCCTTTTTCCCGTGATCGCCACTCCTTTTTTCATGAGCTTGGGGTCGATATCATACACGGCAATACGATCAAAGAATTTTTCCCCATGGGGAATAAGATATGCGTACGAAGTTTCCAGGAGAAGGGTCTTTTCCGGCAGGTTTTTCCCACGGAAAAACGGGGGGATGATTTCCTGTTCGGTAAGGGAACAACCTTCCGGGAGATCAACCGCATACGTCAATTCACCACCAACACTCGTCACGCGTATCTCACCGCGTCCGATGCTCTGTTTTTCGACAATGTGGTTATTTTCACGTGTGCATGACATCACCTCGCAACCCATAATGATCGTGTCCTTGGTGATCGTAAACCCGTCTCCCCGGGGATGAAACCTGATCGCAAACTCATAGGACGACTGACACGATTGTATGGCGAGAAGCGATGTGTTCCTGCCTTGACGTTCAAGAACTTCTGACTTTTTATCGGGCAGATAAACAATCTTAATCTGAAGGTCTTTTAAAGGCCCGATCTTCATATTCTGAAGATATTCAGACCCCCCCTGCATTGCGATCGCATTGACAATCCCGTGTTGTGCAATATCCCGCAGGAATTTAAAGATGCTAATGAAATTGGATTTTCCCGCGGCATTGGAACCGATCACGACGTTGAACCGGGATAACTCTATATCAAGTTCTGAAAAACTCTTGAAATTTTCCACATGAATACGCTGAATTGGCATATGAACTCCGCATGTCATCGTCACCCTTGAACAAAAAGAAGATATTGGTTATACTTTTTTTAACAGATGGTTCCTAAAGGGATATCCCAAAGCTTCCGGGATTGAGAATAAGGATTGCGTAGCTGAGATACCCGGCAAAGGATACCCAGCCAAAATAGGGTATGAGCAACGCTGCTGCAGGAATGGAAAACCGCCACACCTGGAGGATAGTACAGAGCAGAACTGCCCAGAGCAATACGATAGCCATGAAACCAAAAAATGTTGAATGAAGACCGAAAAAGAAAAATGACCATCCAATATTCACGATAAGCTGGAAAATAAAGAGGATCAGGCCTATTTGTACTTCCCGGTTCTTTAAACCCGACTGCACGATCAGGTAAAGAGAAATTCCCATGAGAATATAGAGTGCGGTCCATACCGGTGCAAAAACCCATGAAGGAGGATTGAGATCATGCTTTTGCAGACCGTCATACCATGTAGGAATGGCAGGGGTTGTATAATAAGAACCGATATACCCCGCAAGCAGGCATATGCCAACTGCAATAACGAAATAGAGTATCTTTTTTCCCGTCATTACTGTCTAGGGTAGTATTTGAAAGGATGGCATAAAAGTTTATTGGATGGAAAAAGTGCGATTATTATACCAAGATGACATCTCTTATCGTCGCATAACCTCATTTTCCTTTCCGATAAAAACGCAGGGAATCGATCCATGAAAAAATACCGAAGCCGCTTGGGTGTTTTTCTGGAAACACTCCCTCGGCAACGGATTTTACTTCCTCGATAGAATAGAATGCTTTCGGGTGGAACTGTTGAATGATACCCACGACATGGAGCAGGTCCTGCCGTTTTATGATAGTAAAGTCCATTTTCACCCTGCCCGTCGCACCTGCACCATCAATGCTGGTTACCCCACAATCATGTGAACGGAGATAATTCATGAGTTCCATGGGACCCCTTTGGTGATGATGCGGACACTGGTGAGCCCGAGCGATATTTTTTCTTCGATGAGCATACTGATGAAAGTACCTGAAGCAGACCCGGCTCCATAGGCAATATACGCAACGATATTTGTCAGGTTGTTCATTGCCTGACCGATGGCAAGCAGCCAGATAATCACTTCGAAAAAACCGATTATGGGAGCCAGATACTTAATTCCTTGGAGATGAAAATTACCCGGATAGTGCCAAGGCTCACTTCGCAGATTCGGGCACAGAAGATCATGAATGGCAGGACCGCATAGGTTACAATTTCGGGAGCAAGAAACGATTCGACTATTAGTGTCTATTTTTTCTCGATCTCAAGTGTTAATAGTATGTGGTATTGAAGATAATGGCGCTGCAGAAACGGACATAAACCAACCGGGTTCACTCCGGACCCATGAAAATCGTATTATATGCAAAGGACCCCCGCATCATATCTGAAAAAATACGATTTTCATAGGAACACACATGAATCACGACTCAGACAAACATCATGAAAAACAGCAGGTCTTTCATAGTAATTCCTTGTGTTTTTAGCAATCATCAAAAAATAATCGTGTGATAAAGGGTGAGCAGGGCGGTCTTGTGCTCCCCGGCACATTGGCCGATGGTGACAAGGTACCTGTTCAGGGAAGATCGCAATTGAGAGTGGGCACGAACGTGCGGGGATTAAACTCTGTTGAGTGTCCAGAACCAATGTGTACACTTCTCCAGAATCGTGATGAATACCAGATTTTCACTTGAGCAAAAGAAAACCTAAAAGTTTAACCTGCAGTATTGAAAAACGCTGAATCAAAAAGAAATGTGGAAAAGTAAGGGAAAAAAGGTTCTACATTTAATTGGTTATCTGGAATTTCTGGTTCCATGTCCCTTTCTGTTGGCCGTCGATATTAAGAACAGTTACATCCCAGTCACCGACCCCTGCACCATTTGATAACCCGAGATCGAGCGTGCAGAGGATTTTTGTCGAATCGGTAGATACCGGACTGTTACAAACGATTTCGGTTGAACTTTTTACAATGGTAACCTTCACACCTTCTTTAAAGTTCTGTCCATTGATTGTTAGGGATACCGTGTTATTGAGTGCACCCTGACGGGGACTGACTCCGGATATGACAGGAGGTGAATCACCAAGGGTAAACGCGCCTACCTTTGTATCAGACTGACCGTCGGGATTTGTAACAATGAGATTATAACTGCCTTTTTCTGCTTTCGAGAAGGAAAAAATACCATCAATTTTTGTCGCAGAAGGTACTGACACACCGGTTGCATACAATACAGAATATCCAGCTCGCAATAACTTTACCGTTGCACCACTCCTGAAGTTATCCCCGGAAATTGTTACACTCACCGTCGCATCACTGCCTCCGGTGGTTGGTGAAATACCCGATATAACGGGTGCGTTTCCTGAAAGCACAGTGGTAACGGTTGGGGGAACTGTTGGTGTGATAATCGGGATAGAAGCGATATTCACGTGTGATATTCTTACCGGATAGACTTTCTCAACAAGGGTTCTTTCAACCTTCTCACCGGTTTTGTTGTTGATAAAATGTCCCCAGGATCCATCCGGATTTTTGTAGAGCAGTTGTCGCGTATACTGGTCGGTCGAACTGTCATACTTTGTTATGACATATAACATATTTTCCGTGGTGAATGCTGTTTTTCCAATGATATCTCCTGCTACGTACTTTGCATTAGATACTGCTGTTGTCTGGACTGTCGTGGTACCAGCGGGAGATTGATCCGAACATCCCGCAATTAACACTCCAGAAATCAGGATAATAGTGATAAGTAAACCATAGCAAAATTTTTTTATCATACTGGTATCCTTCAACGCAGGACTGTATAAGATTTTTTATCGTTTTAATACTTATGATGCGGGTACTGATCACCCTGTCGCTGTTCAAGACAGGTCGGACCCGACGTGAAAACAACGTTCTTTCTCTGCTGAGCAGAATTCATGGTATCAGATCGGGAATATCATAAACTTGTGCTGTGGAGATATCCTTTTTGAAAACTCTCTTAACGCTCCTGGGGCTTTTGGTAAATGTTGCCTTTCGCTCCCGCCGCTGGGGCAGCCCCCATCTAGGGATAGTTCTTAAAGAAGGTAATACAGCACTATCGCACAGCTCAGGGGCGGTCTGGGGGGACAGGCACAGTCCCCTCCGTCAATATCTGTTTTGTCTTTTATTGAAAAAACAAGGTTTTCTAAAGAGCATGAACATGATATTCCTGTCATTTTTAGGGTATCTTAATGGTCACAAAATTCCGTGAAAGATACCAATGGATAATGATTAATGTACAAACCGCAAGACCCGCACTTATCCAGACATACGGGACAGCATTCTGCACATAGAACGGGTTAATGCGATCAGCCATGGTAAAAACGCTGCATACCGCTACTACAAGGATAGTTGCATATACTTCACGAACGGCAAAGAAAAAAATTGCCGCAATAATCCCGATAATAGCGGATGAGAAAAGCACATCCTGCTGCAGGAAAGCAGGAAAGTATGCAAACGTCGTCACACCGAACAGCACCGTAGTTACCATGATCCCGACAGAAATCGAAATTATTGCCCCTCCACTGCGGACAAACGCCTGCACGTGAGTCCCCATAAGAACCCAGCACATCATCACTGATGCGATCGCACCAGGCAAGAGGAGAATGATGGCGTTTACGAACGCGAACCGGTCAGTCCCGAACGGATTGAAAAGGATGACGGCTCCGTAGCCGATACTGCAGGTCAGGACACATGCAAGGAATGTGCGTCTTAATGCCCGGAATCCGATCTGGAACATGTTGACAGCACCTGAAATAAAGGTGTTTCGTATATAGAGCAGCGGCGCAACTATACCGGTGATAATGCATGCAATGATTGTGTATAGGAAGATTCCGGGAGGGTCAAAACGCTCAAAAGTGTGCATACTCCCTTCAAGCAGGAAGGTCTCAAGCAACCATGTCGTATATATCGCAAAGGGAATTACCAGCAGCCGTAGTGTTGCAGAACGCAATTCGGGAGATTGTTGCCCGGTCACGTTAAGGACACCTGTAGGGGAATTCCCGTAATTTGCATGTAGTTGTCATAGGAGATACCGATATATTGCACGGTTACATGTATAGTGTCGTTCGTTTTATTCACCATTAATCGCTATCTAGTGGACGGCGATGGGAACACGTTATGTCCTCATCAGAAGGAGCTCATGGATAGCCTGTTTTCGGTCGTTTGCCTCAATCTCATGTACGGCCATTTTGTCATCAAAACAGGGAAGGGATCGGGAAAAAAACGTGCCGAGCGCGATCCGTGCGTCGCTGTTATAGTCCCATTCCCTGGCTTTTATGCACGCGGATTCAAAGTTTGTCGGGTCATGATCTGATAGTTCGTAGACCCGTGGGGTATAGTAGTCAGCAGCGGGAAAGAACGTGGCACAGATCTGGAGCACATCTATAAACGCAAAACCCCTGTGTGCAATGCCCTCCAAAACCAGCTTCTTTAAAAGATCCATCTTCTTTGTATACCCCCGTGCGACATAGGTTGCCCCGCTTGCAAGCATCAACTCGAGGGGATTGAAAGGATATTCCGCAGTACCTGAGGGAGTAGATTTTCCTTTGAAACCCAGTGGTGATGTGGGTGTATATTGCCCTGTTGTAAGTCCGTACACCCGGTTGTTATGGATGATCACCGTGATATCGATATTGCGTTTGGCAGCAAAGATCAGGTGATCAAGCCCTTCGGCATAGGAGTCACCGTCACCAGTGCAGCAGATAACGGTTAGCCGGGGGTTGCCAAGTTTGATGCCGGTCGCTACCGGGATCGTCCGCCCGTGAAGTGCGTAAAAACTGTTGATATTAAGATAATCAGCGATTTTTGCATGGCACCCGATGCCGGACACCAAAACAACATCATCAAGCGATTTCCCCTCATGCTCCATCTCCATAAGTATATTTTTCAACGTATGCTGGATGGAAAAATTTCCACACCCCGGGCACCACGTATTCTGTGTATCGGTAATGATCTGGCGTCCTGTCATAGGATCATCTCCTTTATCTTTACCAGCAGGTCATCAGGAGAGAAGGAGCGCCCGTCATACCGCAGGATCCTTTCGTCGGGAACGATCCCATACTGCCCGGCAAGCGTGGCAAGTTGTGCTGTCGCATTCTCCTCTACGGCAATCAGCCTCGTGACTCCCGTGATCGCATTTTTCAATTGAACCACGGGGAATGGAGAGAGAATTACCGGCTGGATCACCCGCAGTCCGAGAAGCGATGCTATTTCATTACAAACACCCTTAGTGGATCCCCAGCAGAGCAGTGCTGTGGAAGCCTCAGGAGCTCCTGATAGATTGATACCGGGATATCGTTGCATTTCCTCTGACAGGCCTTCCCACTTGCGCAACCGTTTTTTTGTCATTTGCATTACAAGAGCAGCCTCTTCGCTCGTGATACCTGCCTCATCATGCGCATAGCTGTTCACCTTGATAACCGCATCTTTCATTCCCGGAAAGGCAAGCGGTGATATGCCTGAGGGCACATCTGCATACCGGAGATAGGGCGCATTCCCCAACCACCCTGGTGAGTCCCCCCTTTGGACATCTGAAATCGCAGCAGGATCGACACTATAGGTTCCCTCAGAAAGGGTTTTGTCAGTGAGGATGAATGCAGGAATCTGAAATTTCCATGCTACATTCATTGCGATTTCTGACCAGAACAGTGCTTCCTGCGCATCCCCCGGGGCAACAATCAATCGGGGGTACTCTCCCTGTCCGGCGTTGACGATGAACTGGAGATCAGACTGGGCGGTATAGGTAGGAAGGCCTGTTGAAGGCCCGGTGCGCTGGGACACCACAAGCACGAGGGGTAGCTCTGCCATTCCGGCAAGGGAAAGTCCTTCGGTCATCAGGCAGAATCCGCCTCCTGATGTGCCCACTGCCGACCGTTTACCGGCATAGGCAAACCCGAGTGCCATCAGGATTACCGCAATCTCGTTCTCTGGATGCACGACCGTAATGCCGAACTTTTCCTGGTGCTCGGCGAGGAAATGGAGGAGGCTTGATGAGGGTGTCATGGGATACGAGACATAGGAATCAAGTCCTCCTTTCACCATACCCACCCCGATCGCTTCATTCCCGGTGAAAAGGGGGCGGGGCGGTTTTATCCCTTTGCTCACAGGGTGTACTTTCTCTCCCTGATCATAGGCCCTCTTTGCCACGTTCAGGTTAAGATCAACTCCTTTGGAGATATGGGCAGTAAATACCGCTTTAACAACATCCCATTCAATACCTGCTGCTTTTGCAAAACCCCCTAAAATTGCCGAGTTCCCCATGATTGCAGGGGCATGTTCCCCGGTCAGAATCGCCTGGACCGGAATACCCTGACCAGCAGATTTCACCAGATCTGCATTGAAAATGATCACAGTTTCACGGGTACATTTGTCCCGGTGCCGCTCTAGTGTTTCATTGTTGAGTGCCAGGATAAAATCCAGGTAATTCCAGCACGTTCCGACACTCTGTTCTGAACCCCGTATGATCGCAAAGTTATGCCCCCCACGTATGAGGGACGGGTATTCAAAGTACAGGTATATATCATAACCAAGGTAGTTGAGCAGCTGGGCAACCAATGCACCCGCACTGTTAATCCCGTCACCCGCTTTCCCTCCGATCAGCACAGAAACGTCTTTCATGAGGATTTCCCGTATGTTCTGATACTTTTTTTGGAGAGGTAAATATGTTGGCATACGGTATTGCTGAGGTTCTTTTTTTTACGTAAGGGGAACAATCACTTTGTCGATTTTCATAAAATCCACCGCATTTATTCACGTAGTTATATTAAAATAGAGCGACATCTCCTATCCACATTATATATACAGGGGAGTCATAATTTTTTTTAAATACTGTCAATTCATTGATGTGAACCGGGCAACAATGTCATTATTACAGCCCGCTGTTCAAAACAATCGATCTTTATCTTACATGATAGCAACGAGGGAGAATCGTGAATAATGAGAGTCTAAGTCTGGATAAGAAGTCCTTCGCTATTTATTCCACAACTGGCATGGACATTGACGGCCTGGTCAAGGCGATCCGACATCACAACCTTGGTGTCCGCTGGCGGGCTGCACTGGCACTGGGAGATCTTGGTGAGCCGGCAGTAAAACCCCTCATCCGTGCACTTAAGGAACATGATCAGGACGTTCGTTGGCTGGCTGCACTCGCTTTGGGCAAGATCGGCAGGGAGGCAATACCCCATCTCATCAGGGCTATGCATGAAAAGGATTATGATGTCCGCTGGCATGCTACCCGTATACTGGCAGAAATTGGGGAGCCGGCAATACCCCAGCTCGTGTCCCTGCTC
>Ga0209777_10005527_pt1 | contig 14517 bp, 15 predicted proteins | sample FrelakmetHBP12HB_FD_187147 | JGI IMG/M metagenome (GOLD analysis project Ga0209777, IMG submission 187147) | Freshwater lake sediment microbial communities from the University of Notre Dame, USA, for methane emissions studies -HBP12 HB (SPAdes)... | ecosystem: Environmental > Aquatic >...
TGGCGCGCCAGCGCCTCAGCATCCCGCACCCCAACGCAGCGGGCAACGATCCGCGGGATGCTGCATTTATCCCAGCTGATCGAGTGCCAGCATCTGCCTGAAGAATCTCCACGAAGATGTCAATTGTTGACCTTGGATAGACCTCTTTGATGATGACGGGATCAATTGCTTCTCTGCTCACTTTTGAGATCTCTATACTCCTTCGGTCTGGACCTGGTCGTTTTCGTTCCTCTACGGAAAAAGACGCCATATTGTAGCGGTACCTAATAATTGCGCGGTTCGCTTCCTGTAAGTGCCGGGGGTGCACTGCCCTCGGCCCATAAACGGCGGCAATCACCTTGTTCCCACCGTGTTCGACATAACACGAACCATCAGCCCGTTCGAGCACGCCGACTTCAAATTTGATTGGACGTAACTCGTTGGGAAGACGATCGTCTATTCTCTTACCGTTTTTAATGAACTCCATGTTTTTCTTCCTCTAGAAACTTGGTTATCCTGTCTGTAAGTCCTGACGTATGGGCCTCTTGCTCTATCCGTTTGATCACTTTGACCGCTAGCTCTTCATCCGACGCTTTTCCATTGATCCAAATCCGGCCGTTTTTTCCGACGAAGATGTTGACGCTGAGTTTTTCCTTGAGCAAGCTGATCATTGATCCGGCCCGTCCGATAACCCGCGGGACTTTTGTATATGACACCTCGACGACCCTGCCACTTCGCAGCACGCGCAATTGGCCTTCTCGGGGCGCGAGCTCTATTTTCATTGACCGATCCACATCTACTACCTTGAAGATCGCGAGGTCGCCTACGCGCATAATCTTCGCCATTTCGCTCGATTCAATGCGGCGCGGGTACTCTGAGATATGCATGAGCGCTTCGTATGGTGCGTTGATGTCGACTCTCCAATTTGAGAAGCTAATGTCTGATACCATTCCAATGACTACGTCGCCAATCGTTGGGAGGTACTTTCCAGAAAGGGGAATTACGCGTATCTTTTCCCTTTCATCAGCAAGTCCGTATATCAATGAGTATACTTTTCCATTCTCCACGTAGGTCCCTTCTGCAGCTTTGGCAGCGTCATCTGATAGAAGGTCTCCGGGCACGACGATCGTCTTGTCGACTTTTTCTAGTTTTCTCATTTTTGCCCCCCCCGGGTAATAATTCGCGTCTCGGCTTCCCCTCTTGATAATCGATTAACGAGCTCATAGAAATCGTTTTGCAGTCCTGCAGGAAACCGGACCACACCGATCCAAGAGCCGTCCTGTTGCCACTCCTGTTTGACAATCTTGCCGAAGCGCTGAATTGCCCCTTGTGATTTTGCAGCGTAGTGGGTCGGTACCTTGACAGCGATATCTACTTCTTCAAACCTGATGGGTATGAGTGGTCGGATTGCTTTTAGTGCGATATTGACTTGTTCGTCGACGCTTTTAAAAGGATCGACGTTGACTTTTGCTTCTTCAAGTGCCTTTTCTATTCGCTGTGGTGGATGGGGCAAGCCGGTTTGGGGATTTATAGCATTGGCAGCGATGGTAGCGACTAATTGCTTTCGCTTGCGCTCTTGAATATTATGCCTCTGCTGAGCGGTGAGATGAAGGTCTCCTTCTGTAATTATGCGCTTAGCAATAGCTGTAGGGTCTATTGTGCCAAACACGTTTTTGAGGCCTTCATCAGATGCTTTTTCCCCTTTTGACGCGTCTTTGAATACCTCTTCAATCGCTAGTACAGCATCCATGTCAATATCACGACCTTCTCGCAATGATAAAGCATTTTCGGGGTCAGCAAGCACTTCAAAGTGTTCGCCGCCTCTGGAGAATCGAGCGACAACTGCGTTGTCGAGAGATACCATCTATATACTCCTCAGTGCCGTACGTTTATGCAGGCCCGAAAAAATCTGAAACCATCACTCTTTAGGCATCGAATCGAGCACGCTCTTCGCATACGCTTTGAGCTCATCCGTGCCTAACTTTTTAAAACGTTTATCTTTCGCATATATAGCAGCAATTTCGATGGTGTCGACTGTAATCTTGCCTTCAGTTGCTTTGTAGAGCGCTTCAAGCCCGAGTCTTATGGCGTTGTCAATATCGGCGTTTTCATCATACTTCTCTTCGAGAAATTCCATAACAGAATTTCTCCCCGAACCGATGCCCGTGGCCTTGACCATCAAAAGGGCGCCACTAGGGTCTGTTTCAAAAAGGCGCGGGCCCGAATCATCAATACCACCTATAAGTAATGCGGTCCCATAGGGCCTAACGCCGCCGTACTGTGTGAAAGTTTGTTTATGGTCAGCAATCTTTTTCGCGAGTGTTTCAATCCCTATGGGTTCATTATACACAACACGATTTATCTGCGCGTCGACACGGGCGCGGTCGATCAATGCTCGAGCGTCAGCCACAAGGCCGGAAGTCACGGCGCCAATATGATCGTCTATCTGGAAGATCTTCTCGGTGGATTGGGGCTCTAGAAGCCGACTAGAGATACGTTTATCCACGAGCAGGACCACGCTATCCTTTGCTTTTATACCGACAGACGTGGTACCCCGTTTCACAGCTTCGCGCGCATACTCTACTTGAAATAGCCTACCGTCCGGTGAAAACACGGTGATTGCCCTATCGTACCCCATTTGTGGTGCCATCTGCATTATATTAGCCTCTCGTTGTCATCTATCGTGATGCCGATGAACTGGACATCGGCGCGATCAATAGTCTCTCTATCTTCTGGAATTATATCAATTTCCTTGCCGCATATCCTCACTGCTTTCCCGGATATGGGCACTGTCACATAAGAAGATATAATGCGTCGTATTTTCTCTTCAATTTGTAAATACTTTTCTATAGCAGCCTTTATCGTTCCTGAAGTGCCTATAGTCGTCACGCATACCCGATTGTTCTTGATTTTGCCTATGCTTGCTAACACCGCTTGTACTTCGGGAACGTGTCGGAAGTCACATCGTACTAGTCCTTTTGTCCCGTCAAACGCGACGACTCTGACGCTCAGCTTGCTCACGCCAACATCTCCAAAAAGGCTTTTTGCAGTTCTGGCTATCTCTGTTTGCAGATCCCTAGCTTTTATGGGATCTTCAAAGCTCAGCCTGAAGGCAACGTAACGATAGTTGTCTCGCAAAGTAGGCGAAAGTGGCTTTATATGCTCGCCTCTTTTTTCTGCACTCTGCGTTCTAAAATACTCAGCGGTGCTTTAGACAAGGCGATTTCAGCTTCCTGATCAGTAAAAAGCAAAAGCCTTGCGAGCGCTTTAAGTTGACGGGGAGCTCGCAGGTCCAAGTGTGAATAGGCATCACTCGTAATAATGACCTGCACTTCAAACTTCCGGCACAATGAGACGTTTCTGCGCTGGAATGCGAGTAAGCGAGATCTTTCCCGTTCTTCTGTTTTCCAAAAAAAATCTAAGCTCAAGCCTAGCGCGACTTCGTTTTTCTCTGCGAGTTTTGCGGTTACTTGGTTTATGCCGCTGTATTTCCCCCTTTCGGGGTGCATTAAAACATCGACTCTATCGTCCTTGCACGCTGCCCTGTTAATTCGCTCATCTCCACCGTGCACGCTTACGATTGTCGATATATCTTTAAAGTACGCAATTTTCTTACGTAAATCGCGAACGGTAGCCGCGACAATTTCTACACCTAGGGGCAAACTCGAATCTGGAAATTGAGACCAATACGGCGAATGGGCCGTTGCTACGATTTGAGAGAAGCCTAGATGGTAAGCTACGAGGTTGAGCCGTTTTAGCGTGTCTGCCCCTTCGGGAAAGGCGTGAACGCCTATATCAACATATGCATTCATTGTTTAATACATTGCGAGCAATCTCGACCGCTATCTCTACACGAGCTGGATATGCTGCTATCCTTGCTCGAACAACTATTGGGTCGTTTCTCCCTAGCTCTAGGGCTCCACATGCAGCTGTCTGTTTGTTGAATTTCATAACGAGGGTGCATCTTTCGCTGAGATACTGAGGAACTTGCCTTCGCAACTGCATTAAGTCACGTTTGGAGAGCTTATTCCTAATCGCGTCAATAACTTGGCGTATCTCTTGAGCCTCTCCTGTTTGTGCTTTAAGAACCACGATAGCGTTTCCGAAGTGACCTGTGACTGGTTGGCGATCGATTCGCACGTTTTCTGGCACGATCAAGCGGAACGCTGTAGCGACTTTGCTCTCATCTTCAGTGCCTTGGACAAAAGCGCTGACGGCTATGCTGTGAAATGCTTTTTTTCGCCGGACGCGGTGGATCGTTGCCATTCACGATAAGAAGTAGAGTAATGCCTGGGGAAGGGGTTAGGTCCCTCTATGTCCGTGAGAGCTAAGTGAGGGCACCGTTTTTTCGGCGCCTCGACCTTTTTTCCCTAGACCGCGGCCTTTTTGACCTGCACTTGTTTTGCCCCTAAAAGCGCGCCCCCGTGAAGACGCTGTCCAGCTAAGACTTCGGTCGCTAAGGATGCGCGGGTGGTTTGGGTCAATAAGTATTATTTCATACCACTTCGATTTCCCGTCTTGTCCTACCCAGTAAGAGTTTAACACTTCTAAGTTTGGGAATTTACGCGAAGCACGTTCCTCTGCAATGCGCTGTGAGCTTTTTCGAGCAGTCAGCCTCTTAACTCCGAGATGCTTTGTCCTTCGGCCTCCGCGTGGACGCTGTTTCCTTCTGCCTCCGCGCCATGTTCTAACTCGAGCGGTGATGACACCTTGTTTTGCTTTATATCCTAGATCTCTTGCTCGATCAAGTCGCGTAGGCCGTTCGATGCGAATAACTGACGGTTCGCGCCGCCACGTTTGCAGTCGCTGCCACATAAGGCTTTTGACGTAACTACGTTCAGGCGTTTTCCAGGCATCCCGTATGAATCCGTACATAGATTTCATTTCTTATCCTCTCGTGGTCGGTTCAGCTTTTATGCTACATTCCTAAGGATACGTGTTGCACTCCCAATGGGACACTGATTACAAAAGAAGATCATGAAACATATATCTTTCCTACTTGGTACGCGAAGTCGTGACTATTTTGATTATATCGCCGTTTTCCAATTCGTTATGCTCGCCAAGCCGCTTTTTCGAACGTGCGTCTATAGCGTATATAAAACCGCGTCCGATATCAGAATGAATCTTAAATGCGAGATCTTTTGCATTCTTCCCTTTTTTAATTAAGAATGCATCCGGCAAGACTCTTCCTTGCTTGTCCGACCATCGGTGTTCGTCTTCCACTGGATATACGACGATATATCTAAGCACGTCGAACACAGTCGTGTTTAGGCACTTTTGAACCCCTGTGGCACCATCATCAATGAACTTCTGTAAGCGCTCAAGAGCTGTTGTTTGTTGCTGATTTAGCGATGCAACTATCGTGAAATGAGTATCACCCGGGACATAAGCGACGAGTCCTTTCTGCTGGGCAAGTCGTAGCGCAAGTTCAGCCTCACCGCTTGTTGCCACTGCATCTTTGCATGCGTCCGCGATCCGTGCAAGGTTGTGCGACGAAGCGACGTCTTTTTTGTTTGCTGCTATCACTATAGGTTTTGCGATCCTTCTCACTTGTTGCGACAAGTTTACTATATCCGCACGCTGCCAGCTTTCTGGCGACTTGTCGAGAAGTCCAAGCTTCAACATGGCGTTTTTTATTTGGTGTTCCTCTATGTTGAGTCCTGCTAGCTGAGTAGCGATCACGTGCGATACGTTGTGCTCGAGCTGCGTTTTCTTGGCGAGTCTTTGCCAGTTCTTTTCGATAATGCCAGCAATCCACAACGAGATCTCGCTTTCGAGTAAGGCGATGTCTTCTAACGGATCGTGCGAGAGCGCGCCGAGCACGTTGCCCTCTATGTCAGTGCCACCTGAAGCGTCAATCACGTTTATGATCGCCTCTGATTGGCGGAGGTTGTCGAGGAAAGTATTGCCGAGTCCACGCCCCTTGTGAGCATCTGGAACCAAGCCAGCGACGTCAACGAGCTCGATAGGGACAAATCGTACCCCGTCCAAGCAGTGGCCGCACCGGGCTTCAAGCTGCGTGCACGGACACGACGCGCGCACACTCGAAGAGCCTCGATTAGCGCTGATGGTTGTAAAAGGATAGTTTGCTATCTCGACGTTTACAAGTGTTGCAGCTTTAAAAAAGGTTGATTTGCCTGTATTGGGCTTGCCGGCAAGAGCGATTGACAAGCTCATTTAAAGATCACATCCGCTTCTTGAAGCAGCTGTTTTGCCCACTGTAGCTTTTTCTTCTTTATGGGGCTAACGTTGCTATCAAAAAAATCAAATCCGATCGCGCTGACTTTTCGGGCGCTGTACTCTTTCGCTAAAAAGACCGCTCTGTCTCCATCGGTAAAACCGCCTATATTGAGCACGTTTGTCAGTGGCCTAGCTTGCGTCGTACCAAGCACGGTACTTAATGACGGGACATGTGCCTCTATGGCATTAATATTGTCTCCATGGGCGTGAATAACCATGATCGCGCACATAGCATTTGCGAGCTTCAGATCTTTGATGCTCCCGTCTAGATCGGATACGATTACGTGGGGAATAACCCCCTGCGCCAAAAGCATAGAAGTGGCACCATCGGCCGCAATGATCGTCTCTCGAGCCGCAATTTTGCCGCTTTTAATGTCGCGAATTAAGGTCGGCGCTTTGCCGCAAACGAGGACTTCGCGTCCATTGATGATGTGGAAGAGTTTGCTTTTTGTCGCTTCAAAGCTTCCTTTTAAAGTCAACAAGTGGGACAAAATGCAAGCGCAACGCTCATCTTCAGCAATGTCAAATCCGAAATCACGCGCGATTTCTCGGTAGATAGGACCCCACTCTCTCAGATCCATGACCTATTCTGCCAGCGAGATCGATATTGGATTGCCTTCGATCATCCACTCTTTGCTAAGTTGCGCGTCTGTAACTTCCCCCTCTACGAGGGATATCGAAAGCGTCTCATCTTTGACATAAGATTCAAATGCTTGAATCGCCTCTGAAAATTCGGCCGAGCACCGGTAACCGACCCGGATTCGAGCGGTGTAAGCCAAATCCAGCTCTTTACGCATGACTTGTATTCTCCTCACAATCTCTCGAACGAGCAATTCTCGGCGGAGTTCGACGTTCAATTCGGTGTTTAGAAAGACGCTAAGCCCCCGGTCCTCACTTTTTATTAGGCCAGGCTTTGTTTTTTTCGAGATAGTCAAATCTTCCTTTGACAAATTGATTGTTTTTCCAGCGACCTCTATCTTTATGTCATTATCTAGTTTCTCAAGCACTTCACGAGGCGCTAAGCTGCTCAGCTCTTGTTTGATTTTAGGGACTAAACCCTTATATTTAGGCCCGATTTTGGCGAAATTCAGGCCAACGTGGTACTCGATGAGACTCTCTTCGTTTGTTTTGAAATCGATAGTTTTTAAGTTGAGCTCATTCTTGACTATCGCTTTAAGCTCATCGTTCTTGAGTTCAGGTCCAATGCAGATCATTTCTTTAAGCGGCTGTCGTGTTTTGATGTGAGCTGAAGATCGCGCAGCCCTTCCCGCTTCGACGATTCGCTTGGTATAGTCCATCTCTTGCTCGGTTTCAGGAATCGAGCGATTAGCGTTCGAATCGGGATAAGACTCTAGGTGAACGCTTTCTTTGGCCCCTTGAGCGTAGCGAGAAAGAGTTTTGTATAAATGCTCCGAAATAAATGGCGTAAAGGGGGCGATAAGCTTGCTTAATGTGCTTAAAGTCTCGAAAAGAGAGACGTAAGCGGAGACCTTGTCTAAATCTCGTTCGTTCTTCCAGAAACGCCTCCTTGATGTTCTGACAAACCAATTGCTTAGCTCTTCTATGAATGAGTCTATTACGACGGTTGCTCCATAGTAGTCGTACCTCTCCATATGCGTTACTACTTCCGAAACCAGTCCATTTAGCCGTGAAAGCAGCCACCGGTCAATGATATTTCTCTGTTTGTCGGGGAGATCCCACTCTGCATCGTACTGGTCTATCTCTGCATATGTCGTGAAAAATGAGAGGACGTTCCAAAGCGTAGAGATCGTCTTACGCTGAGACTCGACGATTGCTTCTTCATAAAACTTTTTAGGAGTACCGGGATTACCAGTGCTAAAAAGGTACCACCGCAGGCTATCAGCCCCTTCGCTGTTCAGAATTTGCCATGGATCAACTGTGTTACCTTTACTTTTTGACATCTTTCGACCATGTTCGTCCACAATGTGGCCGAGGCTTATAACGTTGTTATACGCGTTCGATCCGAATACGGCGCTCGCTATTGCGTGCAAGCTATAGAACCAACCGCGCGTCTGATCGACGCCTTCTGCTATGAAGTCCACCGGCATCTTGCAATCGTCGCTATGCTCGAACGGATAGTGCAGCGATGCGAAAGGGGCGCAACCAGAGTCGTACCAGCAGTCAATAACATCAGGAATACGGTGCATCGTCTCTGGGCATTCGTCGCAGGGAAAGACAACGCTGTCGATATAGGGTTTGTGGACATCACTAAGAACGGCCGCCGAGTCTGTTCGCTGTTTCAGCTCATCGATACTTCCGACGAACGTCACGTGGTTGTTGGGACACTTCCAAATGGGTAGCGGCGTACCCCAGTAGCGCTCTCTACTTAGCGCCCAGTCACGTGCATTTTCGATAAAGTTGCCGAAGCGTCCGTGTTTCAGCACTTGTGGATGCCACTGGACCAGTTCGTTGTTTCGAGTTAGCACATCACGCAAAGAGCTCATCTTTATAAACCACGTCTTACGAGCGTAGTACATAAGTGGCGTCTCGCAGCGCCAACAGAATGGATAGCTGTGTGTGTGCATCTCGCTTTTGAATAGCAAGGCCCGGGCAGCAAGATCCTCAGTAATCACGGCGTTAGCCTCAGTGAAAAACAGCCCGCCAACTAAAGCGACGTCATCGTCAAACCGGCCATTAGGTCTAACGAGCTGGACGAGGGGGAGGCCGTGGGCCTTTGCTACGTTGAAGTCATCCTCTCCGAAAGCCGGAGCGATATGAACGATGCCCGTACCCTCAGTCGTGCTGATAAAATCTGCAAGCACAACGCTTAGCTGCGCGTTACTAAACAGGGACCGATATCGCATTCCGTTTAGTTCTTTTCCTTGAAACTCAGCTACCACCTTGAAATGCGGCTCATCACGCAATACCGTTTCCAGCAACTCCTTTGCAAAGATTAGAAATTGGTTACGGACTTTCACTTTGATATAAGGGATGTCGGGATTTACAGCTAGCGCTACGTTCGAAAGCAGAGTCCACGGGGTTGTTGTCCAAGCCAAAAAATAGGTTTCGCGTTGGTCGGATAGAGGAAACTTCACAAAAGCTGCATCCTCGTTTATGGTCTTATAACCTTGAGCTACTTCGTGGGTGCTCAAGGCAGTGCCGCAGCGCGGACAATATGGAACGACGTAATGACCTTCATAAACAAGATCTCGCTCCCAAAGTAGTTTAAGGGACCACCACACCGATTCGATGTAGCGCGTGTCCATCGTCGTGTAAGGAGTTGTCAGATCAATGAAGAACCCCACACGCTTGGTCATTTCTGCCCATTCATCGATGTGACTAAATACTGAACTTCGGCAGACGTTGTTAAACTGTTCAACCCCGTAGGTTTCGATGCCTGCTTTATCCTGAAATTCAAGTTCCTTCTCAACTGAAATCTCAACTGGAAGCCCGTGACAGTCCCATCCGCTCACGCGGGGGACATAGTAGCCTCGCATGGTTTTGTAACGTAGAAAGAGGTCTTTTACGACTCGAGCGTAAACGTGATGTACGCCAGGAGAGCCGTTTGCGGTCGGCGGCCCTTCTACAAATCTGAAGAGCTCCGCTCCCTTGTTTGCGTTTATGCTCTTAGCAACTATGTTATTTTTATCCCATTCTTCAAGGATGGATTTTTCCATCGCAACGAGGTTAGAATCTTGTTGAGAGTTTGACATTTTTACTTCGTTTGAGTTTAGTTACGGATGGCCTGAGCCTGTGGCTGGCATTTTCTGTCAGAAAGACTCTTTTCACGTGTAAAGTGAATGTACCTCAGATAAGTGATCTTATCCCACGCCCACTAATAAAGATTGTTGAGTTACTTTTGCTGACACAAGAGAGTGAAAAAGGTCTTCGAGGCTTGACATTCCTGAGATTGCTATTTTGTGGTTAGGACCGCGCGTATCCAGTTAGCCAAGATTTGCACGATCCTTCTTGCCTTTGTCCACGATTCCGAGACCAAGCACCGGGACGACAAACACCCGCACTTGAAAAACCCCGCTTTGTACCATCATCCTTTCTGCAAACCCCCTTATGTCTGCTGCGCTTCCGCGAACAACGTCGATCTCGAGACAATTCTTGGCATCTAAGTGTATATGAATGGTCGACGTGATGATTCTTGCGTTTTCGTGTTCGATGTCGGTTAAAAGAGAAATGAGGCCTCGCTGCTCGTGATTATACACTAGCGTAATTACGCCAATCTGCTCTCCTTCCGTCTGACTGAAAGACTCATAATCTAGGAGATAGCCCCTAATTGCGTCTCTAATTGCCTCTGATCGTGAAGAGTAACCCCTCTTGCTAATGACTTGATCAAATGCATAAAGAAGTTGCGCGGGTATTGAAACCCCTATTCTCATCAATTCGTCTTCCATCAGATACCCCTATATTTGGCGCAGTGAGCGAGACTTGTGGTGATTGTTGACCAGCATAGAAATAGTGCTGTCTATATAAATCATATCTGCATCGTCACGCCACAGCGCCATAGAACCAGAATTTGTTTTTTTTCACACGAGTTTTCTTGTAGAATCCAGCTAGTTCTCGATTAGCTCCTTTTCTTCGACGCTCATAATCACCTCATACGTGCTTGTAGAATCCTCTCGTGGTCAGTTAATATTCTGCAGTCGTAAATTCGTGGATGGTTTTTTTTGCGCGGTTCTCGCTAGTTCTATTCAGATACGTTAAGTTATATTCGCGTTTGTGCAGCTTAGGTAGGCTGAGTTATTGTTATAGTAAGAGCTGCCGCCCTGGGAGCGGCAAAGCCCCAAAAGCTAAGTTGTGCATTTCAGTCGATCGAGCTACCCATATATCTAAAAAAATATAAGTGGCGGCGACACCTAACTATTTGTTGGTAATAGGAGCTTAGAACGGTTCAAGAATTGACAAGGGGTTTTTTTAATTGGGCAGCACGTCAAATCTGATACAAGGTCCAGAGCTGATGCAAGCGCGAAAGACTATTATGCATATAATCAATTCACTGAGTCCTTCTAGCAGGCTAAAGGGCGTTCAAATAGATGATGTTGTAAGCTACAGTGAATCTCTCGGCATCTACCCAGAGAGTGTTATTGGTATAATTCAACAACTAGCAAAAGAAGGACTAGTAGTAGAACTGTCAAAGAACCGTTTTTTAAACCGATTTCCTCCAATAACTATCCCTAAAAATCCGCTCGATTCGGACTCGCGGAGGTCACGAGGGCAGGCGTCTAGTTCCCAACACGGAGTTCACGATGAGTTAGAAAAGATGGCATACCTCCTTGAAAAAAGTCATATCCTAATTACACCAAAGCAGCTGCTTCGTATTGAACGTGAGTACCAAGATATCATAGGATCTGGCACTCCCGATTTTTTTTATGAAGGCTGTCCAAGTGACGCTGAAATCGGAAAACGTGTTGGTATAGACAAGAGGAAGATTCAAGGTGCGCGGGTTTTGCTCGGACTTTTAACGGAGCGTGACGTCACGATTAACTTCGATCGCGACAAGTTTTTACAGTGGCTTTCGACCCCCAAGATTTCGAGAAAGAGCTCAAAGGATTTTGCCGAAGAACTCGGGGTGAGCTATTCAACCTTCAAGCGAAAAAGAGCCCTATGGGAGGCATATCTGTCTAAAAACACAGCTGGTGAGAAATAGTTACAACAGTAATGTTGGTCATCTATGAAGTTCTTAGTTGATCGCATGCTAGGCAGTCTTTCTTCCTGGCTCAGAATATTGGGGTATGATACCATAAGTGCCAATTCATTTGTCGGTATGTCAAATGCAGCGGAGGACACTTTCATGCTCGAGCTGTCAGGACTTGAGGGGCGAGCGTTACTGACTCGGGACGCACAGCTTAATAAGCGAGCAAACGAGAAGTACGGTATACCGACCCTTCTTGTTGACGACGGAGATGTGCTCCATCAGTTGAACCAAGTGCGGGAGCAATATAGCTTGGTATTCCCCGAACAACCAGAAGCTGTTCGATGTAGTATCTGCAATGGCGTGCTTCATATAGCTGTTATTTCGGAAGTCCTTCGATCTCGAGAGCTTGCTAAGTTACGTGCAAAGGGCGTTGATATTGAGAAATTCATTCAGAAACACGCTGACTATTACAGATGCGACAGATGCGGAAAGATATTTTGGAAAGGCCAACACTGGCGTAACATACTTGAAACCACACGACACCACCTTCATAGCGGTGATTTAGCGCGGCGTTAACAGCTACATGAAGCCGCTAGCTCGGCATGATTTATTTTCGATGATTTTTTCTGATCAGGACCTTCAAGTCCGAGCTTTAGCTCAAACGGGTCAGCTCGTTTCGACTTTCCTTCACTGCGTCATAATCGTTAACTTCAATTATCGCTTTGTTAATTCCTCGAAGCTGATCCCAATCGATTGTTCCCTCACCGATAGGAAGGTGCTGATCACGATGACCATCGTTATCGCTTACATGGTGGTAAACTACTTGAAAATCGGCTTGCAAGAACTCCCTTATCGCGTTGTTCGTGTGAGCATGTCCGACGTCAATAGTCGCTGATGCCCCGCACGTTTCAACGAAGAGCTTGTGTTCCTCCACATCGGTGCAAAAGTGTTTCGAGCTGCGCGGCATATTCTCAATCGCAGGCTCTATCCCAACGTCATCGGCGTATTGTGCCCACTTTTCAAGGCCGTGTAGCGCTAAATCAAGTGATCTAATTGTTAGTTTTTCATTTATTCTCTTGATGTAGCCTGGGTGTGTCGTTACCGTTGAAGCGTCAATCGAGGCTGCAAGATCCACTGTCTCATAGAGTTGTTTAAAGGTTTCTTCGCGGATTCCAATGTTTACGCTAGCGGGATTGAGGTCTACCGTTGGTGAATGAATCGTCAGTTCAATATTGTATTGGAATAAAATTTCGAATTGGGCGGTATTTTTAAGAGCGTAGCGCGGAAGGTAGGGGCCCTCACAAAGCACTTCGACTATGTCAAATCCGTCTGCGTTGGCTCTTTGTATGATCTCGTTAAAAGAAATGTCTAACAAAGCGAGTGCTGTAAATCCCACCTTCATAAAAAAATGAACAGACAACCTTACAAACGGATTAGTTGCGTACTTCTTCGTTTTTAAGTTCGTTCAATTCCGAGGCGGGAAGCAAACATACTTCTCGTTAGCAGTTTCTCAGACGCGCAAAAGGTAACGACAATTAACTAGCGCGCAGGATAATAATCTTCAACTCGCACAATATCGTTGTAACTAAATGGCGTTGAAACGCTATGCATTAGAGAGTTTTCTGTGGCAACAATTTTGTGTGAAGCCCCGCTCGGAATATGAATGGTATCGTTTCTTCCGAAGGCCTCTTTCTTATGCTCAAATTGCACATAGCACGAGCCTTCAACCATGTAAATTGATTCTTCCTTCTCTTTGTGATAATGATATGAGGTCGTATAACCTTCTTTTATATACATCTCCTTAGTGAGATAATTCGCCGTGCTGATGAGTACCTTTTCATACCCCCACGGTTTGTCAGTCCTGTTCGCGTACTCCTTCTTTATTTCTTCGAGATCTTTGGTTGTATCGATCGACATCCAAAACGTATTTTCCTTGTAGTATCCGAGTTGGTTAGTGTCAGCTAAAACAGGAAATACTGTTTTCTCGATTTCTCCCGTTTCAAAATTGCTAAAAGGGACCTCGGAGTCTAGGATGTAAATTCCTCCGTTGATGTAATACTCGAGGAGCGGTTTCTCCTTGAAAGAGCGTATGTGGTCCTCTCCAAGTTCAACGATGCCGTAGGGGCTGCGCATTTTTGTGACAAACATCATAGCTTTAAAATCACTGGACTCGTACTTTTTCATCATCTTTTTGAGATTGATGTCGGAAACAACGTCTCCGTTGCGGATTAACACAGTCTCTTTATCGTTCAGCAAATCGATCCCAAGTTTTATTGCATTAAGGGTGCCCAACGGTTTGTTTTCTACGGAGTATTGAATTTTCATGCCGCGATAGTTGTCACCGTAACGTTCCTCGATCTTTTCGCTTAAGTACCCGGTGAGTAGTATGACGCTCTCGATACTACTGTTCGCCATATCGTAGAGCTGTCGATCTAGAATAGTGTAATCTTCCGCTATATCGATCAGTGGCTTCGGTATGTCTTCAGTATAAGGTTTAAGTCGTTTGCCATACCCGCCGCAGAGGATCATGCCTATCATATAGCTCTTAGATTAGTCCTATGTCAACTTTAGTTTTTCTGTTGCTGAAAAAGAGGCGTTGATTCTATGTGGCGTAAACCAGGACTATAAAAAAAAGCGATTACTATTAAGCGTTGCTACTTGTGTGTTGGAGTTAATAAAAAAAGACGAAT
>Ga0209777_10005528_pt1 | contig 14516 bp, 13 predicted proteins | sample FrelakmetHBP12HB_FD_187147 | JGI IMG/M metagenome (GOLD analysis project Ga0209777, IMG submission 187147) | Freshwater lake sediment microbial communities from the University of Notre Dame, USA, for methane emissions studies -HBP12 HB (SPAdes)... | ecosystem: Environmental > Aquatic >...
GGTATCTATTGCCGCATCGATAGGCCATATTGTTTCTCCTTTATCGATACTTTATCATATCAGCATAGCTATACAAAAAGCTTTCTCTTGCTTTTTTATCTTTTTCTAATATTCTCTTGTCAAAAAACAATTACGACACAGTCCCTACGCCGGTATGACGATATTGATCTTTTTTTGATTATAATACCGTCCTGCAATTCGGAATGACGAAATAGAGTAAATTATGGACGAGATAGATAAAAAAATATTAAATATTCTGCAAAAGGAATTTCCACTGGAGGAACGGCCATTTCAGATTATCGCTGAAAAGTGCTGCATCAGCGAAGATGAAACGATCAGCCGTGTCCAGAAAATGAAAGATGAAGGAATCATCCGCAGGATCGGCGCTGTGTTTGACGGCGTGAAGCTGGGGCGTGTCAGCACGCTTTGTGCCGCACGCGTGCCGGAAGAAAAAATAGACAATTTCGTTCAAATCGTGAATGCCAACAAAAATGTCACGCATAATTACCGGCGCAATAATGAATACAACATCTGGTTTACCGTCAGCGCCGCAACTGCCGAAGAGCTGGAAGCTTTTCTGACAGAGGTAAAAGAGAAAACCGGCGTTACAGATATTCTGGATATGCGGGCGGTAAGAACTTTTAAGATTAACGCGTCTTTTGATTTATAAAAGGCCGACTCGTATTTGTTTGCCTACCTTTGTTGGCATCGTCGTCGTCGCCCTCAACGTATTATTATATACGCCTCCGGCGCCTCCTCCTTGCCGTCGCGGTATGCTTCCAAATACGCGCCGGCAAGTGAGTTATAAAAAAGATATGGACGAAAATATTTGCTAGGCAGGTATATTTATCACTTAGAGTAGGAATTATAATTTATGACAGAAAAAAATAAAACTCCACTGGTAGTTCTCGTTGACGGCAGCAATTATATCTACCGTGCCTTCTACGCAATACCGCTTTTGACGAATTCCAAAGGTTTTCCCACCAACGCCATTTACGGCTTTACCAACATGCTGCTAAAACTGCTGCGCGATCTTGCGCCTGATTATATCGTAATGACTTTTGATCTCAAGGGACCCACTGCCCGTCATGAGGAATTTGTTGATTATAAAGCAACGCGCAAACCGATGCCCGATGATCTCATTCCGCAGATACCTTTTATCAAGGATGTCGTGCGGGGTCTGTCCATTTCTGTATTGGAAAAGCAGGGAGTGGAGGCGGATGACATTATCGGCATGCTGGCCGTGCAGGCAAGCAAAAGGGGTTGGCGGACAGCCGTCATTTCCGGGGATAAAGATTTGATGCAGCTTGTGGACGAAAACGTAACCATGATTGATACTATGAAAGATAAAACTTACGATATAGCTGCGGTTAAGGAGCGCTTCGGTGTAGGCCCCGACAAAGTGGTGGAGATTCTTGGCCTGATGGGAGATACATCCGATAATATTCCGGGAGTGCCCGGCATCGGCCCGAAGACGGCACAGAGACTAATCGAAGAATATGGTTCGGTTGAGGAAGTTATAAAAAATTCGGAAAATTTAAGAAACGTCAAATTGCGCGAGACCTTCCGTACCTATGCCGAGCAGGCAAGACTAAGCCATCAATTGGCCAGCATCAGGAAGGATGTTGAAATTGATTTCGATCTGCAGGATGCGGCAGTCAGGGAGCCGGACAAAGAGATTTTGTCCCGGTTGTTCAGTGAATTTGAGTTCTCCTCGCTTTTGCAGGATATTAAACGCGATACGGAAAAAGTTGCCAAAGAATATAAACAGGTTCTGGACAGAAAATCACTCGACGAGCTTATTGCCCATCTGCAAAAGAGCAGTGAAATTTCCTGTGAGGTAGTCTGGGAAAAAAATCCGCCAACGGATTTGATCGGAATTGCCATAAGCGACGGCACTGATGCTTTTTATATTCCGCTGGGTCACACCAACGCTCTAGTGCAGTTGCCGGCAAAAGAAGTGTTCGCTGCGCTAGCTCCTGTTTTGTCGAACAGCAAAATTAAAAAATATGGTCATGATTTAAAAAACACGCTGGTTAATCTCCTTCAGTGGAATGTGGAAGTGCCAAATGGGTTTGATATATTGTTGGCAGCTTACTTACTCAATCCGGCCAAAAATTCTTATGAACTTGCCGAATTATCCTGGGAATATTTGCATCAGCAGGTTTCCACACCAAACGATGTAGCCGGCGGAAAAGGAAAAACTTATCCACTGGCTTTAGTGCCGGTCGATAAAATGACAGCCTATGCCGGAGAGAGCGCCGATGCCATTTTTGCTCTTGCTCCGACTCTTGCCGCTAAATTAAAGAAAATCGATGCCATCGATCTTTTCCGTGAAGTAGAGATGCCGCTTTTATATGTGCTCACCGCGATGGAGAAAAAGGGCGTGCTGGTGGACACATCGATATTAAAACAAATGTCAACGGAACTGGGACAATTGCTGTCAATTTCAGAAGAAAAGATTTTTCGTCATGCCGGTGAGAAATTCAACATCAATTCTCCCAAACAATTGCAGGTAATTTTATTTGAAAAACTCAAGCTGCCCGCAGGCAAGAAAACAAAAGAAGGATTTTCCACCGATGTGGATGTCTTAACTGAACTCGCACGCAGCCATGAACTGCCTGCGGAAATTCTGGCTTATCGCTCTTTGTCCAAACTCAAGTCCACTTATATTGATGCGCTGCCCGCTTTGATTAACCCGCAAACCGGAAGGATTCATACCTCCTACAATCAGACAGTAACGGCAACAGGCAGGCTCTCCAGCAGCAATCCCAATTTGCAGAATATTCCCATTCGGACGCTCGAAGGCAAAAGAATCCGTCAGGCCTTTATCGCCGCACCCAACTGCGTTTTGATCTCCGCCGATTATTCGCAAATTGAGCTCAGAGTACTGGCGCACCTGTCGGAAGATGAAGCATTACTGGAAGCCTTTTCCTCAGGTGAAGATATTCACAGCCGCACGGCATCCGACATTTTCGGCGTTTTTCCACAGATGGTGAACGCCGATATGCGCCGTCAGGCCAAGGTCATCAACTTCGGCATTCTTTACGGCATGAGCGCTTTCGGTCTGGCCAAGGAACTTGGCGTTTCTATGAAAATTGCCCAGGCCTACATTGACGGATATTTTCAGCGTTATAAGAAAGTTCGTATCTATCTTGATGGAATTCTGGAAGGCGCGCGCCGGGATGGTTTTGTCTGCACTCTGTTGAATCGCCGCCGCTACCTGCCGGAATTGAAAAGCAAGATTTCTTCCGTGCGCCAGTTTGCCGAACGTATGGCGATCAACACTCCTATTCAGGGCACTGCAGCTGATCTAATTAAAGTGGCTATGGTAAACATTGATCATTTGCTCGAGAAGAAAAATTTTGCCCCCCTTCTGATTATGCAAGTGCACGATGAATTGGTTATCGAGTCGCCGGTTACGGAAAAAGAAGAAGTAATGAAGTTGGTCAAAAAAGAAATGGAGGAAGTCATTAAACTCAAGGTGCCGCTGAAAGTCGAAATAGCGAGTGGGGCAAACTGGGACGAGGCGCACTAAGCAGGACTGTTGAAAAGCACTAATCTGCTTTGTTGCGCTGCATCCCCCACCGCTCAACGTATTAGTAACGAAAGTAAGGATTGCGGCACAGTCTCAAAACAATTCAATTCGCAATACTCAGTTTAAAGGAAATATGATATATTGATACTCAACTCATCGAATAAAGAAATTTTTATACACACAAAAAAGGAGAATCATATGCTGGGAATAATGACTGTGATACTTAATTTAGGCATATTAATATATCTGGGATTTCAGGCAAAATCATGTCTGGGTACGGAACAAATAACAGGTCTCAATATTGCGCAAGACCCTTTGATTCTCTCATTTGTGGGTGTTGTCGCCTTTTTTATTGCTTTAAATAATTAGTGATTACCCCTGTCGTTGAACTCAGGCGTTGCACCTTTTAAATCGTAATTCACACCGTCAAGACTTTTCAAAATCGTTTGTTTGTAAGTGCAATCAGTAAGCACTTCTTCCTGTAGTCTTGTTTTAAGTATGATTCCCAAGAATACAACGTTTCAAACGTAAATAATTAATCTATGCTTGAAAACCGAAATCATTCCCATAGGTATTATCAGCGATTATATACTTTATACAGGAAAGGGAAAAATAATATGTCTAAAAAAAATTCTACAATAAAAAACAAGAAATTCATGACGGCAGAAGAAGCAATTACTATAGCAGGTAAGGGTCTTAAAAAAGAATACGGCAAAAATTTTCTAGCGGAAACGGCTTTTTTACTTGCGGTTCTTTACCTACTAGAAGATATAAATAAGAATTTATTTTTTAATAATACTTTGTAAATTATTAATTTCTTTAAGTATTTCAGAGTTGGAATCGGCTATGTTTTTTAAAAGTTTTTCTATATTGTTAAATCTATCAAAAACATTTCCTATTCCCTTTAAGTCGGGAATTTTAACCGCTGATTCTGGTATTTTGAATCCGTTCATCTTTGTTTTCTCCTTTGGTTTTATTTTGGGCAAAATCAACATACCAGAGGAGGGCAAAGATGACAATAAGATGTTACCTGTACAAGTATATAATCGCCGTATTATCCTCTTGACTTTCTATTCTACTAATAGCATTCTTTAAAAATAGTTTCTCTTATTAGCAAAGCAAACTCATCAACTTAACCATCAACCTTCTGGAGGCCTCCGTGAAAAGAGTTTGTCGGAAGTTGCCGATATTTCGCCCTCAACAGAAATTATCATACCTCTGTGGAGACCTGCTGTTTTCTTCAACAAATTGTTTCACTCAAATTAAAAGAGGCAAAAATGTACCTTATAACAACATCGTTATATCCAAACGATAAAGCAAAGGAAGTGGCATATATATATTAAAGCGATGACAAAATATCCTGACAATAATAGTGTAGTAATCCTCAATTATGCCGGTTGCGGTGCAAGTAACTCTTCAAGGCATAAGAACATAGTTGTTCTTAAGGTAAAAGAAAAGAACCTTAATGATGCCATGGCTCTTGCGGTAAATAGACTTATGATGTTCCCAGTGTTATAGATACTCAATTAAAACCTTTCTGACTATTGAAAAAGCTTTGAAAACTATAGGTATGTTATCTACATTTGACAAAATCATTTTCTTGGTTAATGGATGAAAGACAGAGTCAGAGTATCTTATCAAAAAATTAAGAAAAAACAGTGTAATCAAAAAAGGAGGTAGTAGCTGTGAAAAGGAATATTAAATTATGGGTTGTACTTCTCTTATTATCTGTTGTATTGGCGGCACGCTCAGGTTTTTCAGCGGTATACCCGCGTTTTGCCTATGTATCGAATTATAGTGACGACACTATTTCCATCTATACCGTCAATGCCTCAACAGGGCAATTGCGTCATAACGGCTATGTATCTGCCGGAACAAAGCCCTGCTCCGTTACGGTCGACCCCTCGGGAAAATTTGTCTATGTGGCCAATGTAGGTTCAAACAATATCTTGGTCTATGCCATCAATCAGACCACCGGGGCATTGACCGCCAAAACGGCAGTGGCTGCCGGGACAGAGCCTTTCTCCGTCACGGTTCACCCATCGGGAAAATTCGCCTATGCGGCAAATGAGATTTCCAACAATATCTCTGTCTACACCATCGATCAGACCACTGGAGCATTGACTGCCGGAAAGGTAGTAGCTGCCGGGACGTATCCTGGCTCCTTCACAGTCGATCCCTCGGGAAAATTCGCCTATGCGGCAAATTATGGTTCCAGCAATATCTCGGTATATACAATTAATCAGACCACAGGGGCATTGAAATCCAAAACGGCAGTGGCTGCCGGAACGAGTCCCCACTTTATCACGGTCGACCCTTCGGGAAAATTCGCTTATGCGGCAAATTGGGGTTCCAATAATATTTCGGTCTATACCATCAATCAGAACACGGGGGCATTGACCACCAAAACGGCAGTGGCTGCCGGGACAGAACCTTTCTCCGTCACGGTTCACCCATCGGGAAAATTCGCCTATGCAACAAATTATGCTTCCAACAATGTTTCGGTCTATACCATCAATCAGAACACCGGGGCATTGACCGCCGGAACGGCAGTGGCTACTGGAATAGAGCCTACCTACGTCACGGTTGACCCATCGGGGAAATTTGCCTATGTGGCCAATGCAGGTTCCAACAATGTTTCGGTCTATACTATCAATCAGACCACCGGAGCATTGACCGCAGCCGGTATTGTCTCTGCACGCTTCGGGCCAGTTTCCATGGTAATGGTCTCCGGCACCACGGCCATCAGCTATGTGTCGAAATTCGCTTATACGGCAAATTGGGGTTCCAACAATATCTCGGCCTATACTATCGATCAGACCACCGGGACATTGACCGCCAAAACGGCAGTGGCTGCCGGGTCGCATCCTCAATCCCTCACGGTTGACCCCTCAGGAAAATTCGCCTATGCGGTCAATACGAATTCCAATAACATCTCCCTCTACTCCATCGATCAGACCACCGGGGCATTGACCGCCGGAACGGCAGTGGCTACCGGGACGTGGCCTACCTCCATTACGGTCGACCCCTCGGGGAAATTTGCCTATGCGGCAAATCGTTATTCCAATAACATCTCGGTCTATACCATTAATCAGACCATCGGGGCATTGACCGCCGGAACGGCAATGGTTGCCGGGACAGAGCCCTGCTCCGTTACGGTTGATCCATCGGGAAAATTTGCCTATGTGGCCAATGTAGGATCCAACAATATCTCGGTCTATACCATCAATCAGACCACCGGGGCATTGACCGCTGTGGGAACGGCAGTGGCTGCCGGTGCGACTCCTCTCTCCGTCACGGTTGACCCCTCGGGAAAATTTGCCTATGCGACAAATCATAATTCCAACAATATCTCTGTCTATACAATTAATCAGACCACCGGGGCGTTGACCGCTGCGGGAACGGCAGTGGCTACAGGAACGGATCCCGTCTCCGTCACGGTCGACCCCTCGGGAAAATTTGCCTATGCGGTAAATGAGGGTGACTACACTATTTGGGTCTATACCATCAATCAGACCACCGGGGCATTGACCGCTGTGGGAACGGCAGTGGCTGCCGGATCGGTTCCTCAATCCATCACGGTCGATCACTCGGGGAAATTTGTCTATGTGGCCAATGTAGGTTCTAACAATATCTCTGTCTATACTATCAATCATACAACTGGGGCATTGACCGCTGAAACGGCAGAGGCCGCCGGGACAAATCCGTTCTCCGTCACGACAACCGGAGCTATTAAGTAATCATCGGATATAGCGGCCTATTATGAAGCCACGGGAAACTCTTCAAAAAGCCACTGTTCTTGATACATAGTTTATATCAAAATACTTTCTTACAAAAGGAGAATAAAATGGTTTTTTGGGGGTGGAATCAAATTGCAGTATACAAATTTGAAGACAAAGAAAGGAAGGTAAGAAACGCACAGATGGCCTGAAAATAGATAAAGTAAACTGAATGATGAGAAACAGGTTTAACTCTTCAATCTGTGTTTTTGCATCCTAGATTTACTTTCTAAAAAAAATTCATAATTGTCGCTATTATCTGAAAAATTTTAGACTTTTAGAAAAATTTAGTGCTTTTTAAGAGCGAGCTCAGTGCCTTCTCCATGAGTAGAGGGATAATTACTCACTCCGTTATTATAATTGTATAGTAATATCAATTTATTATGCTGATGACGAAAGTCAAGGTTGAAGAAAAGTTAAAGGATTATTAAATGTCGAGATGGTCAGAGACTTTCTTCCTGTTATCCACAAATCGTCAGCCTACGAAAATGCAAGATTTCAATCGTAATAAACAGAATTCACACTAGACGACAAAAATCTGCAATGTACTATGCATTTTGTACTCAACTTTTATACTTTAAACAATATTTCGTTCTTGACGCAGAATGTTAAGTATGTTAAAAAAACAGATAAGTTATAAGCAATCCCGTATCAAGTTTTCATAGAACAACAAATTTTATTTTAATATGTGCTTTATTGCAATGTTTGTAGCATTAGTGAGGAGACATGTAAAAATCATAACTTACCTTTCCCGTTTTGTAGACTGAGTCTAACAAGAAGGATAGCATATTTAAACAAATTGGAGGTGATGGTGATCAGTAAATTAATCGAGTTAGGAAAAATTGTGGTGCGCACTGTTTTTCATCTAGGCTCTGTTATTAAAGAAGGGAAAGAAAACAAATAAAAAGGAGATTTGTTTAATGAAAATAAAATCTTTTCTATTAACATTTCTATCGTTATTATTATTAGGGTCATCTTTTCTTCTTGCCCGAGCGCATCAATATCTGCCTCATCCCATATTGTTGTTTTAGGTCCCAATTTAATAGGTTGGGGGAAACGACCATTCTTAATTCCGGCCCACCAAGAACTCTTGGAAATTGGTACACGCCTTGGACAATCTCTTGTCCCAATGATTTGTTTCAACCTTAAAAATTGTTTTGCCATGTTCAAATACCTCCGTATGTGTTCGTTGGCGTCCACTTTAATCTTAATTGGAAAAATATTGATACGGTGTTCAGGGTAACAGTTTTGAGAACTAATTGAATTTAAAGCTGAATGATTGATTTTATTTGGATGATTTTAGTTTTACGTTTTACAGAATTTTACATATTATCAGTAATATTTGTTTAAATATTTTTTATTTGATTTGGCTTTTGCATCCGGATTATTAGTCCGCCATTTGCGGCTTCTAGCTATATCCTGACATTCTTCTCTACAATATGCTTTTTGCCGACCAGACAAGGGCAATCCGCACACTTTACACAATTTATCAGATGTATAAAGCCCTCCAGTGCCATCTTTATGAGTTTTGGAACTCCGCCGCATTTCCTCGTATACACACGATTTCCACATATCGTTCACAGTTTGCAACAATTCCTTTGCATCAGAGTCAATGATATTTACTGAACCATCTGGGCTATCTCTGTATTTAGATAAGAGATCGTTCCTTAACGCTCGGAGTTCACTCCAATACTTCCGGCGCATTTCATTGACCTTGGATATCCGACGCTCATAAATTTGTTTATTTTCTGCTTTCACGGTTTCCACCTCATGGCTGCGCTTTGTGTTTAAACGGAATCACCTTCGCCCCGACCTTTAATGCATCCAGATAATCAGCCCATTTCTGCATCATCATCCGTCTTTCGTTTAAATGCGACGTTCGATTATAAGCACGTCCGTTTGGGTCTCTGACTGCATGAGCAAGCTGGTGTTCGATAAAATCTGGCCGCACTTGCAAGACTTCATCAAGAAGGGTCCGCGCCATGCCCTAAATCCATGCGCGGTCATTTCACTCTTTTCAAATCCCATGCGTCTCAGTGCCGCAACAAGGGCATTATCAGACATAGGCCTATCAAAAGAACGGCCTGACGGGAATACATAGCGGCTCGCACCGGTAAACTCCTTAAGCTTCGTCAATATCTCTATTGCCTGTTTTGACAATGGCACAAGGTGCGGTTCTTTCATTTTCATCTTGCTAGCGGGAATATTCCATTCAGCATTTTCAAAATTTATTTCAGACCATTCAGCATGACGGAGTTCGCCTGGCCGGACAAAGACCAAAGGCGCAAACTTTAACGCGCACTGAACAACAAAGCTCCCCTGATAAACGTCAATAGCTCGGAGTAATGCCCCTACTTTTAGCGGTTCGGTAATGGCGGCCCTGTTAATGGTTTGCACAGGCGTCAACGCTCCGCGTAAATCAGATGCCGGATCACGTTCAGCGCGTCCTGTTGCAACTGCGCATCTAAACACCTGGCTGCAAATAGTTTTTATACGGTGAGCCAGCTCAAACGTTCCCCTTGCTTCAATACGGCGCAACACTGCCAGCAGTTGTGGGGCTTTAATTTCTGATATAGGTGTTTGCCCAAGAAAAGGAAAAACGTCACGTTCTAGCCTGCCTATAATGCGTTTAGAATGACTTTCTTTCCATGTGTTTAAAAAATTCTGAAACCATTCTCGCGCTATGGCCTCAAAGGTTTCAGTTGCTTCTATATTTGCTTGTTTTTGAGCTTTACGCACGGCGCTGGGGTCAATGCCATGTGCTATCTGTGACCTTGCTTCATCCCTTCGCTTTCTTGCGTCAAGAAGGCTTATTTCGGGGTATATGCCAAGCGAGAGTTTCTTTTCCTTATTATCGAAGAGATAACGGAGTCGCCAAAGTTTGCCGCCCGATGGGGTAATTAGAAGAAAAGGCCCCCTCCATCAAAAAGCTTGTATTCTTTCTTTTGCGGTTTTGCATTTCGGACTTTGACTTCAGATAATGGAGTGATTCTTTTAGGCATAAAAAATTCCTCCTTTTTTTGGGCCTTTTTACTTTTGAAAGGCCTCAAAAAACCTTGGATTCTGTTAAGTCTTATAACACGTCTTTGGACAAAAAGCAACAAAAAACCCGCTATTTCTAACGGGTTTTTGCACTTCTTGAAACTTTGTTGGATTATGTTCTGGCTCCCAGCGCGGACTCGAATTAATTATGTAAGTATAAATAATTAATATACTTATTTAATATGTGATTTCTCACGTGCCCCCCAAAATGCCCCCAAATTTTAGTTTAAAACTCTTTTTTAACACTTATACCAGAAGAATATATCTTCTTGCAAACCGCTTCGGCTATCATATCAACGTCCGTTGAAATTGACTTCTGAGGCATCGCCAAATTGCGGATAATTTCCTCCTGTCGCTGACATGCAACCTCGCCATAGCTTAAAAATGTCGTCAAAACTTTCTCATGACCCAAGTTTTGGCTCCACGCCTTGAACTGTTCCGGTGTCTTGCAGACTTCTTCACCGAGTTGGACAAGGGTATTTCTGAAACTATGAGGATTGAAATACGGCAGTCCAGCACTGATAAAAGCCTCACGAAAGATAGATCGAATGGGCGAAGCGGTACTCCAGTGCTCCCGTGCCAACCCTGCCACTATAAACTGCCTGTCGGGGCTTTGTTCAACCAGCGTTGCAGAAAATAGCGGATCGTCATTCCCCCATAGTTTTTTATCCCTAAGATATGAAACCCAATCCGATACAATTGCGTGTATCTCCTCCCCCACGGGAAAGAAGTATGTATTGAAGGTCTTACTGAATTTTGTTTTTACCTCGCGGGCATCTTGGTTGACACATTCGCCAATCAGGTCGACATGCTTCAATTTCAGCGAAGCAATGGCGCTGTCCCTCGCCCCAGTTAACAGCGTAAATGCTATCAAAGCGCGATTCCGGCGCTCTATTTCGGTATTGACTGGCATTTTACTGATGACGTGTTTGATTTGTTCAATCGTTGGAACCCTTTGTTGCCTTTTTGCAGTGGCAATGCGGGTATCCTTATCAGACAAATTGAAATACTCGGTATCGGCGTATTGAACACGCGACTTGTAGCCGGGTTGCAATGCCAGCCATTGAAAAAAACGTTTGAGTTGTGTAAGGGTCGCGTGCAGAGTGGCCTTGCTAAGTTTTTCCCCTGATTGCTGCCCTTTTTGCTTGGCAAGATGGTTCTTAAAGGCAATGGCCTGCTCGAAGTGAAAAGCTTTGAAATCGCGATACCGTGTGTAATCCTCAAAGCGACTTAGGGCTTTGGCGGCTGCATCAACCATCGGTTCGCTGTGACGTTTGGCTTCCTTGAGAAAAGCGAAATATTTACGCTTGATCCGTTCATTGTCTGAGCTGTACTTTTTCATAGTTTGATGTTTCCTATATCAAGTCACTGTTTACGAAGGGCTTAGCCCTCTCTCCTATATGTCGAAATGCTTCCGAGAAGCTTATGTCCACTTTTCCAGTAAACTCCCCGATCCGGGCCATGCTGACGCGCCGGTTCATCAGGGAATTACAGTCCGGGCAAATGGCAACGAGGTTGCCAAACTTTTCAGTGACAGGGATATAGTCCGCCATGTTTCCTGCTGGTAATCTTGGAGCGCGGCAACGCACGCAATAGAGTTCACCCGGTTTGCAGGTCTGCTTGTTTTTTAGGCGGCGTGCCTGTAGAAATGCCTTTAGAACATGACCAACAACCAGTATAGGGCGTTTGTCGTTGATGGTTTCAAGCCCTTCCTTAATCCAGTGACGCACGGTATTCTTGTGGATGTCAAACAGCCTGGCAATCTCTTCAATCTTATAGTTACGATGAATTTTCACGAGGCGGTAATTTGGATGGCGTCTTTTCATAGTTTTACCCTCAAAGTATCACGGACACTTTTTTAATGGAAAGATGAGACGGTAATGAGACCGGCGAAACCGGTTTCAATACTCTTTCTTGCTAAATTGCGGCTATCTTCATCATCGTCTCATTACTTCGCTTCCTTACGGGCTGCTTCCAGTTCTTTTACCAGAATGCGTATTTCGTCATCTATATTCCCGGCAATGCGAGCTGCGATAATTGCATCTACTTCGTTAGACGGCCACCCTACCGCGCGAGCACCGAGGGACACCGGCTTTGTCCATAGCCCTTGCGAAACTCTCAAATAAATGGTGGAACGGGAAAGACCTGATTCTAATTTTACTGCCGGCATTCTTAGTATGGTACGCTTCATCTTCAAACCTCCTTGATGGTTTTTGGAAATCTTGAGACGGAGCGTAGTTGGGCGATTTGGGCGATACAATAGCTGCACAAAACCTAGCCGTGAATTGATATCCCTATTGGAATCAACTCATTAAACCCTTCAAGGATTTTTGTGCCGGAGGTGGTGCAATTGATGTTTTCTTCGGAGAGTAGAAAGAAATCAGTGGTTTACCAAGAAGTGGAGTTGGGCGAAAAAATTCCGCCCAACTTTTTTTCAAGTTCATTAGATTGTTTGGTACTTTTAAAAAAGGATAGCCCGATATGAAACTTCACTTAGTTTCTATAGAGGGCAGTTGTGAAAATTGAAGATTATTACTTGAAGAACTAAAAATCCAATTCTCGAATCGTCAGAATTGTTTGTTACACTACTAATCCACAGTATTTGATAGTCATTAGATTTGAGGATTCCTGGTCTAAACATACATGACAGCATTCTGTCACAAAGGAGAATGAAAATAGCCGTGTCAACACCTTTTATTGTGAGTGGAATAATATCAATATATTAGATCTCTATTTTCAGAGGAAATATTTCAGCATTCCATCATGGACAATAAAAATTGCTTCTGTCGCATTCTCCACAACAAGGCGATATTTTTCTTCACTAGACTTCAAGGATAGTTTTAATACGCAATTCGCGCTCCTTAAGCGCCTTAATCTTGGTAATATCACGAATATTGCATTGTACTAATTTTGCCCTATCTACAAGATATATCTCCGTATCGATATGCTGCCCTGACTTGGTTTCTGCCTTTACATTGCGATAATAAATAATGCCTTTCTTGTTCAAATTTTGCATTGTCGTTTGGAAATCACTCGTATCGAACACAACACCGATGTCCTGAAGCTTATTCCCGATGATCTCCTTTTCGGTATAGCCCAACAACTTCTCGGTGGCCGGATTCGCCTGGGTTATCTTCCCTTCGCGTTTTTCTAAAAGTACTATTCCATCACTTGCAGTTTCAAAAATACGCCTATACTGTTCTTCGGAATCTATTAATAAACCTTCCAGTTGCTTGCGTTCGGTGATGTCACGGCACACTCTAACAAATCCGAAAGGTGTCCCGTCTTCGTTTCGTAAAATATTCCCATGCACTTCACAGGGAACTTTCTTTCCATCTTTCATTAACAATTCATATTCCTGTGGACCAACGTTATTGCCATCCATCATCAGTAAAGTGTTTTGAATCGCTTTACTATGGTATTCAGAGGAAATGAATTTGAGCATATTCTGATCTTCCACTTCCTCACGACTGTAACCGCTTACATGAAGGCCATAATCATTCACGAACGTGATTTTCCCATTGACGTCGGTACATATAACAATATCAGGGATAGTATCAACCAGTGTTGCATATAGTTCTTCTATTTTTCGCGATGCATCTTCAGCCTGTTTGCGCGTTTTGGCATTTTGTGAAGATTGGGCTACACTTATTTCGTCGGTTTTTTTCATTAATATAAAACTTATTGCTATTTAATAGATTGCGGACAAATTTATTGCTGAATTGTATTTATATATAGGAATAATGATTTTGTTTGTCAAGGAAATTTTGACCACAAAATGTGAAGTGCAAAGAGTTTCGCTAAATTGATGAACGAATACATGACACCAATGACCTATGTTATTCAAAAGCATCGCGGTACCATCGACAAGTATATTGGCGATGCCATCATGGCCTTCTGGGGTGCACCGCTGCAAGATGATGAGCATGCGCGCAATGCCATTTTGGCTGCGCTGGATATGCAGGCAACGCTCAACCAGTTGCGCCCCCAGTTCATTCAAAAAGGCTGGCCGGAAATCAGAATCGGTGTTGGCATTAATTCAGGGATCATGCGCGTGGGCAACATGGGTTCAGAGTTCCGCATGGCTTATACCATTATGGGTGATCCCGTCAATCTTGGTTCGCGTCTGGAAGGAATAACTAAGCAATACGGAGTCG
>Ga0209777_10005529_pt1 | contig 14512 bp, 7 predicted proteins | sample FrelakmetHBP12HB_FD_187147 | JGI IMG/M metagenome (GOLD analysis project Ga0209777, IMG submission 187147) | Freshwater lake sediment microbial communities from the University of Notre Dame, USA, for methane emissions studies -HBP12 HB (SPAdes)... | ecosystem: Environmental > Aquatic >...
ATTAAAAAAATATAAACGCCTGTCCTCACCCTTCTTGATAGCTTTTATATTTGCCCCTATCGTCTCCACTTTATATTTTTTTAATACTCCTTTATCGGCAAGGCCTATAGTGGCGTTGAGAGCCGTCTGCCCGCCAAGCGTCGGCAGGAGCGCATCCGGCCTCTCCTTCTCTATTATCTTCTCTATTATTTCTACGGTTATGGGCTCCATATAAGTTTTATCGGCCATATCCGGATCGGTCATTATCGTGGCGGGATTTGAATTGACGAGGATTATCTTATAACCGTCCTGTTTCAGGACCTTGCAGGCCTGGGAACCCGAATAGTCGAATTCGCAGGCCTGGCCTATCACTATTGGCCCGGATCCTATTATCAGTATCGATTTGATGTCGGTTCGCTTAGGCATTCTTCTTCATCATTTCAATAAAATTTCCAAAAAGATACTCGGCGTCATGAGGCCCGGGAGCCGCTTCCGGGTGGAACTGGACAGAGAATATAGGAAGCTTCTTATGCCTCATCCCTTCAAGCGTCTTATCGTTCAGGTTCATATGCGTTATCTCGATATCTTTTTTATTGAGAGTGTCAATATCTACGCAAAAACCGTGATTCTGTACTGTTATCGCTACCTTGCCGGTCTTCAGGTCTTTTACAGGCTGATTTCCGCCGTGATGTCCGAATTTCAGCTTATATGTCTTGCCGCCGAATGCCTGCCCCAGCATCTGATGCCCGAGGCATATTCCGAATATGGGGGTCTTACCGGTAAGTTCCTGTACCGTCTTTACTATATACGGCAATGCTGCCGGATCGCCGGGCCCGTTAGATAACAGAACGCCATCGGGCCTGTGGCCCAATATCTCTTTGCTCGTCGCGGATGCCGGCAAGACCGTTACCTTGCAATCGTTCTTTGCCAGCTCCCGTAAAGTATTATATTTTACGCCGCAATCCAATACGACGACTTTGAACTTCCCTTTATTGCTCCACTCATAGTCTTTCTCCGCCGATACCTCTTTAACAAGGTCTCGGCCTTCAAGCCCGGATGAAGCCTTTGCTTTGTCTATAAGGCTATTTTCGTCGAGATCGATCGTTGATAAGGCCGCTTTCATCGCTCCGGCTTCTCTTATATGAAGCGTGAGGGAGCGCGTGTCGACGCCCTCGATGCCTATGATGTCATTCTCTTTTAAATATTCGCCCAACGATCCTTTAGAGCGCCGGTTGCTGGCTATCTTCGAACACTCTTTGACTATGAAGCCTTCGACAAATGGCCTGCGAGACTCCACGTCTTCGTCATTTACTCCGTAATTGCCTATTAAAGGATAGGTCATCGTCACCATCTGGCCTTTGTAGGATGGGTCCGTGAGGATCTCCTGGTAGCCCGCCATGCTTGTATTGAAGACGACCTCTGCGCATCTTTCGCCTGTGGCGCCGAAAGACCTGCCCCTGTAAATCTTGCCGTCTTCCAATGCTAATATCGCGTCCATTTTTATCTCTTCTGGTATTTTAAAGCCGCCGTTATGAAATCTCTGAACAAAGGATGCGGCTTGTCCGGTTTTGATTTGAATTCCGGATGATATTGGACCGCTATAAAATAAGGATGAGCGCTTATCTCGACCGCCTCAACCAGATTTTTCTTAGGATAGATCCCGGAAAAGGCCATGCCTTTCTTCTCAAGCATAGTTTTATATTTATTGTTGAATTCATATCTATGCCTGTGTCGTTCAAGTATGAGCCCCTTTTTGTATACTTTGTGAGCCAGGCTGCCCTTCTTTATCTTGCAGGGGTAAACGCCCAGGCGCATTGTGCCGCCCATATTCTTAATGTGTCTCTGCTCTTCCAACAAGCTGATAACAGGATGTTTAGACTTTTTATCGAACTCGGTGGAATTGGCTCTCTTTAATCTGCATACGTTCCTGGAAAATTCTATTACCGCGCATTGCATCCCAAGGCATAACCCAAGGAACGGTATGCCGTTCTCCCTCGCGTATTTTATGGCCTTGATCTTGCCTTCTATGCCCCTATATCCGAATCCCCCCGGTATCAATACTCCGGATACCCCATCCAAAAGATTCCCTACGCCGTGTTTTTCTATCTCCTCGGAATCTATCTTTTTTATATTGACCTTGCTATCATTATATATGCCGGCATGAATAAGGGATTCATATATCGATTTATAAGCGTCCTGTAACCCTATATATTTACCCACAACGGCGACCGTTACCTTATGCCGCGGATGTATTGCTCTTTCGACAACGAATTTTGCCCAATCTTTAAGGTCCGTCGACCTCGATTTTAATTTGAAATGTCCGAGTATTATCCTGTCGAGCCCCTGCTCTTTGAAGATGAGCGGCACTTGATAGATCGATTCCGCGTCCCTGGCCTCTATTACGGAATCTTTATTGACGTTACAGAATAGCGATATCTTCTCCTTTACGTCGTCCGAGAGCGGTTTCTCCGTTCTGCATATGAGGATATCAGGCTGTATTCCTATCTCGCGTAATTTTCCGACAGAATGCTGCGTCGGCTTTGTCTTTATCTCTTCGGCGCTGCGGACATAAGGTATCAGCGTTAGATGCACGTATAATACATTATGGTAACCGACCTCGAGCCTGAATTGCCTGGCCGCTTCCAGGAACGGAAGGCCTTCGATATCGCCGACAGTCCCGCCTATTTCAACTATAAGTATTTCGGCGTTTGAAACGTGCGCGGCCTTTCTTATCCTGTCCTTTATCTCGTTTGTGATATGCGGTATCACCTGGATCGTCTTGCCGAGATAGTCACCACGCCTCTCTCTGGCGATAACCGAGTTATATACCTGGCCGGTGGTCGCGTTGGAGAATTTTGTCGTTTCGGTATTGATGAATCTCTCGTAATGGCCGAGGTCGAGGTCTGTCTCGGCGCCGTCCTCTGTTACGTAAACCTCCCCGTGCTGATACGGGTTCATCGTGCCGGGATCGACATTGATATAAGGGTCGAGCTTCATCATCGCGACCTTGAATCCGCGCGATTCCAAGATCTTGCCTATGGATGCCGAAGCTATGCCTTTGCCCAGGCTCGATATAACTCCGCCGGTAGTGAATATATACTTTGTCATGCGCCTGCCTTTCACGCTCACAAAAATGGCGTTTTTTTTTAGGCCGGGGCCACCCGGCTTTCAAAAAAACGCCATTGTTTGTCAGCAGCTCTTCTCTTGAGCTACCGGCCCATTATACCATTTGATACAAGAATGTCAAGAAACTTACTTTCCTTCCAGCACCTTCTCGGCCTCTTTGCGATATGCATCCATCACATAAGGTATGCCGGAAACTTTAGCCGCTTCCTCGGTCAAACTCATTATATCTTTTCTGGAGATAGTACTGAGTTTGAAATTCCTCGAACCGGCCATAAGCTGCTGCAGACCCACCTTTATCCTTTGTGAGAATGTGTAGATGGCTACCGCTCCGAGAGGTATCTCCTTCATGCGCTTTCCGTATTTGTCGGCAAGCTCCTCGTAACATACAAATATCTCTTCGGGTGTTTTGCCGAACTCCGATATCGTAGGAGGAAGATTGTTTCCCTTTATCCAGTTTTCAACGTTCTTACCTACGAATCCCGGTATCATGAGAGCCCTTCCCATGCATACTGCTTTTACGTAGGGAGCTCCCATAGCTATTACTTTGAAGACATGATCTTCGAGCGAGAATCCGCCGGCTATCGCTATGTCCGGGATCCTCATATTCTTCTTCGCGAGCTTCTCGCAGAATTCGTATGTAAGCGCCTGTAGATAGAACGTGGGCGTTCCCCACTCCTGCATCATCCTCCATGGGCTCATGCCTGTGCCGCCCGGGGCTCCGTCGATAGTCAAAAGGTCTATCTTGGCCATAGAGCAGTATCTGATCGCCTGCGCGAGTTCCACCATAGAGTAAGCGCCGGTCTTCAGAGTGATCCTCTTAAAGCCGAGGCCCCTCAGGCGTTTCACCTCTTTCATGAATCCCTCTTCTGAGACGAATCCGAGCCTCGAATGTCTTTCGAACTCTTTTATCTCGCCGACCTTGAATGCCTCCTGGTAAGCGTGAACGGTGGGATCGGGCGTAACTATGTAACCTCTCTTCTTAAGCTGTAAAGCCCTGTCGAGAGAGTTCACTTTTATCTCGCCGCCTATGCATTTCGCGCCCTGGCCCCATTTCAACTCTATCGTATCGAGCTTATGTTTTTTTATCACGTATTCGGCTACGCCCAGACGCGTATCTTCTACGTTCATCTGGACGAGTATTTCGCCGTATCCTTCATGGAACTTCTTGTATGTCTCTATGCGCCTGTCCATATCCGGAGCGCTCGTTATCTTGCCGTTCTTGTCGAGTTCCAGCTTCGGGTCTATACCGCATACGTTTTCGCCGCAGACGAGAGTCACTCCCGATATCGCGGCGCCGATCGCAAACTGCTCCCAATTCTTCCGGGCTATTTCCGTAGAGCCCAACGCGCCGGTAAATATGGGCAATCTCATCTTTACCTTCTTATCCCATCCATACTCGGTCTCTGTCTCTACAGACGGGAATGTCGCGGTATCGGGCCCTGCCTCAACGCCTTTCGGTAGCCCCTTAGCTCCGGCGGCGTAACCCTGTATATTAATGTGCGAATAATCGACAGGATAATCCTTATCGCCGCCCGCGGTCATTTCGCCGAATGGACCGGGATAGATGACTTCCCTGCCTCTGAAAGACGACTTGAATACTTCGCAGTTCCCGCGGCATGACTCAAGGCATCTTGAGCATAGCCCGGAGCACGGCACAACATTCTTAGAACGGTTGAATGTCCTTGAAGCGTCATTTCCGCCCGGTGTTCGCAAGTTCATAATTTAGCCTCCTTAGAGCTAATCTTTGGGCACCAAATGCTTAATTTATAGGCATAGATGCGCAAAAAAATAAAAAAGAACCACCACTGAATGCGCGATATTGATAGGACTTCTTTGTCCTTCACCCTTGCATCATTGCAAAAACGGGATTGACCAATCTCTGCAAATCATGATAGCACAAGGGTATCTTTTGTCAATGGTATTTTGCCGCCGATAATATAGTTAATGTTATGCCAAATGCGCAAACAACACTTGCTCCCGTAGGAAAATCAAAGAAGTAAGATATCACCATGCCCAATGCGCTAACCAGAAACCCTATTGTCCATCCAAGTATCAACCTTGTTTTTGCGACGTTGCTAAAAAGAATGGCGCATGTTGATGGCACGATTAAAAATGCGAAAACAACTAATACTCCCGCAATCTTGACAGAACTGGTAACAACAAATCCAAATGATACATAAAATAAGAAGTCCCACAACCTAACATTTAATCCTCTCTTGAAAGCTTCCTCCGGATTTTGAGAAATTAAAAGAAACTGCTTTCTGAAGAAATAATGAAATACCCCAATGATGGAATAGATTATAGATATTTTTATAACCTCTTTTAAATCGATAAGTAAAATGTTTCCCACAAGAGCCTGCCTGATCTGTTCGTCGCCTTCTCCCGATCGGCTTAATATAAGGATTAGAAGCGCCGCCGAAACAGCGTATACTATACCAATGATAGCTTCCTGTGGAACACGTTGTTTTTTGAAACGCGTAAGCGAAAATATGCCCGCACCTATGATAGTAAACCCAAGCGACATCCAATAAGAATATGGGCTGTCTATGCTTAAACCAAATACCAGAGCTAAACTTGCCCCTACAGCGGCTATCTGAGCAAGCGCCAAATCAACGAATATTACCTGGCGCTCTATTACATGTAAACCTAAATACGCGTGAATGCCTGTAAAAATCAGGCATGCTAAGAACGGTAATGTCATTATGTGCAAAAATGCGTTCATTTTAATGCCTCGCTTATCTCACGAAAATTATAGTCAAAGAAACTGAATATATCATCTGTGCCGGGAAGCTCACCTATATTCTGGCAGATAGTGACAACCTTTGCGCCAACGCGTTTGGCAAGCACCTCCGCCGCATCCTTAGGATAATAGGTCGGCATAACGATTGCCTTTATATGATTTGCCTTTACATATTCTTCTAGGAATTCCAGATGCTTGGGTGTTGGCGGTATGCCCGGCTTTGGCTCTATATATTGATCCGCTTTAAGTCCTAAGAAGTCGGCGAAGTATGCGATATCTTTGTGATATGAAAGTATCTCCCGACCTTTGCAATTAGTGCAAAGCTTTCTCCATTCGTCGATTTTTTCGTCAAGACGTGAAATAAACGCTTTTTCATTGGTTTCATAATAAGACGCATTTGCAGGGTCAATACTTTTAAGTTTTTCTAGGACATTCTCAGCCATAATCTTTACATTTTCCGGGTTCATGTTGTAGTGAGGGTTGCCATATATATGGATATCCCCTTCCGCGCGCGACAACTGATGATCGGGCACTTCAAGTAGTCTTATGCCTTTTGACATATCAACATTTCTTTCACGTCCTCTGAAAAGCTCCGGCTTGCCGGCAGCTTCAAGAAGCGAATCCGACCATGCCTCGAGATCAAGACCAGCATCGACATAGAGATCGGCTTTTGTGATATTTCTCACATCGGTGGGTTTTGGCTGGATGAAATGAACATTGAATTTAGGCGGCGCTACATACTTTACATCCACCTTGTCTTTACCTATCTCTTTTACCACGCTTGAATACATCGTCTGAGTAGCCACTACTTTTAACGGATTTTCTCCGGCATGGCAGGGTGCGGCGCTTAAAGCCGCGCAAGAAAGTATCACCATAACAGTGATCTTTCGAATCAAATACTTTAATTTAAACATATCATCCCTCCGGTTTACTGAAGCTTATGTTTATGCTCACCTATGGCAAAGGTGCCTTGTAGAAAAACTCTATCATCGATGCCGCCACTGGTGAGGTATATATGCGAAAATTGCGCTCTCAATCTGGCAAATTCGCTTTGATAAAATGTCAGATATCCTGTATAGCCTATTTCGGCTTTATTAGGATCTGCCAGCAGTCTATTTACCGGTTCCACATAATCAAACCTAAAACCCGTACCCCACTGCGACGAAAGTCTGACATCGAATAAGCCGTACCCTCCCCAGAAATCTCCGCTTGGGTTAGTAGCCCCATCGAGCTCATCTATCGATTCTCTGCGGTTTAAAACAAATGCCTCACCCTGAAGTTTGATTTCCTTATCCTGACCTATTATATGGTGTAACGTAGCGTCTAATCCTAATACATTCGTTTTAAAGCTTGCATCATTAGCGTTAGAACCAACTGCCTCTGAGGCTCCAAGCTCAAAGTTCGTTACATCGGTAATATCTATATAATTCTTAAGATGCCCATAGAGCGTTGGGCGTCTCCTAGCGGGGCCAAAAGCAGTTCCGCCATCTCCATTTCCTCCTTCGAGTACACCTACTGTTACCTGATGAACAGACGGCAGCGGAAGGTCGAGAACCTTTGTCAGGTCAACTCCAGCCTTGTGCATTCCTTCATCTCCAAAATAGCGCTGTATGACAAGTGGCTCATCTACAGTATCAATGCTATCCCTATGGACAGGCACCATCTTGCCGATCTTCGGCAGGAACTCTCCTATCCTGGCCGTTGTGCCAAAAGGAAGGCCGAAGCGAGTTAGATATGCTTCCTCTAAATCAATCTCATTTTTGTCGTTAAATGCGATTGTGGCATCAAGACGTGAATACGGATCTACGTTGCTTCCAAGAACAAGCTCAAGCTCCCTAATACTTACACGATTAACATTCTCCGGATCAACTTTAGAGCTATCTAATTTAGCAACTACGTCAGCTACTGCGCCTATTTCAGGTGTAAATTTAGGCGGCAGTATTGTTGGCTGAACAGTTGGTTGCGGAAGAGGGACTTGATATTTTATTTCATAGTTTCTCTTTAAATCCGAAATCTCTTGCTGCTGTATATCTACAGTATTTTTCAATTCGTGGACAACCTGAGTTAACTCTCTTATCTGACTTTCCAGGGCTGCTATATTTTCAGCACAGGCTTCTTTTTGTGTCATAAGTATGAGAAATAACATGAGTATGAGCGCAATTCTCATAATAAATCCTCCACATATTTTCAGATTGAATGAATTGTGGTATTGATAAAGGATGTATTAGATGAGAACCGGAGGTCCTCTGGCAGGGATTAACTGGTAGGATAGCTTATCGCAGAGAGTGCTTATATTGATTAGACAAAATAGGACAAAAGAAAAGACAATTACTTCACTAAAGGTTATGGCAATTGCAGAAAAACCTTGAATTGTAAATTGACAAATCGGACAGGAATCATGCGTCGCGGGATCATGATTTTTGCCGTGTGTATGCGGGATAGCAGAAAGAGATCCCATTATGCTTAGACATACAACGGCAGCTATTGTTAGGATGCATAGCGCTCTTCGCATGAGTGTCATCTTAACAAAAACAAAGTTCCTTGTCAAAGACTTAGATAACATGAAAATTTGATGGTATTTTTGGCCGAGATCTTACAGGATTGGCAGGGAGGATCCTCCCATAAGGTATTTGTCTATATTATACGCGCTGCGACGGCCTTCGGAGATCGCCCACACTATCAGGGACTGGCCCCTGCGCATATCGCCAGCGGCAAATACTCCCCTATGAGAAGTCATGTAATCTTCTCCGGTTTTTACGTTGCCCCTGTTGTCAAATTCAACTTTCAGTTCGCCAAGCAGAGCGTTATGTTCCGCGTGAAGGAAGCCTATCGCCAGTATTACGAGGTCGGCTTCTATTTCGAATTCACTGCCGGGTATCTCTTTCATTATTGGGCAGCTCTTCCCGTCTTTTTGTGAAAAATCAAGCCTCACACAGTCAGCCTTCCTGACATTCCCGTTTTGGCCGGAGAATTTTTTAGTGAGAACGGCCCACTGCCGCTCGCCACCTTCTTCATGGCTTGAAGAGACCTTGAGAAGAACGGGATATTTCGGCCATGGGAAGTCGGGTGTCCTGCATTCGGTGGGCCTGCTTAAGACCTCTATCTGCACTACGCACGACGCTCCCTGTCTGTGAGCCGTGCCAACGCAGTCGGCGCCTGTGTCTCCGCCGCCTATTATCAGCACTTTTTTACCTTTGGCGTTTATAAGTTCTTCACCGGGTATTTTCATGCCGTATACGACACGGTTTGCCTGTATAAGGTAATCCATCGCGAAATATATACCCTTCAGGTCTCTGCCATCGACCTTCAGGTCCCTCGGCTCTCTTGATCCGCCCGCAAGGCATATCGCGTCAAAATCTTTTAATAATTTATCGGTTTTGTAGTCTGTGCCGGCATTCGTGGACGTCATAAACCGGACCCCTTCTTTTTTCAGGATATCAAGGCGACGGTCTATGATCTTCTTTTCGAGCTTGAAATCGGGTATGCCGTAGCGTAATATCCCCCCGATCTTATCATCTTTTTCAAATACGGTGACCTTATGCCCGGCTTTATTAAGCTGGTCCGCGCATGCCAATCCGGCAGGGCCGGAGCCTATTACGGCCACAGTCTTGCCTGTGCGTTTTTTCGGCGACCTCGGTTTGATAAAATTCGAACCGAATGCCCATTCTATTATCGAAAGCTCATTATCTTTTATTGTGACAGGTTCATCATTGATGCCAAGAACGCATGCATATTCGCACTGGGCCGGGCATATCCTTCCAGTTATTTCCGGCAAATTGTTTGCGGCGTTCAACAGCTCAAAAGCCTTCTTCCATTCACCATGGAAAAGAAGGTCGTTCCATTCCGGTATATAATTGCCTACCGGGCATCCCCAGTGGCAGAAAGGCGTCCCGCAGTCCATGCAGCGCGATGCCTGGTCCCTGGACTCTTCCTCCCGGCGCAATGCGGAGACCCATTCATAGTCCTTTATCCTTTCGCATACCGGCCTGTATGGAGAATCGGCTCTTTTGACTTTTAAAAATCCCTTAGGATCACCCATCTATATTTCTCCTCTTGATCTCGCCGAAGTCTCGCCACCGAAGGTGGCGGACGAAGGCGGATCACCCATCGGACACCTCTGCGGTCTCCGTTACGCGCGCTGCTGTCTTGGCTCCCAGAATGCGCTTATATTCTAACGGCATGACCTTTACAAAATATTTTTTCTCTTTATGGAATTCGCCCAATATTCTCTTTGCGATAAGGCTTTTTGTATAGTGCGAATGATTGGCAAGCAGGTTCCGCACATGCTCTTCGTCTTCTATATTAAGTGTTTCCAGTTCGACCATGCTCATATTGCATCGTTCTTTTAATTTTCTCTCTCTATCATATATGTAAGCGATGCCGCCTGACATGCCCGCGGCAAAATTCCTGCCTGTTTTTCCGAGAACTACCACTATGCCGCCTGTCATGTATTCGCAGCCGTGGTCTCCAACGCCTTCAACAACAGCATTAAGCCCGGAATTCCTTATGCAGAACCTCTCACCCGACAGGCCTCTTATATAAGCCTCGCCGCATATTGCGCCGTAAAACGTCGTATTGCCTATTATTATATTATCTTCCGGCTTGTAGTCTGACCTTTTATCCGGCGTTACTATTATTTTTCCGCCCGAAATCCCTTTACCTATATAATCGTTTGCCATGCCTTCGAGCTCGAAAGTGATCCCTTTGGCCAGGAAAGCGCCGAAGCTCTGGCCAGCATAGCCTTTGAATCTGCAATTTATGCTGTCTTCGGCCAATCCTGACTCGCCGTGTATCCTGCATACCTCGCCGCTTAAACACGCGCCTACGGTCCTATTCGTGTTATTTATGGGCAGCTCTATCTTTACCGGCCTTGATTTTTTTATCGCTTCCCCGGCAAGCTCTATAAGTTTCAGGTCCAATATCTTGTCTATGCCATGGTCCTGAGCTTTTGTACAATGAGTATCGACATCTTCGCCGGCCTTGGGCTTGTATAGGATCCCGGAGAAGTCCAGCCCCTTGCCCTTCCACGGGAATATATCTTTATGCGGCTCAAGCATATCCACCCTTCCGACAAGTTCATCAACCGACCTTATCCCGAGGCCGGCCATGATCTCTCGGAGTTCCCTGGCGACAAAATGGAAATAATTGATCAGGTGTTCGGGCCTGCCGCGGAATTTATTTCTCAATACTTCATCCTGCGTAGCGACTCCCACCGAACAATTATTAAGATGGCAATGCCTCAACATCACGCAGCCCAGGATGATCAGAGCGGCCGTGCAGAAGCCGAACTCCTCCGCTCCCAGCGCTGCGGCTATCGCGACATCTCGCCCGGTCCTCATCTGCCCGTCCGTCTGCAGCCGCACGCGGCTTCTCAGGTCATTCAGCACGAGCGTCTGGTGCGTCTCCGATAATCCCAGTTCCCACGGAAGCCCCGCGTGTTTTATGGAACTTAACGGCGATGCGCCCGTTCCGCCGTCCCCCCCGGATATCAGTATCATGTCAGCGTGGCCCTTTGCCACGCCTGCGGCTACGGTGCCGACGCCCATTTCCGATACCAGTTTCACGCTTATCCGCGCTTTCGGGTTAACGTTCTTCAGGTCGAATATGAGTTGCGCAAGGTCTTCGATGGAATATATATCATGGTGCGGCGGCGGAGAGATCAACGTTACCCCGGGCGTAGTATAACGGGTGTGCGCTATGATAGAGCTTACTTTATGGCCGGGTAATTGCCCGCCTTCTCCCGGCTTCGCACCCTGCGCTATCTTTATCTGCAGTTCATCAGCGTTTACAAGATAGTTTGTAGTGACGCCGAACCTTCCGGAGGCTACTTGTTTTATGGAACTTCTCGCGGAATCGCCGTTTGGCAGTTTCACGAACCTTGCCGGATCCTCTCCGCCTTCTCCGGTGTTTGAACGCCCGCCGAGCCTATTCATAGCTATCGCGATCGTTTCATGAGTCTCCTTGCTTATGGAGCCGAAGCTCATGGCACCGGTGGCGAACCGTTTTACTATATTCTCAACAGGCTCTACCTCCTCTATAGGTATCGGTTCGCATTTTTTGAATTTCAATAAGCCGCGCAGCGTACACGGGTTCTTTGATTGGTCATTTATCATGCCTGAGAATTCTTTATATTTTCCGTAGTCGTTGTTCCACGCTGCTTCCTGTAGTCCTGATATTGTAAGCGGGTTCCAGAGATGGAATTCACCGTCTCTCTTCCACTGGTATATTCCTCCGGTTTTAAGATATGGTTCATCTATTTCTATTTTCGGGAAAGCGATTCGATGCCTCAATAATGTCTCTTTTGCTATGATCTCAAATCCGGCGCCGCCTATCCTGGAAACAGTCCCCGTAAAACATTTTTCTATCAGCTCTTCATCCAATCCAAGCGCCTCAAATATCTGCGCGCCCCTGTAGCTTTGCAGCTTTGAGATCCCCATCTTTGAAAGTATCTTCAGTATTCCTTTTTCTACCGCTTTTATGTAATTATGCCTGGCCTCGCTCCGGTTCAAGTCCAACTCCCCTTCTCTTATCAGCTGGTCGACCGCTTCATATGCAAGATACGGATTTATGCAGTCGGCGCCATACCCGAAGAGAAGCGCGAAATGATGTACCTCTCTCGGTTCCCCGCTCTCTACTATGATACCTATCTGTGTTCGCAGAGAATTCCTCACGAGATGGTGATGGACAGCTGCCGTAGCCAGAAGCGCCGGGATGCTCGCACAAGTTTTATCGACGCCCCTGTCGCTCAATATTATAAAGGTATATCCTTTTTTGATAGCCGAGGCCGCCTCACCGCATATCTGATCCAGCCTTTTCTCAAGAGTCTCTTCTTTATCCGCATTAAATAACAGAGATACCGTCTTTGTCTTGAAGCCGTTTACTTTTATGCCTTCTATCTTTGCCAGGTCGTCATTGGTCAGCACGGGATATTTCATCCTCAATTTATGGCAATGGGACGCGGATTCGTCCAGAAGATTTTTCTCGGGCCCTAGATAACTTTCGAGGCTCATCACCAACTCTTCTCTTATGGGGTCGATGGCCGGATTCGTAACCTGGGCGAATAGCTGCTTAAAATAGTTGAATAAAGCTTGAGGCTCTTTTGAAAGCACGGCATGCGGAGTGTCATTGCCCATGGAGCCTATCGGCTCCTCCCCCCTGGTCGCCATGGGGGCCATCAGGATGCGCAGATCCTCGTGCGTGTAGCCGAACGCCTGTTGCCGCCGCAGGACCGTCTCGTGGTCCGGCCCCTGAACCGGCGCCGCCGGAAGATCCTCGATGGAGATGAGATGCTGCCGCAGCCAGTCTCCATAGGGCTGCTCTCGAACGATCTGCGCCTTCAATTCGGCATCGTCGATGATCCGCCCCTGGGCCGTATCCACCAGGAACATGCGTCCCGGGTGGAGCCGCTCTTTCACCAGAATCTCCTCGGGTGGGATATCCAGCACGCCGACTTCCGAGGCCATGACCACCAGACCGTCCTTGGTGACATAGTAGCGGGACGGACGGAGCCCGTTGCGATCCAGCACCGCGCCGATCATGGTGCCGTCGGTGAAGGCAATGGAAGCCGGGCCGTCCCACGGCTCCATCAGACAGGAGTGATACTCGTAGAACGCCCGCTTCTCGGCGCTCATGCTCTCGTGGCCGCTCCAAGCCTCGGGAATGAGCATCATCACCGCATGGGGCAACGAGCGGCCGCACATCACCAGCATCTCGAGCGCGTTGTCCAGCATGGCCGAATCGCTGCCGCCCTCGCGGATGACCGGAAGCAGGTCGCGCATCCGCTCGCCGAAGAGGTCCGACTCGAACAGCCGCTCGCGGGCGCGCATCCAGTTGATGTTTCCGCGCAGCGTATTGATCTCGCCGTTGTGGGCCAGATAGCGAAAGGGATGCGCCAGCGACCAGGTCGGAAAGGTGTTGGTGCTGAAGCGCTGATGGACAAGCGCCAGGGCACTCTCGACCGCGGGGTCGGTGATGTCGGGGAAGTAGGCCTCTATCTGGTCGGCGGAGAGCATCCCCTTGTAGACGATCGTGTTGCAGGACAGGCTTCCGACGTAGAAATAGCGCTTCTGCTTGAGACCGCTGGTGAGCACCCCGTTCTCCACCCGCTTCCGGATCAGGAACAGGGTCCGCTCGAACTGCGCCGCATCGCGCATCGTCCCGCCCCGGCCGATGAACACCTGGCGGACGACCGGCTCGTTCCGCCTGGCGCTCTCGCCGATGGAGCCGTGGTCGGTGCGGACGTCGCGCCAACCCAGAGGGACCTGCCCCTCCTCCCGCACGATGCGATCGAGCAGCGCCTGGCACCCGATCCGCTCGTCAAAATCGGTCGGAAGCGAGATCATGCCGACGCCGTAGTGCTTGGGAGGGGGAAGCGTGATCCCAAGCCGCGCGCATTCCCGCCGGAAGAAGACGTCGGGCAACTGGAGAAGAATCCCGGCCCCGTCGCCGGTATTCGCCTCGCAGCCGCAGGCCCCGCGATGCAGCAGGTTCTTCAGCACCGTCAGCGCCTGGCTGACGATGCGGTGCGACTTGCGCCCTGCGATATCCACCACGAATCCGACCCCGCAGCTATCGTGTTCGTATTGGGGGTCGTAGAGTCCCTGAGCCTCCGGAAAACCCGACACCGTCATCCTCGTTCCCCGCCTTTCACCCGCCCCGGTCATCTTC
>Ga0209777_10005530_pt1 | contig 14512 bp, 15 predicted proteins | sample FrelakmetHBP12HB_FD_187147 | JGI IMG/M metagenome (GOLD analysis project Ga0209777, IMG submission 187147) | Freshwater lake sediment microbial communities from the University of Notre Dame, USA, for methane emissions studies -HBP12 HB (SPAdes)... | ecosystem: Environmental > Aquatic >...
GTTTCACCATAAACAAGGCTTCTCCTTCCAACCGTCATCTGGTTTACAGGCCGAGGAAGGACTTTTGTATGAGTTCTGATGACAGCAGTTCTTTGCCTGTTCCCTCAAGGGCGACCCTGCCCGTCTGTATTACGTAGGCCCGATCCGAGATATCAAGGGCTTCTTGGACGTCCTGCTCGACAAGGAGAATGGTTACACCGTCCTTCCGGATTTCCTGAATCACCTCGAATATCTTTTCGACGAGCTTCGGTGCAATGCCCCAGGATGGTTCGTCAAGCATCAGGAGCTTGGGCTTACTCATCAGGCCCCGACCGATGGCCACCATCTGCTGCTCACCGCCGGAGAGGGTACTTGCCTTCTGCTGACTCCTGTCCTTCAGGATCGGGAAGATGCTGTAGACGTATTCCAGCCGGTCTTCAATTATTTTTTTGTCATCCATGAGATAGGCGCCCAGCAGCAGATTCTTGAATACGCTGAGACTGGGAAAAAGTCGCCTGCCTTCCGGCACGTGGGACATGCCCAAAGCTACGACCCTGTGGGCCTCAGTCGTCGTGATGTCCTGCCCATTGAAGATAATCTTCCCCGATGAAGGGTGCATGATGCCGCTGAGACCCTTCAATATGGTCGATTTCCCGTTTCCATTGCCCCCGATGAGAGATACTATTTCACTCTTCTCAACGCGGAAAGAAACATCATGAATCACAGGGATATTATTGTATCCGAGTTTTATTTTCTCTACGTTTAGCATATTTTTGTCCGAAATACGCCCCAATTACCTTCTCGTTGTTAATGACCTCATCGGGGGTTCCTTCTGCTATCTTCTCCCCGTAGTCCAGAACCACGACGCGATTTGCAATCGGCATGATGCCTTCCATCACATGTTCGACAAGAACAAGTGTTATGCCCATTTCCCTCAGCCGCAGGACAAGCTCAACTGATTCTTTGATCTCATGTATATTCAAGCCCGCCATCATTTCGTCCAGCAGCATGATTTCCGGTCCCGTTGCGAAGACCCTGGCAACCTCCAATCTTTTCTGTTCAGAAATAGTCAGAGACGTCGCTTTCACATATAATTTGTCCGTGAACCGGAATATGTCCGCCACTTCCTCCGACCTCGCTTGTGCATCCTTTCGTCTTGGATTTCTCAGGAATGCCCCGATCATGATATTTTCCAGCACGTTCATGTCCTTGAAGATCCGGACGATCTGAAATGTCCTGCCGATACCCATCCTGCAGATCGATTCCGGGTCTTTGCGCGTGATCTCCTGTCCTCTGAAAACGATTCTCCCGCCGTCGGCGTTGTAAAAACAAGATATACAATTGAACAGTGTGGATTTCCCCGCCCCGTTAGGTCCGATGAGACCGATGATTTCCCCTTCCTTTATGGAGAAGGAAATATTCGCATTGGCCGTAAGCCCGCCGAAGCGTTTGGTCACATTGTCAACTACGAGGATCTCAGCACTCATTTGTCACCTTTTGAAAACAATGCCCACAGCCCCTGCGGCCGCCAGATGGCGATCATGATGACGAGGAGGGAGTAAATGATCATATCGATTCCCTGCCCTTCACTTCCGAGATACACCCTGGTCAGCTCCATGAGCGGGATGAATACGAAGGCCCCGACAACGGGCCCGAAGAGTTTTCCGATGCCGCCGATCAGTGCGATGATGCATAGATGGATCGACATCATGAGGTCCATCGTGCTCGACGGATGGATATATAACACGTACTGGCCGTAGAACGTCCCGCATATGGAGGTCAATACGGCGGAGATGGAGAAGGCGATCATTTTGTATTTCTGAATATCGATACCGAGACTCCGCGCCCCGTCAGGATCATCCTTGATTGCCCGGAGATAGTAACCCAGCCTGCTTTCCTCAACGGCATAGGAAACGGCGATGGCAAACAGCAGCATGACGAGGATTATATAGTAGTACGGGATTTTCGAGGAGTGGAATTCAAAGTTCGTAAATGACTCCTCCAGGATGGGCATGTAGATGCCCACTGCGGCGCCGACATAATCCCAGTTTGTAAAAATCACCACCATGATTTCGCCCACCGCAATTGTGGCGATAGCAAAGTAATGTCCCCGCAAACGGAAACATGGGTATCCGACGACGACGGCAAGACCTACGGAAAGGACGCAGCCGGCCAGCATTCCCAGCCAGGGGTTGACGTTATAGTTCATCAGGAGGACAGCCGTCGTATAAGCTCCCACGCCAAAAAATGCGGCATTACCGAACGAGACCTGTCCCGCGTATCCACCTATGATGTTCCAGCCGATGCTCATTGTGGCGTACATCATGATCGTGATGAGGAGATGGCACAGAAAGGGGTCGCGCAAAAATAGCGGGACAACAGCGAGAATGCACATGAACAATATAAATACGAGCAAGCCCCTTTTCATGACCGCGTCATTTCCTTCCCATGAGCCCCTGGGGTCTGATGAAGACCACGCCCAGGTATAAGAGCAGGACAAACATAAACTTCAGAGAAGGCGCAATGAGATAGCCACTCAACACCTCAACCAGTCCGACAATAATCCCCGCAATAAATGCCCCCGGCACACTGCCGAAGCCACCGAGAGCAACTACAACAAAAGCCATCAGACAAAAATTGGAGCCTACTTCCGGAAACACATAATAGAAGCTCGAAAGCAAGGCGCCGGCCACGCCGACGGAGGCGATGCCGATACCCCAGGCAAGGGCAAACATCCGGTCACTGTTGATCCCCATGAGTCTTGCCGATTCCTTGTCTTCGGCAACTGCTTCCATGGCCATACCCATCTTGGTAAATTTAAGAAACCAGAAGATAAGGCCATAGCAGATGATCGCGCCCGCTGCTGCGACAAGTTGCGAAACACCGACATAGACGCCGAAGATACCGACATTGCCGCTCGTCAGAGTCTGGGGGATCATGCGGTAGTCTGCCTTCCACAAATACTGGGCCACGCCTCTCAGAAGAATCAGAATGCCGAAGGTCACGAATATCTGGGAAAGCATGGGGGCGTTGATGATCGGCCTGATGAAGACGTAGTAGGTGATGACTCCCAGGAGGAACAGGAGAAGCGTCACCAAGGGAAGGGAATAGAGTGGATCCGTGCCGAAGAGAACAAAAAACCAGTAAGCGAAATACATGGCAACCATGAGGTATTCGCCATGGGCAAAATTGACGATATCCATCATCCCAAAAATCATGGTGAGACCAACGGCGATCAGTGCATAAATGAAACCGATCAGGATGCCGCTCACCAGGGTTTGCGTAAATACGCCTTCCATGGATGTATCCTACTTTATGTTATCTTCTTTTCCTTGACCTAACCCATTCAAACCAGGTGGATAAGATGTTACCTCTTGCTGTCCCACTTCGGGAAAGGCCAGATCACATCTTTCGTGGCCAAATTGAAGGGCCATACTGTGTAGCGCTCACCTTTCTGTATCTGAACAATGATACCTTTGCCCAGTACATTCTGGTGGGTCTTCGGGTCGAATTTGACACCGTCCCACGGCATAATCAACTGGTCGGCCTTGATGTTCGTTTCCAAGAGCGCCTTCTGGATTTTATCCGGCTCCGTGGATTTGGCGCGGTTGATGGCATCTGCCAGAACGATCATACCCGTAAATGAACGAGCGTAGTCGCCTGACATGGGTTTGCCGGCCAATTTTTCAAACATGTCGGCAACCGTCTTGATCATCGGTTTTTTCGCGGAAAGGTCCTTTGCCCAAACTTCTCTGCTCAGGATGTAGTCTGCATCTTTTCCAAGGGACTTGATCAAATCAGGATCGTTAAAGCCCGCATCGTTTGCAATCAGTGCAGTAGGCGCGAAATTGAGTTCCTTGTACGTCTTCATGGACAGGATGGCGTCTGCCGTATAAGACGTCTGCATGATGATGGACGGATTATAACTGCGGAGTTTCTGAATCTCCGACGTCATCTGGGTACTTTTGGCGGGATAAGGCACGGCACCGCTGATTTCGTACCCATACTTCTTTGCATACATTTCCTGATATTTGCGGGAGTCCGTGCCGAACAGCGTGTTTTCATAAAGCAGTGCAATGGGCCCTATAGTGATCTTCTTCTTCTTTTTCAGATCATTGAGAAAGATGAAGAAATTTTCGCTGAACATATCGTCATGCGGCGTCGTCCTGAAGAACCATTTGAAACCCCTGTCCGTAAGCCCAGGCGATGAGGAACTGTCGTTCAGAAAGGGAACGCCATAGCGTTCTGTGGCCTGAGCGGCCGTGGCCGTGACCGCACTGTTATAACACCCGATGATGGCGACGACCTTTTCCTGCGTGATGAGACGCTCCGCCTCTGCCATGCCGACTTCCGGCTTGCCCTGATGGTCACCGGGGACAATCTTGATCTTGGCGCCTTTCAGATTCGGCAGTCCTGCAGTTTTTGCCAACGGCATATTCAGATTGTATTTGTTATTAATGATGTCGGCTGCTAACTCGGCGCCTTTTAGCAGACCCTGTCCTGTGGTTGCCAAAGGCCCTGTCAGGGGAAAGATGACACCGATCCGGATCTCATTCTGCGCGCATGCCAGAGAGGTGAAAGATAAAACCATGACCACCGCAAAAAAAACTCTCAGAAATTTCCACATGGCTGCCTCCTATGTCAGTTTATGATTGATGCTACGATTTCCATCTTCCTATCGAAGAGGCGCTCCGCCTCCTCCATTCCTATCATTTCGAACATCACGGAATCGCCCGGCTTGAGGTGGGCAAGAAGGTCATGATCCACTTTGGCTATCAGGGCCGGCCTCGCATATCCCCCAAGAGTGCGTTCATGAAGCTGGATGATGGGCAAGGCATCTCCCGGAACCTGGATACTGCCGGGCAGCAGGCCCTCTGATATGATGCTCTCTTCTGCATCGGTTCTGAATGCCAGGGGTTTGCCATCCAGACGGATACCTGTCCTGTTCAACTTCGTGGAAACTGTAAAGGCCGTCCTTCCCTTGCTGCCCAGGAATTCTTCCAGGGATTCGTCAGTGAAATAATTGCTTTCAGGACCTTCCACTACTCTCAGCGTGTGCGGCGGCATCATGCGCGGGATGAACTTTTCGGCAATGCGCTTTACATTCACCATCCCGACGTCCGTGAAGTCAATGCTGTCACCTTTCTGAAGAGCCCTTCCCCGGTAACCGCCGAACCGGCACTCCAGATTGGTCGTATAGCTTCCAATAATCTTCTCCAGAACGGGCGTACCGGAAAATCCCACGTAATATCTGAAACCCTCTCTGACCTCATCGACCGTTAATGTCTCCCCAGCCCTTGCGTTGAAAGACATCCAGGATTGCAACGGCCTGCCCTCCAGGCTGGCTCTCACCTTTGCTCCCGTAATAGCGCAACAGACGTCCTTACCAAATCTCAGAGAAAATTTTTCGCCGAATACCTCTATGGCCGGGGCATTGCCCTCGTTGCCCAGGAGATGATTAAGGACGCTCAGTGCATACAGGTCCAAAGCAGGCGAAGTCGGAATGCCCACTTCCCTGTATCCATACCTGCCGCCGTCAACGACAATGGACATGATTCCGGGATGGAAGATCTCGATCATGCGCGTATGAATCTCACTTTGTCACCAATCTGGAAGATGCTGTAAGGCTCCCTATTGTAATCGAAGAGCTTCTTGTCCGTTCTTCCTATTATTCTCCACCCCGCCGGCGACTCAAAGGGATATATCCCTGTCTGAAGCTGAGCAAGGCCAACGGAGCCCTCGGGAACTCTTAAGCGAGGCGTCTCAAGCCTTGGAACATACAGCCTCTTATCGAGGATTCCCAAATAGGGAAACCCGGGCAGGAATCCCACTGCAAAAACTTTGTATGTGACGGAGGTGTGGATCTCTATGATCTCGTCTTCAGACAATCCCGTGTGGGACGCCACAAAATCAATGTCGAAGCCGCTTTCCCCGCCGTATTCGACGGGAACATCGTGGGTGTTCGGTTCCGGAACATCGATATGGGCTATCAATAATTCCTTGTCCCGTAAGGAGTCCGTCAGCGCTTCGTATGAAGTTTTCTTTCTGTCAAAGAGAATGAGGCAGGATCTGAAGGAGGGTATGATGTCGGTAATTTCTTCTAATTGGAGGGACTTCAGAAAAAAATAATATCGCCTTACTCTTTCATGGATCTCCAAATCAATTTTTTCTCCGAATAAGATCCGTATCCCCTCTTCGCCATACCTTGAAACGTTCATACGCTATAAGAGATCTGTCAGTGGCTTAACGTGAATGTTTTCCTGTTCAAAATACGTCTTCAGCCTTCTTGCACCATCAATGCTTTCCAGGTTGTCGCCGTGCATACACAAAGTATCAATCTCCATATCCAACCAGCGGCCGCTGACGCTCTTGATTCCCCTCTCCTTGACCATGCGTACCGCTCTCTTTGCGATTAGGTCCGGATCTTTCAATACCGCCTCTTTGTGTTTTCGTGACAGAAGTTCTCCATCATCGCCGTAGCTCCTGTCCGGAAAAGCCTCCAGCGCGATTCTTACGCCCTTCTTTTTCAGGGACTTCTTCAGCGCCGCCGTCCCAGGCGTGGTCAGTGTCAAAAAAATCACGTCTCCGAAGGCGCTCTTCACCATTTCGATGATCTCCAGAAAAAGGCTTTCCTCTTTGATCAAGTGATTATAGAGGGCGCCATGCATCTTCACGTGCTGCAATGGCATTTGATGAACGGCGAGAAATCCCTGCAGGGCTCCTATCTGGTATACGATGGCGTTTATTATTTCCTTCCGGTCCATATCCATGAACCGTCTTCCGAAACCCGGCAAGTCAGGATAGCCGGGATGTGCACCTGCTCTGACCCCGTGGTCTCTGCAGAGCCGCACCGTTCTTTCCATGACATTGGGATCCGATGCATGAAATCCGCAGGCGATATTGGAAGAGGTGATGTAACGGATGATCTCTTCGTCTCTGCCGATTTTGTAAGCCCCGAAAGATTCCCCCATGTCGCAGTTAATATCTACAGAAATATCCATATCATTCTCGCAAGAAACTTCCCTTTCCCTCTCTGTCATTCCTGCGAAACATCAAGTGTCGCTTTTTTCTTTTTTCCCGGTTTCCGTTTCATAATATCGCCCAATGAACCCAGTGACGTTGTGGCTTCCCCACCGTCTTCATGATAATCATCTTCAGGCCTTTTTTCTATCGTACGCGCTGCATCATCCCGCGCTTCCGCCTCCGCTATGGAAAGGGATATCCTCTTCTGATCCCTGTCTATCGCGTCAATCCTCACTTCGATGGCCTGCCCTTCTTTTACTACGTCACTGGGATGGATGATCCTCTTGCCCTTTCCCAATTTGGAAATGTGGAGAAGACCATCAACCCCCGGCCCCAGATTGACGAAGGCGCCGAATTTCATCAGACGCACTACGGTTCCTGTATGAAAAGTCCCTTCGGGGTATTTTGCATCTACTTCATTCCATGGGTCGGACAATGTCTGTTTCAAAGAAAAACTGATACGATTATTTTGCGAATCCATTTTGGCAATGATTACATCGAATATTTGACCGACGGACAGGCGCGCGTAAATATCCTCCACCCGATCCCAGCCGATTTCCGAGATCGGAAGGAGACCCTGTAAACCGCCAATATCCACAAAGGCGCCAAAATCCCGGATGGAAACGACGGTTGCTTTCACGAGCATCCCCTCATGCAGTTCGGCCTTCCGCGCCTCTTCCTGTTTTTTCCTCTGCTCCTCCATAATGGCTCTGGCAGACAGAATGATATTGCGCCCCCGCTCTCCATATTCAATAATTCTGAAAGGCAGGCGTCGGCCAATATAGTCTTTCGCATTCTCGGTACGCCTGAGGTCAATCTGGGAATATGGACAGAAGCCCCTCATATCGCCCGCCAGTTTGATCTCGAAACCCCCTTTGATCTCTTTCTCGACGACACCCTCAATGGGAATCCCATTTCGCCAGACTTCTTCTATATGGGTTCGAGCTGAATCACCCGCGCTTATCCTGGTCGTAAAAAGTTTCTCGTTATGTTTCGATGAAAGGAAATAGGCTTCAATAGAATCGCCCTCTTTTACAGAAAGATTGCCATTCTCATCTGCCAATTCTTTTCTGTCCAGATATCCTTCGCTCTTCCCTCCCAGATCGAGGAAAAGCCAGTCCTGGGTGATCTTTACGATGGTAGCTTCAATCTTCTGTCCCGGCTTCAAAAAATCTTTTCGCACCTCGGTTTGTTCGAACAGCTCTGCAAAACTCTTTTCTTCATTTGATTCATTCTTTTTTTCTTCCACCATGTGACTCTATTCCTATTCTTAATTTATGTGATTATGATAAGTGCATTTGTGCGACAGTGTACTTGATTATGTTGCTATTCACAATATAATTTCAACCGTACTCTGTAGCCATGTCTTGATGAAATGTCAATCATGCATTTTTTAGTAATTATTAGTAGCAGTTTAATAATGTTGACAGGCAAGAACGTCTTCTCCTATACTTCGTGCACAGTGGAATAAATCCCCCCGGCCCCCTTTAGTAAAGGGGGTGAGAAGGAAAAACTCATTGGTTCAAGACAGAGGATTGAAACAACAGCACACTGGACTCCCGATCAGAGCCTGTCACCGAGCGCATTTGCCGGGGGCGGGAATGACAAAAGAAATACAGGAGGGACGGTGAACTGGCCGGACATTATGAAGCAATTTGCCGAACTCGACTTATGGCCATGTTCGGCCCTCGACAAGAAAAAAGATGTCGTAACCGTGTCGCCATGCGGCGATGCTGATCTCGAACCGCTCGCGCGGATGTACGACACCTATGAACCAAAGGCTGCCATCCAGGGTCTGCCCCCTGTCGACCAGAAAACACGCATCGAGTGGATTCGCAGTTGCCTCCGCACCGCGATGAACCTCAAGGCTGAACTGGGTGGCGCCGTCGTCGCCCACGGCATGCTCTTCCCCATGCCAGACCCGGATATAGTCGAGTTTTCCCTCTTCGTCCACAACCAGGTCCAGAATCGCGGCATCGGCAGCATCGTCGCCTACCCGCTTTTTGCCGCAGCCAAACGCCTTGGATACAAAAAAGTCTGGGTATTTGAAAGCCGCAACAATGCGCGCGCCCTGCGCATATACTACAAAGTAGGCTTCCGCGAGGCCCGTCGCGAGGGCAATGAGCTGGAACTGGAACTCGACCTCGCGGGTCTCCCTGAAACGCCGGAGCTGTCCGACATAATCACGCCCGTAGCACCGTCAACGGGATTCATTAAATCACCCGACTACCTCGAAAGCCAACGCGTGCTGCCCGAGACGCGTTCTGTCATCATCTACTCGCCCCGGTTCGAGGAATTCGTAATCGAGAAAGACCATCCCTTCATCACCGCCCGCTCCCGTCTCTTTCTTGATATGTGCAAGCGCTACGATCTTCTCCACCTGCCCGGCACTCAGATCATGGAGCCCGCTCCCATTGATGAAAACTCGGTCCTCGCCTTCCACGACGCCCATTACTATCACTACCTCGTCATGGCCTCCATGGGTGTATTCAACCCCCGCCTGCTTTCATACGGCATTGGCACCGGCGACAACCCCATCGCACGCGGCGTACTCGAATACTCCATGCTCGCCGTCGGCGCTTCCGTCATGGGCGCTGATCTGCTGATTTCACAGCCAAACATCGACCTCGTCTTCAGTCCCACAGGCGGCTTCCACCATGGCGGCCCCAATTACGCCTCCGGATTCTGCTACCTTAATGACGTTGTCGTAGCCATCAAGTATCTCCTCCAGCAGGGCCGCCGAGTCCTCTACTTCGATATCGACGCGCACCACGGCGACGGAGTCCAGTTCGCCTTTTACGACGAGAGCCGCGTCCTGAAAATCTCCCTCCATGAGTCCGCGCGCACCCTCTTTCCCTGGAACTCCGGATTTGAGAATGAACTTGGCGAAGGCGGAGGCTACGGCTACAATGTGAACGTCCCGCTTGCACCCGGAACAGAGGACGAAATCTACGGCGAAGTATTCCGCCGCGTCGTCTCGCCTCTGGCGCGTGCATACAAACCCGACGTCTGCGTTCTCTCTGCAGGCGTTGATGCCATGTACACCGATCCCATGTCGCATCTTTCGCTCACAAACAATATCTATGCCGAAGTCATTTACGGGATTCGCCGGCTCGTGCCGAAGATGCTCATGCTGGGCGCGGGCGGCTACAACCCCCGGAGCATCGCCCGCGACTGGACACTCGCGTGGGCCGTGCTCCACAATGCCGAACCGGAAGGCGACTACTTCGGCCAGATGGGCGCCCGCGGCGCCGCGGTCATCGAGGGCGCCTCTCTTCGGGATGCACATCCTTTCATTTCTCCCACCAAGATTGCCGAGGCCCGCGCCGAAGCCCGCCGCGTCATAGCCTACCTCGAAACAAATGTCTTCCCCATCCATGGCATCACCCCGCAGCCAGCATAATGCATTGTCAGCGGGCAGGCGAGCTTCTCTCATAGTGTGCAATGGAAAATACCTGGTCCGGAAGGTATGAAGGTGTTGTTACGGCTTATAGTACATAAGCTGGCGGGCGTAGGGAGCGACAAGTTCGCTGAGATGGCTCATCTCCTGGTCTTTCATCGGAGCAAAGAGAACTGGCCACAAGCATGCTGACGAGGCTCGGCTATGAAGTTAGCGCTGTTGCCAGCGGGGAAGAGGCTATTGAATACCTCAAGACCAACGGCGTTGATCTTATGGTATTGGACATGATAATGGAGCCCGGCATAGACGGGCTGGAGACATATCAAAGGGTTGTCGAAATCAACCCGAAGCAGAAGGCCATCATTGTGAGCGGGTTCTCCGAAACGAATCGGGTTAAGAAGGCCCAGGGGTTGGGGGCCGGCGCCTACGTCAGGAAACCATACGTCCTGGAAAGGATTGGTCTGGCAATTAGAAGCGAACTGGACAGATCCTGAGCTTGACCATATAGCGATCTGCTATCTCAAACATCAAGGTTGCTTTCTTCATCCACACGCTATTAATGGCTTGGAAAACGGGTCTACGAGATAAGCCTATTCCATGATCATATCACCAGACAAACATCTCCAAATCACTGAAAATGATGCACCGTGCTAATGTGATGAAAATGCCATCTTGAAGCGTATTCTGGCTATTCAGTGGAAACCCTATCTCATTGACCCGACATTTTGTGACAATTTTCTCATTGACACGCTAACTTCTTTAACTTACAGTTCTCCAAGAGAGAAGCGAATTCTTATCAAAAAATTAAGAATCCTTAACTCCACTTGGTGTGGCTAAAATCGGACCACCGGGCGCGTCGGCAGTTAACAACTGTTTTTGTGATTTAACCTGATTTTTGTACTCTCGATGATAAAGCATTTTCCCCACTAACCAATTAAGAAAAGGAGGAGAGGTATGAAGCGCATATTATTTATTTTTTGTCTTTGTATGGCCGTTTTGTCATTGTCTTTCTTCGTTCAACCTTCTTACGCTCAACAGACCGGGACTGTGCGGGTCGATATAACACCAGCAGGTGCCTCGAGTAATGGGGCGTTGTGGCGGGTAGGCAACGGTTCCTGGCTGATGAGCGGGGCTCACACTACTGTCCCGTTGGGCAGGTACCAATTGGAATTTAAAGAGGCGTACGGCTTTGCCAAGCCAGCGAATCAAGAGGTGTTCGTGCAATCCCCTACGAACTATACACTAACAGCGACATACCGCCGGCTGGAGGGTGCGGTCCATGTAATCATACAGCCCGCACAGGTCGTTGAGACTCGTCATCCCAAATGGTCTGGAGATTGGGATGGGATTAAGCATGTCGCTGTGTTAGGTGGAGAGACAATCGACCATATAAGAGCCGGAGGCCAAGGGGTGAAGTTTGAGGATGTTGCCGGGGGATGTTGGTTTAGACCCCAAGACCAGGCAGTGACTGTTGTCGACGGCCAGAGGGCGACCGTTACGGGGACCTACAGGGGGGTCTGCGGATGGGTGAGCGTAAATATAGAGCCCAAAGAGGCGATCCAGGCCGGCGCCACGTGGCGAGTCTTTGGCCGGCCCTGGAGGAATAGCGGAGATAGAGAAACCATTTCTTTTAGTGACCAAACCGGAGCACAATGGAACACGTCGTTTTCGGGAATAGAAATCGCTATACCAGCCGGCTGGAGGGTTGTATCTCTTCCCCAACCGGTGACAGTTGATGTTGACCAGACAACCAAGGTAACCGCAACATTAAAGAAATGAACTTGACAGAGTGTGAAGTTCATCTGCATTAAATGTTTTTGTTGACAGCACCAAAAAGAAGCCCCTCCGCATTTCTTTGCAGAGGGGCTTTTAACGAGGATTACAGATCGTGAAAATATTTTTTGTGTTGTCCGCATGCGGGGGACGATTTCAGACATCCTTTCTCTTCAACCAAGCATCCTGATATAACCTGCCGATACATGCAAATATGGCCAGGAAAAACAGCCCGAACATAAAGTTGGGAGAAGTGCCCAGAAGCTCGTCCAGCTTATGTCCCGCATAGAGGAAGAGGAAAGAGGCAATCACAATCACAAACCCCCATGAACTCAGCATGAAAATCGCGCTGTACATTTTGCGGTTCTGGTGTGTCTTGTGAGTCGCTAACATGGCCTTATCCTCCTTTCCCGTCAGGGTTGATCAGCATACTGTCATGAATATGAGGTTCGCTGGACTCCTTAGCCTACCAGGTTCTTAATCGCATTGAAAACCGGCGCCGTGAACAGGGCAACAAGAATTGTATACATCGCGAAGACGCCCATCAGCTCACCTGCATAGAACCTCGGATATTTTTGCTTCAGAGAGATAACCATCATCCCGCCAATTATCAAACATCCAAGCTGAAAATAGGGGAACTCGCTCACACTGGCTGTTGCATACTCGGCAAAGCCGAATGTAGATGTCATCAGCACCACAAATACCGCTAGGCCTAATGTCTTAATTGTCTTTTTCATGATCTGTTTCCTCCAATGTTTCTGATTTATTTGTCATTATACAAGCGCAATATGCATGCCAGCTTTATCAGATTCTGTGTAATCATCTGTAACGTGCTTATTATACAGGGGTATCCAGATCTGTGGAACGACTTGGATGAGGCATCGGAACCCTGAAAAGAGAAAAATATTTAATGAAACATTCAATGACATTGAATGAAACGAGAAATCGGATGATGGCAATGTGACAAGAGATAAAAAGACGTGTCGATTTATCAAAAAAAGCCTTCTCGTTAAAACCCTCTCTCAATCATCAATAGCAGACCCCACATTTTGCGGTGAATATCTCATTGACACATAAGAACGCATGGCTTATGCTTATCACGTCAAAAAGCAAAATCTTATCAACCCAACATGAGAAACATTACCGTGTGCCTCATCGAGTTTTACAGTCAAGCAAAAAAATCCAGGCCTGTGTATTCCGCTTCTTACCAAAGAGCCGAATTATGCCTTGGATGATTCCAATGCAGCCAGGATTCGCGTACCGGAAATAAATAAGGTTAATAAAACGCATTAAATTATGGAGGGGAATATGAAAAAGATACTGTTTATATTTTTGATTTTGGGTGTTTTGTGCTCTTCCTATGGGCTCTCCTTTGCCATTAGCAGTGAACCGGTTTACAGGGGGAATCCGGAAGAGTATCTCAGTACGGAACTGACCAAATTAGGATTCGGCGGGTTGACGTTCTCTAAAGATGCTTCCGGGAAGGATTTGTATGCCGTTGCCGCCGCAACTTTTAATGCAGAATCCGCCGACTATAAAAACGTCATCAAAGATGTGCGGGCCACTGCCCAAAAAAATAAGCCGATTAATTTCAAAGCCCGGCTGCAATTTGTTGCCGGGATCAAAAATCCCTATATTGTCATACAAACCCCGGATATCAGGAACATTGGCTTTAAGATATTAACTCCTTCTCATAGCTCTTTTAAGTTTCAGTAAGCCATTTAAAGGAGAGGTTGTTAAGAAGACCAATTTATCTATTCTTTGCCTTTGGATGGCTTTCTTCTTACGACAAACAGACCGCCCAAATAAGGAGGGGAGGATGAAGAAGATATTTTTAGTCGTTATTTCGCTGATAGTATTGACGGCTTCTCAGGTCTATGCACAATTGCCCCCTCCGCCCACCCTCCGGCTTGAAGTGACACGGAGTGTGACAAAGCGTGATAGCGGAGGCCTATACTCTACAACCTTTTATATACGAGCCATCAATACGGGAGGGTCCACCATCCCAAAGACCACCGTGCCGTGGTTTAATATGACCCTTTCCGACACCCGGGGGACATCATACGGCGACGATGGTCGCGGCACACAGCTCCAGGACGATATCGGCCCGGGCCAGTCATTTGAATTCAGTTCCGCCCCTCGTTCCCGCACGCCGTTGGTGCCCGGAGAGTATATATTTACGATCACCGGCTGGATGATGCGAGATGTAACGAACCGCACAGAATCTCAGAACGTGACCAACACTGCATCATACCGCTTCAGGGTCGATGAACAACCGCTGCCGGAAAGACGACCGCCGGTGTTAAACCTTAAAGCGGATGGGGTAGGGATCACGCC